>Ga0154020_10010756_pt1 | contig 10443 bp, 10 predicted proteins | sample Klosneuvirus_201_FD_109709 | JGI IMG/M metagenome (GOLD analysis project Ga0154020, IMG submission 109709) | Active sludge microbial communities from wastewater, Klosterneuburg, Austria - Klosneuvirus_20160825_MG | ecosystem: Engineered > WWTP > Aerobic digester > Activated sludge | place... | reverse complement strand
GAAGCAGAGGAAAAAACGACAGTCGTTTTGGCGGGGCATTGGACGCTCGTCAAACTGCTTCCCCACATGACGGCGTTGTCGGCATCATTGACAGCACAGATGCGTGAGCCCCATCGAGGGTGGGACTGTGTGGGGGTCGACATCATCGATAGTGCTGGAGCACTGTTGCTGTGGCGTGCATGGGGGCGACGACTCCCCGAGCATTTGACGGCTAACCCAGAGCATTTGCGGATATTTGGACGTATTGCCGATCTTGAAGCAGAGTCACACTCTGTAGATGCGCCCGTTTCACCATTTGCTTCCATCATGCTGCTGGGGGCTTTGTTGATGGCTTTTGTGCATCATCTGCAAGGCTTTGTGACATTGATCGGGCAACTGGTGCTCGACTTTTTTCATTTGTTGCGCTGGCCTAGTGAAATTCCTCGACGTGAAATATCCGCCAATCTTTACAAGAGCGGCGTGCGTGCCATGCCGGTAACCGCCCTGGTCGGTTTCTTGATCGGGATCGTCATGTCTTATTTATCGGCGTTACAGTTGAAGCAGTTTGGGGGCGAAGTATTCATCGTAAATATTTTGGGCATGAGCATCATCCGGGAACTGGGCCCTTTGTTGGTGGCCATCCTGGTGGCGGGGCGATCCGGTTCGGCGATGACGGCACAACTGGGCGTGATGCGTGTGACGGAAGAAATTGATGCATTGGCGACCATGGGGGTGTCAAAGAGTTTGCGTTTGATATTCCCCAAAGTCTTTGCTCTGGCTGTGGTAATGCCTTTGCTGGTGTTGTGGGTCAGCAGTGTGGCGTTAGGGGGCGGGATGATTGCGGCTCAATTACAGCTGGACATTTCCTTTGGCTATTTTTTTGAAACCTTGCCTAAAGTGGTGCCGGTTGCAAATCTGTGGATTGGGTTATTGAAAGGTTATATTTTTGGTATTACGGTGGCTTTGGTTGCCTGCCATTTCGGTTTGCGCGTCAAACCCAATACCGAAAGCCTTTCGGCTAACACGACCGCGTCGGTGGTGACGGCGATTACGATGGTGATCTTGCTGGATGCCATCATTGCCATCGTGACCCGAAAAATCGGTTTGTTCTATTGATATCCTCCATGAGCAATTCTGTCATTGAAATACGGGATCTGGCGACCCGCTTCGGGGATGTCTGGGTACATCGCGGGCTTGAACTGCAGGTCGATCAAGGCGAAATTCTTGCCTTGGTGGGGGGGTCCGGTAGTGGCAAGACGACATTGCTGCGGCAGATGATTGGTTTGCTCAAGCCTTATCGCGGCCATATTCGCATGTTTGGTGAGCCCTTGTTTGGCGGAGGCGTTGTGCGTGAACGCACTTTACGTCGGCGATTCGGTGTGCTGTTTCAACAAGGCGCCTTGTTTTCAGCGTTCAATGTCTATGAAAACATCGCTTTCCCGATGCGCGAACTGGGACGTTTGGATGAAGGCCTGATCCGTGACCTCGTCATGCTTAAATTATCGATGGTGGAGTTGTTGCCGCGCCATGCTCGCTTGATGCCCTCTGAATTGTCGGGCGGTATGATCAAACGTGTTGCCTTGGCGCGTGCGCTGGCATTGGAGCCTGAACTATTGCTGCTGGATGAACCGACTGCTGGACTCGATCCGGATCGTTCTGCGTCCTTTGTGAATCTCATCCGGATGTTGAGTGATGAACTGGGGCTGACCGTGGTTCTTGTCACTCATGATCTCGAGACCGTGGCCGGCTTGTCGGCGAATGTCGCTGTGCTGGCGGAGCAGCGTATACTCGTGTCCGGCAGTATCGAAACCGTCATGCATTTCGATCACCCCTTCGTTCATAACTTCTTTCTTCGTGAACGTGCTCAACGTTCATTGAATGGCAATCCCTGACGCGCATGTCAGTCGTCTCCACCCGCAGACTATGAAACAAGAGCACGCGATTACGCCCACCCCACCCATCCTCCACGGACGGATTTGCACAGCCGTCCGGCTTGGGCGGCACGGAGCAGTGCTCCGTGAAACCCCGCCTACGCCCCCTCAAGGGTGGCTACTGATTTGCTCGCTACGCTCGAAGCTTCAACCTGACTCCGTTTTCGTTGTTTCACGCTAAATATGGAAAATCGCGCCCACGCTCTGGCAGCCGGTCTGTTCGTCATTGTTCTTGGTCTGGCGGTCGCTCTCGTTGTCTGGTGGTTTGGTGATACGCACACGGTAACTCGTGATGTCCTGTTGGTGACACAACGGAATGTCAATGGACTGAATCCATTGGCACAGGTACGTTATCGGGGAATGGCAGCAGGCAAGGTCATCAGTATCACGCTGGATCCTCAGGATGTACGCAATATTCTGGTGTTGGTGCGGGTGAATGCGAATCTGCCCCTGACACGATCGACAACGGCTCAATTGAATTCACAAGGAATTACGGGGCTCTCGTATGTGCAGCTTGAAGATGGAGAGCAGAAAGCCGAACTGCTGCCGCAAGATGATGATCAGCCACCGCGTATTCCCATGCAGCAAACCCTGATGGAGTCCTTGGGTGATCGGGCCAGCGACATCGTAGGGCAGGTGGGTGTGCTGGCCTCACGACTGAATCGTGTATTGGATGAGCGCAATCTTCGTCATCTGGATCGTACCGTCGAGAATATTGCTACGGCTTCGGAAGGCTTACGCGAAATGCCGCAACTGGTGGCTTCGGTCAAGACCATGCTATCGCAGGAGAATATGCAGCGTTTGAACAGTATTCTTGTTCATCTTGAGCGTACTGCGGGCGAAACGGCACCGCTCACGGTGGAGATGCGCACGCTGGTTGGTTCCATGCACACATTGAGCAAGCGTCTGGAGGATATGTCGGGGCAGATTGGTGGTCAGGTGTCTGACACCACCTTGCCACGATTCAACGGTTTGGTCAGTGATCTTCAGGATAATTCACGCCAGATCAAACGATTGCTCGACACTATGGAAACGGCACCGCAGTCCTTGATCTTTGGTCGTCCGGTCTTGCCTCCGGGGCCAGGTGAAACTGGGTTTGCCACACCACGGCAGTAAGCGTGAGTGTGTAATGGGGTTGCTTGAATAGAAATTACAGGATTTTTTATGATCAGAAGCTGGATTGTCAGGCATGGGATAAGAAGCTGTTTTCATGGCTTCCTCAGTTTGTCGTTGCTCGGATGCAGTGTGATGAGTGTGCAAAAGCAGGATCAGGCGATCTATGATCTTTTTGCTTCGAATGCCTCGCAGGAAGCAAAGCCTGTTGATTCGAAGGCGCGCCCCGCAGGCGCAATCCTGATGCTGCGACTGTCCGAGGTGCAAGCCCCCGCGTGGCTGAATACGACGGCAATGCAATATCGTTTGTCTTATGTCGAACCGAATCAACGCCATGTGTATGCGGAAAGCCGGTGGGCGGCGCCGCCTGCTGAAATGATTGAGCAGGTGATTGCACGACAGTCTCGTGTGTCACGAGGGCGTTATGAATCAGGAGGCTGTCAGTTGTATGTGAGTCTGGATGAGTTTATTCAGACTTTCGATGCGCCGGAACGTAGTCATGCCACGCTGAATGTCAGAGTCGTGCTGCTCGCCCCCGGTACGCCTCAAGTCATCGATCGGCGCAATTTTCAGTTTTCCATTCCGGCAGATGCGAATGCACGTTCGGGTGTGTCGGGTTTTGTTCTTGCCACGAACAAGCTGGTGTGGGGTCTGGATGACTGGCTGACCGGAATGGAGCGTGATCGACCTGAGATCATGAAGCGTTGCAGCAACTGACGCTGTGTGTGGCGTTTTCGGGGGTTTTTGCCGGTCAATGACGTGCTATGGTTCAGGATTTTCATCAGGTTTGAATCTTATCGCGCTTTGAGTATAATTTCGCGTTTAAGCATTTCGTCATTCAGGAAATGAATATGGGTTGTAATGAGAGTGTGGATTGCGGCAGGCGGCGTTTGATCGCCACAACTGCCGCAGTCGGTGGCGCCGCAGGTATCACAGCCGTCGTGCCTTTTGTAGCCAGCATGTTGCCCTCCGAACGTGCCAAGGCTGCAGGAGCGCCGGTTGAAGTGGATATCAGCAAACTGTCGGCAGGGCAAATGATGGTGGTTGAATGGCGCGGCAAACCGGTTTGGGTCATCAATCGCACGCCTGCGATGCTTGAATCGCTGAAACAAACCGATCCCTTGGTCAGTGATCCAAAATCTGAAAAACCCATGCAGCCGGAGTATTGCAAAAACGAAACCCGTTCCATCAAGCCTGAATATATGGTGGTGGTGGGTATTTGTACGCACTTGGGCTGCTCACCCACCGAAAAATTCAAAACGGGCAATACTGCAGAGTCGGGCGTTGAAGATAACTGGCATGGCGGCTTTTTGTGCCCCTGTCATGGCTCAACCTTTGATCTGGCTGGGCGTGTTTTCAAGAGCAAGCCTGCACCGGATAATCTCGTCGTTCCCCCCCATAAATTTCTGAGCGACAACACGATCATTATTGGTGTCGGCCAAGACGGCAAGGAGGCCTGAGCGATGAATCTTAAAATGCTGGGTGGCCTTGCGCTGAACTGGGTGGATGAGCGTTTCCCCGTCATGTCGGCGTATCGCTCGCATATGTCCGAGTATTACGCACCCAAAAACTTCAATATCTGGTACTTCTTTGGCTCGTTGGCACTGCTGGTGCTGGTCAATCAAATAGTGACCGGTATCTTCCTGACCATGCATTACAAACCCGATGCGGCATTGAATGCATCGGGCGTGCCGGTCGCCTTTGCCAGCGTCGAGTACATCATGCGCGATGTGCCGTGGGGTTGGTTGATGCGCTACATGCATTCCACGGGCGCTTCGGCCTTCTTTATCGTGGTGTATCTACACATGTTTCGTGGTGTGATTTACGGTTCGCACCGCGCGCCGCGTGAATTGGTGTGGATACTGGGTATGGCGATTTTCTTCTGCCTGATGGCTGAGGCTTTCTTCGGTTATCTCTTGCCGTGGGGGCAGATGTCCTTCTGGGGTGCTCAGGTCATCGTCAATCTGTTCTCGGCAATTCCCATCATCGGCCCGGATTTCTCGGTCTGGTTGCGTGGTGATTTTGTGGTAGGTGATGCGACGCTCAATCGATTCTTTGCCTTCCATGTCATTCTTGTCCCGCTGATTTTGCTGGCACTGGTCGGCGCGCACCTGATTGCGCTCCATGAAGTGGGTTCCAATAATCCGGACGGTGTTGAAATCAAGAAGAAGAAAAATGCTGAAGGTATCCCGCTGGATGGCATTGCTTTCCATCCGTATTACACCGTCAAGGATATCGTCGGTGCGGTGGTGTTCCTGATGGTTTTCGCCATGGTGATTTTCTTCTCACCGGAAGGTGGTGGTTACTTCCTCGAATACAACAACTTCTTCCCTGCCGATCCGCTGAAAACACCGCCGCATATCGCGCCGGTCTGGTACTTCACGCCGTTCTACTCGCTGCTGCGTGCCGTGACCTATCCGCTGTTTGGTATTGATGCGAAGTTTTGGGGTGTGGTAGCCATGGGTGGCGGTGTAGCAATTTTCGTCATCCTGCCCTGGCTGGATCGTAGTCCCGTAAAGTCGATTCGTTATCGCGGCCCGATTTTCAAGACGTTGTTGACCATCTTCATCATCGCCTTCTTTATTCTTGGTTTCCTTGGTACTAAGCCGCCGTCGTATGCCTTCTTTGGCACGATCCCCGGCGCGCCGATTGCCCAGATACTGAGTGCGTATTACTTCCTCTTCTTCCTGACGATGCCGTTCTGGTCGCGCATCGACAAGTGCAAACCCGAACCGGAAAGGGTCACGGGAAAATGAAAAAGTTTCTTCTTGCTTTGCTGTTCGCTCCTCTATTTGCCCTCGCTTCTGGAGATGAAGTTCATCTGGACAAGGCTCCAGATCGTTCAGGTAATTTGCCTGCGTTGCAAAATGGTGCCAAGGTTTTCGTGAACTATTGCATGGGGTGCCATTCGGCTTCTTTCATGCGCTACAATCGTCTGCGTGACATTGGTTTGTCAGATGATCTGATACGTGAAAATCTCATCTTTTCAAATGCCAAAGTGGGCGATTTGATGACGATTCCGATGCAACGTGCAGATGCGAAACTCTGGTTTGGTGTAACGCCTCCTGATCTGACGCTGGTTGCGCGGGCTCGTGCAACCGAGTCAGGAACGGGGGCGGATTGGTTGTATACCTATCTGCGCGGCTTCTACCGCGATGAAGCACGACCCACAGGATGGAATAATGTGGCCTTCGCCAATGTCGGGATGCCACATGCCCTCTGGGAATTGCAGGGGCAACAGACGTTGGATGCTGATCATAAGCTGGTATTGACCGTCCCTGGCAAACTAAAGCCCGAAGAGTATGATGCGATGGTTGCCGATCTGGTGGGTTTTCTGCAATACATGAGTGAGCCAGTTGCCGAAACGCGTCAGCATGTGGGCGTGGGTGTATTGATCGGCTTGGCCATATTGTTCGTCTTTGCTTACGCACTCAAGCGTGAATTCTGGAAAGACGTTCATTAATTTCTTTTATTAACCTTCCAACTGCACAAAATTGCATATGGGGCATCGAGAAAACAGTTCGCCAGCGGTTCGCCGAGTGGTGCGTGATGCCGACTATTCCTGGGGTACGAGTACCATGATGAACCTGTATTCGGGCACCACTTGTCCGTTCAGCCATCGCTGTCGCATCGTTCTGTACGAAAAGCAGATGGATTTTCAGGTGATTGATGTTGATCTGTTCAACAAGCCCGAGGATATCGCGGTCATCAATCCCTATAATCGCGTCCCGGTGCTTGTTGACCGCGACCTCGTTTTGTTTGAGTCAAACATCATCAATGAATACATTGATGAGCGTTTCCCTCATCCGCAATTGATGCCACCGGATCCCATTATGCGGGCGCGCGCACGTCAGCTCTTGTTTACAATGGAACAGGAACTATTCAGCCATATCGATGCTTTGGAAAAGAATCTGAAATCGGCTGAAAAATCGCGACAACATGTGCGTGATCGCCTGACTGAATTAGCACCGATTTTCCTGAAGCAGAAACACATGCTAGGCGATGAATTCTCCATGCTGGATGTCGCTATCGCTCCCTTGCTCTGGCGTTTGGATCATTATGAGATCGAGCTGGGTAAAGCCGCGGCTCCTATGATGAAATATGCCGAACGTATTTTCAGTCGGCAAGGCTTCATCGATGCATTGACGCCTTCTGAAAAGATCATGCGGCGTTGATGGCGACGGGATAAGGCAAGGTAGCTCATGGAACCACAAGACAACAGTGCTTCTGATGTCAAGCCTTATCTCATACGCGCCATTCATGAATGGTGCTCGGATAATGGCTTTACGCCCTATATTTCCGTTGTAGTCGATCAGCACACGCGCGTGCCTCGTGAGTTCGTAAAGGATGGCCAGATTGTCCTGAATCTGGGGCTGGAAGCAACCCATCAACTGTCGATGGGCAACGACATCATCGCTTTTCAAGCGCGTTTTGGTGGCGTTGCACAGTCGTTGTCGGTTCCTGTATCCAATGTGTCCGCTATTTATTCGCGTGAAAATGGACAGGGTATGGCGTTTGAAATCGATTTGCCAGATACGGCAGATGAAGATACGCCATCGTTTATTGGGGTTGTTACGACGGATGACGTCGAAGGTCGTTCTAACACGCCGGAAGAACCCTCTTCTGAGGCTCCCCCCGTATCGACCTCAAAAGGACGCGCACATCTGACGCGCGTCAAATAACAGTAAAATTTTTCACGCGCCTTCCATTCTGTAGGGCGCGCTGACCTGAGGTCTGCTAGAATTCGCGGTGGCGGGCCTCCCCGCATTGCAAGGCGGTGAATCGGGTCAGGTCCGGAAGGAAGCAGCCACAGCTGTTTATTGCAAGTGCCGGGGATAAGGCTCGCCAAACTTTTTAAGTCCGGCATTGTGACGTTGCGACGTTGCAACATAGCAACTTTACGATGACGAACATATCCTTGACCACAAACGCTGCACTCTTTATTGCGAAGACGATTCCTGCATGAGCTATCAGGTGCTTGCGCGTAAGTGGCGCCCCAAGTCTTTTGAGACTTTGGTCGGTCAAGAGCATGTGGTGCGTGCTCTCACGCATGCACTGGAACAACAGCGTTTGCATCATGCCTACCTTTTTACGGGGACGCGCGGCGTAGGCAAGACCACCATTGCGCGCATCATGGCCAAGGCACTTAATTGCGAAACAGGGATTACGCCGACGCCTTGTGGTACTTGTTCAGCCTGTGTCGAAATTGATGGTGGTCGCTTTGTTGATCTGATCGAGGTCGATGCTGCGACCAACACCAAGGTCGATGAGATGCGGCAGTTGCTGGAGAATGCGACCTATGCGCCGACGCGAGGGCGCTTCAAGGTATATGTGATCGATGAAGTCCACATGCTTTCGAATTCAGCTTTCAATGCCATGCTGAAGACATTGGAAGAGCCACCAGAACATATCAAGTTCATTTTGGCAACAACGGATCCTCAAAAAATACCTGTCACCGTATTGTCGCGTTGCCTGCAATTCAATCTCAAGCAAATGCCGCAGTCACATATCATCAGCCACCTGACACGCATATTGGGTGATGAAGACGTTCCTTTTGAACCCACTGCACTCAAGCATTTAGCCAAAGCCGCAGCCGGCAGTATGCGCGATGCCTTGAGTCTGCTGGATCAGGCGATTGCGCATGGTGCAGGTCGGGTTGAGGATGAGAATGTGCGTGACATGCTGGGTACTGTGGGTGACGATTATCTGTACGCCATTCTTGATACCCTGCTCTCGGGGGATGTGACGGCATTGATGGCGGTTGCAGAATCAATGGAAACCCGAAGCCTTTCCTGCGATTCGGCATTGCAGGAACTGGCCACCCTGTTTCATCGTATCGCATTGGCTCAATTTGCACCGCAAGCCATCGTGGATGAGGCCGAACGGCAACGCTTGATGCCTTATGTAACATTTGATCGTGAGTATCTTCAACTAGCGTATCAGATTACCCTGCAAGGACGTGATGATCTGGTGCGAGCACCTGATGAACGTGCCGGATTCAGCATGACCTTATTGCGCTTGTTTGCTTTCCGACCCGAATTGCCACCCGCTTTGGAAGGGTGGGCGAACGGTGGAGAGCAACAACGCCAGAAGCCGCCTTCATCGGGCGTGACACATTCTTCTCGTGACTCGAAAGAGGCATCACCGCTGCCTACGTCAGATACGCCACGAGTATCTGCTCCGCTGAAGCAATCACTTGAATCAACGAGGGTTGCAAGTTCGCCGACGCCGAAAAATGGAAGCGCTCAGGCTCAAGATTGGCACACCATTTGTGATGCGCTTGCCGTGGGAGGCGCAGTACGAAGTCTGGCGTTGAATTCTGAATTTGTTGCTGTCGATGACGAATCAATGACATTGCATTTGCCGCCGAAGCATAAACTGCTTTTGAACAAGAGCAATCAGGACAAGTTGGAAGCGGCTTTGCAGACGTATTACGGTCGGGCTCTGCGCTTGAAGGTTTTGCTGGTCGATACGGTACAGGAAACCCCTGTCGAACGTCATCGTCAGGTTCAGCGTGACCGTCAAGACCGTGCTGCGACTGCCATTGAACAAGATGGCTTCGTGCGAGAGATGGTGGAGTTGTTTGATGCCACGATCGATGAGGCCTCTATAAAACCCTTGCAGTAAATTTCAGGAGAAAACAGCATGATGAAAGGTGGTATCGCCGGATTGATGAAACAGGCACAACAGATGCAGGAGCGTATGGTCAAGGCTCAGGAGGAACTGGGTCTTGTCGAGATCGAAGGCCAATCAGGTGCAGGGATGGTCAAGATTTTGATGACCTGTAAACACGATGTCCGTCGTGTCCAGATTGATCCCTCTGTCATGGATGACAAGGAAATGCTGGAGGATCTCGTGGCAGCAGCCGTCAATGATGCAGTACGTAAGGCTGAAGCAGCGACGCAGGAAAAAATGTCAGGCTTTACGGCAGGGATGCAGTTGCCTCCGGGCATGAAGCTCCCCTTTTGAGGCGTGACTGCTCCGTCTTCTCTGGATCGTCTGGTCGACGCTTTACGCTGTTTGCCCGGCGTTGGCCAGAAATCGGCACAACGAATGGCATACCATTTGTTGCAGCGTGATCGCGCAGGGGCTCAGCGTTTATCAGACGAATTGGGTTTGGCTTTGCAGTGCATACGTCATTGCCTGCGCTGCAATAATTTCACGGAAGATGAAGTTTGTGATCGCTGCCTCTCCCAGCGACGAGACGCTGCTTTGCTGTGTGTTGTGGAGATGCCTGTTGATCTGGGTATGATGGAACAAACCCATGCCTACAATGGACTGTACTATGTATTGATGGGGCACCTGAATCCGATCGAAGGTGTCGGCCCCAAAGAACTGCATCTGGATCGTTTCCTTGAGCGGGCTTCGGATCCTTCAATCAGGGAGGTCATCATGGCGACCAATTTCACTCATGAGGGTG
>Ga0154020_10010754_pt1 | contig 10445 bp, 7 predicted proteins | sample Klosneuvirus_201_FD_109709 | JGI IMG/M metagenome (GOLD analysis project Ga0154020, IMG submission 109709) | Active sludge microbial communities from wastewater, Klosterneuburg, Austria - Klosneuvirus_20160825_MG | ecosystem: Engineered > WWTP > Aerobic digester > Activated sludge | place... | reverse complement strand
TTACCTTTCAGTACATCGCTCAGTGATTTCAGTGCACGTCCGCCTTCTGCTTTTACGGCATTCGACTTACGGCTGTTATCAAACAATGAATCGATGGCTTCCTGTAACATCCTTTTTTCATTACGCAGGATCACTTCAGGTGCTTTAATTTCCAGCAACCTTTTCAAACGGTTGTTGCGGATGATCACCCTGCGGTACAGGTCATTCAGATCTGAAGACGCAAAACGGCCTCCATCCAAAGGAACCAACGGACGTAATTCAGGTGGAATTACAGGAATATATTGCATCACCATCCATTCCGGACGGTTATTGATCCTTGTATTGGCATCACGGAAACTTTCTACTACGCTTAAACGCTTTAAAGCATCTGCTTTACGCTGCTGTGATGTTTCATTGGCGGCAGAATTCCTAAGGTCGAAACTCAGCTGATCAAGGTCCAGGCGTTCCAGCATGGCATGAACGGCTTCAGCACCCATTTTGGCGATGAATTTTTCAGGATCCTCGTCGGGCAGCATCTGGTTCTCTTTTGGAAGTGCATCCAGGATATCCAGGTATTCTTCTTCCGTTAAAAGATCGCCGTAATTCTGGCCTTTGTCTGCACGGATACCTGATTGTATTACAACGAAACGCTCGTAATAAACGATGGTCTCCAGTTTCTTGGAGCTCATACCCAGCAGGTAACCAATTTTATTTGGCAATGATTTGAAATACCATATATGTACAACAGGTACAACCAGTTTGATGTGGCCCATGCGTTCGCGGCGCACTTTCTTCTCAGTAACTTCCACACCACAACGGTCGCACACAATACCCTTATAACGGATACGCTTGTACTTTCCGCAGGCACACTCATAATCTTTTACCGGACCAAAAATCCTTTCGCAAAACAAACCATCTCTTTCAGGCTTGTATGTACGGTAGTTGATGGTTTCCGGTTTTAGAACTTCACCGTAACTCCTTTCCAGGATGCTATCGGGAGAAGCCAAACCAATTGTGATTTGAGAAAATGTTGGCCTTGGACGATTTTCTTTTTTGAATGCCATATTATTTCTAGCTTTTAGCTGTTTATTTTTAGCCGTTAGCTGTTAGCTGTTAGCCATTAGCGTTAGGCGAAATTATTACTCTGAATTTAATTTTATACACTGTATTACTAATAGCTAAAGGCTAATAGCTAACAGCTTTCTTACTCAAACTTGAGGTCAAGACCCAACCCACGTAACTCATGCACCAATACATTGAATGATTCAGGAATTCCGGCCCTTGGAATGTTGTCACCTTTAACGATGGCTTCATACGTTTTGGCCCTTCCGATGATATCATCCGATTTAAGTGTGAGCAATTCCTGTAAGATGTTGGATGCACCATAAGCTTCCAGTGCCCAAACCTCCATCTCACCAAAACGCTGTCCACCAAACTGTGCTTTACCACCCAATGGCTGTTGAGTGATCAGGCTGTATGGCCCGATTGAACGTGCGTGCATCTTGTCATCCACCATGTGGTGAAGCTTGATGATATAAATGATACCAACTGTTGCTTTCTGATCGAAGCGGTCGCCGGTTTCGCCATCATATAAATAAGTGTGACCGAATTTAGGCAAGCCTGCTTTTTCAATATTCTCAGCTATCTCATCAACAGAAGCACCGTCGAAGATCGGCGTTGCAAAACGAACACCTAATTTTTCTCCGGCCCAGCCCAATGCTGTTTCATAGATCTGGCCGAGGTTCATACGACTAGGTACACCCAATGGGTTCAATACGATATCAACCGGTGTTCCATCTTCCAGGAACGGCATATCTTCCTGGCGAACGATCTTGGCAACGATACCTTTGTTACCGTGACGTCCCGCCATTTTATCTCCCACTTTCAGTTTACGCTTAACGGCCATATAAACTTTAGCAAGTTTCAATACACCTGCAGGTAATTCATCACCAATAGAGATGTTGAACTTCTCTCTTTTATAACGACCTAATTCTTCGTTGAACTTGATATTGTAGTTATGCAGCAATGTGTTGATCAGATCATCCGTTTTGGCATCACCACTCCAGCCCAACGGATTTACATTCTGGAAATCGATGTTTGCTAAATTCTTTGCATTGAATTTTGCACCTTTGCCGATCAGCATTTCACCAAAATTGTTGCTAACACCCTGGCTGGTCTTGTCTTTCAACAAGGTCTGCAATTTGATCTGTAACAGTTCCATCAGGTCCTGCTCATTCTTTTCGTGCGTTTTTTCAATCTTATCCAACTGTGCTTTTTCACGAACCTTTGCATTTTTATCTTTCTTGGCGCGCTGGAATAATTTTTTATTGATCACCACACCTTCTGTTCCGCTTGGAGCTTTCAATGAAGCATCTTTTGCATCTCCGGCTTTATCACCAAAGATGGCACGAAGCAGTTTTTCTTCCGGTGTTGGGTCGCTCTCCCCTTTTGGAGTGATCTTTCCTATGATGATATCTCCTTCTTTGATGGTTGCACCAATACGGATGATACCATTCTGATCCAGGTCTTTGGTTGCTTCCTCACTCACGTTTGGAATATCCGGCGTTAATTCTTCTTCACCCAGTTTGGTATCACGCACTTCTGTTTCAAACTCACTGATATGGATAGACGTAAACCAGTCATCCTTTACCACTTTTTCAGAAATTACGATCGCATCCTCGAAGTTGTATCCTTTCCAAGGCATGAACGCCACTTTCAGGTTACGTCCCAGCGCTATCTCGCCACCTTTGGTTGCATAACCTTCGGTTAAGAAATCGCCTTCAGAAACCTTTTGCCCTTTTAAAACAGCCGGACGCAGGTTGATGGTTGTTTCCTGGTTGGTACGAACGAATTTGTTTATCTTATAAATAGTAAGGTCATCTTCGAAGCTTACCAGTTTTTGTAATTCATTTCTTTTATAGCGAACATGTATTTCTGTAGCATCTACATATTCAACAACACCGTCGCCATCTGCATGTATCTGGATACGGGCATCCCTGGCAGCTTTTGCCTCAAGGCCTGTACCTACAATAGGAACCTCAGGACGTAACAAGGGAACAGCCTGGCGTTGCATGTTTGATCCCATCAATGCACGGTTGGCATCATCATGCTCCAGGAACGGTATCAGGGAAGCGCTCAAACCAACGATCTGGTTTGGTGCCACATCCATGTATTCCACTTCGTGTTTATCCAGGATCGGGAAGTCACCGGTCTGGCGGCTTTTGATCATGTCATCCACGAAATTTCCTTTCTCATCCATTTCAATATTTGCCTGTGCAATTTTCGCTGTATCTTCTTCTTCTGCACTCAGGAAAGTGATCTTCTTCATGTCTGCCTTACCGTCAGTTACTTTGTGGTAAGGTGTTTCAATAAAGCCCATGTCATTGATCTTGGCATGCACACAAAGTGTAGAGATCAGACCAATGTTCGGACCTTCCGGTGTTTCAATCGTACACAAACGGCCGTAGTGAGAATAGTGAACGTCACGTACCTCGAAACCTGCACGCTCCCTGCTCAAACCACCGGGTCCGAGTGCGGAGATACGACGCTTGTGCGTGATCTCACTCAACGGGTTGGTCTGATCCAGGAACTGACTCAACTGAGAAGTTCCGAAGAATGAATTGATCACAGAAGACAATGTCCTGGCGTTGATCAGATCCACCGGTGTAAATACTTCATTATCCCTTACGTTCATACGTTCCCGTATGGTACGGGCCATACGTGCCAAACCAACACCGAACTGTGCATATAATTGCTCACCCACGGTGCGTACTCGGCGGTTGCTCAGGTGATCAATATCATCTACCTCGCTCTTGCCATTGGTTAGTTGAACCAGTGTTTTGATGATGGCGATGATATCGTCTTTTGTCAGTACTTTTTTCTCGATAGGGAAATTCAAACCTAAGCGGCGGTTGATCTTGTATCGGCCAACTTCACCAAGGTCGTAACGCTTGTCTGAGAAAAATAATTTATCAATGATACCACGGGCTGTTTCATCATCCGGGGCATCAGCACCACGCAATTGCTTGTAGATATGCTGAACCGCTTCCAGTTCACTGTTAGAAGTATCTTTATTAAGGGTGTTGTAGATGATCGCATAATCTCCGCTTACTTCTTCTTTCTGGATGAACACGCTTTTCACATCCATTTCCAGGATCATAGCGATGTTTGATTCATCCAGGATTGAATCCCTTTCCAGGATGATCTCGTTTCTTTCGATGGAAACTACTTCACCGGTATCTTCATCCACAAAATCTTCAACCCAGGTACGAAGTACACGGGCAGCCAGGCGTTTGCCAATATTTTTCTCTAATGTTTTTTTATCAGCTTTCACTTCATCAGCCATGCCGAAAAGTTCCAGGATATCTTTATCTGTTTCAAATCCGATAGAACGCAATAAAGTGGTTACCGGGAATTTTTTCTTCCGGTCGATGTAAGCAAACATCACGTTGTTGATGTCTGTAGCAAATTCCATCCAGGCTCCTTTGAAAGGAATAACCCTGGCAGAATAAATCTTGGTTCCGTTCGGGTGAATGGATTGACCGAAGAATACGCCTGGTGAACGGTGTAACTGGCTAACAACTACCCTTTCAGCACCATTGATCACAAAAGTGCCTCGTGGGGTCATGTACGGAATATTTCCAAGAAATACATCCTGCACGATCGTTTGAAAATCTACGTGTTCTTCATCATTACAGCTAAGGCGGAGCTTGGCTTTTAACGGAACGGCGTAGGTCAGTCCCCTTTCAATACACTCGTCGATAGAATAACGCGGAGGATCCACGAAATAATCAAGGAATTCCAGTACGAAAATGTTACGGGTATCTGTGATAGGAAAATTTTCCTTGAATACACGGAACAGCCCTTCCACATTACGTTTATCGGGTGTTGTTTCTAACTGGAAAAAGTCTTTGAACGATTGAATCTGGATTCCGAGTAAATCGGGGGTCTCTGCCAGGAATTCAACTTTTCCGAAATTGATACGCTGAGCAGGATTTGATTTAGTTGCAGACATATTGTAATTAAAACGTTTTAGTGTGCGAAGGCCTTTAAATACAGTGTTTTACAGCATACGTGTTTACCTTTCGGCTTACAAGTGCCACTAACCCTAAATTAAAGGAGGGCAAAGGTACGGAAAAGTCTTTGTATTATTTCAGGAATTTTCCGAAATTTTATACATTGGTTTGGTTTTTGTAGAAATGGGACTTCCCTGAAAATACAAGTGCCGGAAATGGCCCCAAAAACAGCAAAAAGCCGAAGATCTCTCTCCGGCCTTTTTATAAAGCTATTTTAGTAAATTAAGCTACTTCAACATCAGCACCTGCTTCTGTTAATTTCGCTTTCAGATCTTCAGCTGTTGCTTTGTCAACACCTTCTTTGATAGGCTTTGGAGCGCCATCAACCAGGTCTTTTGCTTCTTTAAGTCCTAATCCTGTTAATTCTTTAACGATCTTAACAACTGCTAATTTGTTAGGGCCACCACTTTTCAGGATCACATTGAAAGAAGTTTTCTCTTCAGCTGCTGCCGGGCCATCGCCACCGCCGCTAACAATAACTGCTGCTGCAGCTGGTTCGATACCATACTCTGATTTTAAGAATTCAGCTAATTCCTGAACTTCTTTTACTGTTAAACCTACCAGGTTTTCTGCTAATGCTTTTACGTCTGCCATAATGTTTGATTTTTTCCGGCTTCATATCCACCAGGGGCGAATCCGTCGGAGTGTTTAAAAAAATTTGTTTTTGCCATTTTTACCACCTGGCCAGGTGTGATTAATTTAATGTTTTTAAGCTGTTGCTTCCGGTGTTTCACCAGCTTCTGCAGCGGGTGTTTCTGTTGCCGGTGCTTCAGATACCGGAGCTTCTGCTGCTGGTGCTTCTGGAGCTGCTTCAACTGCCGCTGCCGGTGCTTCTGCCACAGGAGCTGCTTCTACCGCTGCAACAGGAGTCTCTTCCACCTTAGCTGCATCTTTGTTCTGTAATGCACCCAGTACGCGTTGTATTGGAGCCTGGAGTAAGCCAATGATATCGCCGATCAATTCGTTTTTGGTCTTGATCTGGGTAAGTGCTTTTAACTGGTTGTCACCTACAAATACGTCACCATTGATGAAAGCTGCTTTTAAAACAGGCTTTTCATTGTTGTTTTCTTTACGAAAACTACTGATGATCATTGCCGGATCTTTAGGATTCTCACTGAAAAGCAACGCTGTTACTTTGTGTAATGAATCGTAAACACCTGCATATTTTTCATTGTCGATGCTTTCCAGCGCCTTTTTGATCAAGGTGTTTTTAGCCACTTTCATTTCTACCTGCTTGTTGAAGCAATGGCTGCGCAATTTACCAACCTGTGCCACTGTAAGGCTTTCGGTATCGGTAATGTAGAAATTATTGTATTGAGAGAATTTGCCTTTCAGCAATTCTATCACTTCATTTTTTTCCTGCTTTGTCATAACAATTATTTTTAGATCCTTCGCTGCGCTCAGGATTAATTTTGAACAGATTTTGTATCAACCATAATGCCCGGGCTCATGGTGCTTGCCATGCTTACTCCTTTCAGGTAAGTTCCTTTTGATGTAGATGGTTTTAGTTTGATGATTGCATTAATAAATTCCTGGCAATTCTCAGCTAGTTTTTCAGGAGCAAAACTTACACGCCCGATGGAGGCGTGAATGATACCCACTTTATCTACTTTGAATGCTATTTTACCTCCTTTCAGGTCATTAACTGCACCAGCAACATCATTGGTAACTGTACCGGTTTTAGGATTCGGCATCAGGTTACGCGGACCGAGTACTTTACCCAGTTTACCTATTTTAGGCATTACAGATGGAGTAGCTACAATCACATCAATATCTGTCCAGCCACCTTCAATCTTTGCAATGAATTCATCCAGGCCAACGTGATCTGCGCCTGCAGCTTTTGCTTCGGATTCTTTATCGGGTGTACACAAAACCAGTACACGCTTGGTTTTTCCGGTACCATGTGGCAGGGAAACTGTTCCGCGGATTGCCTGGTCAGCTTTTTTAGGATCTACTCCCAAACGCACGTGCAGGTCAACTGAACTATCAAATTTTGTTGTATTTATTTCTTTAACCAAAGCTGTTGCTTCTTTAAGCGTATATGCTTTATTAACATCAACCTTAGTATTTGCTATTTTTCTAGCTTTTGTGATCATTGTTATAATAATTTAAGGTTGATAATTAATTTTCCCATGGAGCTTTACCATCAACAGTAAGTCCCATACTGCGTGCAGTACCGGCAACCATGCTCATAGCGCTGTTTATTGTAAATGCGTTCAGATCAGCCATTTTATCTTTGGCGATCTCTTCAACCTGTGCCCAGGTAACTTTACCAACTTTAACACGGTTTGGCTCTTTACTGCCACTGGTGATCTTGGCTGCATCCATTAACTGAACTGCTGCTGGCGGGGTTTTGATAATAAAATCGAATGATTTGTCTGCATACACTGTAATCAAAACAGGTAATACTTTTCCGGGTTTATCCTGTGTTCTTGCATTGAATTGTTTGCAGAACTCCATGATGTTGATTCCTTTGGAACCCAGTGCCGGACCGATTGGCGGTGCCGGATTGGCTTGTCCTCCTTTACACTGGAGTTTGACATAGCCGGTGATTTCTTTTGCCATTTTTTAATTTTTTTGGTGTTAACGTTTCCCTGCAATTACAGGGTAACTCCCAGAATGCTTTTTTTCAAGCAAATTCACTAAAGAACTATTTGGGGCGGCAAAAGTATGCTATTTTTTGATATTTCCAAATTGTTTCTGGCCGTGGAAGTATATTAACCTTGAATTTAAATAAAAGCCCGTCATTGACGGAATCAGGCACAAAAAAACCGCCCTGCTAACAAGGCGGCTTACAAACAGTTGGTTATGGTTCCTTACTTATGCGATTTTTTCAACCTGCATATAACTTAATTCCACCGGAGTGGCCCTTCCAAATATTTTAACCTGTACTTTTAATTTCTTCTTCTCATCGCTCACTTCCTCAATAACGCCGTTGAAATCGTTGAAAGGCCCGTCTATGATCTTAATGGTTTCACCAATGATGAATGGTTCACTCATGGTAACACCTCCGATATCGCTCAATTCATCTACTTTACCAAGCATTTTATTTACTTCGGCTTTGCGCAATGAAATGATATTTCCTTTTGATCCCTTTCCATCAGTTAGGAAGTGCATCACATTGCTGATATTGCTGATATGCTGGATAATATCATCATTCAACTTGGTATCAGCCACTTCAATCATGATATATCCGGGGTAAAAATTTCTTTCACGCATCACTTTCTTACCATTCACAACCTTATAAACCTTTTCTACCGGGAGAAATATCTGAACGATCACTTTTTCCCAGCCATTGCGGATTATATCTTTATCAAGGTATTCTTTGATTTTGCGTTCTTTACCGCTTACAACCCTGAGAACATACCACTTGCTTTCTTTTTCAGCCTTTTCAGGTGCTTTGGCCTTACCTTCTGTTGCTGAAGTGAATTCAGCTAGTTGTTCTTTACCGGTTGTCTCTTCATTTTCCAATACTGTAGTATCTTCCATAATTACTTAAATAAAGAGTAAATAAATTTCATCGATCCGTTGGCAATAAAATCCATTAATGCCACTATTGCAGTGATAAATAATGTTGCTCCCAGAACGATCATAGTGGATTGTTGTAACTGTTCCCATTTAGGCCAGGTAACTTTTTCCGTTAACTCTATGTAAGATTCTTTTACAAAAACTGTGAATTTGTTCATAATAACAATTTGAAGATTTGAAGATTTGAAGATTTGTTGATGACTGTTCTTTAATCAGCACATCTTCAGATTTTCAAATCAACTCATTAATTAGCACGGGCACTAGGATTCGAACCCAGATCAAAGGTTTTGGAGACCCGTATGCTACCGTTGCACCATGCCCGTAAGAAAGCTAAAAGCTATCAGCGGTTAGCCAATAGCTCTTAGCATTATTTTATAAAGATAGTCAATTATTATTAGTTAAGCCCTTTGGCAATAAGCTAACAGCTAAAAGCTAACAGCTATCTCTTATTTCAAAATCTCAGTAACCTGGCCGGCGCCTACTGTACGACCACCTTCACGGATCGCAAATTTCAATCCTTTTTCCATCGCGATAGGCTGAATCAGTTTTACAGTCAGGTTTGTGTTATCACCAGGCATAACCATTTCAGTTCCTGCGTTCAATTCTACTTCACCTGTAACGTCTGTTGTACGGAAATAGAACTGAGGACGGTATTTGTTGAAGAATGGAGTATGACGTCCGCCTTCTTCTTTGCTTAATACGTAAACTTCTCCTTTGAATTCAGTGTGCGGAGTGATAGTACCTGGTTTGCAAAGAACCATTCCACGACGGATCTGGGTCTTTTCAATACCACGTAACAGTAAGCCTGCGTTATCACCGGCTTCACCTTCGTCCAGTAATTTCTTGAACATCTCAACACCAGTACAGGTAGAAGACAATGGTTTTTCCATCAATCCAACGATCTCAACTGGTTCACCCACTTTGATACGTCCTCTTTCGATACGACCTGTAGCAACAGTACCACGGCCAGTGATAGAGAATACGTCCTCAACGCTCATCAGGAATGGTAAATCAACCAACCGTGGAGGCAAAGGAATATAGCTGTCAACAGCATCCATTAATTCGTTTACTTTGGCAACCCATTTTTCTTCACCAGCCAAAGCGCCGGTAGCAGAACCCTGGATGATTGGAGTATTGTCTCCATCAAAACCATATGAGCTTAATAACTCACGGATCTCCATTTCAACAAGTTCCAGCAATTCAGGATCATCAACCAAATCAACTTTATTCATGAATACCACGATCTGAGGTACACCTACCTGGCGTGCAAGCAGGATGTGCTCTTTGGTTTGTGGCATTGGGCCGTCAGTTGCAGCAACTACCAGGATAGCTCCGTCCATCTGTGCAGCACCGGTGATCATGTTCTTAACATAATCGGCGTGACCAGGACAGTCAACGTGTGCATAGTGACGTGTATTGGTAGCATACTCAACGTGAGCTGTATTGATCGTAATACCCCTTTCTTTTTCTTCAGGAGCACCATCGATATCATCATAATTTTTTTTCTCCGCTAAACCTCTTTTTGACAAAACATCGGTTATAGCGGCTGTTAAGGTTGTTTTACCATGATCTACGTGACCGATAGTACCAACGTTAAGATGGGGTTTATCCCTCTTGAAAGATTCTTTTGCCATTGTTTAATTTTTAAAATTTGTTTTGAATGTTGGTTTTCATTTAAAGTCTGTAAACCATTGACCAATATTTTTTTTTGAACCATAGGTGAGAATCGAACTCACGACCCTCCCGATCTTTAATCGGGATGCTCTACACCTTAGCTACCACTTATTCTCTCTTTTCAAATATCTTTTTTGAGCCATAGGTGAGAATCGAACTCACGACCCTCCCGATTACTATCGGGATGCT
>Ga0154020_10010753_pt1 | contig 10445 bp, 10 predicted proteins | sample Klosneuvirus_201_FD_109709 | JGI IMG/M metagenome (GOLD analysis project Ga0154020, IMG submission 109709) | Active sludge microbial communities from wastewater, Klosterneuburg, Austria - Klosneuvirus_20160825_MG | ecosystem: Engineered > WWTP > Aerobic digester > Activated sludge | place... | reverse complement strand
GGCTTTCGATGGGCAGGTCCACGAGCGCGATGTCCGCGGCCTCCAGCGCCGCGCCGTCGGTGCCGATGCGCAGTGCGCCGGCAGGTGTCTCCGGGGCGGGGTTACGGCGTCGGTCTGTCCGGCCCCTGCCGAACCAGGGTGTCCAGCCTGGCATGTCAAACACGTGCGTCTTCCTTCTCAGGGCCCCGGATGTGGACAAATGTAGGGGAAGGCGCGCGCCGGCCGGCCCCGGGCTGGTCAACGGCCTCGGCGTGCGGCGCCTACAATCGCGGCCTCGTCGGGGCGTAGCGCAGCCTGGTAGCGCATCTGGTTTGGGACCAGAGGGTCGAAGGTTCGAATCCTTTCGCCCCGACCATCATCACCGCAGGCCCTGCAGCCCGCCGCTCACGGCCTGCAGGGCTTTTTTCATGGTGCGGCCGCGGCCGGGCCGCAGACCCCGCGTGGCGAAGCGGCGCGGTGCCGCCGCAGCGTGGCGGCTGAAGTCAGGCCCAGACGGGCCCGGGCGCGACAGCGTCGGGCCGAGGCCCTGCACCGGGCGCGCCACACGGCAAGGTCTGGCAGGTCTGCGTTTTTTGCCGGAGCACGGACCATGAGCAGCATCTACGCCAACCGGATCGACGCCGGTCGCCTGCTGGCCGAAGCCGTCGCGGCACGCCGGTGGCCGGGGCGCTGCGTCGTGCTGGCCTTGCCGCGCGGCGGCGTGCCGGTGGGCGCCGCGGTCGCCCGGGCGCTGGGTGCGCCGCTGGACCTGCTGCTGGTGCGCAAGATCGGCGCGCCGGGCCAGCCCGAGCTGGCGGTGGCCGCGGTGGTCGACGGCACGCCGCCGCAGCGCGTGGTCGACGAGACGGTCTGCGCCGCGCTCGGCGTCGAGCGCCACTGCATCGACGGGCGCATGGCCGAGGCGCTGTGCGAGATCGAACGCCGCCGCCGCGCCTACCTGCGCGGCCGCCCGCCGATCGACATCGAAGGCGCCACCGCCATCGTCGTCGACGACGGCGTCGCCACCGGCACCACGGTGCGCGCGGCGCTGCGTGCCTTGCGCCAGCGCAGGCCGCAGCGCCTGGTGCTGGCCGTGCCGGTGGCACCCGAGGACACGCTCGACGCCTTGCGCGGCGAGGTCGACGACATCGTCTGCCTGCAGACGCCCTGGCCCTTCCACGCCGTCGGCGCCTTCTACCGCGACTTCCACCAGGTCAGCGACGACGAGGTGCTGGCCGAACTCGACGCGCTGGTGCCCGCCGTGCCGCCTGGGCGTTCTGCGCCCGCCGCGCCGCCTTCGACCCTTACGCCACCCCGGCGCGGCTGAGACGCGTCCGGTGCGGCTGCGTGTCAGCGGCAGCCATTGCCGTGCAGCCGCTCGAGCAGCGGCTGCCAGGCGCCGGCCGTCGTGCCGGGCAGGCCCGGCGCCGTTGATGGGGTGACGGTGAAGACGGCATCCTGCTCGTCGGGCCGCAGCGGCTCGGCGGTGCGCAGCTGCAGTTCGAGCACCTGCAGGTCGGCCTCCGAGGCCTCGCTGCCGTGGGCCGCACGGTCGCGCAGGCGCTGGCGCAGCAAGGCCGGCGCGGCCGGAAAGTCCAGCACCACGAAGGGCAGGCCGCGTTCGGCCGCCCAGCGGCGCGCGGCCGCGCGCTGTGCGTGGCGCAGGAAGGTGGCGTCGAGGATGGCGATGCCGCCCGCGTCGACCACCGGTGCGGCGGCATCCAGCAGCCGCGCATAGGTGGCCGCGGTCATCGCCGGCCCGTACAGGCCGCCGCCGAGCCCCGAGCCGCTGCGTGCCAGCGCGCCGAGCCCGGCCTGGCGCTTGCGCTCGACGTCGGCGCGGATGCGCACGGCGCCGGTGCGTTCCAGCAGCGACTGCGTCAGCGTCGTCTTGCCGCTGCCCGAGGGGCCGTGCGTGATCAGCAGTGCGGGCCGGCGCCGCGGCGTGCCGGCCAGCGCCAGAGCCAGCGCCAGGTAGTGCCGCGCGGCGCGGGTCTCGCGGCGCCGGTCGGCGCCCGGCTGCGCGGCGCGCAGCAGCGCCACCTTGGCCCGCACCGCGGCGCGGTAGGCCATGAACCACGGCAGCAGGCGCACGCCGTCGTAGTCGCCGCGCTGCTGCAGGTAGGCGTCGACGAAACGGTGCGCCAGCGCCGGCAGGCCGTGCGCGTGCAGGTCCATCGCCATGAAGGCGACCTCGTTCATGACGTCGATCCAGCGCCATGCGGCCTTGAACTCGATGCCGTCGAACAGCGTGGCGTGGCCGCCGTGCTGCACCACGTTGCCCAGGTGCAGGTCACCGTGGCATTCGCGCACGGCACCGGCGGCCAGGCGCTGCGCCAGGGGGCCGGCGAGGCGGGCAAAGCCCTCGGCCTCGGCCCGGCGCAGGCGGCGCAGCGCGGCACGCAGGCCGGTGCCTGCGGCGAGCGCGTCGAGCTCGTCCAGGTTCTCCAGCACCGGCTGGCGCTGCCCTTGCGGCGTGGCCGTCGCCTGGTCTGCGCCGGCCACCGCGGCGGCGTCGTGGAAGCGCGCCACCGTGGTGGCCCCTTCGTCGATCTGCGCCGCACCCAGCCGCCCGGCGGCGGCCAGCCGGTCCCACAGCCCGGCGTTGTCGAAGGCGTGCATCCGCACCGCCACGTCCAGCAGCGGACCGGTGCCGTCGATGTCGGGCGCTGCCGGCGTGCCCGTGACACGCACGACGCCGAGGTAGAGGTCGGGTGCAAAGCGCCGGTTCAGGCGCAGTTCCTCGGCGCAGGCTGCCTGCCGGCGCGCCAGCGTCGACTGGTCGAGAAAGGGCGTGCGCAGCGCCTTCTTGAACTTGTAGGCCTGCCCGCCGTGCAGCAGCACGGCGGAGATGTGGGTGTCGATGCGCTGCACGCCGTCGCGGCCGCCGGCGGCCAGGCGCCGGGCCAGCGCGTCCAGCAGCCGGGACTGCGCGTCCAGGCTCAATTCGCCAACCGGATCGTCAGGCTGCCGCTGGGCATCGACAGCCGGCAAGCACTCGCCCGTCCTCAAGCCGTGCTCCTCATGCCCCATCCGCGCCGGGGCGCCAGGCTTTCATGAGACCTGCAGGCGGCGGCGCCTGCCTTGAGGCCCGTCAAGGCCCGGCCGCGTGTCGGCGCCGGCGCACGTCTCAGGGACGCTCGGGAGGGTTCGAGCCAGACCTTGTACCTCGCCAGCCTGGGCCCCATCGGCCGTGGGCGGCGCGAGGCGCGGGGACGGACACCGTGCCGGGTCGCGCAGCGGATCCGATCCGGACGGTGGCTTGATCGGTGGCGTTTCGAGGCTCGAAGCGCTGACGGGCTGACGGGCTGACGGGCTGACGCCGCGCTGCGGGGTGCGGGCCGGGACTCAGTGGCTGATGGCGTCCTCGGCGGCCGTCACGACGACAGCGCCGTCGGCGTCGACGGGCCGGATGTTTTGTGCCAGATCGCCCTTGGGGCCCTGCACCAGTTCGTAGGTGACGCGGCCGCCCTGCTTCAGGGTGCGGAAGCCGTCCATCTGCACTGCAGAGAAATGGGCGAAGACGTCGGCCCCACCACCTTCGGGTTCGATGAACCCGAAGCCCTTGGCGTCGTTGAACCACTTGACCGTACCGTACGCCATCACGCGCCCCTCGACATCACTACGGCAAAAATTGTCCACCCGTGCAACTCGGGGTGTCAAGCCTGCGCCCGGCGGCTTGGACCTCCTGGCCTGGACAGAACCTCGCCAAGCGGCGCCGATCGTCGCCGTCGCCGCGAAAAGAGAGCGCTGTTCCCACCTTGCTTTTCGACCCGGGCGCTGCAATATGCGACACGTGCGTCAGGGGCGCGGCGGCGTGCCGTGCACCGGAGAAGCAAGTCGATAGAATGAATTCATGCCCGACGAACAGCCCCCGGCGCCGCCCAAGCCGCCCGCACTTCCGCGCCGAAGCGGTGGGCAGGACGCCGTGGTCGTCGAGCGCAAGGCGGCACGCACGAAGCCGCCGCAGCTGTACCAGGTGGTGATGCTCAACGACGACTACACGCCGATGGAGTTCGTCGTGATGGTGCTGCAACAGTACTTCCAGCGTGATCCGGACACGGCCACGTTGATCATGCTGAAGATTCACCACGAAGGACGTGGCATCTGCGGTGTCTACACCAAGGATGTCGCCGCGACGAAAGTCGAACTGGTGCTCACCGCGGCGCGCCGCGAAGGGCACCCGCTGCAATGCATTATGGAGGCCGCATGATCGCCCAAGAACTTGAAGTCAGCCTGCACATGGCCTTCGTCGAGGCACGCCAGCAGCGGCACGAATTCATCACCGTCGAACACCTGCTGATGGCGCTGCTGGACAACCCCAGCGCCGCCGAAGTGCTGCGCGCCTGCGCGGCCAACATCGACGACCTGCGCAAGAGCCTGGCGACCTTCATCAAGGAGAACACGCCCACGGTGGGCGGCTCCGACGAGGTCGACACGCAGCCGACGCTGGGTTTCCAGCGTGTCATCCAGCGCGCCATCATGCACGTGCAGAGCACGGGCAGCGGCAAGAAGGAAGTTACCGGCGCCAACGTGCTGGTGGCCATCTTCGGCGAGAAGGACTCGCACGCCGTCTACTACCTGCACCAGCAGGGCGTGACGCGCCTGGACGTCGTGAACTTCATCGCCCATGGCATCAAGAAGAACGACCCGCCCGAGCCCGCCAAGGGCAACGAGGGCCCGGCCAGCAACGAGACCGAGAAGGAAGAGGGCGGCGAGACCAAGGGTTCGCCGCTGGACCAGTTCACGCAGAACCTCAACGCGCTGGCGCTGCAGGGCAAGATCGACCCGCTGATCGGCCGCGAGCACGAGGTCGAGCGCGTGATCCAGGTGCTGTGCCGCCGGCGCAAGAACAACCCGCTGCTGGTGGGCGAGGCCGGTGTCGGCAAGACCGCCATCGCCGAAGGCCTGGCCTGGCGCATCACCGAGAAGGACGTGCCCGAGGTGCTGGCCGACGCCACCGTCTACGCGCTCGACATGGGCGCGCTGCTGGCCGGCACCAAGTACCGCGGCGACTTCGAGCAGCGCCTGAAGGGTGTGCTCAAGCAGCTGAAGGACCAGCCGCACGCCATCCTGTTCATCGACGAGATCCACACGCTGATCGGCGCCGGCGCGGCTTCAGGCGGCACGCTGGACGCGTCCAACCTGCTCAAGCCGGCGTTGTCCAGCGGCGCGATGAAGTGCATCGGCGCCACCACCTTCACCGAATACCGCGGCATCTTCGAGAAGGACGCGGCGCTTTCGCGGCGCTTCCAGAAGGTCGACGTCGTCGAGCCTTCCGTCGAGCAGACGATCGAGATCCTGAAGGGCCTGAAGAGTCGCTTCGAGGAACACCACAGCGTGAAGTACGCGGTCGGCGCGCTGCAGGCCGCCGCCGAGCTGTCGGCCAAGTTCATCAACGACCGCCACCTGCCCGACAAGGCCATCGACGTCATCGACGAGGCCGGTGCCGCGCAGCGCATCCTGCCGGCCAGCAAGCGCAAGAAGACCATCACCCGCAACGAGGTGGAAGAGATCGTCGCGAAGATCGCGCGCATCCCGCCGGCCAGCGTGAGCAGCGACGACCGCAGCAAGCTCAAGACGCTGGACCGCGACCTGAAGAGCGTGGTCTTCGGGCAGGACCCGGCCATCGACGCGTTGTCGGCCAGCATCAAGATGGCACGCAGCGGCCTGGGCAAGGCCGACAAGCCCATCGGCAGCTTCCTGTTCAGCGGGCCCACCGGCGTCGGCAAGACGGAAGTGGCCAAGCAGCTGGCCTACGTGCTGGGCATCGACCTCATCCGCTTCGACATGTCGGAATACATGGAGCGCCACGCCGTCAGCCGCCTGATCGGCGCGCCCCCGGGCTACGTCGGTTTCGACCAGGGTGGCCTGCTCACCGAGGCCATCACCAAGAAGCCGCATTCGGTGCTGCTGATGGACGAGATCGAGAAGGCGCACCCCGACGTCTTCAACGTGCTGCTGCAGGTGATGGACCACGGCACGCTGACCGACAACAACGGGCGCAAGGCCGACTTCCGCAACGTCATGATCATCATGACGACGAATGCGGGCGCCGAGACCATGAACAAGGCGACCATCGGCTTCACCAACAAGCGCGAGCAGGGTGACGAGATGGGCGACATCAAGCGCCTGTTCACGCCCGAGTTCCGCAACCGGCTCGACGCCATCGTCAACTTCCGCGCGCTCGACGAGGACATCATCCTGCGTGTGGTCGACAAGTTCCTGCTGCAGCTGGAAAGCCAGCTCGCCGAGAAGAAGGTCGAGGTGACCTTCAGCGACAAGCTGCGCAAGTACCTGGCGAAGAAGGGCTTCGACCCGCTGATGGGCGCACGCCCGATGCAGCGCCTGATCCAGGACACCATCCGCCGCGCGCTGGCCGACGAACTGCTGTTCGGCCGCCTCGTCGACGGGGGCCGCCTGGGTGTCGACATCGACGACAAGGACGAGGTGCAGCTCGACATCCAGCCGCCGAAGAAGAGCGACAAGCCGCGCGCCGAGGCCGCGGCCGCCTAGTCAGGGCTTGCGCGAAGGCGGCCGCTCGGCCGCCGGGTCCTGCAGGTAGAAGCGACAGAGCATCCCGTACAGCACGGGATGCTCTTTTTTCATGGCCTCGGGGCTGACGAAGAAGGCCTCGCTGGCGACGGCGAAGAACTCCTCCTCGGCCGACGCGCCGTAGGGGTCGAGCGCGGTGTCCTCGCCGGCCTCGACGCGACCGACGAAGGCGCCGTACTCCGCCTGCAGCGTGTCGCGCCAATCGGCCGCCGGCAGCCCGGCCGGCAGCAGCGGCACGCCGTCGGCCAGGCCGTCGGCCATGTCGAGCACATGCGCGAACTCGTGGATGACGACGTTGTAGCCCGATGCGGCGCCCTGGCCCGCCGCGCGCACGTCGCGCCACGACAGCATCACGGGCCCGCCGTCCATGGCCTCGCCGGCCAGCGGTTCGTCGTAGCTGTGCACGACGCCGTCGTCGTCGGCCACCTCGCGCCGCGCCACCACCTGGTCGGGGTGCACGACGATGCCGACGAAGCCGTCGTAGCGCGCCAGCCCCAGCCGCAGCACCGGCAGCACGGCCTGCGCGGCGATGGCCACGACCATCGCGTCGGTCAGCTTCAGCCCGCCGGCGGCGCTGAATTCCTTGCGGTCGAGGAAGAGGCTGGTGAGCCGTCGCAGTTCGTCGCGTTCGGCCGCGTCGCGGCGCTGCAGGAAGGGGTAGCGCACCAGCGTGCGCTTCCACAGGTCGTCGGGGATGGCGCGCCGCTGCACGGCGGCGTCTTCACGGCGGCGCTGCCAGCTGCGCCACAGGTGGCCGAGCATGGCGCTTCAGTGCCCGGCCGGTGGCAGGCGCTCGAAGCCGCGGCGTGTCAGGCGCAGCACCTCGGCGCGCTGCGCGGTGTCCAGGTCCCAGTCGCTCAGCACGTGACGCTTGAAGCCCGGCGCCAGCACGTTGCTGCCGGGGCGGTGGGTGTGGCCATGCACCATCTCGGCGGCGCCCAGCGCGTGCATCCAGCGCACGGCTTCGGCGGGGTCGACATCCGCGCTGGCGTCGCCGTCCAGGCCGAAGCGCCCGCCGCCCGCCGCGTTCTCGGCCTTCCAGCGTTCGGCACTGGCGCGGCGCATCTCGGCGGCCAGCGCCAGGCGCTCGGCGAGTGGCCGGGCCAGGAAAGCGGCCTGCCAGGCCGGCGAGCGCACTTCGTGCCGGAAGGCCTGGTAGGGCGTGTCGGACAGGCACAGCGCATCGCCATGGCTCAGCAGCACGGCCTGCCCCCAGGCCGACAGCACCGTGGGGTCGGGCAGGCCCATCAGGCCGGCGTCGCGCAGCAGCGCCGCGCCGACCAGGAAGTCGCGGTTGCCGGCCATGAAGGCCAGCTGGCGGTGGCTGGCGGCGTCGGCCAGCACGTCGACGCAGCGGCGCTCGAAGGGCCGGTGGCGTGCGTCGTCGCCCACCCACACCTCGAACAGGTCGCCGAGGATGAACACCGCATCGGCGGTCGTCTGGCGCAGGTGCCGCTCCCAGGCCTGGAAGGTGGCCGGCATCGCTTCGCACAGGTGCAGGTCGGAGATGAAGTCCACCGCGCGCCAGGCCGCGGGTGCGGTGAACTGAAAGAAGGCCGGGAGCGCGGCGCCCCGGGCCGCTTCCACCATCAGCCCAGCTCGGTGACGCGGGTGATCAGCACGTCGTCGACGGGCACGTCGTCGTGGAAGCCCTTGCGGCCGGTCCTGACCTTTTCGATGCTGTCGACCACGTCCATGCCCTCGACGACGCGGCCGAAGACGGCGTAGCCCCAGCCCTGCGCATTCTCGGCGCGGAAGTCGAGGAAGTCGTTGTCGACGCAGTTGATGAAGAACTGCGCGGTGGCCGAGTGCGGGTCGCTGGTGCGCGCCATGGCCAGCGTGTACTTCCTGTTCTTCAGGCCGTTGTTGGCCTCGTTCTGGATCGGCGCCGCGGTGGGCTTCTGCTTCATGCCGGGCTCGAAGCCGCCGCCTTGCAGCATGAAGCCCTTGATGACGCGGTGGAACACGGTGCCGTCGAAGTGCCCCTTGTTCACGTACTCCAGGAAGTTGGCCACCGACAGCGGCGCCTTCTCGTCGTCGAGTTCGATGCGCAGGGTGCCCGCGCTGGTTTCCATCTGGACGCTCTTGCTCATGTCATTTCTCCACGGTGGCTTTGCGGATGGTCACGGGCGTGACCGGCAGGTTCTGGTGCGGGCCCTGGGCGCGCGTGGGCACGACCCGGATCTTGTCGACGACGTCCATGCCGACGCTCACCTTGCCGAACACGGCATAGCCGTCGCGGCCCTCGGCGGCGTCCAGGCGCAGGTTGTCGGCGACGTTGATGAAGAACTGCGCGGTGGCCGAGTCGGGGTCGGAGGTGCGCGCCATCGCGATGCTGCCGCGTTGGTTCGACAGGCCGTTGCGGCTTTCCAGCGTTATGGGCTTGCGCGTGGGCTTCTCGCCCAGGTCGGCCTTGTAGCCGCCGCCCTGGATCATGAAGCCGTCGATGACGCGGTGGAAGATCAGGCCGTCGTAGTGGCCGGCGCGCACGTACTGCAGGAAGTTGTCGACCGTCTTCGGCGCCTTGGCGGCGTCGAGTTCGAGCACGATGTCGCCTTCGCTGGTGGCCAGGCGCACCTTCTGCGCCAGCGCCGGTGCGCCGACGGTGACGAGGGCCAGGACGAGCAGGCCGGTGAGCAGTTTCAAGGCAGCGTCTCCAGGGTTCGGGGCGGCCGCGGGCCACCGGTTGCGAGCCCGGCTCCAGGCCGGTCAGGGCGCGAGTCTAGCGGCCCACCGCAGGCGCTGCGGCCAGCAGGGCACGCACACCCTCCAGCCGGCGCAGCAGCACCACGTCCACCGGCCCCGTGGCCGAAGCCAGCTCCCAGGCCTGGGCGGCCAGCATGAGGTGCACTTCGCCGAGGTTGCTGCGTGCGGTGCGGTGGCCGGGGTCGTTGCGCAGCGCGGTTTCCAGCGCCTGGCGCGCCAGTTCCAGACGGCCGGCACGGGCGTGCAGCAGCGCGATGTTGTTGTAGGGGTCGGGCAGTTCGGGGTAGTCCTGCGTCATCGCCGTGAAGTGGGCCAGCGCGGCGTCGTCGCGCTGCAGGTCCAGCAGCACCACGCCCTGCAGGAAACGCAAGGCGACGTCGCGCGGGCGGGCCGCCAACGCGCTTTCCACCCGCTGCAGGGCCGCCGTGGCCTCGCCACGCGCCAGCAGCGCCCGCACGTCGGCGGCGTCGTCGGCAAGCGCCGATGCCGCGGCCAGGCACAACAGCGCCAGGCCGGCGCCCAGCCGCGCGAACGTGCTCAGGGTGGGGGACATCGTGCGGGGTCGTGCGGCTGGCCTGCCGCCATCGGGCCGGGGGGCGGCCGCTATACTGAAATCCATTCTATCGGTGCTGTCTCGGGCGCCGCGCACCGGTTGCGCGATGCCCCAGCAGCCACCCCGCCGGCCTGCCACGGCGGCCCGCCTCGGGGCCCGCCTGTCCACCCCCATGACCCTGCGCATCCACAACACCCTGACGCGTCGCCTGGAGGACTTCAGCCCTCTCGAACCCGGCCATGTGCGCATGTACGTCTGCGGCATCACGGTGTACGACCTCTGCCACCTGGGCCATGCGCGCATGATCCTGGCGTTCGACATGGTCTACCGCTGGCTGCTGGCCAGCGGCTGGCGTGTCACCTACGTGCGCAACATCACCGACATCGAGGACAAGATCATCAGGCGTGCGCTGGAGCGCGGGCTGAGCATCCGCCAGCTTACCGATCAGATGATCGACGCCATGCAGCGCGACTTCGCCGCCCTGGGCGCGTTGCCGCCCACGCACGAGCCGCGCGCCACCGACTACGTCCCGCAGATGCTGGGGCTGATCGAGACCCTCGAAGCGAAGGGCCTGGCCTACCAGGCGCGCGGTGCCGATGGGCGCGGCGACGTGAACTACGCCGTGCGGCGCTTCGCGGGCTACGGCAAGCTC
>Ga0154020_10010752_pt1 | contig 10446 bp, 10 predicted proteins | sample Klosneuvirus_201_FD_109709 | JGI IMG/M metagenome (GOLD analysis project Ga0154020, IMG submission 109709) | Active sludge microbial communities from wastewater, Klosterneuburg, Austria - Klosneuvirus_20160825_MG | ecosystem: Engineered > WWTP > Aerobic digester > Activated sludge | place... | reverse complement strand
CAGACCTCAGGCCAAGTATCCTGGATGACCTGGGATTACTGCCTGCTTTGGAATGGCAGGGCGATGAATTTGAAAAACGATCGGGTACAGCCGTAGAATTCATCAATGAAGCAGGAGACATTACCGTGCAGCCGGAAGCGGCTACAGCCATATTCAGAATATACCAGGAACTGCTTACCAATATTGCCCGCCATGCCAATGCCAGCCTTGTAAAGGCTGTATTGTACAAAGACGACAGCAGCCTATACTTCAGTATTACAGATAATGGTGTTGGATTTGATATTGAAACCAAAAGCAATAAAAAAACGCTTGGCCTGCTGGGCATAAAAGAACGAACTTTACTGCTGGGGGGTACCTATGAATTTAAAAGTAAACCGGGCGAAGGAACCGTTACCACCATTTCAATTCCATTACTCCTTGTGAAAAATGCTAAATAAAAACCTATGTTACGAATCTTAATTGCAGATGATCATCATGTAGTTCGAAAAGGGCTTCGGCAGATCTTATTGGATGAATTTCCTACATCAGTAATTGAAGATGTGGCAGATGCCGAAGAGTTAATTAAAAAAGTGATGCACGCCAAATGGGATGTGGTGATCAGCGACCTCTCTATGCCCGGCCGAAGCGGACTGGATGCCCTGCAGCAGATAAAGCTGAGCTATCCCGACCTGCCTGTCCTTATCTTAAGTATCCATCCCGAAGAACAATATGCTTTGCGGGCGCTGAAATCCGGCGCTTCCGGTTATTTAAGCAAGGATGCCGCACCCGATGAACTGGTTAAAGCGGTTAAGAAGGTGATGCTGGGAAAAAAATATATCTCGCAGGCCATTGCAGAAAAACTGGCCAATTCTTTTTCTTCAGAATCGTTGCTCAGCCCGCATGAAAACCTGAGCGACCGCGAGTTTGATGTGATGAAACTGCTGGCAAACGGCCAGTCGGTCTCTGAAATTGCAGAACGGCTTTCCTTAAGTGTTACCACCGTAAGTACCTACCGGGCAAGGGTAATGGTAAAAATGCATTTAAAATCCAATTCAGACCTCACCAGGTACGCTATTGAGTATAAACTTATTTAACCGGGGAGCCTGCCTTTTTATGTATTTACCGGCGTTTTATTATCTGCATGCTGAAGCCAATAGACGGGCTGTGTACAGTTTACAGCCTGGCATTGTGTAGTATCATTACTACACAAATATGTATTATTTTCTACATTTTAGACCGGTCATTATTTTATCTTACACTTATTATTAGTGTATGCATGAAACTGAAACCTCACAAAAAACGATTTTAATAATAGACAGTTCTTTATTGATCATTAACCGTTTGATCAGTTTACTGAAAGAGAAAATACCGGTTACAGTTATTTATAGTGCTACAGACACAAAGCAGGCGGTTTACCAGTTACAACAATTTAAAATGGATATCGTAATACTCGATATTCAGCTGGCCGGTAAAAATGATTTTGAATTAATGAAGTTTATGAAAGTAAATTATCCCGGAATTAAAGTGATCATACTCAGTAACCTGGTCAGTAAATACTATCAAAGATTGTGTAAATCACTGGGTGCTTTTATGTTTATGGATAAGTCGAAGGATTTTGACCTGGTACCGGAAGTCATTATTTCTATAAAATAGTTTTTCGGTGTTTTGAAAAATAAGCACTGCCACATAATTAATACTATGAATCAACCATCAGTTTGTATCAATGTACTTATAGCTTGATGAAAAATCAAAAAATCAAACCAATTCATGTGAAGACTGTTCAGGCATGATTACTTTAAACCGGTAAAATCAGTAATGTACCATTGCTGATTTTACGGTTTTTCAGCTGTAAATTCTTTCTACAGCAGTTTTATACTTTTCCATGATCACCTTTCTCTTTAATTTAAGCGTGGGTGTAAGCTCACCACTGTCAATGGTCCATTCATGCGGCAACAGTTCAAATTTCTTGATCTGCTCAACCTGGTTGAAAAACGTGTTGAAAGAATCGATCAGTTCCCTGTAAAGGTTCAGCACCTTTGGATTGTGTATGGCATCTTCAATGGTGGTAAAGGGTATTTCTTTATGCAGCATCCATTCCTTTATATTGATGATGGAAGGAACGATCAATGCGCCAACGAACTTTTGTTCGGCACCCACTACCATCATCTGCTCTACAAAAGGCGATTCTTTCATTTTATTTTCAATTGGCTGCGGTGCCACGTATTTTCCGCCGCTTGTTTTAAACAGTTCTTTTTTACGGTCGGTTATTTTTAAATATTTACCATCTTCAAAAATGCCGATATCGCCGGTATGCAGCCATCCATCAATGATGGTTTCAGCGGTAAGTTCAGGCCTTTTGTAATAACCCATCATCACACTGGGGCCTTTAACACAGATCTCACCGTCGGCTTCCAGTTTCACTTCCTGCCCTTCAATGACCAAACCAACAGTTCCAAACTTTGTACCGCCTTTCCTGCGGCAGTTGACACTGATCACCGGGCTGTTTTCTGTAGGTCCATATCCTTCGTAAATTGGTATTCCTGCTGCTGTAAAGATCCTGATCAATCTTACCTGGCAGGCAGCGCCACCGGTTACGATCAATTGAATATTACCTCCAAGCGCTTCGCGCCATTTGCTGAAAATTAATTTATTGGCCAATGCCAGTTGCATTTTATACCAAAGGCTTTGTGGTTTTATATTATCGTATTCGGTTGCCAAAGCCACTGACCAGTAAAATAATTTTCTTTTTATGCCGGTAAGTTCAGCGCCTTTTGCCATTATTTTTTCATAGGTCTTTTCAAGGAGCCTGGGCACGGTTGAAAACAGGGTTGGTTTAACTTCCTTTAAATTTTCTGCGATCGTGTCTAAACTTTCTGCATAATAGATCGATGCACCACTGCTTATATAGATCAGTGAAACCATCCTTTCAAAAATATGGTTAAGGGGTAAAAAACTAAGTGCCCTTCCCTCCAGGTCATCGGTAAAAGGAAAGCTGTTCTTTGAATTGATCACATTGGTTACAATGTTGCGGTGGCTCAGCATTACACCTTTTGGGGTACCTGTAGTACCTGATGTATATATTATGGTGGCACAATGTTCCGCTTTTATGGTTGCTTTTACCGCTTCCATTTTATCCAGGTCAGCCGGGGTAATATCTGCAATCAGTGTTTTCCAGTATATCACACCCGGCAATTCATCAAAACTGTATACATTGATTAAACTGGGAACCCTGCTCCTGATGATATTCACTTTATCCAGGATTTCCTGGCCGCTTACAAATACATGTTTAACAGTAGCATCATTAAAAATAAATTCAAGTTCATTTACATTGGTGGTGGGATAAATGGGGCAAATGGCAGCCCCAGCCTGCTGGCATGCCATATCCAGCATCAGCCATTCAGGACGGTTTTTTGAAATGAGGGCGATCTTATCCTGGCGTTCTATGGTCATATCATTACCAGTTACGCCCAGTTTAATTAAGCCTGCACTTAATTTATTGATCGTGTCTTTTACTTCGGCAGTGCTGTATTTTTTCCACACACCATTTACTTTTCCGCTGAACATATCGGGTTTGGGAAAACGGTTCAGCTGGAAATCGATATAATCAAAGATCCTGGAATGTTCATTCATATGCAATCGTTTGTTTACTGCGCAGCTTTTAAAAAAAGTTACGTGAATTTTAATGAAATTGAAATCTGACTGAATAGTTGTACCTGTTGCCGGAAAATTTACCTGTTTTGGTTCTTCAGTTTTTCATATTCCTTTTCTACAAGGGTATCTTTATCGGTTTTGTAAGCCCTGATAAATTTCATTACAAGGCCAATACCTAAACCAAGCATTACCCATAAAGGCCAGGGTGTACCATTATTGAAGCCATCTCGACCGGCGGTAAAATACCATATGGCCCAGCATATGCAGGTTATCACAACAAATCCGATCAGGCTGTCCTGGAAATCAGCCCTGCGTTTGGCTATTTGCCACAATTTTTCATCGCGTTGCTCTTCCATAATAAATTGGTTTGAGCAACAAGTTAATAAAAAAATATCATTTCCTTCAACGGTTAAAAAGGGATGCCCGGTTGATTTTAACACGCCCGGCAGGCTTACTGTCTCACAGGTTAATCATCTATGGCAATGTTGCATTGGAAAGTAACCGGTATTTACAGGTTTCAATGGTAATATTGCCCGGCAGGCATTTTAAATATCCTGTCCTGTAAAAAACGGGTCAAGGCTGCGTGTTCCTTGCTGTGTGCATTGGTCCAGGCCTGATAGGCAGGCAAATTTTGTGCAGTTGCAAAAACCCATTGGTTATATGCTTCAAATAATCCTTCCTGGATATATTGACGGTGCAATTCAAATAATTTAAATGGAAATTTTGCATGGTAACCGGCGTCCCAGTCTAATATGAACCGGGTCCTGATCATGGTCAAAGATTCGGCATTGATGCCGGCTGATGCCAGTGCACTTTGTTTATTCATCGTTTTCAAAAATGCAACGGCAAAACTGTTTTTTTCCTTGTTGTTTTTTTCAAGGTCGGCATCCGAAAATAATTTTTTATATCCCTCCAGTAAAATATTTTTGATTTCGGGTGTATAGGCGCTTTTCGGGTCAATATTTATAAATATCTCTCCATAAACCAGGCTCCACACTTTATCCGTAGTGAAATAATAATATTTGCTGGCATTATAATAATTGCCGGCAAACCCGGGGTCATTTTCTATCCCTTTTTCCCATTGTTTAATGGCAGTGAAATCATTTTTTGTCCAAAGCACTTTACCCAGCTCGTTATATAATGGCCCGCTGTTGGGTAATTTTTTGATCCCTTTCCTGTAAACCGTTTCTGCGGCAGCGGCTTCATCCATCGCCCAATGTGCATCACCGGCTATCTGGAAACACTGGTCATCCACATCATTCCTGTCGAATAATGGTACTAAAACCTCCAGCGCCTTTTTATAATCTTTGGCATAATAATAGTTCAACCCAAGGTCTTTGGCAAGTTCAAGGTTACCGGGTTCTGCGGCCAGTGCCCTGTTGAGGATCAATATGGCATTTGCAAAATCTCCCTTGTGCATCAGGTTCCTGGCATTTTCGTGCAGTTGTTTTACATCCTGTGCAAACAGGGTGGCCTGGAAACAAAGGGCAATAAGTATTACAAATATTTTTTTCATTAAATTAAAGGTACAATGAATAATGGTATACAATTTTTTAGCGGGTATCAATTAACATTTGCTATTCCGTTTCTGCATCGGCAATTAAGTGGGTTAACAGCCCATCCCGCAGTTTTGGTTCAAACCAGGTACTCTTGGGGGGCATCACATTCCCGCTGTCGGCAATATCAAATAACTGCTGAATGGTTACCGGGTGCAGGCTGAATGCCACGGCCATTTCACCGCTGTTCACCCTTTTTTCCAGTTCGCCCAGGCCACGTATGCCGCCAATAAAATCAATGCGTTTATCGGTACGCTGATCTTTAATATTCAAAACGGGGTCCAGTAAATTATTTTGCAGGATGGAGATATCCAGGATGCCGATCGGGTCATTGCTGTACGTATTTTCTTTAGCAGTTAAACGGTACCATTGTTTTTTTAAGTACATACCCATTTCATGCAATTGTGCCGGCGAAAAGGCTTTACCTGCTTCTTCAACAGTAAAATGATCTTTAACGGCCGATAAAAATGCTTCAACACTCAACCCGTTCAGGTCTGTAACCACCCGGTTATAATCCATGATGTACAACTGGTCGGCAGGAAATAAAGTGGTGAGGAAGATACCGGCACCTTCCGGTGCCCGGGTACCAAGTGAAGCCCTTACTTTGGCAGCTGAAGCGGCACGGTGGTGGCCATCAGCGATATACGTACACGGAACTTTTTCTTTAAAAAGTGTTGAGATCTTTTCAATGGTTTGATCGTCATTCACGATCCAGATGGTATGCTGGATCTGATCTTCGGCCGTAAAATTATATACCGGGCTTTTTTCTTTCCAGGTATTGATCACGGCATCTATCTCAGCAACGGTACGGTATGCTAAAAAAACATTCCCGGTTTGTGCACCGGTTGTTTTAATATGATTGATCCTGTCCTGTTCCTTTTCAGGCCGGGTAAATTCATGTTTTTTGATGAGGCCGTTCTCATAATCATCTACCGAACTGCCGCAAACCAGGCCTGTCTGGCTTTTACCCTTCATAGTAAGTTCATAAATATAATAACAGGGTTTGCTTTCCCTGAACAGGATCTTACGGCTGATAAAAGCATCGAGATTTTCTTTTGCCTTATCATATACCTGCTGCGCATGAATATCCATACTCTCCGGCAGATCAATCTCACTTTTGGTGATGTGTAAAAAACTTACATTGTTGCCCTCTGCCTCTGTTTTTGCTTCTTTACTGTTCAGAACATCATAGGGTCGTGATGCCACCTGTTTTGCCAGTTCTGCTGCGGGCCTGAGTGCTTTAAAGGGTGAAATGGTTACCATGCTGTTGTTTGTAGATTATTGTAATGTAAAGTATTTAAGCTTTTTGAAGTGTAAAGTCCCTGATCAGCTGTATTAAAACCTCCACACTGCTTATGGGCAATGCATTATATAAAGATGCCCTGAAACCGCCTACCAGTCGATGGCCTTTGATACCAACAATACCATGCTGTTTTACAAATTGTAAAAAGGGTTCTTCCTGTGACGGGTCATTCATGACAAAACAAACGTTCATGTTGCTCCTGTCACCCGGACTAACGGTGCCGGTAAAAAGCGGGCTTTCATCAATGGCTTTATACAGCATTGCCGCTTTTTCATTGTTGATTTTTTCAATGGCAGCAACGCCACCCTGTGCTTTCAGCCATTGTAAGGTAAGCATACATACATACACGGCAAAAACCGGTGGCGTGTTCAGCATGGATCCTTCCTTAATATGATTCCGGTAGTCCATGATGGTTGGTATGGTGCGTTTTACCTTTCCTAAAATATGTTTATTTACCACCACCAGGTTTACACCTGCCGGACCCATATTTTTCTGTGCGCCTGCATAGATCAGGTCAAAAGCATTGAAATCAATTACCCGGCTGAATATATCACTGCTCATATCAGCCACCAGGCTGTTGCTGGTTTTCGGAATTTTTTTCCATTGAGTTCCGTAAATAGTATTGTTGGTGGTCAGGTGCAGGTATTTTGCATCATTGGGTACTGCAAAATCCTTTGGTATATAATTATAATTGCTTTCTTTACTGCTGCAAACCACTTCAACCCTGCCAAACAGTTTTGCTTCTTTAATGGCTTTGCTGCTCCATACGCCGGTATCGGTATAGGCCGATGTTTCCTTATCATCCAGTAAATTCATGGGTACCTGCATGAACTGGGTTGATGCGCCGCCATGCAGGAACAATACCTCATGGTCGTCATCCAGCTGCATCAGTTCTTTCACCAAAGCCCTGGCTTCATCCATCACTTCCTGGAACAGGGCAGTGCGGTGACCGATCTCCAATATGGACAATCCGGTATTATTATAATTGAGGATCGCCTGCGATGCTTTTTCAAAAACGGTTTTGGGTAATATGGAAGGACCTGCATTAAAATTATGAACGGATGCCATGCTGATGATTTGATAATTAATTTTCCGGATGCAAAAATACCCAAATCAAACCATTTGGCCTTTATTGTTCTTCCCGGCCGATCATTTTTCCGCCCAAACGCCATTGTTTATTGAGTTCTTCAAATGCGGCCTGGTCCGTTTCCGGAAATTTGTGTTTAACCAGGTCCCTTAATACGGGCTGACCCGCATTTACCCAGGCCGTGTACCAAAATGAAGCAATGGCAAATATGGATTGGCGCATGCGGCGTTCCACCATGCCACCCAGTTTTTTATCATAGGCTATGGTAAAAGCAGTTGAATACTGGCGGATGGTTTTTTCGTTCCTTTCTTCAAAAGCATATTTTTTATCATCAGTAAACAACAATGAAAGTTCACGTTCTGCGCTTAAAACCGTATCGGCAGCCAGGGCGCTCTCCAAAACCCGTGTCCAGATAAAATCACCGGGATGCTGAATGTATGCGGCTTTACCGATGAAAAAATCAAACTCCTTTTCGGCCAGCAGTTCGGGTACCCTGCTTTCCCAAAATCCATGAATACCACGCTGGTTGGTAAATTGCCCGTTGTGGTTGCTGCAGGCATGCAGGGGTACGTGTGCATCGGCAATGTAATGGCCGATCTCCGCACTGTATTTCATGATGAGGCTGTAATTTTTTGTTTTAAAGGCATTGGTTAACCGCTGCAGCATCCATTGTATATGCCATGGAACGATACCCTGTTTTTTTAAGGAATCTTCGCCAAATTTTGCCACCGCTTCATCCCATTTCCTGGGTACTGCCGGGTATGGGTAGGTGCCGTAATGATCCATATCAATATAGTGGCGCGGACCTTCATCGGGAACGGCATACCTTCTTTTATCGGGGTCAACACTGTGTTCACTGAGAAATAAAATATTGGGTTTAAACAAAACCAGCATTTCGGGCGGCAATAAAAATACAGCGTAGTAATTTATTTTCTGGTGGCCGTAAAATCCCCATCCATGGGCGGGGAACTGGGCAATAAGCATAAAGCAGATAAGCCCTGTAAAATAAAGTGCTCTTTTCATATGCGGGTATTGATCATTTTAAATGTACTTCAATTCCCCGGAAATTCAAAGCGCCCGCCGGCTAATTATTTACTTCGTCAATATCGGTAACGCCGCCGCTTACCGCAAACTTCATGGTCTGGGAAGCGCTGATGTTCTCGATCAGTTTTACCCGGTTCCTGGGAATTACATATACATTTCCGGCAACCGAATAAGCCATTGGGATGTACACGGTTACATAATCCTGGAAGCCAAATTCATGCATATCTTCCCGGGTGATGAATCCAAAACGCCACACATCATTATCGTCGATATTGGCCAGCACGTGCCGGGTAAATTTTTTATTGTCACCGGCAAAGGCTTCAAAAAAATCCCGTGTAGGCCCGTAAATGTGTTTGATGCCCGGTGTTTTTTCCAGCAGGTTATTAAAAAAACTCAGAAACCGGCTGGTAATAAAAAAGGAACTGAAATAGCCGATAATGATCAGCACGGCTATGATGACCACAAAACCGATCCCATAATTCTGTACCCGTACCTGTCCCTGGGCATCGGTATAGGTAAAAATGGGTAGCATGCTGTCAATGCCGGTCACCGCCCAGTAAATAAAATAAGCAGTAATGGTTACCGGGCCCAGTATGAGTAATCCCTGCAGGAAATACTGCAGTAGTTTTTTATAGTTGAATGTCTTTTTCATAATCATTTTTTTTACTGCTCAAATATACTTGTTTTGGAAGGTATACCCGGCAGCGCCATCAATCATGGTTTGGCGCCCCCGGGATTAAAAAATTGTTATGGATGGTAAAAAAAAGTGATGGAAACTTTGGTTACATTGAAAGTTTTCTTAGTTTTGCACCCATTATGACAGAATCAGATACAAAACAGCGGATCCGTAAAGCAGCGCACGACCTCGTGATACAATACAGTATACGCAGTGTAAGTATGGATGATATTGCGGCCAACCTGGGCATGAGTAAAAAAACCATTTACCAGTATTTTAAAGATAAGGACGAACTGGTAGAAGCCGTGGTGGATGATGTGATCGATACCAACCAGTGCATTTGCAACACAGACCGGGAAAAGGCCGACAATGCCGTACACGAGATATTCCTGGTTATGGACATGATGGTGGAAATGTTTAAAACCATGAATCCCTCCATCCTGTTCGACATGCAGAAATACCACCAGGCCGCTTTTATGAAATTTCAAAAGCACCGCAATGAATACCTGTATAATGTATGCAGGCAAAACCTGGAACGGGGCATCCGGGAAGAATTGTTCAGGCCGGAGATCAATGTGGAGATCATGGCCAGGTACCGGGTAGAGACCATGCTGACTGCCTTTAACCCCGAGTTTCAGCGCTACCTGAAAAAGAGCCTGCTGGAGATCGAAGAGGAGATCATCATCCATTACCTGTTCGGGCTGGTAACATTAAAAGGGTACAAACTGGTTTTAAAGTACATGGAACAAAAGAAAAAGAATGATTAAAAAATGAAACGTAGAAAAATAACCATGATGAGAAAAATAATGGGGATTATACCGGTCGTGTTTACACTGGTGATCATCAGTACCGCTGCAAAAGCACAAAAGGTACATGCATTTACCGTGCAGCAGGCCATTGATTATGCCAAACAAAATTCGGTGCATGTAAAAAATGCTTTGCTCGATATCCTGATCCAGAAGCAGGTAAACCGCGACGTTACCTCTATCGCATTGCCGCAGGTAAATGGAGCTATGTCGGTAACCAAAAATATCAATATACCGGTACAGGTAGTTCCTGATTTCATCAGCCCCGCAACTTATAAGGTGTTGGTTGACGAAGGCGTACGTGATGGCAACGGCCAGCCAATTAATTATCCTGCCGGCGGATT
>Ga0154020_10010750_pt1 | contig 10446 bp, 8 predicted proteins | sample Klosneuvirus_201_FD_109709 | JGI IMG/M metagenome (GOLD analysis project Ga0154020, IMG submission 109709) | Active sludge microbial communities from wastewater, Klosterneuburg, Austria - Klosneuvirus_20160825_MG | ecosystem: Engineered > WWTP > Aerobic digester > Activated sludge | place... | reverse complement strand
GCTCATGAAGGCCGCGATGGCCCCGTCCGTCTGGTTCGCGAGCTTTTTGTGCTCCATGATCTCATCGTGGCTGTCCCACGGCTGGCCTGCACCGGTCCAGAGCTGGATGAAGCGCACGCCACGCTCCAGCAGACGCCGTGCGATGAGGCACTGGCGGCCGAAAGCATGGTCGCCATACATTTGGCGCACCCATTCGGGCTCCTTCATGATGTCAAAAGCATCGCTGGCCTCCATCTGCATCCGGTAGGCCAGCTCGTAGCTCTGCACGCGGGCCTCCAGTTGCTGGTCCCGCTCACGCTCGACGAGGTGTTTTTGATTCAATTCGAGCAGCAGGTCGAGCTGGCGGCGCTGCTGCTTCAAATCGAGCGAACCGTTCTTGATGAACTCGACGAGCTTTTCGACGCGGGTGTCCTCGGTGTTGATGTAGGCACCTTGATAGGCGCTCGGCAGGAACGCGGCCTGCCAGTTCTTCGTGCGGCGCGTGGGCATGCCGCCGGGGCACATCGAGATGTAGCCGGGCAGGTTTTGATTGTCACTGCCGAGGCCGTAAGTGACCCACGAACCCAGCGTGGGACGGTTCAGACGGCTCTCGCCACTGTTCATGAGGCCGAGCGAGGGCTCGTGGTTCGGCACGTCCGCGTGCATCGAGCGGATCACGCACAGATCGTCGGCGAATTCGCTCAGCTTTGGAAACAGATCGCTGATCTCCATGCCGCACTGGCCATGCTTTTTGAATTGGAAGGGCGATTTGAAGCCCGCGCCGGTCGGACGCTCCGTTTTGAGCAGGTTCGGCAGCGGCTTGCCGTCGTATTTGTCCAGCATCGGCTTCGGGTCGAAGGTATCGACCTGCGAGGGGCCGCCGTTCATGAAGAAATGCACCATGCGCTTCGCCTTCGGCTCGAAGTGCGGCCTTTTCAGCGCCAGCGGGTTCAGTGGCGCGGCGGCGGAAGCGTTGTCGGAAAACAGCGAGCCGAGCGCCAGTCCGCCGAAGCCCATGCCGACACGGCTGAGCATCTGACGGCGCGTCAGGAACGCATGCTCCACGCTCGGAGCATGATGGGAATGGGACGTTTTCATGGGGGGTGATTTAGAAACGCAAAAATCGGGCCGTGACTATCGTCAGATGCCGGTTGCTCACCACTCCAGCCACACGAGCTGGCGGCGGAAATCGAAGGTGACGCGGTAGTTTTGCAAAAAGAAGCTGCCGATGCGGGCCGGGCCCGGCATCACGTCGATCTGCGCGTTTGAAAAAGTCGAGCCCAGCGTCGTCATGCGCGGCACAGTGATCACCCGAACGCCGGCCTTTTCCGGCGTGGTGGTGCCGCCGACGCCGATCATGACAAAATTGCCCGAGATGGCCTGCCCGCCCGTGCCCTGGCCGAGCCGCTGGGCCAGTTTTTGATCGATCTCCACGCCAAAACACGAGCCGGTGTCCACGATGGCATCCCACGACACTTTGCCCGCGCTCACGCGGGCCATCGGAACGCCGTGTTTGAGGCGAAACGAGCTCTTCGTGTGATTCCGGCTCGCCGGACCGCGAAAGCCCCCGAAGCCAAATTCCACCACCCGACGCGGATAATCGAGCGTGAGATGGCTGCAATGCTTTTGCGCCAGGTGAAAGCCGAGCACCGAGATGGCAAAATCACTGCTCAGGAAGTCCAGGCCGCCGCTGCTGCGTTGCAGCCGCACCACGCAGGGCAGGTTGTCGAGCCGCCAGGGGCCGATTTGCATCGTCTCGATCACCGCGCCCATGCCGGACTCGCTCCCCATCACACCTGCCATCTCCGGTCGCAGGCTCGGCACGGTGGCGATGCGGTTTCGCACGGCCAGCGCGGCATCCAGCACCGTCACCGTCGCGCCGGTGTCGAGCAGGATGTCCTCGGTGCGGCGGCCGTTGAGGCTCGCTTTCACCGTCGGCAGTCCCGCGTCGTCCATTTTCATCGGCACCCGCACCACGCCGCCCGGCGTATGATAGCTGCGCGTGGCGATTTTTCGCCCGTTCATCATGCGGGCACCTTGTTCCGGCGTCACAGCGAGGTTGTTCAGCCGCGCCAGCGTGCCGCCGGAGACCGGACCATGGCTCACGCCGCACCCCGCTAGCACGCAGGCAGTCAAAAAGCCGGTCAAAACACCTCGAATCATGCCCGGTCCATGCGCGAGCCGCGATTTTCTGTCAATCGCTCACAAACTCTTGTGCGCGGAGTCGTATTGTCTCAAATTTTCCGCCGCCGACCTCTCTTCCGCTGAATGACCGCCTACTTCATCCGCCGCCTTTTGCTTCTGCTGCCGACTTTGATCGGCGCGACGCTGGTGGTCTTCGGTTTGACGCGCATCGTTCCCGGCGGCCCGATGGAAAAGGCGATGCAGCAAGCCCTCGCCATGGGCGACCGCGGTGGTGGCGGTCGTGATGCGGGTGGGTCGATGAGTGATGAGCAAAAGGAGCAGCTCGCGTTGCTCTATGGCTTCGATCAGCCGTATCTGCGTGCTTATGTGGACTGGCTGGGCGTCTGGCCGCGCGAGGAGCAGAAGCAGTATGTGAAGTTTGAGGAGGGGAAGAACGAGATGCCCGTCACGCTGAAGGTTTTGCTGCCTCGCGACCAATGGAAGCCGAACAACGCCTACAAAGTCACGCAGGCCACGGTGACGCGCGATGGCAAACTGAGCACCGGCGACGAGGACGGCTGGAAAGCCCGCTGGGAGCCGGAAAAGAAGCGCGTGGCCGTTTTTCGCCCGCAGTTCAATGGCATCCTGCAAGGCAACTTTGGCAACTCGACGAGCTACAATCTCGATGTGGTGCAGATGATGCTCTCGAAGATGCCGGTGTCGTTGTTTTACGGGCTGGCGACGTTTCTGCTCACCTACCTCGTTTGCATCCCGCTGGGCATCGTGAAGGCGATCAAGCACCGCACGGTGCTCGACAACACGACTTCGGTGCTGATTTTCATCGGCTATGCGATTCCGGGCTTTCTGCTGGGCAGCATGCTCGTGGTCTATCTCGCCGCGCGGATGGACTGGTTCCCGACGGATGGCTTTGTGAGTGAAAACTTCGCCAGCATGGGCTTTGGCGGCAAGCTGTGGGACATCGTGCATCACGCGGTGCTGCCGCTGATGTGCTACATGATCAGCAACTTCGCGCTGATGACCATGATGATGAAAAACAACCTCATGGACAATCTGGCGGCGGATTATGTGCGCACGGCCATCGCGAAAGGGGCGAGCTATCGCCGCGCGGTGCTGGGTCATGCGCTGCGGAATTCGCTCATCCCCATCGCCACCACGCTCGGAAACGTGACGCTGGTGTTTGTGACGGGTTCGATGCTCATCGAGCGCATTTTTCAGATCGACGGCTTTGGGCTGCTGATGATCCAGAGCATCAGCGATCGCGATTTTCCGCTGGTGATGGGCATCATCACGCTGGACGTGATCCTGATCGTGCTGGGGAACATTTTGTCGGACTTCTTTGTCGCGGTGACCGACCCGCGGGTGCGCTTTGAATGATGAAACCACGCACCACCGGCCTCTGTCTTCTCTTTTACGCCATCGCGGCGGCGGTGCTGCGCGGCTTTCAACTGAGTGTGCCGGTTTTCAAAGTGCCGTTCGTGTTTGGATCGGTGCTCGGCTGGATCACGAGTGCGGTGCTGGCGCTGACGGGTCTGTGGCTGATGCTGCGTGCGAAGCAGCAGTGGCAAATGAGTCCGCAGACCGTGAAGAAGCTGCGCCGTTTCCGTGCGATCCGTCGCGGCTACATTTCGTTCCTCCTTTTGCTGGGCTTGGCGGGACTCGCCTCGCTGGACACGCTTCTCGTTGGCAAACGGGCGCTGATGGTGAGCTACGAGGGGAAATGGTACTTCCCCTTTGTGACGTCGATGCTGCCCGGCACGACGTTTGGCTCCAATTCAGAAGCCGAGATCGACTACCGCGAGTTGCAGGCTCGCTGCCGCGCCGACAAGAAGGGCAACTGGGTGCTGCTGCCGCTGGTGCCGTTTGATTCATCGCTCGACACACCGCCGGTGATCGCGGCGCTGGAGACGCGGGATGGCAAAGTGTATCGAGAAGGCGAGAGCGAGCCCTTCAGCGGTTCCGGCTACTCGGTTTTCATCGCGAAGCCGGAGCAGAAGCGTCAAGAGTGGCAGTTCCGCCATGGCGTGCGTCAGGGTGATATGCGTGGCTACGATGTGACGGGTGAGCAGGTGGAAAAGGGTCGCTTTGAAAACAATGTGCGGGTGAGTCACGAGGAGTTCGTGTCTGGAAAAGCCGCCGCGCTGGAGACGCAGGCGCATCCGCAGCTCCACACGCTGATTTATCCGCCGGTGGCTCCGTCCTGGCACACGCGGCACTATCTCGGCACGAACGGTACCGGCCTGGATGTGCTGGCGATGCTCTTTGGCGGCCTGCAGCAGTCGCTGGGCGTGGCGGTGCTGTATTTGCTGATCACCTTCGCCATCGGCCTGACCTATGGCAGCATGCTGGGCTACTTTGGCGGCCTGATCGATCTGTGCGGCCAGCGTTTCATCGAGATCTGGAGCGTGCTGCCGTTTCTCTTTGTCGTGATGCTGATCAGTTCGCTGGTGAGTCCGACGCTGCTCGTGCTCGTCACCATCCTCGCGGCCTTTGGCTGGATGGAAACGGCTGCCTACATCCGCACGGCGACTTACAAAGAGAAGGAACGCGATTACGTGGCCGCGGCCCGCTTGCTCGGTGCCAGTACGTCGCGGGTGATCTTCCAGCATGTGATGCCGAATGTGATCGCGATCTTCGTGACGCTCGCGCCTTTCAAAGTCGCCAGCGTGATCACCTCGCTCGCCGCGCTCGACTTTCTCGGCTTCGGCCTGCCGCCGGACGTGGCGAGTTGGGGTCGCCTGCTCCACGAAGGCGTGGAGAATTTCAGCTACCCCTGGATCGTCACTTCGGCCTTCACGGCGATGGCGACGGTGCTCGTGCTCGTGACCTTCGTTGGCGAGGCGGTGCGCGAGGCGTTTGATCCGAAAAAATTCACCACTTACGAATAAGAAGGCATTAAAGTGTCACAGCCATGACTCTCGAAATACCAGACCCAATCGTGCAAGCCGCCGGACTCGATCAGAAGTCGGCGCTCAAAGAGTTCGCGCTAGCGCTTTATGCTCAGGATCGCCTCTCTTCCAGCCAGGTGCGCCGCATGTGCGGCATTGGCTATTTTGAGTTTGTGGATTGGGTCACTGAGCGCGGGCTGCCAGTGCATACCTTTACCGAGGAGCAACTCGACGAGGATCTGGCCACACTACGCGCTCTTAATCTGTGATCATCGTTTCTGACACCACCTGTATCAGCCATTTGGCACTCGTGGGGCTGCAAGAGCTTCTACCGAAGCTCTTTGGTCAAGTCATCATCCCTCCAGCCGTTGGTCTCGAGCTTGCCCAGGGGGCCGTGAAGCATCCTGAAATTGAAAAAGCACTGCATGCACCTTGGCTCGAAATTCGAACACTTCATAACTCGACTCAGGCCGATGAGTTGGCCCTTACGATTGATCGTGGCGAAGCAGAGGCGATAGCGCTCGCCTTAGAGCTGAAGTGTCCACTTTTGATGGATGATCTACCGGGGCGGCGCTGCGCCGAAGCACTCCAACTGAAGTTCACGGGCACCCTCGGTGTCTTGGTTGATGCAAAAAAACGCGGTTGTGTGGAGGCGGTGAAGCCTGTTCTGACTCGCATGCTGAGTCAGGATCGTTTTCGCATCAGCCCCGCTCTTTTGGAGCGAATATTGAAGGAGGTTGGCGAATGAAGACCCGAGTTTCATTTTCTGCATTCTTTTTCGCAGTCGTGCTGACTGCTTGCACCCCGGACCGCGATTCGGACGAGCGCTTCCCGCCTTACGACAACACCGCGCAGGTCGAGGCGGAGTGGAAGGCGAAGCCACATATCTATCGCTTCCTCACGCCTGCGGATCTGCCGAAGGATCTGAAATGGGAAACGGGCGCGGATTTGGCGGACCTCGGTTCGCCGGACGCAAAGAAAGGCGGCACGCTGCACATCGACATGCCCGACTTTCCTCCGACGCTGCGCTTTGTGGGTCCAGACGGGAACAACACTTTCCGTGGCGAGCATGCGGACAATGTGGAGATGCGTCTGGTCATGCATCACCCGGACACGACGAAGTGGATGCCGGGCATTGCGGAGGCTTGGGCGGAGTCTGCGGACAAGAAGACGGCCTTCTTCCGCCTCGATCCCGACGCTCGCTACTCGGACGGCGTGAAAGTGACGGTGGAGGATTTCTTCATGCTCTTCTACATGAGCCTGTCGAAGGACTTGGATGATCCGTATGCGATCGACTTCTTCAGCAAGGAGTATGAGTGCATCACGAAGTATGATGATCGCACGATGAGCATCACGATGCGTGAGCCGAAGCCGGACCCGATCTATGTCGCCAGCGAGGACAACGGGCCGATGCCGCGTCACTTCTTCAAAGAGTTCTCCGACGACTTTCCAGAGCGCTACCAGTGGCGGAAAATGCCGACCACGGGAGCCTACGACATCTTGCCGGAAGACATCAAGTATGGTCGCAGCATCACGCTCTCCCGCGTGAAGGACTGGTGGGCGAAGGACAAGAAATTCTACCGCAACCGCTTCAATGTGGACCGCATCGAGTATCGCGTGATCGCATCGCCGGACACGGCCTATGAGATGTTCCGCCAAGGGAAGATCGACATGTTTTGCCCGACACGTTTCCAAGCGGTCACGCCGACCTACTGGTATGACAAGAGCGAGGTGCCGGAGGTCCTGAACGGCTACATCGAGAAGTACAGCTTCTACAATGTTTATCCGCGCCTTTCGCGTGGCATTTACCTCAATCAAAGCAAGCCGCCGCTCGACAACCAGGACGTGCGCACCGGGATCAACTACGCGCTGAATTTTGAGCGTGTGATCCAGGTGGTGCTGCGCGGCGATGCGGTGAGGATGCAGAGCACGTTTGCGGGCTTCGGCCGCTTTGCCAGCCCCAACCTGAAAGCGAAGCCGTATGATCCGGCGAAAGCTCGCGAGTATTTCGCCAAGGCCGGCTTCACGCAGCGCGGAAGCGATGGCGTGCTGAAAAATGCCGCGGGCAAGCGGCTGTCCCTGACCTTTTCCATCGCGAACATGCCCGCCTTCACGCAAGCGGCGCTCATTTTGAAGGAGGATGCGCTCAAGGCCGGTTTCGAGATCACTCTCGAGTCGCTCGACATCACGCAGCTCTACAAAAAGGGCGATCAAAAGGGGCACGAGATGATTTTCGCCGCCTGGGGTGCCCGCCCGCCGCATCCGCACCTTTGGGAGTTCTACGCGGGCGAAAATGCCTGGGAGGTGCAGCCGGACGGCACTCGCAAAGTGAAGACGAACACCAACAACTTCACCATGACTTACGATCCGGAGCTGGACAAGATCATCGACCTCCAGCGCAAAGCTCCGAACGAGGACGACGTGGCAAAATATTCCTGGATTGTGCAGGAGCGTGTGCAGGAGCTCGGATGCGCCATTCCAGCCTGGGATTCGCCTTTCTACCGCGTCATGCACTGGCGCTGGCTGCGCTGGCCGAAGGAGGGAAATCTCATGCAAACGCGCGAGGTGATGGACTCCGGCGTTTACTGGATCGACGAGGACATCAAAGAGGAAACCCACGAGGCCATGCGCAGTGGAAAATCCTTCGGCGAGGTCTCCCGCGTCTTTGACCAATACCGCGACAAATGAGCGAACCCATCCTCCAGGTCGATAATCTCGTCACCGGCTTCGATACCGACGCCGGTCGTGTGGTGGCTGTCGATGGCGTGAGCTTCACGGTGCCGAAAGGCAAGACGCTCGGCATTGTCGGCGAAAGCGGCTGCGGGAAGAGCGTGACGGCGTTTTCGATCACACGGCTGCTTCCTCAACCACACGGCAAAATCCTCGGTGGACGCATTTTGTTTGAGAATCGCGATCTGACGGCCCTTTCGCCCGAGGAGATGCGCAAAGTGCGCGGGAACGACATCTCGATGATTTTCCAGGAGCCGATGACCGCGCTCAATCCGGTGCAAACCATCGGCAAACAACTCTGTGAGGCCGTTTTGCTCCACGAACCCGGAATCGAGCCACGCGAGGCTTTGGCCCGCAGCCTCGACATGCTCGTCAAAGTGCGCATTCCGGCAGCGGAGCAGCGTCTGAACGAGTATCCGCATCAACTCAGCGGTGGAATGCGTCAGCGTGTGATGATCGCGATGGCGCTCATCAACACGCCGAAGCTCCTCATCGCCGACGAACCGACCACCGCGCTCGATGTGACCGTGCAGGCTCAAATTCTCGAGCTGATCCGCGACATGCAGCAGGACCTCGGCATGAGCGTCATTTTGATCACGCACGATCTCGGGGTGATCGCCGAGGTGTGCGATGAAGTCATCGTCATGTATGCCGGCCGCATCGTCGAGCGCGGTCCTGTGAGCGAAATCTTCGCCAAACCACTCCACCCTTACACGCAGGGCCTCATCCAGTGCCTGCCGAAGCTCGATCATCCGCCGAAGACACCGCTCCCCGTCATCCCCGGTATGGTGCCGAGCCTAGCAGACATGCCCAAAGGCTGCCGCTTCGCCCCACGCTGCCCCAACAAGCACAGCGACGACGTTTTGAACCAACGCCAGCCTTGGAAAGACTGCGGCAGCGGCCACGGCGTCGAAGCCTGCGCGTGTTTTGCCCAACAAGTGTCTGCTTCATGAGCCTCCTCACCGTCCAGAACCTCAAGATGCACTTTCCGGTGCGTGGCGGCGTGTTTTACACGACGAAGGCGACGTGCAAGGCGGTGGATGGCGTGAGCTTTGAGCTGCAACCGGGCGAGACGCTGGGCTTGGTGGGTGAGAGCGGCTGCGGGAAGTCCACGGTGGCGAAGTCGGTGGTGCGGTTGCTGAAACCGACGGCTGGCAGCATTCAATTCAACGGCCACGACATCTCGACGAAGTCGCAAGGTCAGCTTCGCGAGCTGCGGCGGGAATTGCAGATGGTGTTTCAAGATCCGGCGGAGTCGCTGAACCCGCGTCACACCATCGGGCAGATCTTGGAGGAGCCGTTCATCATCCAAAAAATGGGCACGCGGGCCGAACGCAGCGAATGGGCGGCTGAGTTGTTGAAGCGCGTCGGCTTGCCGGCGGATGGCGTGCACAAGTATCCCTTCGAGTTCAGCGGCGGGCAGCGGCAGCGAATCGGCATCGCGAGAGCGCTCGCCTTGAAGCCAAAGCTTATCGTGTGCGACGAACCGGTCTCCGCGCTAGATGTTTCGGTGCAGGCGCAGGTCTTGAACCTGCTGCTGGAGCTTCAGCGGGACTTTGGGCTCGCGTATCTGTTCATCGCGCATGATTTGAGCGTCGTGCAGCACATGAGCGACCGCGTGGCGGTGATGTACCTTGGCAAAATCGTCGAGATGGCACCTGCGGCGGAGCTTTATAAGAATCCGCGGCATGCCTACACGAAGGCGCTGCTCGATGCGATCCCCATCGCGGACCCGACGAAGCGTCGCGAGCGCCAGTTGCTGCGCGGCGACGTGCCTTCGCCGATCAATCCGCCGGCGGGCTGTGCCTTCGGACATCGCATGAAGCATCCCAAGTGGCAGGAGAGCACGAAGATCGACCTCAGCCTCAAAGAGGTGTCGCCAGGGCATTTTGTGCAGGCCTGCCCGTGCTGCGTTGATTTATGAAACCCGTTTACATCCTCGAAGCGCAGCGCACCGCCATCGGCAAGTTCGGCGGTGGGTTCAAAGACCTGACCGCGGCCGATCTCGCCACGTCGCTCGGCAAGAGCATGAAACTCGGCGAGCGCATTGATCAAGTGATCCTCGGTCAGGTGCTGCAAGCGGGCAGCGGCATGAATGTGGCGCGTCAGGTCGGATTGAAGCTCGGACTGCCGCAGGAGGTGCCCGGCTACACGGTGAACATGGCCTGCGGCTCGTCATTGAAGGCGGTGGCGCTCGGTGCCGATGCCATCGCGAGTGGTGACAGTGACTTTGTGCTCGCGGGCGGTGTCGAGGTGATGAGCCGGGCACCGCATTACGCGATGGATCTGCGCTGGGGAAAGAAGCTCGGTGATGCCTCGCTGAAGGATTCGATGTTTGTCGATGGATTGAGCGATCCTTTGCTCGGCATCGGCATGGGTGAGACGGCCGAACGCATCGCCGACAAGCACGGCATCACTCGCGCGGAGCAGGATGCCTTTGCGGCGCTGAGCCAAAAACGCGTCAGCGAAGCCGATTTCAGTCGTGAGATCATCGCGGTGGCCGATGTGGCTCGCGATGAGCATCCGCGGGCCGACACGACGGTCGAATCCCTCGCCAAGCTGAAGCCTGCGTTTCGCAAAGAGGGCACGGTGACTGCAGGCAATGCTTCGGGTATCAATGACGGAGCCGCGTTGGTGCTGCTCGGCAGCGACACAGCAGGCAAAACGCCTCGCGCACGCATCGTCGCTACCGCGGCGGTGGGTTGTG
>Ga0154020_10010749_pt1 | contig 10446 bp, 8 predicted proteins | sample Klosneuvirus_201_FD_109709 | JGI IMG/M metagenome (GOLD analysis project Ga0154020, IMG submission 109709) | Active sludge microbial communities from wastewater, Klosterneuburg, Austria - Klosneuvirus_20160825_MG | ecosystem: Engineered > WWTP > Aerobic digester > Activated sludge | place... | reverse complement strand
CCTTCCCTGAACTCTCGCGAGCCTGGGATGAACACCGATCAAGTCTGGAATGAACTCACTCGAGACTACCTTTAACTACAGACGAGCACACGGGGACAACCCCAGCTGTCGTAAATCCGTACATGGCTCACCCCAAAAGCCGTGACGGCCCTCACCACGCACCGTGTCCAAGTCCGCGTTTTCCCGTGCGCGGGGGGGGTGTGATGGTCCAGGGACTTTTCTCGTCGGAGTAGGAAAATCCAGGTGCCGAGTGTGCGCAGCAAACGGCATGGAAGCACGTTCGCCGGCCGCGCGAAGCGCGGTCTTGCACCGCAGCGCCCGTCCACAGGCGGCCACGGGGAACACGTGTCCGTTGCCGCGCGCACGCCGCCGCTCACCACGGATGCAGCGGCGCCACTACGCTGCTTGGCGGATGCGGACGATGGGCAGGTGTGGGAGCCCGTCCGCGTGGCTCACCATGACCCGGAGGTCACCCTTGAGGCGCTTTGGCCTTGGTACGCCGCCAGGGCGCGCCTTCAACGGGTACCGCACGCGTGTCTCAATGCCGCGGCGCTTTGTCGCCGGAAGCCGGCGGTCACGTATCTCTGCAGGCGTGGCGCCGTGGAGGGTGGTGTGCGGCCTGTGCAGGTTGTACCAGCCCACGTATGTATCCAAACTGGCCTGCATGCGCGGGAGCGCCAGTGGCACCATGATGACGCGCAGTGCCTCATCCTTGATGGTGCGGTGAAAGCGCTCCAACACCGCAATGCTGCCGTGTTTCCCAATGGCCCCATAGCGCGGCTTGACGCGGTTGCGTGCACACCACTCCTTGTACACGCCCTGAAACTGCGCACCTTGGTCACTCACAATATGGCGCGGCCTGCGTTTGGCTCTGCGGGCGGCGGCGTCCAGCACACAGCAGACCTCAGCTGCGGTTGGCTGCTTGCGGAACGCGGCCGACCTGCCGACAGCGCGGGAGAAGTGGTCCATCACCGTGACCACGTGCCAGCAGAAGGGCCAGCGCAGCGGGAGGGAGAACGGCGTCCACGGCACCCAGAACCCGGCAAAGGTGGGCACCAGGGTGATGTCCACATGCCAGAGATGATGCGGGTACTTCGCGGTCACCACGCGCTTCTTCTTGGCCGGACGTGCGGCTCTCCGCTTGGGTTTGGGTGGAGGCGCCTTCACGGTTGCGTGTTTGCGCATCCGGCCCACGGTGCTGGCGGAAATGGCAATGCCGGCGCGCGCCACAATGGTGGCCAACTGGCGTTTGCCAACGCGTGGCGCCAGGCCGGAGAGCTGCTGCACCACAGCGGTGACAAACGCTGGCAAGCGGTTGATGGGTTTGCGCGGCTTGACCAGCGCGTCTGGGCCTTTGTCGTCCACAACGCGCATCCAGTTGGCAATGGTGGCCGCCGTGACCAGGAACGTGTTTGCGGTTTGCCTGTGGTTCCATCCGCCGCGGGCAGCAAGCGCCAGGATGGCCGCGCGTTCCTGGGGCGGGTAGTGCGGGCGCTGCTGGGGCGGCAGCACGCCAATGCGGGCACCCAGGATGCGCAGCGTTTCCGTGAGGACGCAGTTCTGTTCCCGCAGCCGCGTGATCTCCGCCGCCAGGACCGCCCGCGGGTTGGCGGCGTTGTCCACGTCGGCGCAGGCGGTGACAACAGCGGTGCGCACCAGGGCAACGGCGTTGAGGAACGCCGTATGCGCGCGTGTGGGCCAACGTCTTGGGTGTTCAGCGTGCAGTGCCATGGGTGACGGTGACGCGCCGGTGACCCGGTTGCACGGCCGTGTCCACGTTCCGCCCGGGGAGGGCGAGAGGCAGCCCTACCCGGCAGGTCCAATCCCGCGCCGCCACCGCCGTCCCACATGGTGCGCCTCTGGCCTTGACGCAGCGCGCCCGCCCGACGGGCCACCGCCCGGCCCCTTGCCACCGCGCGCAATGGGGCCCTACCCAGACGGCGCGCCGGTGCCTCGGGTCCGGGGGCGGCACCAGGGCGCGCACGGAGCTCACCATGACCAACAAGCCAACACGCCAGGAAGAGGACCTGCTGGGCCACAAGGACGTTCCGGCTGCCGCCTACTGGGGCATCCACACGCTGCGCGCGGTGGAGAACTTCCGCATCAGCGGGCGTACCGTGGGGGAGGACCGCCAGTTTGTGCTGGGGCTGGTGAAGGTGAAGAAGGCCTGCGCCCTGGCCAACAAGGAGCTGGGGACCATCCCGGCGGACAAGGCGGACATGATCCTGGCGGCGTGTGACGCCATGCTCAAGGATGGCCGCTGCCTGGACCAGTTCCCGTCTGACCCGTTCCAGGGTGGTGCCGGCACCAGCGTCAACATGAACGCCAATGAAGTGCTGGCCAACCTGGCGCTGGAGCTCAAAGGTGTGGCGCGTGGGCGGTATGACGTGCTGCACCCCAATGACCACGTCAACAAATGCCAGTCCACCAATGATGCGTATCCCACGGCGTTCCGCGTGGCGGTGTATGAACACCTGGAGGAGCTCAAGGAGCGCGTGGACCATTTGCGCGCCGGGTTTGAGCGCAAGGCCGGCGAGTTCCACCGCGTGCTCAAGATGGGCCGCACCCAGCTGCAGGACGCGGTGCCCATGAGCCTGGGCCAGGAGTTTGGCGCGTTTGCCACGCTCATGCGTGAAGAGCAGCGCATGCTGGACATGGTGCAGAAGCTGGTGCTGGAAGTGAACCTGGGCGCCACCGCCATTGGCACCGGGGTCAATGCCCCGGGGGACTACCCAGAGGTGGCCGTGCGCCACCTGCGTGACGTCACCGGCCACCCGTTTGTGGTGAGCCCGGACCTCATTGAGGCCACCAGCGATTGTGGCGCGTACGTCATCATCTCCAGCGCGGCAAAACGCCTGGCGGTGAAGCTCTCCAAGATATGCAATGACCTGCGGCTGCTCTCCAGCGGCCCGCGCGCCGGGCTCAAGGAAATCAACCTCCCGGAGATGCAGGCCGGGAGCTCCATCATGCCCGGCAAGGTCAACCCGGTCATCCCGGAGGTGGTCAACCAGGTGTGCTTCAAGGTCATTGGCAATGACGTCACCATCACCTTGGCGGCCGAGGCGGGGCAGCTGCAGCTCAACGTCATGGAGCCGGTCATTGCGCAGAGCCTGTTTGAGAGCTTCTCCCTGCTCAAGGCATCACTGGGCACGCTGCGGGACCGTTGTGTGGACGGCATCACCGCCAATGAAGCGCGCTGCCGGGACGCGGTGTTCCACAGCGTGGGCATTGTGACCATGTTGGACCCGCTCATTGGCCACGCCGAAGGAGACCGCATTGCCCGCATCTGTCTGGAGACCGGCAAGAGCGTTCCGGAAGTTGCGTTGGAGCGCGGTGTGGTGACCCAGGCGCAGCTGGACGCCATTTTCACCGTGGAAAACATGCTCAACCCCGCGTACGTGGGCAAAAAGTAGCTGGGAGCAGGCGTTTGCGGCTTGGTGGGGTGGGGTGGCCTTTGGTAGGCATCACCCATGGACCAGCACAAACCCCATGGCGTCCTCACCCAGAAGACGGTGGTGGAGCGTTGTGCGCGCATGTTCAAGCACAACCAGTGGAAGCAGCTCTACGCTTTTTGCCTGGAGGAGCCGCGCGCGCGCGGCTGGGCGGCGCAAAAGCGCAAGGAGTTCCCCAACCTCACGTTGGTGGACGCACGGGTCCGGGAGTTTTTTGAAAAGGTTGGCGCCATGCCCGCGCCGGCCAGCACTTCTTCGGCGTCCCTGCCGGTGACCGCGCCACCCCTTGACGCAGCACCCGCAGAAACGCCCCCGGCAGACCCTGCTCCCGCGGTGGTTGTAGGCACCGAGCTGGCCGCCGCCGCACCGCCAGCGCCTGCGGCAGTGACCCCGTTGGAATTGGTGCCCCCGCCGCCACCCAACCCCGCGCTTGCCGCCATGTTCCAGCCGCGCACCGCGCCGGCGCCGGTCATCACCGAAGAGGTGGATCTGGCGTCCATGGAGATACGCCGCCCCGCGCCTTTGCCGGTGGAAGAGGGCGTGAGCGTGGAGTTCACCCAGGATCTTGCCGCGCGCACGGGGCCCCGTCTCCCCCCGCTGGTGAAACAGGCCCTGCGCGGTGGTGCGGTGGTGGAGGCCGCCGAGGTGTTGTTGCGGCAGATTGCGCAGACGCTGCCGGGGGACCCGGTCCCGGTGGACGCGCAAGGCCTGGAAGAAATCATGGCCGAGCTGGCACCCAAAGGCCGCATGGACCTGGTGGTGTCCCTGCTGTCCAAGCTGCCCATGCACGTCACCTTGGGCGCCATGGAAGACCTGGGAGAAAAGCTGCGCCTGGGTGCGGTGTTGCAGGAACCGGTGCAGTGGTTTGTGGACGCCATCAAGGAGACCGGGGATGAGCGCGGCCAGCCTGCGCTGCAGGAAATCCTCATCAGCTCCATCCGCAGTGCGTTGGGTGAGGGCGAAGACTGACCCCGCTTCAGGGCGGCGCGTACTGCAGCCGCAGGCGCGGGCCGCGTCCGTCGCCGTCCTCGCACATGTAGACCCGCAACAGGTCCGAGTCGGTGAACCGGTCTGCCACAAACATGATGGCGCCCGTGGCTGGGGTCCAGGTGGACATGGCCACCAGCGCCTCCACTTCGGCGGCAAACTCCGGCGCAGCGTTGGGGCCGGCGGGAACCTCACCGTCCATGCGTTGGGTTGCCGAGCGTGGTGCGCGGCTGGAGAGATTCCCGTCCGTCTCCTGGATGGCTGGTGTCAGGGGGTCCATCACCAACGACCAGTCCTCGTGCGCGTCACGGTAGACGCTGCCAACGGTGATCACCGCAAACGCGTGGAAGACGCGGCTGCCGGCGGGGATCCCCGTGTTGGTGAACCGCAAGCCCAAAAAATCGTCGGCGTTGTTGAGGAGGGGGTTGGAGTTGTTGTCAATCACGTCACCGTTGCCATATTCCTCCTGGTGCGCGTCGTTGGAGCAGGGGGATATCCTCAGCTCCTTGCTGATGAGACACCGGCCGCCAAAACACAGGCCCCCCGTCCCGCAAGACGCATCTGTGGCACATCCACACGTCCCATCCACCGGGCTGCACTGCGGGTGGAAGGTGTTGGCGGCGCAGGGGTCCGCCCCGGGCTGGCAGGCCCCGGCAATGTCACAGCGGTCATCCACGGTGCACACGTCCCCATCATCACAGGTGGCGCCGGCCACAATGGTTCCATTGCCGTCCCGGCACGGGTCCATGACGCTGCTGCTGCTGCCAGGGTTGCTGGTGCTCCCGTTGCTGCTGCCTCCGCTGGACGAGGAACTGGTGGCCGTGGACAGCCCCGCGGAGGTTGCCGCGGCGGACGATGCACTGCTGGTTCCACCCGCCGAGGAGCCGGCGCTGTTTGCCGCCGACGAGGAACCCTGCGACGGGGCGCTGGTGGAACGGGACGTGGCGCCGGACACGGAGGAACTGCGTCCCAGGCTGCTGGCCTGCGTGGACGACGACACCCCGCTGACGCCGGAGGTGGCGCCGCTGGAACTGGAGGTGACGGTTGCGCCAGCGTCGGGGACTTCGCCGGCTTCACGGCACACGCCATTGGGCACGTCACACGCCAGCCCGTTTTCACACGGCGCGTTGACCGAACACACCGGGTGACACGCATCTTCAAAACAGCGGAAGCCGCCCGAACAGTCATTTTCGGCGTTGCACTGGTAGGCGTTGGACGGGCAGCCGGTGAAGGCCGCCGCCACCATGGTCATCACAAGCAGGCGCTGCATGGAAGCCACACCGTGCCAAACGCGGGAGGCCGCCACAACGGGGTGGAAGTGGGATAGCCCCTCAGGGCGCCGCCGCGGGCGGTGCAAGCCCATGTTCCGGCGTCACGCGCTGGGACAAAAACGCCAGGGCGTCTGCCGCCGAGGGTGCCGCGGCCTCTTCTTGCGGCAGGTGTCCCACGCCGGGGTAGATCACAACGCGCGCGCCGGGGATGTCCCGGGCAAAACGCTGCGCGTGCTCCACGGGGATCCACGCATCCTTCTGTCCCCACAACACCAGCGTGGGCGCGGTGACCGCCTTGATGCGTGCGCTCTGATCCACCAGTGCGGCGCCCACCCGGGCCACAAACGCATCGCGGTTGCCGGGGCGCAACGCCAGTTCGCGGTAGCGCTGCACCATCTCCGGCGTCACCAACGCCTGGTCCACAAACACCTCGGAGAGGCTGCGGGCAATGATGCGCGAGGGGTCCACGCCCTTGAGCAGCGTGGAGAGCACCGGCAGGCGCGCCAGGCGGAACACCAGCGGCACGCCCTCCCGCGGGTACCCTGCCGGGGCCACCAGGACCAGCCGGTCCACCCGCTGCGGCTGGGTGGCGGCCAGCGTCCAGGCAATGGACCCGCCCAGGGAGTTCCCCGCCACGTGCGCCTTTTGCACGCCCAGCGCGTCCATGACGTGGGCCACCAGGGTGGCGTACGCGTCCAGGCTGTAGTCATGCGTGGGGTGCGGTCCGGTGAGGCCAAAGGCCGGAAGGTCCAGGCGGATGATCCGGAAGCTTCCGGACAACGTGCGCACCCACGGCTCCCAGGTGTGAAGGGACGCGCCGGTGCCGTGGAGCAACACCAGCGCCGGGCCCGCGCCGTCTTCGCGCACGTGGACCTCCATTCCGTCCACCGTGATGAACCGCGACGGAGGAGGCGCCCACCGCGCCTTGAGCTGATCCAGTGGAAGGTCACTGGTGCACGCGCTGCTGGAAAGACCCGTGATGACAACCAAGGCCAGCAGTCCAAGCCGCGCGTGTTCCATGCGTCAGACGTTGGTGGACCGGCGCCGCCGCGTCAATACGGCGCGTCAACGGCAGGGCTTGCCGGGGAGTTTCCACCGGTGCGCAATGACCCGGGGCACCTTGTGGGTGGCTTGCCGGCCGCCGCACGGGAAGAAGGCCACAAACCGCTCCCCGGGAAGTGTGTCCACGGCAAGCTGCGTTCCTTTGTGGATGACCGCGATCATCTGTTTTTCACCACCCCTGACGCGGAACAAGGTCACATCCACGCCGGACGGGTTGAGCACCGTCATCACCAGGGGAAGTCCGGTGCCGCTGCGGGGCTGCGCCTTCTCCGTGCCGTCGGCGTGGACCGGCGGCACGCCAGAGACCAGCGCCAGCGTCAACGCCACCTTGAAGGACCAACGCCATGCCGTGTTCACGCCGGACAACGTGCCAAAAAAACCATCCATGTGCCACACACCTGCCGCCGCCCGGTCACCCACCGCGTTGACACGTGCGGCGCACACCTCTAATCCGCGCGCGGTTTGGGGCCGCAACGCCACCGCGGCCACGGTGAGGAGATCCAGTGCGCCACTTCTTGTCCACGTTGGACTGGTCCCGCCCGGAACTGGAAGCCCTGTTGCAAGACGCGCGCGCGTTGCAGGCCAACCCGTTCCAGCCGCGCTTGAAGGACCGTACGGTGGCGCTGCTGTTCTTCAATCCCTCCATGCGCACCCGCACGTCCTTCACCGTGGGCGCGCACCAGATGGGCGGCATGGCGTTGGTGCTGGAGCCCGGCAAGGGTGCGTGGCCCATTGCGTTTGAAGACGGGCTGCGCATGGACGGTGAAGAAGAAGAACACGTGGCCGAGGTGGCGCGGGTGTTGTCCCGCTACGTGGACATCATTGCGGTACGCGCGTTTCCCAAGTTCAAGGACTGGCAGGAGGACCGCCAGGACAAGGTGGTGAACGCCTTTGCGCGCCACGCCACGGTGCCGGTCATCAACATGGAGACCATCACCCACCCCTGCCAGGAGCTGGCGCTCATCATGGCGCTGCAAAAACACCTGGGCGGGACGGACGGGAAGAAGTTTGTGTTGACCTGGACCTACCATCCCAAGCCGCTCAACACCGCGGTGGCCAACAGCGCGCTCATCATTGCGGCAAAGTTTGGCTTCAACGTGACCCTGCTGGCGCCCACGCCGGAATACCGGCTGGATGAGCGCTACATGGCCGCTGCCGAGAAGGACGCCAAAGCGCAGGGGCGCAGCGTCACGTTCACCACCAACATCCAGGAGGCGTACACCGGGGCGGAATTTGTGTACGCCAAGAGCTGGGGCGCGTTGCCGTATTTTGGCAACTGGGACGCCGAGAAGCCCATGCGCGAGGCCAACCGGCACTTCATGGTGGACATGGAGAAGATGGCGCTGACGCCCAACGCGCGGTTCAGCCACTGCCTGCCGGTACGGCGCAACGTGAAGGTCACCGACGCGGTGCTGGACAGCCCGCGCGCCATCCATATTGATGAAGCGGAAAACCGGTTGCACGTCCAAAAGGCGCTCTTGGCGCACCTGGTAGGCCAGGTGCCGCGCAAGGGCGGATGAAGGAGCATGAACATGGGCAAGCCTGCGGTGGTGTTGGCGTTCTCCGGGGGGTTGGACACCAGTTTTTGTATTCCGTACCTCAAGGAAAAGGGGCATGACGTCATCACGCTGTGGGTGGACACCGGCGGGGTGGATGACGCCGAGAAAGCCTACATTGCCAACCGCGCCAAGGAACTGGGCGCCGCTGAACACCACGCCATGGATGGCGGCCAGGCCATCTGGGATGAGGTGGTTGTTCCGCTGGTGGCGGCGGGAGGGCGCTACCAGAACCAGTACCCGCTTTTGTGCAGTGACCGGTACATCATTGTGAAGAAGTCCCTGGAGCTGGCGCGGGACAAGGGCACCACGCTGTTTGGCCACGGCTGCACCGGCATGGGCAATGACCAGGTGCGTTTTGACCAGACGGTGCGGTCGCTGGGGAGCTTCAGCATCCTGGCACCCATCCGGGACATCCAGCAGCAACACAAAAACGTGCGCGAATATGAACAGCGCTACCTCACCGACCGTGGCTTTGCGGTGCGCGCCAAGACCGGGAAATATTCCATCAACACCAACCTGCTGGGTGTCACCACCTCCGGCAGTGAGATTGACCTCTTCCAGGCCCCTGGCGACGACACCTACGTGCTGTGCGCGCACCCGCGGGTGTGGCCCAAAACGCCGCTTCGGGTGACGCTGGGGTTTGAGCAGGGTGTCCCCACCACGGTGGATGGCCAGAAGATGGCCGGCCCCGCCATGCTGGCGCACCTCAACAAGGTGTTTGGGGCCTACGGCGTGGGCCGCTCCATCTACACCGGGGACACCACCATTGGCCTCAAGGGCCGCATTGTTTTTGAATGCCCCGGAATCACCGCGTTGATGACCGCACACCAGGCGCTGGAGGAGACCATCCTCACGCGTGAACAGAACGGGTTCAAGACCGTGGTGGCGCAAAAGTGGGTGGACCTGGTCTACCGCGGCTTCTTCTATGAGCCGCTCAAGTACGACCTGGAAGCGTTTTTGCGCCAGAGCCAGCGCGTGGTCACTGGCAGCGTCACGCTGGAGACCCACGGCGGCGTGGTGCACGCGGTGGCGTTGGAGTCCAAACACGTGTTGCGGTCCAACAACGCCGTGTACGCCCAGAGCGCGGATTGGGGCGCGGCGGACGCCGAGGGATTCATCAAACTCTACGGCATGTCCTCCACCCTTTCGGCGCAGGTCAACCCGCTGGTGAAGTTGTGACCCACCCGCGGTTGCAGCGCACGCTGCACCACCTGGAAAAGCTGGTGGCGCTGGACAGCCGCAATCCTCCCCGCGCCGTGACGGCGGATGGTCCCCTGCTGGGCTACCTGAAGGCCGCACTCCCCAAAGGCATGGCGGTCACCGTGGCGGACCATGGCCAGGGTTGCGTGTCCTTGTTGGCCGTGCGGGGGCAGCCGCGGTTCTTGTTCAACGCCCACGTGGACACCGTGCCGGCAGACCCCGCGTGGAAGGCGGACCCGCTGGTCATGCAGGTGACGGACACCCACGCGGTGGGCCTGGGCGTGGCGGATACCAAGGGTGCGGCGGCCGCGTTGTTGACGGTGCTGGAGGAGACCACCGGGGATGCCGCGGTGTTGTTCACCTCGGACGAAGAAGCCGGCAACAGCACGTGTGTGACGCGCTTTCTGGAGACGCGCCCGGGTTTTTCCGGCGTGGTGGTGGCCGAGCCCACGCAAGCCAGGGCTGCGCTGGTCCACCGCGGCATCCTGAGCTTCAGCGCCGAAACCACCGGCGTGGGCGGTCATGCTTCTTCGCCACGCGCCCTCACCGACAGCGCAGTGCATGACCTGATGCGCTGGGGTGAACGCGCGCTGAGCGCCGTGCGCGTATGGGACCGCGTGGAATACCGCGGCCTGTCCGGCGTGCGGTTCAACATTGGTACCCTGGAGGGTGGCACCAAGCCCAACATGATTGCCGCGCACGCCCGCGCGCGCTGCAGCCTGCGCTCCCATCCCGGCGTGGCCGAAGATGACATCCTGGACGCGTTCCGCCGCCTGGCGCCCAACGCGGAGCGGTTCACCATCACGCCAGGATTCCGCGCACCCACGCTCCCGGCAACGGGGCAGCTTCCCGCAGATGCCCTGGCGGCGGCGTTGGGGCTGGACGTGGGGCCCGCCGTGGACTTCTGGACCGAGG
>Ga0154020_10010748_pt1 | contig 10447 bp, 6 predicted proteins | sample Klosneuvirus_201_FD_109709 | JGI IMG/M metagenome (GOLD analysis project Ga0154020, IMG submission 109709) | Active sludge microbial communities from wastewater, Klosterneuburg, Austria - Klosneuvirus_20160825_MG | ecosystem: Engineered > WWTP > Aerobic digester > Activated sludge | place... | reverse complement strand
GAGCCTCCACGCATATCCCGCGCCCTTGACCGAGATGATCAGCGTCGGATTCGCGGGATCTGCTTCGACCTTCTTGCGCAGCACCGCGATCGCCATGTCGACGGCGCGCGTCTGCAGATCACCGCGCTGACCGAACACCTGCTCGAGTAGCTCCGCGCGCGAGACCACGCGGTCCTGATGCTTGTACAGCCAGCGCACGATGCCGACCTCGCGCGGCGTCAGCGTCACGCGCGCGTCCCCGCGCACCACGACCATGCGCGCGAGATCGATCACCGCCCCATCGATCGTCACCTCGTCGAGCGACTCGCCCTGCGGCGAGCGGCGACCGAGTACGCGGATCCGCGCGAGCAGCTCGCGAGCGGAGAACGGCTTGGTCACGTAGTCGTCCGCGCCTTCCATCAAGCCGCGCACTTTGTCGTCCTCGGAGCCGCGCGCGGTCAGCATCAGGATCGGCGTGCCTGGACGCGCGGCGCGCAGGCGGCGACAGACCTCCATGCCGTCGAGCCGCGGCAGCATGAGATCGAGGAGCACGAGATCGAACGGATCGCGGAGCCCCGCTTCGACGCCCGCCATTCCGTCACCGACCGCCACGATGTCGTGACCGTCACCCGTCAACAGATCGACGATGCCGTCACGGAGGCTGGCTTCGTCTTCGACCACGAGGATGCGCACCCCGTCAGCGTGCCACACGCGCCACCCCTGCATGTAAGGCGCACGTAAAGCATGGGCTTACCAAGGGCTGACAGCGGTCGGGCGTCCGCGCAGGCAGGGTGAACGCATGCCCAACGCCACGTTTGCCCTCTCGCTCGGCCTGGCCGGCTGCGCCTCGGCGATCGCGATGCCCGAGGTCGCCGATCCCAGTCCCTCCCGTGCATCGCTGTCGGTGATGACGGATGTCGACATCGCTATTGCACGCGGCCGCGGCCCCGTAGCGCTCGACGAGCTGATCGCGACGTACGATCGCCTTCCCGACGGTGCGTCGCGAGATACGCTCGCACGGGCGATCGACAAGGTCGCCGCGCAGCGCTACGCGACCGTCTCGCACCTCTACTGGTACACGGATCTCCAGCGGGCCGAAGCCGCCGCTGCGACGCAGCACAAGCCGATCCTCGCGCTGCGCATGCTCGGTCGCCTCGACGAGGAACTGTCGTGCGCGAACAGCCGGTTCTTCCGCGCCACCCTGTACGCGAACAAGGAGCTATCGCAGTACATCAAGGACAACTTCGTCCTGTACTGGTCGAGCGAGCGCGCGGTTCCGAAGGTCACGATCGATTTCGGCGACGGTCGCAAGATCGAGAGCACGACGACGGGCAACAGCGCGCACTACATCCTCGACGAGAAGGGCGAGGTGCTCGACGCGATCCCCGGTCTATACACGCCGTCGGCGTTCCGCGCCGAGCTCGCGGCGAGCCTGGCGCACGCGCGCGCTGTCGCCGCCGCACCCGCGCACGTACGCGGCGCGACGATCATCGACTATCACCGCACTCGCCTCGCAGCGCTCCAGCAGCAGGCAGCGGGGCTGAAGGTCTACGCGATGCGAGGCATGCGCGTGTCGGCGGAGGAGGCGATCTCCCGTGCGCAACGCGCGACGATCTCGAAGGGCTACGTCGAGGTCCCGCAGCTGCGCCAGATCACCAGCATCGAGTTGAAGTCGATCGACGAGGACGAGGTCGCTACGTGGGCGACCTTCGCGGAACAGCTGTGGCCGACGGTCGTCCAGGCGCGTCCGGTGCGGAACGCCGACGATCGACCGACGAATCCACGCGCGTGGCAGCCTTGGGGCACGGTCTTCGACGAACAAAGCGTCCGGCTCGTCGATCGTCTCCACGGCGATGCGAACGGCGACGAGCACGGCGAGATGCTGATGCGACTGGTCGAGCACGCGCGTGCCGACAGCGCGCTCAACCAGCTGCGGCTGCGTCCGCAGATCCACGAGATCCTCGCGCGCGGCTCGACCGATTTCGCGACGGTCAACGACGCGATCTACGCCACCGTGTTCCACACGCCGAAATCGGATCCGTGGCTCGGACTCCATGCGCGCCGCGACTTCACGGGGCTGCCGAACGACGGCGTGATGCCGGCCGCCGTGGCACATCGCTGAACAGGACGCTGCGTTCGACGCCCCTCGCGCGCATCGGGTGCATCACCTGGCATATACTTTCGCGCGATGCGTCGAATCGGCACTGCCGTCCTGCTCGCGCTGACCGCGAGCGTCACTCCGGCTGCCGCGGACCCGACGCAGATCGGCGCGTTCTTCGGACCCCGCGTGTTCAGCGATGACTCGCGGCTCGGCTACATCGAGGACGCGCCGAAGCACGTGATGCTCGACAACGCGATCTCGTTCGGCGCTCGCATCGCGAAGCCGTTCTTTCCGTTCTTCGTACCCGAGTTCGAGCTCGGTCTCGCATCGACGCAGACCAACGCGACGACGTACATGGGCATGGCCATCCCGTCCGTCGACGTGTTCTGGCTCGAGCCGCGCCTGCAGATGCGGTTCGAGATCCTCCCGGAGCGGCGCGTGATGCCGTTCTTCGTCGTCGGTGGCGGTGCGCCGATCGCGCTGTCCTCGGCACGCCAGACGCTCGACTCCGGCATCACCGGCGAGGGCTACGTCGGCGGGGGCATCCGCTTCGATGCGAAGAAGTTCGTCGCTCGTATCGATGCACGCGTGACGATGCTTCCCGGCGCCGAGCGCTACATCGCCGCCGAATTCGATTTCGGCATCGGCATCGAGTTCCACATCGGCGAAGGCACCGGACGCAGCAGCACGGGCGAGGTGATTCCACCCGCCGTGGTCGATCGCGACAACGACGGCATCCCGGACGTCAAGGATGCGTGTCCGACGCGCGAAGAGGACGCCGACGGGTTCGAGGACACCGATGGCTGTCCCGACATCGACAACGATGGCGACCTCGTGCTCGACATCGCCGATCGCTGCTCGACGGTCCCCGAGACGTACAACGGCTTCGACGACGACGACGGATGCCCCGACACGCTGCCGCCCGAGGTCGAGGCGCTGAAGGGCACGGTCGAGGGTCTGATCTACGCCGAGGGCGAGACCGCGGTCCGCGACTCCGCGAAGGCGAACCTCGAGAAGATCGCGAAGCTGATGGCGGCGTTCCCGTCGATCAAGGTGCAGCTCATCGGGCACACCGACGATCGAGAAGCGAACCAGTTCGCGACTAAGCCCAAGGAAGGCGAGCCACCGCCGGATCTCGCGCAGCTCGCGATCGATCTCTCGCGCGCTCGCGCCGAAGCGGTGCGCCAGGCGCTCGTCGACATCGGTGTCCCCGGTACCCGCGTCGAGATCGACGGCAAGGGCGGCGAGGAGCCCGTGGCGGAAAACGACAAGCCGCGTGGTCGCCTGGCGAACCGCCGCGTCGAGATCCGTCTGTACGTGCCGCCGCGTCGCAAGGTCGAGTCGCTGTCGCCATCGGCACCGGCGAAGTAGCGACTACTTCTTCGAGCGGCCGAACAGGCCCTTCTTCTGCGCCGCGACATCTTCGCCGAGCTCCGTCGCGAGCGAGCGAAGCAGCTCTTCCTGCTTCGCCGTCAGCTTCTTCGGAATCTCGACCTTGAACTGGATCACCTGATCACCGCGGCCTTTGCCGTCGAGGCGCGGGATGCCTTGGCCGCGACGAACGAACACGTCGCCCGGCTGGATCCCCGGCTCGACGCGAATGGTGCCCGTGCCCATGCAGTTCTCGTCGAGCGTGTGCACGTCGAGCTCGCCGCCGAGCGCCGCCTTCACGAAGCTGATCGGCATCTCGGTGAGCACGTCATCGCCTTCGCGACGGAAGCGCTCGTCCCCTTGGACATGCAGCACCACGTACAGATGACCGGGCGTGCCGCCGGGCGCGACGTTGCCCTTGTTCATCACGCGCAGCGGTTGGCCGTCATCGACGCCGGGTGGAACCGTGACCGAGAGCTGAGCTTGCTCGGCTTTGGTTCCGCGTCCGCGGCAGTCGTCGCACGGATCCTTGATCGCTTTGCCCGCGCCGCGGCAATGCGGGCAGGTGGTCTGCACCATGAAGAAGCCCTGCGCGTGAACGACCTGGCCTTTGCCCTGGCACGTTCCGCAGGTCTCGGCCTTGCTGCCCGGCTTCGCCCCCGTGGCGTTGCACGCCTCGCACGAGATCTGGCGCGTGACGTTCACTTCCTTCGTCACACCCCACACGGCTTCGGCAAACGTCAGCTCGAGATCGACGCGAACATCGCCACCGCGTGGTGGACCGCGGCGCGATTGCGAGCGACCGCCGAAGAAGTCGCCGAACAGATCACCGAACGCCGAGAAGATGTCGTCGACGTTCGAGAAGCCGTTTGCACCGTTGTTCGCGGAGTAGCCCTTGAGGCCGTCGAAGCCGAACCGGTCGTAGCGCTGACGCTGATCGTCGTCGCAGAGGACCTGGTACGCGTTCGCGGCCTCCTTGAACTTCTCCTCGGCTTCCTTGTCCCCCGGGTTGTGATCCGGGTGGTATTGCTTCGCGAGGCGGTAATACGCCTTCTTTAGATCGCCAGCACTTGCTTGGCGCTCGACCCCGAGGACTTCGTACAGATCACGCATGGTCGTTAAGAATCAGGGCTTTGGGTAAGACGGCCCCCGCAAACTGTCAAGCTGTCGACTCGGGTAAGGTCGGGGCGCAGCCGTGATGCGACCCAAAGAGCTCGCCCGGGGAGCGCCCGACGAGGGCGATGCCCTTCGCCGTGCCGAGCGGCTGTTCGACGCAGCGGCCCACGCAGGCCTGGAGTTATCAGAGCTTCCCGAGGCTGCGGAGCATGTCACGCGCATCGCGTGTCAGTCCGCCCCGTACCTGGCCACGCTCCTCATCCAGGATCCCCACCGCCTGGCTAGGGTCAGCCGAGATCGCTACCTCGCGCGTGAAAAGCCTCGAGCTGTCCTCGTAGACGAGCTCGGCCGCCAGCTCGCCACGGTCACGACCACCGCAGAGCTGCACGCCGCCCTGCGCCGGGTGCGCGCGGACGAGCTGGTCCGGCTCGGCGTTCGCGAGCTCGAGCTGGGCCTCGATACCGAGGTCGGACGCGAGCTGTCGCGGTTGGCCGACGTCTGCTTCGACGCGGCGATCGCGTTTCACGATCGCGAGCTGCGTGCCCGCTACGGTGCGCCGCGCTTCATCGACGACGATGGCACCGAGCGCGACGCGAAGCTCGTCGTGATCGGCATGGGCAAGCTCGGCGGTGAGGAGCTCAACTTCAGCTCCGATGTCGACGTGATCTACGTGTACTCGTCGGATCAGGGCGAGGTCGGTGGGCTGTCGCTGCACGAGTACTTCGCGAAGCTGTGCACGCAAGTGACCGCGGCGCTGTCGGAGGTCACCGAGGGCGCGACGGTGTTCCGCGTCGATCTGCGGCTGCGCCCCGAGGGCAGCAAAGGTGCGATCGCGAACTCGCTCGCGCAGCTCGAGCGCTACTACGAGACGTTCGGACGCCCGTGGGAACGGCAAGCGTGGATCAAAGCGCGCGCGTGCGCCGGCGACGAAGCGCTCGGCGCGGAGGTGATGGCGACGCTGCGGCCGTTCGTGTTCCCGCGGCTCGTCGCGCCGACGGTGATCGAGGAGGTGTTCGATCTCAATCGCCGGATCAAGCGCGAGCTCGTGCGTCCCGGTGCCAACGGTGCAAACGGCTTCGATCTGAAGAACGGCGAAGGCGGCATTCGCGAGATCGAGTTCTTCGTGCAAGCGCTGCAGTTGATCCACGCCGGTAAGCGCACGCAGCTCCGCCTGCGCGGAACCCTCGCGACGCTCGACGCGCTGCAGTTCGCCGGCCTCGTCACCGATCACGAGCACCTCGCGCTGTTTCGTGCGTATCGCTGGCTGCGCCACGCGGAGCACGTGCTGCAGCTCGAAGCGGGCCTCCAGACGCAAACCGTGCCCAGCGATCCCGCGCTGCTCGAGGTGTTCGCGCAGCGGCTCGGCTACGCGGCCACCGAGACCACGAGCGCGAGCACGGCCTTCGCGTTCGAGCTGTTCCGGCACACGTCGGAAGTCTCGACGCTGTTCTCGACGCTCGGCGATCCACCCGCCGACGATCGCGCCGAGATCACGGAGATCCTCCGCGGCGATCTCCCTGCGAACGACGAAGCCGCCGCCCTCGCGCGCCTCGGGTTTCGCGATGTCACCGCTGCGAGCGCCGAGCTCGCGCGCGCGCGTCGCAACACCGGCTCGCCGCTGTCGCCGACGGCAACCCCGCGCACCACACGGATCGGCGCCGCATTGCTCGCCGAGATCGCGACATCGGCGGATCCGGATCAAGCGCTGCGTTCGTTCGGCGACTTGATCGCCCAGCGCGGCGAGGCGTGGTCGATCTGGCGCTTGCTCGAAGAGCAACCCGCGATCCTGCGCTTGCTCGGATCGATCCTCGGATCGAGCGCGTACCTCGCGCGCACGCTCGTCGACACGCCCGAGCTGATCGACCTCCTCGTGCAGCTCGGTCAAACACCACCGACGCGCACCGCGCACCAAGTCGCCGCGGATCTCGCGGCGCGCCTCGCCGATGTCCCCGGCGACGATCCCGAAGCGCTGTGGTCGGCGATCGCAGAGGTCAAGAACGGCCATGTACTGCGCGTCGGGCTCGCGGACTTCGCGGGCGCTCTCGACCCACTCGCCGTGTGTGCGGAGCTCACCGCGATCGCCGAGGCCTGCCTCGAGCACGCACTCGCGATCGTCGCGCTCCAGCTCGCCGAACGTCACGGTCGTCCGCCCGACAACGCGCGCCTGTCCGTGCTCGGTCTCGGCAAGCTCGGCGGGCGCGAGCTCGGCTACGCGGCGGACCTCGACGTGGTGTTCGTGTTCGACGGTGGCGACGAGAACACCGTCGATTGGTTCAGTCGCTGCGCGCAGCGCCTGCTCGGTGCGCTTCGTCAGCGCACACCACGCGGGCGGCTCTACGAGGTCGACACGCGCCTGCGCCCCTCGGGATCACAGGGCCTGCTCGTGACGTCGCTCGCGGGGTGGCGTCGCTATCACGAGAAGGACGCGCGGCTGTGGGAGCGCCAGGCGCTGACGAAGCTTCGTCCCGTCGCGGGCGATCGCGCGCTCGGCGCGGAAGTCGAGCGGCTCGCGATCGAGACCGTCTACGGCAGCTCGCCGGATCCGAAGGTCGTCGCCGACGAGATCACGAAGATGCGCGACCGCGTGGAGCGCGAGCTCGGCGGCACCTCGGATCTGAAGACCGGCGCGGGCGGTGTGATGGACGTCGAGTTTGCCGCGCAGTATTTGCAGCTCGTGTACGGCCACGCGCATCCCGCGCTACGCACCACTTCGACATCGGCGGCGTTGAACGCGGCGGTCGCGTGCGGTGTCGCGCCGGCACGCGAGATCGAGCTTCTCGATCAGGGCTATCGGTTCCTGCGTGGCATCGAGCATCGGCTGCGCGTGGTTCACGACCAGCCGATTCATCGCTTGCCCGAAACACGCGACGAGCTCGACAAGCTCGCGCGTCGATCGGGGTTCCCCGACGGCGGCGTGCTTCTCGAGCACGTCGAACGCTGGCAACACGACATCCGCGCGGCCTACGTGCGTCTCGTCAAGCCTGCGTAGCGTTCTACACAGTACTGCGCAAACCGCGCACTGCGTCATCGACGGCGATCACCTCGCAGCGGTGCCGCTCTGTGCGGCTTGTGATCCCAGACGATGGTTGGTACGAAGCGGATATGGGCATCAAGAAGCTCGACACCATCTGGATCGACGGACAGTTGATCCCGTGGGACAGCGCGACGGAGCATTTGCTCGCGCACACCATGCACTACGGTGTCGGGGCGTTCGAAGGCATCCGCGCTTATCAACGCACGGATGGACGCACGCAGATCTTTCGGCTGCGCGAGCACATCGAGCGACTGCTCGATTCCTCCGCCATCTGCACGATGGACGTTCCGTTCACCCGCGACCAGTTGATGGCCGCGTGTGCCGAGGTCGTCCGCGCGAACAAGATGACGTCGTGTTATCTGCGCCCGCTCGTCTATCTCGGATACGGCGCGCTCGGTCTCGGTTCGTTCGAGCCGCCGGTGCGCACGATGGTCGCCTGCTACGAGTGGGGCGCGTACCTCGGTGACGACGGCCTGCGCAAAGGCATCAAGTGCATGATCTCCGGCTTCTCCCGCGCGAACTCGAACGCGGTGATGAACAAGGGCAAGATCTGCGGGCAGTACGTGTCCTCCGTCCTCGCGAAGCGCATGGCCGTCAAGTCCGGCTTCGATGAAGCGCTGATGCTCGACCCGCAGGGCTACGTCGCCGAAGGAACCGGCGAGAACATCTTCGTCGTGAAGAAAGACGTCGTGCGCACGCCGCCCACGTCCGCCGCGATCCTCGCCGGCATCACGCGCGACACCACGATCACGCTGCTCCGCGAGCAAGGCGTCGAGGTTCGCGAAGAGCCGATCGCGCGCGACGAGCTCTACACCGCCGACGAAGTGTTCCTCACCGGCACCGCCGCAGAGATCACGCCGGTTCGCGACATCGATCACCGCAAGATCGGTCGCGGCGAAGCCGGTCCGGTCACCCGCCGCGTGCAGGAGTCCTTCTTCTCGATCGTGAAGGGCGCCGACACGAAGCACGACCACTGGCTGAGCTACCTGTGACCCGCGGGCTCCTCGCCGCCACCCTCCTCTTCGGGCTCGGTCTGGGTGGATGTGCGAAGAAGCGCATCCCCGACTGCGACGCGTTCGTGAAGACGATCGAGAAGATCGGCGCGTGCTCCAAGGTCGCGGATGATCAGCGCAAGAGCATCCTCGACAGCGCGAAGACCATTCGCGATTCGCTGCAGATGATCGACGAAGCAGGCGGCGTCGCGGACGCCCCGGCCGACCTCGTCAACTCGATGCGCGATGCGTGCAAGACCCAGGATGCCAGCCTGAAACAGTTGTACGCGGACTGCCTGAAGTAGTCCTGCTACCATCGACGTCGTGTCCGATCGCGACCTAGCACCTGGGACGGTGCTACTGGGCAAGTACCGCGTCGACGAGCACCTCGGTGCCGGCGGCATGGGTCGCGTGGTCCGCGCGTCGCATCTCTACCTCCAGCAATCCGTCGCGATCAAAGTGCTGCTGCCGCAGATGACGGAGTCTCCGTCCACGGTCGCGCGCTTCCTCCGCGAAGCCCAAGCCGCGGTTCGCCTCAAGTCCGAGCACACCGCGCGGGTGATCGATGTCGGCACGCTGCCCGATGGCCGTCCGTACATGATCATGGAGTACCTGGAGGGCAACGACCTGAACCAGATCCTCCGTCACCACGGTCCCCAACCACCGCCGATCGTCTGCGACCTGATGCTGCAAGTCTGCGAAGGCCTCGCGGAAGCGCACGCGATCGGCATCGTCCATCGCGACATCAAGCCCTCCAACTTCTTCATCACGCGCCGCCCCGACGGCTCGATGCTCCTCAAGATCCTCGACTTCGGAATCTCCAAAGCGCCGATCAACTACGACGACAACCTGACCCAAACGCACTCTGTCATCGGCACGCCGTCGTACATGGCGCCCGAGCAAATGAAGTCCGGCCGCGACGCCGACGCGCGCTCCGACATCTGGTCGATGGGCGTCGTCATGTACCAGCTCCTCCAAGGCCGCCCGCCGTTCGCCGCCGACTCCTACGCCGAGCTCGCGATCAAAGTCGCGCAAGAACCACCGACTCCGCTCCACGTCCCGCTCCCTCCGGGCTTCGGCTCCGCGATCCTTCGCTGCCTCGAGAAGTATCCGAACCAGCGCCATCAGAACGTCGGCGAGCTCGCGCGCATGCTCGCCCCCTACGCGTCCGATCCGGTCACCGCCGCCCAGATCGCGACCCGCACCACGCGCATCCTCCATGCGCGCGCAGCGCAGCCCTCCGTCGAGCACGGCGCCCTGCCCGGCCAACAGTCGCTGCCCGTCGGTGCGGGCGGTGGCCTCGCGACTCCCATTCCGCTCTCGCCGGCAGCCCTCTCGCCGCGCTCGTGGCCACCATCGCCCTCGAGCACCGACGGACGCGGCCAGATCGGCCGGAGCCAGCTGACCCAGAAGACCAGTCGTGGCCGCGGCTGGCTGATCGCGGGCGCGATGGCGCTGACGATCCTCGCGGCCTCCGGCGGCTACATCGCGAGCACGGTGATGAAGGACGATGCGCCTTCGTCGACGACATCGGCAACCGCGACGCCCCCTGCCGCGCCGGCAGCAACCATCGATCCACCGAAGCCCGCACCAACCGTGCCGACGGTGCCAACCGTTCCGACGGTAGCGACGAAGACCGAAGCCACGACTGCACCGACGAAGACCGAAGCCACGACTGCACCGACGAAGACCGAGACCGCGACCACCGAGGTGAAGGCCGACACGAAGACGGCGACCACCGAGGTGAAGGCGAAGACGGCGACAACATCGAAGTCGAAGAGCTCGAAATCCTCGCGCGTGAAGACATCGAGCACGTCGAGATCGACACCGACAACCGCGAAGTCGACGACCTCG
>Ga0154020_10010746_pt1 | contig 10447 bp, 8 predicted proteins | sample Klosneuvirus_201_FD_109709 | JGI IMG/M metagenome (GOLD analysis project Ga0154020, IMG submission 109709) | Active sludge microbial communities from wastewater, Klosterneuburg, Austria - Klosneuvirus_20160825_MG | ecosystem: Engineered > WWTP > Aerobic digester > Activated sludge | place... | reverse complement strand
TTGATCAGGCGGCCGCGCGCGAGATCGCGCCCATAGCACTTGCTGCAGACGCCGTAACGCGTCTCGCAGGTGATCGCCGAGCGCACCTTCACCTGATCGACGCCTTCCTGCTCGAGCGTGCGCACGAGCTGTTCATCGAGCAGCGTGCCCACCTCGATCAGCACGGTGTCCTTGCCGGGCTTGTACACATCCTCGGCCAGCACGCGGCCAAGAACGCGCTCTCCGAGGCCTTCAACCACGTCGCCTCCCTCGACGAGCGGCGCCATCGCGAGACCGTGGGTCGTACCACAATCGTCCTCCGTCACGACCAGGTCCTGCGCGACATCAACCAGGCGGCGCGTCAGGTAACCCGAGTTCGCAGTCTTGAGTGCGGTATCGGCGAGACCCTTGCGCGCGCCGTGTGTCGAGATGAAGTACTGCTGCGCGTTCAGACCTTCACGGAAATTTGCCGTGATCGGCGTCTCGATGATCGAGCCGTCCGGCTTCGCCATGAGACCGCGCATGCCGGCGAGCTGGCGGATCTGTGCGGCGCTGCCGCGCGCGCCGGAGTCCGCCATCATGTAAATCGAGTTGAACGACTTCTGCCGGACCTTCTGGCCCTTCGCATCGGTCGCCTCCTCGGACCCGAGCTTCTCCATCATCGCCTTTGCAACCTGGTCGTTCGCGCGCGACCAGATGTCGACGACCTTGTTGTAGCGCTCGCCGTTCGTCACGAGGCCCGAGGAATACTGGTCCTGGATCTCCTTCACCTCGCGGTCGGCGGACGCCACGAGGCGCGTCTTCTCACCCGGAATCACGATGTCGTCGACGCCGAACGAGATGCCTGCGCGGGTTGCGTACTGGAAGCCCGTGTACATGAGCTGGTCGGCGAAGACGACCGTCTCCTTGAGACCCAGCGCGCGGTAGCAGGCATTGATGGTCGCAGAGATGACCTTCTTCGTCATGTCCTGGTTCACCAGGTCGAACGACAGGCCGCGGGGCAGGATCTCGGAGAGCAGGCAGCGGCCGATGGTCGTCTGTACGGTGCGCTTGCGCTCCTGCTTCTCGCCGCCCACGAGCTGCCACTCGATGATGCGCACGCGGATGCGTGCCTGCAGGTCGACGTGCCGGCCTTCGTACGCACGGTGCGCCTCGCCGACGTCACTGAAAGCCATACCGTCACCGCGCGCACCGATGCGCTCGCGGGTCATGTAATAGAGTCCGAGCACGACATCCTGCGACGGCACGATGATCGGGTCGCCGTTGGCGGGCGAGAGGATGTTGTTCGACGACATCATCAGCGCGCGCGCCTCCAGCTGGGCCTCGAGCGACAGCGGCACGTGCACGGCCATCTGGTCGCCGTCGAAGTCGGCGTTGAAGGCCGTGCAGACGAGCGGATGCAACTGGATCGCCTTGCCTTCGACCAGCAGCGGCTCGAAGGCCTGGATGCCGAGGCGATGGAGCGTTGGCGCGCGATTCAGCAGCACCGGATGCTCGCGGATCACTTCCTCGAGGATGTCCCACACCTCTGGTCCTTCACGCTCGACCAGGCGCTTGGCGGCCTTGATCGTCGATGCGTCGCCGCGCAACTGCAGCTTCTGGAAGATGAAGGGCTTGAAGAGCTCGAGTGCCATCTTCTTCGGCAGGCCACACTGGTGCAGACGCAGGGTCGGGCCGACCACGATGACCGAGCGGCCCGAGTAGTCGACGCGCTTGCCGAGGAGATTCTGGCGAAAGCGCCCCTGCTTGCCCTTGATCATGTCGGCGAGCGACTTGAGCGGGCGCTTGTTGGTGCCGGTGATCGCGCGGCCGCGGCGGCCGTTGTCGAGCAGCGCGTCGACCGCCTCCTGCAGCATGCGCTTTTCGTTGCGCACGATGATGTCGGGTGCGTTCAGTTCGAGCAGCCGGCGCAGGCGGTTGTTGCGGTTGATCACGCGGCGGTACAAGTCGTTCAGGTCCGACGTCGCGAAACGACCGCCGTCGAGCGGCACGAGTGGCCGCAGGTCGGGCGGCAGCACCGGCAGCACCGTCAGCACCATCCACTCCGGCTTGTTGCCGGACTCGATGAACGATTCGGCGAGCTTCAGGCGCTTTGACAGGCGCTTCAGCTTCGTGTCGGAGCTGGTGTTGCCCATGTCTTCGCGGATCTTGACCATTTCCGCGGCGAGATCGAGCGTGCGCAGCAGCTCATAGACGGCCTCGGCGCCCATGCGGGCGTCGAATTCGTCGCCGTGCTCCTCGATCGCTTCGAGATACATCTCGTCGGTCAGCAGCTGGCCGCGCTGCATCGGCGTGATGCCCGGCTCGACGACCACGAAGGCCTCGAAATACAGCACCCGCTCGATCTCGCGCAGTGTCATGTCGAGCATCAGGCCGATGCGCGACGGGAGCGACTTCAGGAACCAGATGTGCGCGGTGGGGCTCGCAAGCTCAATGTGGCCCATGCGCTCGCGGCGCACCTTCGACTGCGTAACCTCGACGCCGCACTTCTCGCAGACGACGCCGCGATGCTTCAGCCGCTTGTACTTGCCGCACAGGCACTCGTAGTCCTTGATGGGCCCGAAAATCTTCGCGCAGAAGAGCCCGTCGCGTTCCGGCTTGAAGGTGCGGTAGTTGATCGTTTCCGGCTTCTTTACCTCGCCGTAGGACCACGCGCGGATCATCTCCGGAGACGCAAGTCCGATCCTGATCGAGTCGAACTGCTCGACCGGGGCGTGTTGCTTGAACAGTTTCAGCAGATCTTTCATGGGGTTACTCCTGTTCCAGCTCCATGTTGATGCCGAGCGAGCGGATTTCCTTCACGAGCACGTTGAAGGATTCCGGCATGCCCGCCTTCATCTCGTGGTTGCCGTCGACAATGGACTTGTACATCAGCGTGCGGCCCTGGGTGTCGTCCGACTTGACGGTCAGCATTTCCTGCAGGGTGTATGCCGCGCCGTAGGCCTCGAGCGCCCAGACTTCCATTTCGCCGAAGCGCTGGCCACCAAACTGCGCCTTGCCGCCGAGCGGCTGCTGCGTCACGAGGCTGTAGGGACCGGTGGAACGCGCGTGCATCTTGTCGTCGACCAGGTGGTTCAGCTTGAGCATGTACATGTAGCCGACCGTAACCTCGCGCTCGAAACGCTCGCCCGTTCGTCCGTCGAAGAGATGCGTCTGACCGCTGGTCGGCAGGTCCGCGAGCACGAGCAGGCGTTTGATCTCCTCCTCGCTCGCGCCGTCAAATACGGGCGTCGCGATCGGTACGCCGTTCGACAGGTTCTTCGCGAGCGCCACCACCTCCGCATCGTTCAAGCCGCCGATGTCCTCGTGCTGCCCGCCCGTCTCGTTGTAGATGCGGCCGAGGAATGCGCGCAGTTCGCCGATCGCCGCCTGCTGCTCGAGCAGGCGCCCGATCTTGAGGCCAAGGCCCTTTGCCGCCCAGCCGAGGTGCGTCTCGAGCACTTGCCCGACGTTCATGCGCGACGGTACGCCGAGCGGGTTCAGCACGATGTCGACCGGCACGCCGTTGTCGAGGTGCGGCATATCCTCGATCGGTACGATGGTCGAGATCACGCCCTTGTTGCCGTGACGGCCGGCCATCTTGTCGCCCGGCTGTACGCGACGCTTCACCGCGAGGTACACCTTGACCATCTTGAGCACGCCCGGTGCCAGATCGTCGCCGGCCGTGATCTTGACCTTCTTGTCGTCGAGCTTCTTTTCGAACGCCTTGCGCTGTGCCGCCAGCCGCTCGGTGGTCGCCTCGAGTTGCGAGTTCGCTTCCTCGTCGTCGAGACGGATCTCGAACCACTCCTCACGCGACAGGGAATCGAGGTACTCGGCCGTGACGGCGCCCTTGACCCTGCGCGGCCCGCCGGCGGCATGCTTGCCGATCAGCATGCTGCGCACGCGCGCGAACATGTCGTCCTCGAGAATGCGCTGCTGGTCGGCGAAGTCCTTGCGGACACGCTCGATCTCCGCCTTCTCGATGGCGAGCGCGCGCGAATCCTTGTCGACGCCGTCGCGCGTGAACACGCGCACGTCAATCACGATGCCGTCCATCCCGGGCGGCACACGCAGACTCGTGTCCTTCACATCGGACGCCTTCTCGCCGAAGATCGCCCGCAACAGCTTCTCTTCCGGCGTCAGCTGGGTCTCGCCCTTGGGCGTGACCTTGCCCACCAGAATGTCACCGGCGCGTACTTCCGCGCCGATGAAGGCGATGCCGGCCTCATCGAGCTTGGCGAGCGCAGCGTCGCCGACGTTGGGAATGTCCGCGGTGATTTCCTCGGGCCCGAGCTTCGTGTCGCGCGCGACGCAGGTCAGCTCCTCGATGTGGATCGTGGTGAAGCGGTCTTCCTGGACCACACGCTCCGAGATCAGGATCGAATCCTCGAAGTTGTAGCCGTTCCAGGGCATGAACGCGACCAGCAGGTTCTGGCCGAGCGCCAGTTCGCCGAGGTGGGTCGACGGGCCATCGGCGAGCACGTCACCACGCGCGATCCGGTCGCCGGCATTGACGAGCGGCCGCTGGTTGATGCACGTGTTCTGGTTCGAGCGCGTGTATTTCGTCAGGTTGTAGATGTCGACGCCCGGCTCACCGGCCAGTGTTTCATCGTCGTTGACCCGCACCACGATGCGCGAAGCGTCAACCGAGTCGACGTGACCGCCGCGGCGCGCCACCACGGTGACGCCCGAGTCGATCGCCACGGGGCGCTCCATGCCCGTACCGACGAGCGGCGTTTCCGAGCGCAGCGTCGGCACGGCCTGCCGCTGCATGTTCGAGCCCATCAGCGCGCGGTTGGCATCGTCGTGCTCGAGGAACGGGATCAGCGACGCAGCCACGGAAACGATCTGCTTCGGCGACACGTCCATGTAGTTGATGTTGCCGCGCGGCATCAGCGTGAACTCGTTCTGATAGCGGCAGGACACCAGATCGTCGACGAGGTTGCCCTTCTCGATGCGCGAGTTGGCCTGCGCGATCGCGTACTGACCCTCCTCGATGGCCGACAGGTAGTCGATGTCGTCGGTCACGCGGCCGTTGGCCACGCGCCGGTACGGCGTCTCGAGGAAGCCATAGCGGTTGGTGCGGGCGTACACCGACAGAGAGTTGATCAGGCCGATGTTCGGGCCTTCCGGCGTCTCGATCGGGCAGACGCGGCCGTAGTGCGTCGGATGCACGTCGCGCACCTCGAAGCCGGCGCGTTCGCGCGTCAGACCGCCCGGGCCGAGGGCCGACACGCGGCGCTTGTGCGTCACTTCGGACAACGGGTTGTTCTGGTCCATGAACTGCGAGAGCTGCGAGGAGCCGAAGAACTCCTTGACGGCGGCGGCCACCGGCTTCGCGTTGATCATCTCCTGCGGCATCAGCGGCTCGCTTTCCGCGACCGTGAGGCGCTCCTTGACCGCGCGCTCGACGCGCACGAGTCCGACGCGGAAGGCGTTCTCGGCCATCTCGCCGACACTGCGCACCCGGCGGTTGCCGAGGTGGTCGATGTCGTCGACCGTGCCGTTGCCGTTCCTGATGTCGATCAGCACCTTCAGCACTTCGAGGATATCTTCCTTCGACAGCACGCCGGAACCCGTGATCGCCTCGCGCTTGACGCGGCGGTTGAACTTCATGCGGCCGACGCCCGAGAGGTCGTAGCGATCGTCGTTGAAAAACAGGTTGGTGAAGAGGTTTTCCGCGGCGTCCTTGGTCGGCGGCTCGCCGGGACGCATCATGCGGTAGATTTCGACGAGCGCTTCGAGGCGGGTCTTCGTCGGGTCGATGCGCAGCGTATCGGAGATGTACGCGCCACGGTCGAGATCGTTGACGTAAAGCGTCCGCAGCTCGGTGATGCCGGCTTCGATGATCTTTTCGGCCGACGCGGCTGTCAGCACTTCGTTCGCCTTGGCGAGGATCTCGCCGCTGCCGGTATCGACGACGTCGTGCGCCAGGATCTTGCCGTAGATGTAGTCGCGCGGCACGGCGAGGCGCTTGACGCCCGCGTCCTCGAGCTGGCGCACGTGGCGCGCCGTGATGCGGCGGCCTTCCTCGACGATCACCTTGTCGCCGATGCGGATCTCGAAGCTCGAGGTTTCGCCGCGCAGGCGCGCCGGCACGAGCTCGAGCGACACGCTTTCCTTCGAGACGAAGAAGGTGTTCTTCTCGAAGAAGACATCAAGGATCTCGGCCTCGTTCATGCCGAGCGCGCGCAGGATGATGCTGACCGGCAGCTTCCTGCGGCGGTCGATGCGCGCGAACACGCAATCCTTCGGATCGAACTCGAAGTCGAGCCACGAACCGCGATAAGGAATGATGCGCGCCGAAAACAGCAACTTGCCCGAGGAATGGGTCTTGCCGCGGTCGTGGTCGAAGAACACGCCCGGGCTTCTGTGCAACTGCGAGACGATGACACGCTCGGTACCGTTGACGACAAACGTGCCGTTGTCGGTCATGAGCGGCAGTTCACCGAGATAGACTTCCTGCTCGCGCACGTCCTTGACCGGCTTTTTGGCGCCCGGCGCTTCCTTGTCGAGCACGATCAGCCGCACCTTGACGCGCAGCGGTGCGGCGTAGGTGAGGCCACGCAACTGGCATTCCTTCACGTCGAACACGGGCTCGCCGAGGCGATAGCTCACGTACTCGAGCGTCGCGTTACCCGAGTAGCTCGAGATCGGAAACACCGTCTGGAAGGCCGCGTGCAGGCCGATGTCCACGCGCGCTCCTTCGGCAATGTCTGCCTGCAGGAAGGTGCGATAGGACTCGAGCTGGATCGCAAGAAGGTACGGCACGTCGAGAATGCTCGCCTGCTTGCCGAAATTCTTGCGGATGCGCTTTTTCTCGGTGAAGGAATAAGCCATCTGGATTTACCTCTGAAACTGCAAAATGCGCACGCGGAAAATACGCGCGCGGCACGGAGCGCCCGACCGGAAACGGCCGGGCGCCGTGCGCGCGCCACGCGGCGAAACGCCGCGCATGGAAGTTACTTGACCTCCACCTTGGCGCCGGCTTCCTCGAGCTTCTTCCTGATCGTGTCGACGTCGGCCTTGGAAATGCCTTCCTTGACGAGGGCCGGCACGCCCTCGACCAGGTCCTTGGCTTCCTTCAGGCCGAGGCCGGTGATCTCGCGGATCACCTTGATGACGGTGACCTTCTTGTCCGCCGGATACTCCTTCAGGGTAACCGTGAACTCGGTCTGCTCCTCGACCGGCGCGGCGGCAGCGGCGGCAGCGCCACCACCCACAGCCACTGCGACCGGCGCGGCCGCCGTCACGTTGAACTTCTTCTCCATGTCTGAGATCAGTTCGACGACATCGATCACGCTCATCCTGGAAATTGCTTCGAGGATTTCGTCTTTGCTAACAGCCATTGTCATTGCTCCTTAATATTTTCGAACGGGCATTTACGCGCCGGCAGCCTGCTTCGCGTCCCTCACGGCCGCGAGCGTGCGCACGAGCTTCTGGTTCGGGGCGGCGATCGTGCCGACGAGCTTCTGGATCGGTGCCTGCAGCACGCCCAGCAGCATCGACAGCGCCTGATCGCGCGTCGGCATGCTCGCCACTTTCTCGATGTCCTTGCCGGGCAGCACGGGGCCGCCGAGCGACACGAGGGTCGCGACGAGCTTGTCGTTGTCCTTCGCGAAGGCCTTGATCACGCGCGCCGCAGCGCCCGGATCGTCCTTCGAGAAGGCGAGAACCAGCGGTCCTTTCAGGTGCGAGCCGATGGGCTCGAACGACGTGCCTGCGACGGCCTTGCGCGCCAGCGTGTTCTTGACGACACGCATATACACGCCCTGGGCCCGCGCCTTGGCACGCAGATCGGTCATCTGCGTCACCGAGAGGCCGCGATACTCGGCGGCGACCACGGAAAGGGCCTTGCCGGCCACCTCCGCAACCTCCGCGACGAGCGCTTTCTTGCCTTCAAGGTTGAGTGCCATTCCTGTTATCTCCTGGCCTGAAGATCACACCAATTGACGGTGATCTTCATCCGGGGACATCCTCGAATGAGTGAATCACCACCTGCGTGGGCGCCCATTAAGGGGCGAGCCCAGGGCTCAGGGCTCAATGCCCACGACCCCGCGGCCTCCCCGCCCACGGTCTTCGATGGAACCAGCGCCTTCAGCCGCGCGCTGGCCTCACGAATACTGTTGAACGAAAAACTGCCTCAGACTCCGAGCGTTCCGGAGTCCACCGCGACACCCGGCCCCATCGTCGAGGACAACGTGACGCGCTTCAGATAGATACCCTTCGACGATGCCGGCTTCGCCTTCTGCAGGTCCTGGATCAGCGCGAGCAGATTGTCGCGCAGCTTGTCGACCTCGAAGCTCGCCTTGCCGATCGTGCAGTGAACGATGCCCGCCTTGTCCACGCGATAACGGACCTGGCCCGCCTTCACATTCTTCACGGCGGTTGCCACGTCCGGCGTCACGGTGCCGACCTTCGGGTTCGGCATCAGGCCGCGCGGACCGAGGATCTGGCCGAGCTGCCCGACGATGCGCATCGCATCGGGGCTTGCCACGACCACGTCGAAATTCATCTCGCCCGCCTTCACCTTCTCTGCAAGATCCTCGAGGCCGACGATATCGGCCCCCGCCGCGCGCGCGACGTCCTGGTTCTTGCCGGAAGTGAATACCGCGACGCGCACCGCCTTGCCGATACCGTGCGGCATCACGGTCGAGCCGCGTACCTGCTGGTCCGACTTCGAAGCGTCGATGCCGAGGTTGACGGCGGCGTCGATCGACTCGTTGAACTTCGCAGTCGCGAGCTCCTTGACGAGCTTCAGCGCGTCATCGAGCGGGAACTGTTTGCCCGGCGGCAGCTTCTCCGCCCAGGCCTTCACACGTTTGGCTGTCACAGGCATGTTCAGGCTCCTTCCACGTCGACGCCCATCGAGCGCGCGCTGCCGGCGATCGTGCGGACAGCAGAGTCGAGATCGGCGGCGGTCAGATCAGCGGTCTTGGCTTTCGCAATCTCCTCGAGCTGCTTGCGCGAGATCTTGCCGACCTTCGCCGTATTCGGCGTGCCACTGCCCTTCTCGATGCCAACCGCCTTCCTGATCAGCACCGCTGCGGGCGGCGACTTCATCACGAAAGTGAAACTGCGGTCCGAATAGACGGTGATCACGGTCGGGATCGGCAGGCCTTTCTCGAGCTTCTGCGTCGCAGCGTTGAACTGCTTGCAGAACTCCATGATGTTGACGCCCTGCTGACCGAGCGCGGGCCCGATCGGCGGCGACGGATTCGCCGCGCCCGCAGGCACCTGCAGTTTGATATAGCCCTGAACCTTCTTCGCCACTTCACACCTCTTATGGGTTCAAACGCCTCGCGGCTCCCCAACGCCGTCCGTTATGCCTTTTCCACCTGCGAGAAATCCAGCTCCACCGGCGTCGAACGCCCGAGGATTTGCACCGCCACCTGCAGGCGGTTCTTCTCGTAGTTCACGTTCTCGACCACGCCGTTGAAATCGTTGAACGGGCCGTCCTTGACGCGCACCACTTCACCCGCCTCGAACAGCACCTTCGGCCGCGGCTTGTCGACGCCCTCTTCGACACGACGCAGGATCTGGTTCGCTTCGCGATCCGAGATCGGCGCCGGCTTGTCGGAGGTGCCGCCAATGAATCCAAGGACCTTGGGCACTTCGCGTACGAGATGCCAGGTCTCCTCGTCCATCTCCATCTGCACGAGCACATAGCCCGGGTAGAACTTGCGCTCGCTCTTTCTTTTCTGCCCGTCGCGCATCTCGACCACTTCTTCGGTCGGCACGAGGACTTCCCCGAACTTCGCTTCGAGCCCGGCCCGCGCGATGCGTTCCCGCAGCGCCTTCTGCACCGTGTGCTCGAAGTTTGAATACGCGTGCACGACATACCAGCGCAGCGCCATGATCAGCCTCCCTGTCCGGTGAGGGCGCGGGTGGCCCACGCGAGCGCCAGGTCGAGCACCCAGAAGAACAGGCTCGCGATCACGATGAAGATGAATACGATGCCAGTGATCTTCAGGGTCTCATCGCGCGTCGGCCAGAAGACCTTGCGCAGCTCGACGCGCGAATCGCGCGTGAACTGCCACAAATCGCGGCCGTAGCCCGAAGTCGCGAACACGATGCCCGCGAGCACCACGCCGCCGACCATCGAGAGCCAGCGCACGTACGCCGGCTGCGCGGTGAGCGCGTAATACGCCACGATGCCCGCAAGCACGAGCACGATCGCGGCCACCAGCTTCGCGGTATCCAGCCCGCTGGTACCTGTTTGTCTGACTGCTTCGTTCATTGATCTTCACTGGCAGGCCAGGAGGGAATCGAACCCCCAACCTGCGGTTTTGGAGACCGCCGCTCTGCCAATTGAGCTACTGGCCTGTGAACTAAAACTGCGAACGCTGTTCGCTCATTTCAAAATCTTCGCCACGACGCCGGCGCCCACGGTGCGCCCGCCCTCGCGGATCGCAAAGCGCAGCCCGTCCTCCATCGCGATCGGCGCGATCAGCTCCACCTTCATCTTGATGTTGTCACCGGGCAT
>Ga0154020_10010745_pt1 | contig 10448 bp, 6 predicted proteins | sample Klosneuvirus_201_FD_109709 | JGI IMG/M metagenome (GOLD analysis project Ga0154020, IMG submission 109709) | Active sludge microbial communities from wastewater, Klosterneuburg, Austria - Klosneuvirus_20160825_MG | ecosystem: Engineered > WWTP > Aerobic digester > Activated sludge | place... | reverse complement strand
TAATGAACTCAGAAGTAAGCTCTACGCTTATTGCTATGAGTAATAATAAACTTATAATCATCCTTGGACTAAAGTCGAGATCAGAGCTAATAATGTAGCTTAAAGATATTAATATATACGCTACTATCAGACTTACAGATATAGCATTTATCGAAAGCTTACGACCTGAAATATTATTTAATCCTAATACGCCTAGTAGTAAGAGTATTGAAACAACAAATACAACTAAATAACCATAGCTATATGTTTCAAATATGATAAATATAGTAAGGCAAGAAATAAAAATGATTAGAAGAAGTAACTTTAATGATTTCATAAATTTATAATTAAATCTAAATTACTTTACCTGCTCCTTTATACTCTTGTATTCATTTTGAATGAAGTAGTTCATTAGATTAAAGTCTCTATTATCCTTTTTAGAATTTACCTTATTTAAGTAGTCGTAGTTGTAGTAGCTACCGCCATTACTTACTCCATAATCTTCTATATTAGCAATTGTTTGCTTAAGCATTGTTATTCTATTATCAAGTATTTTTCTATTCTCAATCACATATGGAGAATATTCAATCTTTGGACTACTTTTTACATATTTAAAATATTCTATTAAGACAAGTAGACCATCATCATTAGGTGCACCAAATGAACTTAACTCCCCTTCATATCCATAACCTCCATATGTAACTTCATTTTCAAAGTATCCTTCTTTTGAAGTGTAGCGTATATCAAACCTTTTAATATTCCCTGATATATAGTTATTAAGATTTATCTTGTTAGCAATATATACAGATGGGATTGCTAGTATTACTCCAAAGAAAAGAATGAAAGATGATACTGCTATTAAAATCGCTCTTCTTGATTCTTTCTTTAGAAGTATTGGAATTACTAAACATACTGTTGAAACTATTAATGGAAGTAGGAATAGATGGGCATTTAGTCTTGTAGATGTAAATCCATATCCTCCTTCATACATAGTTAGTCTTGCATGTGCTGAGTAGATAAGAGCTAAAGTAGATACACCTAATAACACTGTATTTAGTTTTACAAGTCTATTACTTATCTCGTGAAGACCTGTTTTAATAAATGGTCTATTTAAGAAATATAGGATTGTGAGATTAATAGAACCAACAATTAATAGTTCTGTAAATCTTGACGTTGCTAAATTACTAAATGTCTGTACATTGTTATCCTTGATATATTGTCCTAGATTGCCAAAGTCATATCTAAGCTGAATATATATGAAAAGAACATAAAAGAGATTTAGGAATAGTATTGTTATTTGAGATACATATACTATGTATTTCTTAACTACTTCAGATGTCTTTATTTCAGAGCTTTCAAAGTTTGTAGAAGATAGTTTCTTAATAAAGATATATTCCGTAGCTAAGTATAGAAAGAATACGAGAGCTACTATTAATCTTATTAGGTTTGTTCCAACGTCATTTATTTGAAAATCAAACAACTGTTTTAATACTTTTCCAAACTCAGGTGATGCTGAAGAAAGAAGAGATGTAACAACTATGACAATTGGAAGACCGACCAGTAAGAATAAAAGAATACTAATAGTTATTGTCTTTGATTTGTTGTTAAGAGTAATTTTAGGGCTTTTAAATAGTTTTGCGAAATCAAATATTCCAATTAGTTTATATACAAACCATAACGCAGCTCCCTTTAATTGCTTATATATTACTCCTGAGCTTATAAACTCACTAGTAAGCTCAACACTAATTGAGCTTAAAAGAACAACATTTAAAAACATCTTAGGAAAAACCATTAAGTAATCAGTGCTTAAGATAAATCCTAATGAATTTAGAACGTAGGCTAGCATTAAAGAAACTGATAAGATATTGAGACTAAGTTTTCTTTCTGAGTAGTAGTTAATACCAAGTACTCCAACTAAAAGAGTAATTGAAAGTAAGAAGTAACCTAAGTATCCAATCCTATATTCCCCAATTAGAAAGAAAGAGGATAAAAGAGAAATTAGAGATATCAAAATGAGGACTCTATTTGATTTCTTCATAGAAGTATACATAAAAGATAATGGTATGTTTTATAAACGAGATTATACACCAAAAGTAACACTAAACTGTTTTAATATACTCTAAGAATATCGGATGGGGATTTAGTGGTGTCGATTTGTATTCTGGATGTGCTTGTGTTGCTAAAAAGAATGGATGATCTTTAGAACTTAGTTCAATCATCTCTACAAAGAAGTTATCAGGTGAAGTTCCAGAGAACACAAATCCACTATCTTCAAATTGTTTTCTATACTCGTTATTAAACTCATATCTATGTCTATGTCTTTCATTTGTAAGTATATCTTTTGATCCTTCTATCTTTTTAAAACTCTCTTTGTATTTTGTATATATTTTATATGCTAATGTGCCATATTTGATGACACAGTCATATCCCCCAAGCCTCATAGTTACCCCTTTTGATTTTATTCTTACATATCTTTCTTCTTCTGGTATTTCATGAATTACTCCATATTTAGTCTTAGACTCATTTTCTGTAGTATTAGCACCTTTTATATTAAGTACATTTCTTGCCCATTCAACGCAGGCGAGTTGCATACCATAACAAAGTCCAAGGTATGGAATCTTATGAGTTCTAGCATATGTTATTGCCTTTATTTTGCCTTCTGCCCCTCTTTCCCCCCACCCTATTGGGACTATTATTCCATCAGCATCTTTAAGTATGTTGTCAATATTATTTTCTTCAGTCTCAGAGTTTACAAATATTAGCTCTATTTTCTTTTCTAAGTTCCAAGATGCATGTTTAAGAGACTCAATTAAAGCTGCATATGAGTCAGCTAGCACAAACTTACCAGTAGCAAAGTATTTACCTACAATCATTATCTTTTTAGTTTTACCCTTTGATTGATCTAGCTTTATTACCTTACTTGTTAACGCATTCCATTTATCTAACTTTATTTTTTTGCTTCTTAATCTTGTATGATATCTAGAATTTACTTTTCTAATTATTCTTTGAGAAAAATCTTGTTTATTTAATATCTCTGGAATTTCATATATTGTGTCTTTAACATTTGGGTTTTCTATGATGTCATCACTATCTAAGTTACAGTAAGATGAAAGTTTTTGTCTTCTTCTTTCATCAAATGGTCCGTCTGATCTTACAACTACAAAATCTGGCTGTATTCCCATTCCATTAAGAGTCTTTACTGATAATTGGATTGGTTTAGATTTAGGTTCTCCTAAGTGTGCTGGTATTGGTGCATAGGCTACATGTATGTGTATTACTTTTTCTTTCTCAAGATATTGCATTCTCCTTGAAGCTTCATAGTAGAACACATTTTGATATTCTCCTGCAGTTCCACCTAGCTCTACTATGACAAAATCTGCTTTAGTCTTTCTTTGTACACGCTTAATTCTTTCAATTATCTCCTTTGTTACTTCTTCTGTAGGATCTACGGTTCTTCCTTTATACATGAATGCTCTCTCTTTTTTAATAATTGTCTGATATACCTGACCGATTGTAATGAAGTTATCTATACTCATCTCAATATCAAGAAACCTCTCATATGTTCCTAAGTCCATATCTGATTCGGTTCCATCTTGTGTTAGGAACGGATCTCCGTGTTCTATGGGATTTATAGTACCTGAGTCTATGTTTATATAGTTTTCACATTTAACTATACAGATCTTGTATCCCTGTTCTTTGAGAAGTACAGCAATAGCTGCAGATGTAACACCTTTTCCGATTCCAGATATAACCCCACCTGAGACAAAGATGTATGAAGCCATAGTAAAATGTATTGAGAAATTAATTGGCAGTATTACATAGAAAATATCTTATTGCAAACAAATACTTTTGAGTATTTTAAGAGCTTCTAGTATTTCCTTTTTATCATCTAAAACACTCATTACAAAAGAATAGTATTCACTTTCCTCGTAGTCATAGAAATACCCTGGATGAATAAACACTTTGTGTTCTTTGAGAAGTTTAATAACAATATCCTCTTCAGTTAATGATAACTTTGATGACTTTTTAATTCTAAATAGAGTATGTATTCCCCCACTAGGTTTTACTACTTCAAATCCTAAACTTACAAGTTCTTTAAATATTTTCTCTCTTGATTTCCTTATACTATCTTTCATTTCATTTTGAAAATCTAGACTTTTAGAGTGTATGTCAGGATAGATCTCTTGTATCAAACTAGAAGAGTTTAAGTATGTGTCATTTTGGATTTCTAGTTTCTCTAAAGTCTCAGGTAATATTTCTTTATTGTTTGAAAATACTTCTATGAAGGCTAGTTTCATATCAGGTAGCGCAAGTTGTTTTGATATTCCATTTAGTTTAAATGCCAAGTAGTCAGTAGAAATATTTAGTTTACTTTCACTAAAGTCTTCAAACACACTATCTAGTATTACAATTACCCTATTCTTACTTGCCCATAAAAGTATGTCATCTAATTTCTTTTGAGAAATACATGTACCCGTAGGATTTGAAGGTGATATTAGAACAAGAAATTTGTTATTAGTATTAAGTTTAGAAATATCTATTTCCCAAGCATTTTCAAATCTTAAATCATAAAACTCGTATTCAATTTTAATACCATTTAGTAAATGTTCAAATATTGGGTAGCTTGGTTTAGGCAATGAGACCTTATCTCCTAAGTTACCTATACTTGAAAGAATTAAAAAATATGATTCAGAAGTAGATGATGTTAAAAATACATTCTCGAAATCTTTAGAGATATATTTACGAGTAGTAATATTCCCTTTAGAATCTGGGGAATACTTCCTACTATCAAGATACTTATCTACCTCGCCTTTTAGTATTTCTTTAGGAAATGTAAAGTGATCTGAGAAATTTGTACTAATTAAATTTACAAATTCTTTATCTCCTTTTAACTTTTCATATAGGGTATATATTTGATTCATAAAGAGATTATACCCCATATATATTCCAAGATAAAAAATCCCACCTATTTCTAAGTGGGATGGTTCGCGTACCTTTGTTAAACTAGGCTTTTGGTGGCTCTTCTGTTGGTATTCTTTGTGCTAGTCCCCAGCTAGTTTGTGGACTTGCATTTTCTGTTTCTTTAGGGAGAGTACCATTTTGATTTTGACTTTGGAAGGACAAATTATTAGCCTCATTTTGTGCTTCTGTATGGGCATTTAGAGCACTTGAATATGGACTTCTAACAATATGTGTATCTTTATTAATATCTGGCATTATTGTTAATCTTTCTCCTCTCGTTTGTGGTTTAGGTGATAAAGGTTCTTCTGTTTCTAGATCCTTATTCTTCTTTCCAAAGTATCTATATATTACGATTGGAACTATGAAGATTAATAGGCCTGCTAAACATAAAACTCCTAGTAAAATTGCGAGATTCTTTTGAATTGATCTTCCAAATATAGTTATTGTACTTGAATCTATTGCTTGAATGTCTTTGGAACTAGATGAGCTTGAAGCTTGTTCAACTTCAAAACTCCAACTATCTTGATATTTGTTACTTTTATCATCAAAGAAATCTAAACTTACTTTGTGTTGCCCTATTTCTAAATCTTTCTCTAAGGTACATGTAAATGTAGTAGTTTCAATTTTACATGTTTTCGAAATATCATTTTCATCAACTAGTACTTTTAATCTTGAAGGATCAAGTTTTACAGGGTCAGGTAAAACAAACTTTGCAGAAATACTTGGTTTAGTTTCTTTAGTTTTTGAATCTTTGGAAGGAGTATATTCTGTTAATGTGATTGCAATTTGACTACTACTTGTTTTAGTAGTCTGTACTATTATTAATTTTGGAGAAACTTTATCTGTAAACTCACCTAAGTTATCAGTTAGTGTTAGTTTTACGTAATATTCTCCATCTGTAAGTTTAGTTGTATCTAAAACATATTGTTTGTCTGTAGGTTTTAGGTCTGAGAGTTTAGTCCAGTTTTCATTGTCTGAACTTATATATATTGTCAAACTCTTAATTCCATCATTATCAGTTGAACTCCATTTAAGTGTAATACTTCCTTTTTGTTCTGCTACTGGGAATTCTGTAAAGCTAATCACACTTGGGGTATTAGTTGCACCAGATACATTTATCTTAAATATCTGATAGTTACTGTATGCACCCTTACTATCTTTTGCTCTAAAACTAACGTCATAGTTACCTATGGCAGTAGTAGTACCGGATAAGGTGGTACCATTAAGGGTTAAGAAACTAGGTTTCTTATTAAATTCAAGTGTTACAGCGTCATTATCTGCATCTGTAGTTTTAATTTCGTAGTTAAAGTTGTCCCCTACTTTGATATTTGTAGTTTGTGGAAGTGAAATAATACTTGGACTTCTATTAGTACTATTTTGAACTGTAATACTACCTGTATTTGCAACTCTATATGCTTCAGTTGTAGTGTTTCTTGCAAATACTCTGAAACAGTAGTTAGTGTCAGGTAATTTCCTTGTGTCATAGCTTAGCTTGATATTGGTACCATTTGAAACTGTATTTAGAACAGTTTCAGAAGCTATAACAGCTTTAAAAGTTGTACAGTACTTATCCCAAGCTTCAACTTTATATCTTACAAGATCACAATTATTACTAAAACTAAAGTTAAGTTCTTTGCTACCTTTAATTGTTTCGGATATGGAAGGTGATAAAAATACTGGAGTTAAAGGTTTAGAAGTATCCACTCCTGTTAAAGTTTCTCCAATCTTAACATTAATAGTTTTTTCACTAAACTGAGATGGAGAAGAAAGATTTATTGCTTTAACTTTTACTGGAATAGTTTTTCCAATATCTGAAGGAGTTACATCAATTTTTACCTTATTTTTATATATATATGATTCCCATTTCTGTGAAGTGTTTTCAATATTCGAAACAGTAGACTGTGTATATGTTTCTAAATCACTTTCTAGTCTTACATTGTTGGAACTTGCACTAACTTCAAAATATGTAAGGTCTGCATCTGTATCAGTTGCAGTTATATCAAAACTTAATGTTTTAGTAGTAGTAGCTGTATTCTTACATGTTGTTTCATAGTTTAATGAAACTGGACCACTTACTGTTATTGTTGGAAGAGTTGCTGTAGAAGCACATTCATTCTTGGTAGTGTATTTTTTCCATTTACTTCTTGAGTCAGATAAATCATTAGTAAAACAACTTGATGCATTTGAAGTATCAAGTGGAGCTTTATAGTAGTTTGTAACTACAACTGGTGGAAGGCTTGTTAAATCAGCAGCTGTATATAGTGTAAAGTTTAAAAGTTTGTGACTTGTTTGTGTATTTGAAATACCAAGAAGTTTTACTGCTATTCCTCTACCGATTTCTGTTGTATTTGGTTCTCTTAGCTTTGTTACATTTAGTCTTTGGGAAGAAACATCAAAACTAAAACTTAAAAAGTCAGGTTTAGATAAAACAACAACCTTTTTAACGTTAGTTGCATATATTCTGTTAATAGCGCAGTTTGCAATATTATTTAAATCAGATATTTTACAAAATACATTTGGGTTATTTGCTAAATCAGTATCAACATTATTGTTATCTTTTATTCCTAAGTAAGTATCTACGTAGTAGTTTGCTGAACTTCTTATATCATAACTACCTACAGGTTGAAGTGAAACGTATACTCCAGTGGTAACTCCTAAGAATAGTAAAACTGCGATGATACTTTGAATTGGTTTTTTAAATGCAAAGTCTCCCAAGAAATTGACAGCTTTTTTGAAAGCTTCTCTATCTTTTGAGTTCATATTGAATTTAGTTCTAGTCTTTGACCTATCTGGCATAGTTTGAGTGCTTTTCTTTTCTACAACTCTAATAGGTGTTTTTAATTTCTGATATGAATTAGAAGGTAAAAAAGGACTACCATAAAGTTTTTGTCTTCGTCTTATTTCTTCAAGTACTTCTTCTGCTGTAATTACTCTTAACTTATCATTGTCATTTTGGGGCGTTTTATTTGTCATAGATCTAATGGGTCTTGATTTAAGCTAGAATTAGATGAACTACTTGATTCTTTAACAACAGTCTTCCCTTCTTTATTACTTAAAATTTGATTAACTTTTGTAGCAATTCCGCCCATTACATTTTGAGCTCCTGATAATGTACTGGTAGTTGAAATGTTTGCATCAATATCTGTTTTAAATATTTCAGATACTGATTCTTTATCATACATTTTCCAAGTTTGACCAGTTTGAGCCATCTTTGTAAAACCTCCAAAATATTTTACTGATGTTTGATCACTTAACATATCTGATCTAGATGGGAATTGTCCGAAAAGTCTTACTGTTGAAGCTTTTGACGAAAGAGTATTCAAGGCTTCTTTTGAAGTTAAATATTTTAAGAAATCAAATGCTTGTGCTTTATTTTGAGAAACACTTGCTACTCCATATGACCAATAGTCTGCGTAGTCAATTCTTTTTGTACCTGAAATGTCAGCAAGTTGAGGTATTGCTGCTATATCAAAATCTAAATCAGGGTTAGCCTTCTTAATACTATCCGCTCTCCAAAGAGGAGCAAACATCATTGCAAGTCTTCCTTCTGCAAACATTGTTATATCCCTTGGTAAACTATTGTCCCAGGTAGCGTTTGTATTTGTAAAATCTGCGTAATATTTTAGTGCACTTGCAGCAGCAGTATCCGTACCAAAAGTAGTTACTGTACCATTTGCGTCAGTCATCGTAGCACCATTTTGCATCATTAAAGTAGAAAGAATTTCAAAACTGAAATCTACATTACTCATAGCTCCTAATGCTGCTCCTGCCACAACAATTTTTCCACTACTATCTTTTAATGTAAGTTTTACTGCATCAGTTTTAAATTTATCCCAGTCTGTTGCTGGTAATGTAATACCTTTGTCTGATAAAAGTTTTTTATTGTAGTAAAGACCTAAACCATCATATCCAATTGGAAGAGAATACGTAGATTCTCCTACACTAAGCGACTGGTATACTGAAGGAACAAATGTAGATTGAATTTGAGAGGAGCTATATATATTTGTTGGTATTGGAGTCATGTACTTAGAAAATTCTTCTGTCCAAGTATTATGAATGATAAAGATATCTGGTACTTGTTCGCTATTACCTTCTTCAAGTCTAGACTTTAAAGTGTTCTTGTAATTTTGCCTAACATCTTCTCTATTTTTATATGAAATTGTAATATTGGGATTTTTTGTTTTATAGGCATCGATAATGGAGCTAAATGTTGTGTCATCCTCCCATAATCCCCATACTCTAATTGTTGTTGGTTTGGTTGTTACAAGCGATGGGTCATTGGTAGATTTATTTCTACTATTAGCAATTAAAATAGCTGCGACAGTTCCAATAACAAGAACTGCAACAACTATTACAGATATAATAATAATTTTCTTTACTTTTTCTGAATCCATATACAGTGCACTAAATTCAATCTAGATAAATCTAACATTTGTTAAAAAACACTGCAAATTTTACTTATTGATTTTTATACTTTGGAGGAATGGAAGTTTTTCTAATACTGAAGATGTAAAACTATCATTGTTAAGAGAAACATATGAAAGAAAAACTATTAATGCTGCAAATAGGATGAAAGCTCCTGTTTTTAATAGATCTGATTTAATATATGAAAAACTTATTTCATTCTTATCTTCCATACTATCTTTAGAAACATTTACATCTTCTAAGCTTTGAATCTTAGAAGATGGATTATCATCTCTACTCTTCTTAGCTTCTTCATATAGTACTTTAAGTTTTTGAATATTTTTATTTTGTCTTATCATAGCCTGGGATTTTAGTTGTTCTTAGTAATCTTTGCAAAAAAATACGATGAAAGCTAGAATTTAAAAATGAAGTTTGTAATTAACTCAAATATTTCAGCAACTGAAAAACCTGATAGACTATTATATATAAAGACTGTAATTGCTAAGGCTTTTTCTAATAAAAAGGTAGTAGTACTATCAATTGTCCTACCAATTGTTACTATTATATTAGTACTATTTCTGTCATTTCTTGTATTTCAAACTGGTAATGTTCCAATTAATAAAACTATAGATGATAGCTATGTTCTATTACCTAGCTACACTAGTATAAATACTTTGTCACAGATAGCTATACCTGAAATAATAGTTAGAGACAAAATTAATCCACTAAATGGAACCTTAATCACTACAGATCAATTTAAAGAGTATAGTCAATATAGACCAATAATAGTTGTAACTGATAATCAAAAAGATGCTAGACCATTATCTGGACTATCTGATGCAGACTTGGTATATGAGTTTCCTGTCGAAGGTGGGATTTCTAGAATTCTAGGAGTGTACTGGAGTACATATCCAAAAACATTTGGTCCAATTAGAAGTTTTAGAACATATTTTGGAGATGTGTCTCAAGAATTTGACGGACTTATTTATCACTATGGCCAAGCTGAAGTATTACCAACTGAGCTTGCTTCTAAACCTGAACTATCAGCAGTTAGTAGTAGTACATATTTTGACACATATGATGTTACGAGAGTAAGTTGTGGT
>Ga0154020_10010744_pt1 | contig 10449 bp, 5 predicted proteins | sample Klosneuvirus_201_FD_109709 | JGI IMG/M metagenome (GOLD analysis project Ga0154020, IMG submission 109709) | Active sludge microbial communities from wastewater, Klosterneuburg, Austria - Klosneuvirus_20160825_MG | ecosystem: Engineered > WWTP > Aerobic digester > Activated sludge | place... | reverse complement strand
CACAGCCAAGAACAAGGAGTTTTTTCCCGTTGGGATCGCGATCTTCTCCGCCTCTTTGCCCAACAAAGCGCCCTGCTCTTGCAAAGCACCCACCTGATCAACGATCTCGATGGACGCCTTACCCGCTACCAACAACGCGCTCTGCTCGACCCGCCCGCGCTCCAAGGACTCTTACAGTTCGGAACAGCCGCGCTGATCGAATCTCGACCACCTCTCGCTTATGTCGGACTCAACCTCGAAGCTCTCGAAAACGATCTCAAGATCCTCCAAGAAGCCGTAGACTTTTTCTTTGACGAGATCCGCCTCAGCGCAGCCCCCGAAGCCCAAGAACGCGCACTCGACTTCATCGCTCGCAAACAACTCGACTCCCTCCGCGCTGAACTCGATAGCGTCTTCCGCGACTCCCAAGAGGGCCTACTCCAACAGCAAAATTTTCTCCAACTCTTGCTCTCGCTCCAACAGGCCACCCACACACCCGAACCCCTCCAAGTCTCCGAACTTCTCACCCCTCTTCTCCCCCTTGCTTTCGCCGGACTCGATCACCTCAAACTCCACATCGATTGGCAAACACAATCCCAACTCTACGCCCCCAAAACCCGGCTCCAACAAGCCTTTCTGATGCTGCTCTTTAGTCTGCGCCGCCACCTCCGCACCCTTGGCTCCCATCCGATCACGCTTTCCATCCACGCCGAACAAAAAGAGGAACGCATCCTCTTGCGCCTTTCCTATGCCACCCCTTCGCTCTCTGCTCTCGAAGACTTCGGAGACGAGTACTTGTTTGCTCGCCATGTCATCGAAGAAGCCCAAGGCAGCTTCTTTTTCAACCTCAAAGAAGATCGTTGCACCATCAACCTTTGGTTCCCCGTGATGTTTAACGAAGAGTCCGAAGGCTCGATCGATTCGGCTCTTTCTATCGTCGACGTCGCCAGCGAACACGGAGCGCTCGAACTCCCCGCGCTCTCTCACCTCGCGCTCGAAACCTCGACCATCTCCGAAGAGATCGCCCATGTCCGAAACAACCCCTCCCAAACGGCTTCTTCACCTTATGCCCCAGACGCTCCCGCCGTAAAACCCTACAATCCCATCAAAAAAGACCGCTTTACGATCCTTCTACTCGGTCAAGATCAACGATATATGCGCGCTTTACGCCGCACCCTTAGCCCGCCCCATACGTTCTATCTTGCACGCGCAGTCACCGAAGCCACCGACCTCGTCGATGCACACCCCGACCTCAACCTCGTCCTGTGTGATATGCACGGATTCTCCAGCTTTTGCCTCGAATTTTATGCGCAGATCAAAGCCAGTCATTCTGCCGTCGCAGATCGCATCCTCTTTCTCACCGATATCCATCACGACGAATACACCCTCGAATTCATCCGACAAACCAACGCCCGCTGCATCTCCCGCTACCTCTCCGCCGAAGAGATGGAATCCCAACTCCGCACCAAAGCCGAACTCCTGCGCGGTGTTTCCGAAACTTAGTCGGTTTGGTGTTTAAGGACGCCAAGACAGCGTAAGGCCAGCTTGCAAACGACTCCAAAAGCCGGGATAGAGTTCTTGGAAATGTTGCAGGCCCACATCCGCAATCGATTGAAATTCGAGGTGTTCACCCGCAGACTCCAAAACCGCCACCGTATAAGCCCCCGAAGAACGCGCTGCACTCAACCCCGCAAAACTGTCTTCAAAGATCAGACAATGCGCAGCATCGACCCCCAAACGCTCCGCTGCTAACAGATACCCTTCTGGGTTGGGCTTCGAGCGTTTGACCATCTCACCGCCAATACAACGCTCCGCAGGAAGCCACTCTTCCAGATCCCACGCACGCACCAGCTTTCGGATCAGATCACTTGGGCTGCTCGATACGATCGCAACAGGCAAGTGCATCGCCGCCTCTTTTAAGGCTTCTCTTGCCCCTGTTATCGGGATGATCCGACGATGCACTAGCTCATCGAAACGCAGCGCCAGTTCTTCCCGCAACATCGGCATCTCCCCCGCCCACGGATACTTTTGGCGCAACGCAACACAGATCGACTCCCACGTACAACCCCGCGTCATCGTCGAAGGCAACGAAGCATCCCGTACACCATAACGCTCCATCACATCGGAGATCGACGTACCCGTATGGACTTCTGAATCGATCAAAGTGCCGTCCATATCAAACAACACCGCACGAATCAAACGCCCGGTCTCTCCGACTTCATAGGGACGCGGAGCGCGCGCTGGCATCGCGACATTCGCCAAGATATCGTTCCCGATCTGCATTCTTTCTTCTCGCATCACCCGCTCCTCTTCGTAAAAAAACGAACACACGGTATCTCATCGTGCAAAACAAACACACGGTATCTCGCGCTACCCACGAGGATATCCGCCCAAACCAACGAATCATCGCGTTCTTTGTGTACTGCGCCTGATCTCTCAAATCGCTCGGTTTAGCAAAACATATTCCTCACATCGCGCCCACAACGCGAAGTCCTTTGCATCTCAAACGATCTTGATTTTGGATGGGATGAACAAGACAAACCATCGACCGCCATTCCCCCCGTCCATCGGACTCCTTCACAACACCTCCCCCAAGACCCTAGACAAGTTCGCTCGCCTCAAGATATCACTACTGCCCGCCACAAGGCACAGGCAACACCAGCCACCCTCCAATCCTCCAAAACAACCGCGATGACGACAAGATCACGCACAGGAGAGATGCTTATGCGCCAAAACGCCCCCCATGCACCCACTGAGTATTCCCTTACGCGCAGGATACTCTGCTACGCACTCCACCTTTATACGGCCTCGGGGATACTCTTTTCCGTCTTGATCCTCATGGCGATCATCAACAAAGACCTCTACGCCGCTTATATGTGGATGCTCGTCGCCACAGTCATCGACTCCACCGACGGTTTCATGGCTCGCAAACTCGAAGTCAAAAAAGTCCTCCCCCACATCTACGGCGGAGACCTCGATAACATCGTCGATTACGTCAATTACACCTTCCTTCCGCTATTTTTGATCGCCCACACGGGACTGATCCCGCAACCTGCGTGGCTATGGGTTTCTTTCCCGATGATCGCCAGTTTGTTCGGCTTCGCCAACGCCAACGCCAAACAAGCCGAAGGAGGCTTCTTTTTGGGATTTCCCTCTTATTGGAACTTCGTTGCGATCTATGTGCATCTGATTATGACGCCGATCAGTCCGTACTTTTCGCTTTCGGTCTTGATGATCCTAACGGTGTTGACGGTGAGTCCGATGCGTTTTGCTTATCCGAGTCGGATGCCTCGCTTCCAAAAAACCTTTATCGGAGGCGCGATCCTTTGGACGATCTTCTTTGTAGCGATGCTTGTCCTCTACCACCCCGGGAAAGACCCCCTCAAGCCCCAAACCCCCGCGTGGATCGTGTGGGTTTCTGTATCTTATCCTCTGTTCTACTGCTTCTTTTCGATCTACCTCGATCTAGAGGCAAGAAAACGCGGCAAATAAACCGCGTCCTGTCTGGAACGCACGAAAGCACCGAAAACAAGCCACATCCAGATCGAACACCCCGCTATATCCGCACCATCCGACGTCGCAAAACAAAAAGCAACAACAGCACAAACACCAGCGGGATGGCAGGGTCGGAAGTTTGCTGACAACCGCATCCACCGCCTGCGATGTTCTTTTCGGCGGTTGGATCACCGTCACCATTTCCGCCTTTGTCGGCGTTATTTGGATCGTCCGCGTTGATTTCGGCGGTGGTTTCGGGGTTTATTCCATCTACTGCGCTTTCCGCTGCATTTTCGGAGGTTGTACCCTCGCTTGTCGATTCGGTAGGACCGCCATCACCCGTAGGTTCGGTGACGACGCCGTCGCCCGTAGGCTCGACATCTCCTTCGCTTGTTGGCTCGGTGGAACCGCCGTCGCCTGTGGGTTCGGTCGTACCTTCGCTGCTTGGATCGATACAAACACCTGCTTGGCAATTTTGCCCAGACGGACAAGCACAGTCCGAAGCGCAAGTCGTGCAATCTTCGCCCTTTGCAGCCTCGCAGGTTCCGTTGCCGCAATCTGCACTGGCGGAACAAACGCCACGTTGGCAAGCCTGCCCTGCGGGGCAAGCGCAATCACCCGGACAACTCGCACAGTTTTCGCCTCCCGCGCTATCGCACGTTCCATCTCCGCAAGCATTGAGCGGTTGGCAGGCATCGTTTTGACAGACTTGGCCCGCTGGACAAGCACAATCGACGGGGCAGCTTGTGCAGTTTTCGCCTTTCGCAGCCTCACAAGCCCCGTTGCCGCAGTCTTGAACAGCCGTACACGCATCGTTTTGGCAACGTTGGCCCGCTGGACAAGCACAATCCGCAGGGCAAGTTCCGCAGTTCTCGTTGTTGTCGCACTTTGCGTTTCCGCAAGAAGTCACCGAAGTACAAGCGTTGTTTTGGCATTGCTGCCCTTGTGAACAAGAACAATCGGCAGGACAAGTCCCGCAGTTTTCGCCGCGTACAGCTTCACACGTCCCGTTTCCGCAGTTGTTGATTGGGAAACAAGCCCCTGCGGTGCAGATTTGTCCTGTGGGGCAAGCACAATCACGAGGACAAGACGTGCAATCTTCGCCTTTCGCAGTGTCACAAGTGTTGTCACCACAAGTCGCGGAGGGGATCTCACAAGCGTTGTTGGCGCACAGTTGGCCTGTCGGACAGGCACAGTCTTGTGGGCAAGTTCCGCAGTTTTCGCCTGCTGTGGCATCACACGTCTTATCGCCGCAGTTTTGGACAGGGCGGCACAGCGAGGCCGAGCATTGTTCTCCCGCAGGACAGGGGCAATCCGAAGCACAGGTCGAGCAGTTTTCGCCGCTCGTACGATCACAAGTGCCGTTTCCGCATGTTGTGACGGCTTGGCAAGAATTGTTTTGGCAACGCTGACCCGATGGACAAGCGCAATCACTCGGACAGGTCGAGCAATTTTCACCTTGTGCAGCTTCACAGGTTCCGTTTCCACAAGCATTGATCGGGCGACAAGAGTTGCTCACGCATTGCTGACCTGCGGGGCAAGCGCAATCCGTTGGGCAGTTTCCGCAGTTTTCGCCGCCCGTGGCATCGCAAACGCGGTTTCCGCAAGTGTTGACGGCGGCACATTGGCCGTTTTGACATCGCTGTCCTGCGGGGCAAGCACAATCGATCGCGCAAGTGGCGCAGTTTTCGCCGCGTGCAGCTTCACACGTTCCGTTTCCGCAAGCGTTGATCGCTACGCAGCGTCCACCCGAACATTGTTCATTGAGCGCACATCGACAATCTGCGGCGCATGTCGAACAATTTTCTCCTGAGGTAGCATCGCACGTCCCGTTGCCGCAAGTGATGATCGCGATACATCGGCCTGATTGACAGACTTGACCTGATGGACAAGCGCAATCGCTCGGACACGTTGAACAATTCTCGGCACGCGCAGCATCGCACACACGATCTCCACAAGTCCCCGAAGCCACGCACCGCCCCAACAAGCAAAGCTGTCCCGACGGACAAGCACAATCACCCGGACAGGTCGTGCAATTTTCGCCGCGTGTGGCTTCGCATTGACCGTTTCCACAAGCATTCACCGCAACACATTGACCGTTTTGACATTGTTGTCCTGTCGCACAGACGCAATCGCGGGCGCAAGTGGCGCAGTTTTCACCCGCTGCCGTATCGCACACACCGTTTCCGCAGCTTGTTGCGGTGCGACACGTCCCGTTTTGACAGATCTGGCCCGTTGGGCATCGACAATCCGCTGGGCAGGTCGTGCAGTTTTCGCCTGCGGTAGCGTCGCAAGTTCCGTTGCCACACGCAGCACCCCCGAAACAACGGCCCAACAAACAAGACTGCCCCGCAGGACAAGCACAATCACTCGGACAGGTCGTGCAGTTTTCACCTTGCGCGGTGTCGCAGACACGGTTTCCGCAAGCGCTTGACGAAACACATTGGCCGTTTTGACAGGACTGTCCGACATTACAGCGACAATCCGCTTGGCAAGTCGTACAGTTCTCGCCTGTGTCGCATCTTCCGTTCCCACAAGTCGCCGAGCCGATACACTGGTTTAACAAACAAACTTGGCCCGTCGGACAAGCACAATCTGCCGGACAGGTCGTGCAGTTTTCGCCTTGTGCGGTATCGCAGACGCGGTTCCCGCAACTTGCAGCATTCGAGCATTGGCCGTTTTGACAGATCTGGCCGGTTAGACAACGACAATCTGTCGGACACGTCGAACAGTTCTCACCTTGTGTGGCATCGCATTGACCGTTGCCACAGCTTGTCGTTGCGCGGCATTGGCCGAGCAAACAGACTTGGCCCCTTGGGCAAGCGCAATCCGACGGACAGGTCGTGCAGTTTTCGCCAGAGTTCGCGTCACATTGGCCATTTCCGCACGCTGTTGTGCTGCATTGACCGTTTTGGCAGGTTTGACCGACCGCACAAGCGCAATCAGCGGGACAATTGGAACAGTTTTCACCCAGAGCGGTGTTACAAGTCCCGTTTCCACAAGAGTTGACGTTTCGGCATTGACCAAGCACACACGTTTGCCCCGTCGCACAAGCACAATCACTCGGACAGGTCGTGCAGTTCTCGCCTTGCGCTGCATCACAAACACGGTTTCCGCACGCCGAAGAAGCAACACATTGGCCGTTTTGGCAAGTTTGACCCGACGCACAAGCACAATCGGCAGCACACGTCGCACAGTTTTCGCCTTGATTTGCGCTACACGTCCCGTTGCCGCAAGAATTCACGCTTCGGCATTGTCCTAAAAGGCAGATCTGCCCCGTCGAACAAGCACAATCCGCCGCACAAGTCGTACAGTCCTCGCCTTGGTTTGCATCGCACGTTCCGTTGCCACAAGCTGTTGCCGAAATACACTGGCCCAATCGGCAGATCTGCCCCGTCGAACAACGACAATCTGCGGGGCAATTCGAGCAATTCTCACCCCTTGTCGAATCACAAACATTGTTGCCGCACGTCAGAACTTGCGCAAAGCCAGCGGTCGGCAAACCAAGAAACAACAACCCCCCCAACAAGACACTCACCCCCAAAAGGGGTATTCGATAGACAAGTCTACGCAACAGCATAAGATCTCTCCTTTTGCATGAATTAGGGAAGGCAGACGGCGAGGTATCCAACGCCACCCCATAAAACCAAACGAACAGGCCACTCTCCCAAAAAGACCCGCCCACAAACAAAACCATCTCACTCTCGCGTCTTTGTCGAAGAATGCAAGAACTTCTCTCATCGAAGTGGCGCTGTTGGCTCCAAAAAAGCCGTGTTCTCGCCATTTCAAGCGACAGAGTCGTTGTGTTGGAAGACCTGTGATCTCTTCGCCGATACGGGGTCAAGGGGGCAAAGCTCCCTTGCGGGGCGTGGGGTGGAACCCCACAAAACCCAACCAACCGCGCAAGTCCCGCCATCAAAACAAAACAAAGGCGGCTAAAGATAAGCCAGTTCGAGGATCTTCATCAGGACGTTGGAGGCAGCGTGCAGCAGGATCGGAGCAAGCAGCGAGCTGGTTTTTTGGCGCAAGGCTCCGAAAAGTAGCGAAGGGAAAAAGACGCTGAGTCGGTAGGCTTGGAAACCAAACAAAAAATGCGTAAAGGCAAAAAGCAAGCTGGAGAGCAGATTTCCCCAGCTCAAGGGGATGCCCCACAAGGTACGCACAGGCCAGATCGCATCCATCCGCGTGAGGAGATAGCCGCGATAGAAAAATTCTTCAGGCAAAGCCACCATCAGCAACTGAAGCAGCACAAGCTGAAACAGCCAAAACAAGTTTTTATAGAGCGTTGTGGAGGATGGGGTGGTACGTTGCGGGCCAAAGCGCAGAAAAGAAAGAGGAAGAGGTCGGCGATCTCGTTGAAAAGAAAAGGAGAGAAAGGAGCCTTCGACCGTCAAGCGCACAAACAACGGCTGCGCTCCGCCGCCTCCGTTGATGCGGATCTCTTTGGCGCGGATCGGGCCGTCGATCCAACGCAAGCCGTCAACAACATGGATCAAGCCATTGCTTTGCAAAACCCCATGTATCGGGTATTGCCAACGCAAAGTAATCTGTTCGTCAGGCCCTTTCGAGGTGTAGACTTGGACATCACGCGGATCGACCCACGGCGGCTCGCCTTGAAGCGACTCGGAAAACTTTTGCAAAGAGATCGTAGGCCGCTCATCGCGCCCAAGCCACATCTGCCACAGATGATGCCCAATCACCGAGGGGATCAAAAGCAAAACAAACAAGCTCCCCGCATACAACACGCTGCGCGGCCAACGCCTCATGTGAAGGCCAAAGTGAGCGATGGTCAAATCATGGCGATACAACAACCACGCAGGCACATAGACTTGAAGCAACATCGCAGCAGTCCAAAGGTACTGCTGGAGACTTCCAAGCCCACGCATCTCGTAAAAGATCTTGGTCAAGCCAACCGTCACGAGGTAAACCAACAAAACAGCCCCCAAAAGGCGGAATGTACGCTGTTTTCGTGAAGGAGGCGAGGCTAGAGCAAGAGACGAATACGCGGCTGCCGTGTCGGCCTGTTTGGTGTGTTGGGTCAAGAGTGACTGGCTCCATGCAGCGCGTCAGCAGCGGTGGATAGGGCTTGTTGCGATGATATCGGGATGGCGGTAGATGGGGCTTGTTGCGATGATGTCGAGATGGCGGTAGATAGGGCTTGTTGCGATGATATCGGGATGGCGGTAGATAGGGCTTGTTGCGATGATATCGAGATGGCCGTAGATAGGGCTTGTTGCGATGATATCGAGATGGCGGTAGATGGGGCTTGTTGCGATGATGCGGAGATGGCGGTAGATAGGGCTTGTTTGGGGAGGGCCTCGTTCATGCTGCCGCTGCGAAAGCCTTGAAGATCGAGAGTGACGTAAAGGAACCCCGCTTGTTTGCAGCCTCGGATCAAAGCATCGCGGATATCGGGTTCCATAGCACGAGGGAGTTCGCAGTTGTCGATCTCGATGCGGAGGATGGTGTCGTGAAAACGGGCGCGGAACTGGCGAAAGCCGAGCTCGCGCAAGAGCTTTTCGCAAGCAGCGACTCTGGCGATACGCTCGTGGGAGATCTCCGTTCCGTAGGGAAAACGCGACGCCAAACAAGCGATCGCGGGTTTATCCCATGTGGGCAAGCCGAGATGCTTGGACAGATCGCGGATCTCTTGTTTGGTCAGGCCGGCTTCATCGAGCGGACTGCGAACGTTGTGTTGTTTGGCGGCCAGCCGCCCCGGACGATGGTCTCCACGATCGTCAAGGTTCGCCCCGTCCATCACAACGCCAAGCCCCATCGTCGAAGCCTCACGACAAGCAAAAGAAAACAGCTCGTCTTTGCAAAAAAAGCAGCGGTTGGACGGGTTGGATCGGTATTCTTCGCGTTCCATCTCGCGTGTTTCGATCCAGATGTGGCGTGCGCCGATCAAACGGCCCAAACGTTCGGCATCTTGGCGTTCCCACTCAGGCAAGGAGGGGCTGATCGCCGTGAGTGCGATCACGCGGTCGCCAAGAACTTCGTGCGCAACAGCCAACAAAAAGGTGCTGTCACACCCGCCTGAAAAGGCGATGACGCCTTGGCCGATCTGATGAAGGATATCCTGCAATTGTTTCAGTTTCGCAAACACGGAAACTCCTGCGTCGTGAAGACAAAAAAGCCGCCTATGGGCGTGAGAACGATGCTTTGCCTACAACAGATCGAGCGGCTTGGCAAGCCACAACAACCAACACTCCAAACAACGGACACTCCCAACAACAAACAAAGCACTTCGCGTTCAATTTTTGGTCTCAAGGCAGCCAGAAAAAAGGATTGACGATAAGAGGAGGCTTGTTCTACGTTGCCTATCCCTCCGAATATGTGGAGAGTCGTTCTACCCAAACGACCGAGGCGATGGTGTTTTGATGTGATCGCCATGCGCAAGACAAGAGGTATCGGACTTTTTGCACGCAGAAAGTCCAATGGATTGGGGAAAAAGCGAAAAAGATGTCGACGGATCAACAAACGGAGCAAGCGCTCTTTTCATCAGGAACAGGGCAAGAGATCTTGGTGCATGTACCCGATCGTTCGGAACAACGGGTATTGTCGCGGATCTTGGAACGGGGCGGTTATCGGGTGTTGGAGCCAAGCAGTCCCCGCGAAGTTCTTGTGTCGTTGCGCAAAGGCCCTCCCGCTCTTTTGATCTTGCACGCCGCATTGAGCGGAGAAGGCGCACGCGATCTTGTCCGAACATCAAGCCTAAGCGAGATCCCAATCCTTTTGGTGGGTCCACAGCCGCCCTCTGGAACGCTGTTTCATTGGGTACAAAACTACTTGCAACGGCCCTTTTCGCCGCGCCTTGTACTCAAACAAGTCGAAGAGATGCTTTCGCAATCCCACAAACCTCCTTCTAGCGGGGCTTTTAATTCGGCCTCCTTTACACCGCCGCCCTTGTCTCATCTCAATCCCCGATCGATCCGATTGCGCGAAAAGATGTTGGAGTTATTGTGGCCGCCTTTG
>Ga0154020_10010743_pt1 | contig 10449 bp, 5 predicted proteins | sample Klosneuvirus_201_FD_109709 | JGI IMG/M metagenome (GOLD analysis project Ga0154020, IMG submission 109709) | Active sludge microbial communities from wastewater, Klosterneuburg, Austria - Klosneuvirus_20160825_MG | ecosystem: Engineered > WWTP > Aerobic digester > Activated sludge | place... | reverse complement strand
TCCGCCGGTTTCCTTCCCCGGCAAACTCCTTGCCTTTCTTCTTGAAAGATACAAGGCTTTTCAGGGAAGCACAGAAAGCGGTATGGTGATTGTGCCCACAGAACTAATCACCGATAATGGCAGCAAACTGGAAAGCATTGTACTGGAGCTGGCCCACCGGAACCAGCTCGATTTCAAATTTATTGAATGGCTGGAAACTGCGAACACCTTCTGCAATTCGCTGGTAGACCGCATTGTGCCAGGCAAACCCAATAACACCGATGGCCAAAAAATACAGGAAGCGCTGGGCTATGAGGATGAACTGATGACCATGAGCGAAGTGTTTCGTTTATGGGCAATTGAAGGGGATGAAAAAGTAAAACAGGTTCTTTCCTTCCATCAGGCAGATCCCGGTATGGTAATCGTTCCGGATATCACCCTGTTTAAGGAACTGAAACTACGTTTGCTCAATGGCACCCATACTTTTAACTGTGGTACTGCTTTTCTCTCCGGATTCAACATTACCAGAGAAGCTGTTACTCATCCGGTGTACGGGGCATTTACAAAGAGACTGATGCATGAAGAAATTGCACCGGCTATTCCTTTTGCCATTGACGAAAAAGTAAAAGCCGATTTTGCCAACAGTGTATTCGAGCGTTTCTGCAATCCCTTTATTGATCACCAGTGGCTGAGTATCACGGTGCAGGTTACTTCCAAAATGAAAATGCGGAACCTGCCCCTGCTGCAGCAACATTTTAAAAACAGTTCCGTTGTTCCCGTGCACATGGCAGCTGGCTTTGCGGCATTTCTGTTATACATGAAAATCACGAAGCAGGAAGGAAACAAATATTTTGGAACACGCGGAAATGAATTGTACGAAATCAAAGATGATTCAGCTGCCTATTTTTATGAACTATGGCAAAATAATGATCCTGCTTCTGTAGCGAAACTGGCCATGCAGAACAAGGAAATCTGGGAAGCCGATCTCACCCAGTTCCCGGGCTTCCTGCATGCAGTACAGGAAAAACTGGCGGCTTATCTGTCCAACGGGGTGTTGGAAACTATTGAACAAATCGAAATAAAAAAGGAAATTGCATAAATGAAGCAGCGTGTATTAAAAGTCCACTCCAGAGATAATGTACTGGTGGCACTCACCGATCTTAAAAAAGGCGAGACCATCGCTTATGAAGGCCAGGAATATATTTTACAGGATGATATCAGGGCCAAGCACAAGTTTTTTACGGTTGATTTATCCAAAGGCGATAAAATTTATATGTATGGGGTCCTGGTAGGAACAGCCCAGATGGATATTCCCAAAGGTGGCTGGATGAATACAGAGAATACAAAACATGCTGCCGAACCCTATCAATACCGTTCCACCAATTTCCAATGGACAGCACCGGATGTTTCCCGCTTCAGGGGCCGGACCTTTATGGGATATCATCGTTCGGATGGCCGTGTGGGTACGGCCAATTATTGGCTCTTTATTCCTACAGTATTTTGCGAAAACCGTAATCTGGATGTGATCCGGGAAGCCCTGCATAACGAATTGGGTTATGCGGTAACGGATAAATATAAAAGATATACTCACCAGCTGATTGAAGCCCTGCAGAATGGAACAGCTATTGAGCAGGTCAATCTTTTTGAACCGGATCATCGTCCTGCAGCCAACCGGGTATTTAAAAATATTGATGGCATTAAATTCTTAAATCACCAGGGAGGTTGTGGCGGCACCCGTCAGGATGCCGGTATCCTTGGCAAGCTGCTGGCATCCTATGCCAATCATCCCAATGTGGCAGGGGTTACGGTATTGAGCCTGGGTTGTCAGAATCTGCAGACCAATGATTTTCTGGCAGAACTAAAAAGCTTTAATCCTGATTTTGATAAACCGCTTTACATATTTGAGCAACAGCAATCGCAAAGCGAAGAACAATTAATTGCCGATGCCATTAAAAAAACTTTTGAAGGACTGATTGAGGCCAATAAACTGGAACGAAAGTCTGCAGCCCTGGATCAACTTTGTATCGGTGTAAAATGCGGCGGCAGTGATGGCTTCAGTGGTATCAGTGCCAATCCTGCTGTAGGATACCTGAGCGACCTGGTGGTGGCATTGGGTGGCAAGATCCTGCTCGCTGAATTCCCGGAATTATGTGGAGCTGAACAAAACCTGATTGATCGTACCACAGACGAAGCCGCTGCGAGGAAGTTTATCAAACTCATGGGTACTTATAGTGAGCAGGCAGAAAAAGTAGGGAGTGGTTTTCATATGAACCCTTCGCCGGGTAATATCAAAGACGGACTGATCACAGATGCGATCAAGAGTAATGGTGCTGCACTGAAAGGAGGCACTTCTCCTGTTATTGATGTACTCGATTATACCGAACAGGCTACGAAACCCGGACTGAGTCTGGTTTGCACACCGGGTAATGATGTGGAAGCCACTACTGGTAAAGCCGCCAGTGGTGCTACCTTAATATTATTTACAACCGGACTGGGTACGCCAACCGGTAATCCCGTTTGTCCAACGATCAAAGTGTCTACCAATAGTAATCTGACCAAAAGAATGAATGATATCATCGATATCGACTGCGGGCCGGTAGTGGAAGGTGAAAAAACCATTCAGCAAATGGGAGAGGAAATTCTGGAGTACTGTATCCGTGCAGCAAGTGGTGAAGTGATACCCAAAGCCGTCTTGCTTAACCAGGATGATTTTATTCCCTGGAAAAGAGGTGTTTCACTCTAAATTAATTTATTGGGTAGATCCGCGTGGAATCAAAACGGAATTAATCATCACCCGTTCGTTATATCCGTGGCGTTTTTTCTTATCCAGACTTTTAAAAAGCAAACTGGCCGCTGTGGCGCCCATTTCAAAAGCAGGCTGGGTAATAGTTGAGAGCGGCGGACTCAGGATGAGCGCTGCCTGCAGGTTAGTAAAACTCAGCAGTTTTACATCTTCGGGGATTTGCAGTCCTAGCCGGGGACAGGACAGGTAAACCGGTGTGGTGAGTTTTTCTACTGAAGCGATAAATCCGTCGGGTCTGTTTTTTTTGCGGAGGATTTTCTCTACCAGCCGGCTGTTCTCAGTTAAACTGCTTCCGCAAACAATAATATCCGTTTCCCGGAATGGCAGTCCGGTTTCTCTTAAACCTTCCCGGTATCCATCCATTCTTTTCTTACTGATATGCAGGGCGGGTGAAGTACATAAATAAGAAATCCTTTTGCAGCCCTGTTGTGCCAGGTGCAATGCGGCTATTCGGCCACATTCATAATCATTGGTCACAACCTGACTGGCATCTACTTCATCGCATACCCGGTCGAAAAAAACAACCGGTACGCCAGCTTCGATGATTTCCCGGATATGACTCCCATTGGCTGTTTCTTCTGAAACGGAGATAAGGATGCCATCCACCCTTCCGCTTTTGAATTCGCTGAGGATGGCTTTTTCCCTAACCAGGCTTTCATGAGTAAGATAGATCAGTACATGGTAGCCTTTTTCCAATGCAACAGATTCAATTCCATTAATCGCGAGTGAAAAAAAACTATCCGCCACTTCGGGCAATACCACTGCAATGGTTTTGCTGACCCTTCTCCGCAAACTGCTGGCATAGGGATTGGGCTGATAATTGAGCTCCTTTGCCAGTTGAACTACTTTTTTCTTGGTAGCTGCCCCTATTTCATAGCTATCCTGCAAAGCCCTTGATACCGTGGCAATTGATAATCCCAGCCGCTGAGCTATATCCTTTAAAGTAGTTGTTCCTTTCATTATGAGAATCCGGTAAAAATGATATTTTTTTCAGTTACCTAAGATACATTTTTCGTAAACGTTTACGTAAATAAAGTGCCTGACTTCGCAGCGATCTAATGAAAAAAAATTGTCTCTTTAACAATTACTTCAGAACAATAACCAACAATTGCCAGCGTATGAAACCAGGGATGATTTCCTCCGGAAATGCACCAATGGGCTATAACAGCCCTGTGAATAACGTTTCAGACCGCCATTATTACCACACACCAAACATCATTTATTAAGCACAAAATTCTGTTATGACAAAAAACAGCTTTGAAGCCGTGCCCCTAAAAAACCTGGATGAATGGGAAGATGACCTGTTAAGGCGCTACCCGGATCCGGATAGTATTGCCACGGCCAAAAAAACGGATGAATACCGTAATTATGAAGAGCCCGCCAGGGATACCGTAAAAGAATTCTACCGGCTGAACCATAAGTACCAGACTTATGAGTTTGTACAGACTAAAAGAAAGGAATTTCTGGCCTTTGATAAAAAGGAAATGACCGTTTGGGATGCTTTTGATTTCCTGAACCAGCTGGTGGATGATTCTGATCCCGATACTGATCTTGACCAGTTACAACACCTCCTGCAAACTTCGGAAGCGATCCGCAAAGATGGTCATCCCGACTGGATGGTACTGACCGGCCTGATGCATGATATGGGCAAGGTACTCTGTCTGTTCGGTGAACCACAGTGGGCGGTAGTAGGAGATACTTTTCCTGTGGGCTGTGCCTACTCAGATAAAATAGTGTACGCAGAATATTTTAAAGACAATCCTGATTATTCAAACAAGTTGTTTAACACGGAATACGGAGTGTATGAACCAGGATGTGGTCTCCGGAAAGTAGATATGTCGTGGGGACATGATGAGTACATCTATCAGATGCTGAAAGATTACCTGCCTGAACCAGGCTTGTATATGCTGCGATATCATTCCTTTTATGCATGGCACAGGGAGGGAGCTTATGAACACCTGCTGGATGATCATGACCGGGAAATGCTGAAATGGGTAAAACTCTTTAACCCCTATGATCTTTATTCAAAGAGCCCGGAACCACCGGACTGGACTAAACTTAAACCTTATTACCAGGAACTGGTAGCCAAATACCTTCCTGCTAAACTGAAATTCTAACCAACGACCAAATCGCAAAAACAAACGTCTCAACCAACTTTTCAATAAAAATTAAAATGATTGCTTATGTTAAGACTCATTAAAAAATTAGTGCAGTCCAAAAGGATAACCCTCCCGATTATCCTGCTGCTTTCCCCTTTTCTGCTACTGGCACAGTCCAGAAGCATTAAAGGTAAAGTGACCGACGACAAGGGCCAGCCGGCCGCCGGAGTCACTGTTACTATCAAAGGCACCAAAACATCCACTGCCTCCGGTGCAGATGGCAGTTTCAGTATTACTGCTAAAACCGGTGATGTACTGGTATTTACCGGTGCTTCTTCTGAAGCAAAAGAACAGCCAGTAGGCACAGAAGATTATTACAATATTGCCATGGCCGCCAGCACAACTACTTTGACCGATGTAGTAGTTGTGGGTTATGGCCGCAATACCAGGCGTAACCTGACCAGTGCCGTCTCCACCCTCAAACCCGAAGACCTCAACAGGGGTGCCATCGGTGATGTGGGACAATTATTACAGGGAAAGGTTCCCGGTTTGAATATCACTGCCAGCGGTGACCCTAACCGTGCTGCTGCTGTTATTCTTCGTGGTGCTTCCACCGTAAACAGTCCCGGTGCTCCCTTCTATGTAATTGACGGGGTACCAGGTGCTGATATTGCAACAGTTGCTCCTGACGATATTGCTTCTATTGATGTATTGAAAGATGCTTCGGCCACTGCGATCTATGGAAACAGAGCGGCAGCAGGTGTGATCATGATCACTACCAAGAAAGGACGTAAAGGAAGTCTGCAAACTTCTTATAACGGTTATATCGGTATTGAAAGCATCAGCAGCAGCCTCGAGTTGATGAATGCCGGCGAACACCGCGCCTTTTTAGGTGCGAACGGTGTAAGTTATAGTACCAATGATGACAAGAATGCGGATACAGACTGGCAAAAATCCATTCAGCGCGACGGTGCCGTATCTACGAACCACAATATTTCTTTCAGCGGTGGTACAGAGCACAGTACTTATAGTGCAAGCATCAACTATCTGAGTAAGGAAGGTATCCTTGTCAGAAGCCGTCTTCGCAGGATTATTGCCCGTTTGAACATTGAGCAGTATGCCTTGAACGACAAACTGAAGTTTGGACTGAACATTGCCAACTCCAGCAGCAATGCGAATTTTGTTCCATTACAAAATGTGGCACTGTTGCAGGCAGCTAAGCACCTTCCTGTATCACCGGTGATGAATCCAGATGGTACCTTTTTTGAGAACCTGACGATCTCCGGGTATTTCAATCCGAAAGCATTAATCGAAAATGCACAGGACGATACCAAGTACAGCACCTTAACAGCCAACTTTACCACAGAAGTAAAACTTCCTTTGGGATTAACCTGGAATTCCAGTGTTTCCTTTCAGAAGAACAACGCCCTGCATGGTGAATATTACGGCAGCTACTATGGCCGCTATCCTACTTCCAATTTTTATAACAACCCAGATCCCGGTATCGGTATCTCCCACGTGCTGATTGGCAACTTATTTGGTGTGAATGGCTCTGCTTTCAGAAGCTCTTACCAAAACACTTTTACCACAGCTGAAAGTTTCCTGACATGGAATAAAAAATTCGGAGAACATCAGATTACTGCCGTAGTTGGTTATGCCTTCCAGGAAAACGTGAATGGAGATGGCTTCCGCGCTTCCAGTACCAACTTCCTGAACGATTATGTGAGCTACTTCAACATGGCATTGGGTAATCCTTATGCGATCTCCAGTTACCGGGTTGATTTTGGTCCTTCCCGTGTTTACGAAAAAACAAGACTGATTTCTGATTTCGGAAGGGTTAACTACAATTACAAAGGGCGTTACCTGCTGCAGGCTTCCCTTCGTCGTGATGGCAGCTCTGTATTTGGTGATAACAACCGCTGGGGTTATTTCCCATCTGCTTCCGTTGCCTGGAGGCTCAGTGGAGAAAAATTCATGAGCAATGTGAAACTGATCAACGACCTGAAAATCCGGGCCAGCTATGGTGTTTCCGGTAACTCAGGTGGTGTGAATGCCTATAACAGCCAGTTGATTTATGGTCTGCAGGGTACTTATTATAATGCAGGTGTATTTGATAATGCGATTGTACCCAGCCAGGCGAATAACCCTGATCTGAAATGGGAAGAAGTGGCTACCACGAACCTTGGTATCGACTTCGCCATCCTCAACAACAAAATCACCGGCTCTATTGACTGGTACAAAAAGAAGACTTCAGACATGATCTTCCCGATCAGTGTATCTCCTGCTATTGTACCCGGTGGCCGTATTGTAGTGAATGGAGGTAATGTAGAAAATACCGGTATCGAACTGATCATTAATGCCACAGCAGTCAGTACGCAAAATTTCACCTGGACGACCACACTGAATATGTCGCATAATAAGAATCTGATTACAAGCCTTAAAAACGCTTATACGAATGGTGATTCAACCCGTTATTCAGATCCGGAAGGTCCGGGCCAGACAGGCGCGACCCTTCAATTGCTGAAAGTGGGCTATCCGATTGGTCAGTACTTCACACTCAGTTATGCAGGCAAGGATGCCAATGGGGTCTCTCAGTTTTATAAAAGAGATGGCACAAAAACATCTGGTGCTTCCTTCCCCAGTATCGGTACTGATTACTGGTACATGGGTAATGCACAGCCTAAATTGCTGCTTGGATGGAATAATAATATCCGTTACAAGAACTTTGACCTGAATTTCTTCCTGCGCGGAACCTTTGGTCATAAGATCTTCAATGCTACACGTGCTGATCTCTCTTATGTAACAGCAGCCGGCGTAAACAACCTGATCAAAACTGCTGTAGATGACAAAGTAGCTGATATCAAAAACTCCTTCTACTCCAATCGTTATATCGAAAGCGGCAGCTATGTAAGAATGGACAACGCTACGCTGGCTTACACTTTCAATAAAGTGGCCAAGGGCATCAGCAGCCTGCGTTTTTATGTAACAGGCAACAACTTGTTCACCATTACCGATTATAGTGGTATTGACCCTGAAATCAACCAGGGCGGTATTGCACCCGGTATTGATTATAACAATTTTTATCCCAAGACCCGTACCATTATGCTGGGTGTAAACCTGACATTACAATAACTATAAAAACAATTTATTATGAAAAAAATAATGAGAAACATAATGCTGTTGCTGTTGTCGGGTGCTGCATTCAGCTCCTGTCATAAACTGGATGTGCCTTCTACCACGGAGCTCACCAGTGAAACCTTCCCTAAAACAGAGGCACATTTCAATGCCCTGATGGGTACGATTTATACCCTTTACAGGAATGATTATGCCACCAACCATTTCTTTGTGAGCAGTCAGTCTACCAACGAATCGGTACTGCCAATGTATGCCACCGACTGGGTGGATGGTAACCGCTACATGGATCTCCATCGTCATACCTGGACCAAAGACCATCCGAATATCAGCTCAGAATGGTCGATCATGAGTAATCTGATCGGAAATACCAACCAGGTATTATTCCTGCTGAAAGGGGCTGATGAAGGTGCTGCCAAAAACACCAGTATCGCTGAGATGAAAGCTATGCGCGGATTATTTTACTTCTATATGCTGGATATGTTTGGCGGAGTACCGCTGGACACTGCCTATGGCGTTACAGAGCTGAAAGAAAAAGCAACCCGTACACAGGTTTTCAATTTTGTGGAAAGCGAACTGAAAGCTGCAATCCCCTTTTTGAAGACAGCTTCCGGTACTGCCAATTATGGCAAACCCACCCGTTATATGGCTTATGCGCTGCTGGCAAAAATGTACCTGAATGCTGAAGTGTATACCGGTACACCAAAATGGAATGAGTGTATTGCAGCCTGCGACAGTGTGATCAATGCAGGTGGTGGTACACAATATGCGCTGGAACCAAGATCTTCCTATTTCAACATGTTCGCACCAACAAACGGTCCTGCATTCAAAGAGTTTATTTTCAATATCCCCTTTGACCCTTCTACTTCAGGCGGATATATGTTTTATGGCCGTTATGACCTGAACAGGAATCTGGGTGTTAAATACCGTTATTCCGGTTCTACCCCAGGCACCTATACCTTTAACCAGATCGTGATCAACCAAACCTCAGGTAATGGTTATACCAATAACCGTCCCAGCGGTCCGCGTTGCACTACAAATGAGTTTTACGCCTATTTCAATGACCCCAATGATATCCGGAATAATCAGTGGCTGACAGGTTTGCAATACTGGCCTGATGGCAGTCCGATTATCATCAGAACTACCAACAGTAACTACGATCAGTTTTATTCCGGTGGTGCAGGAAGTACCAATATTACCTATCACCTGAACCTGACCCCATTGGGTAGCAGCACTAGGCTGGGCGCCAACTCATACGATCTGGGCAGGGATGAAATCGCCTGGAACTCAGGATACCGGAATGTAAAGTTCCTGCCTGACCCGAATTCAACAACCCGTAATCAAAATAATGACGTTCCTGTTTTCCGTTATTCAGATATCCTCTTAACAAAAGCGGAAGCTATTTTGCGTGGCGGAACAGCCACACTCGGCCATACCGCTCTTTCACTGACCAATGCACTGCGTGCTGTAAGAACAACCAGCGCAGCGCTTGGAGCAGTAACACTGAGCGATATCTATGCAGAAAGATGCCGTGAACTGAGCTGGGAATGCTGGATGAGAAATGATATGATCCGTTTTGGAAGATTTGAAGATGCCTGGGGCCTTTCCAAAACAAACTCGGAAACTTATCGCCGGATTTTCCCGATTCCCACATCAGCAATCGCGGTTAATCCCAAGCTGACCCAAAACCCCGGCTACAATTAGCAGTTATTATAAACAGCAGAAACCCGGAGTGTCTACTTCGGGTTTTATTTTTTAAATTCCTTAGTAATGAAGGCCCTGATTATTCTTTTTCTTTTTTGCAACAGTTATTTTGCGCAATCCCAGGTATGGGTTGCGGACAGCCTTTATTCACAGGGCAGTGATACCATTGCCCTTTTCCCAAAGGCCCTGAACTTTATCGTCATGGGCGACTGGGGCCGCAATGGGGCCGATCACCAACGAGAAGTAGCGGTGCAAATGGGCAAAACAGCCAACCGGATCCAATCCCAATTCACCATCTCCACTGGTGATAATTTTTATCCCAGCGGCGTGATCAGTGAATGGGATCCTCTCTGGAGATATTCTTATGAAGACATCTATACCGACTTCAGGTTGCAATGGGACTGGTATCCTGTACTCGGCAACCATGATTATAAAAGCAACCCCGAGGCTCAGGTAAAATATTCCCAAATCAGCAGGCGCTGGAGAATGCCCTCCCGTTATTATTCAAAACTTTTTTCTATTCCCGGTGACACCGCCAGCAAAGTGCTGATTCTTTTTATTGACACCAATCCGTTTATCCCAAAATTTTATTCCAATAGTGAATACGGCCCGAATGTCAAAACGCAGGACAGTACCCGCCAGAAAAAATGGATCGAAAAAGAACTCAGCCAGAAAGACCCCCGTATCAAATGGAAAATCGTTGTAGGACATCATCCTATGTATACCGGTAGT
>Ga0154020_10010742_pt1 | contig 10452 bp, 21 predicted proteins | sample Klosneuvirus_201_FD_109709 | JGI IMG/M metagenome (GOLD analysis project Ga0154020, IMG submission 109709) | Active sludge microbial communities from wastewater, Klosterneuburg, Austria - Klosneuvirus_20160825_MG | ecosystem: Engineered > WWTP > Aerobic digester > Activated sludge | place... | reverse complement strand
CATAGGAGTATGTCCGTCCCACCACGAGTCCTATGAGCGAGAGAGAAGGAGAGACAGGCGCGGAACGACGACGGAAACGTGATTTCAAAAGTGATCAACAACTGCCTAGTTCAGGTGGGATGGTGCCTTCGAGTTGATTCTCGAAGAATTCCCTGAGAAAGCGACAATAAAAACACTCAGGGACATTCGAGTCAAACCAATTAACGATAGGACATCAGAGATGCCTAGTATTCAAGAAAATGCGATATTGAGCGTACAAATGGTCGAGCTGGGTGAGGTTGCCGAGCTCCGGTGGTATGGTGCCATTGAGCTGATTCGCGCGCAGAGACCTGTATTATAATAGAGCGATACTTAGCGAATGAGATGGCACAGTGCTATTAAATAGAGTGGCATCAATTTGAAGAATGATAAATCACAGTATTGCCATGTAAGTCGATACGATTCTCGGAATCCTAGTTTTAGAAGGTTTCTAATAGTACAAATAAGAGAGCTGAGTGAGGTTGCCGAGCTCCGGTGGGATGGTGCCTTCGAGCTGATTCGAGTACAGGGACCTGTATTATAATAGAGCGACACTTAGCAAATGAGATTGCACACTGGTATTAAATAGAGTGGCATCAATTGAAGACTATAAATCGTATTGCCATGTAGATCGATATGACTCTAGTGTTAATGGTACAAATGGTCGAGCTGAGTGAGGTTGCCAAGCTGTGGTGGGATGGTGCCTTCGAGCTGATTCGAATCGAGGGCTCTGTCAGAGAAAGCGATAATGAACCAGTGAGAATAAAAAACCATTGTGCTAAAGTGATATCCAAATAAGCAATGTTGAGTGGAAAAAGGGAATTGTAGCACAGGGAACAACGAAGCCGGAAACTCAATCAAAAGAGGCCTATACTCGGCGCACAGGTGCTGCAACTGAGCCATATTCCCAATCGACGCCGGAAGTGATCCTCCAGGCGCACTTTGCGAGCCTTGACAACATCGAGATCTGATAGAGAGTCCATCAGTCCACTAGAAATGATCGTCCTGTTGTTGGCGAACCCTATTCGTCGTACATACTCACGATTGCAGTCTGGGTAATGTCGCAATCGATCCCTGTCCAATTCGCGGAGTTAATGCATGCATTAGCCGAGTCACTGCAGTTTGCCCATAGGTCCGTGTCTGGGCGATCACAGAGATCCCTAAGCGCTGCAACATCCACTGGATTGAGCTGCGCCTCGGAGAGCGAACACCATTGCGACATCATCAATACGATGACGACCACGACACCAACCTTCAAAGTTATCAGAATTAGAAGATCGTAAAAGTCAGCGGCCAGCAGCACCACCATGGTGCCTGGTGAGGAGAAGTTGTATTTGGGAATATTATTCTGACCTCCGTCGCTCTGACAAACTCCGAGCCAAAAAGGGACACATTGAGATCTGAAGACTCTTCGTCTTTCCTGACTCTGGCCACGCAGTAACGAAGTCGTGAAAAATTATCTAGTGTCCCCGAACGTCGGAAGGAGGGGAAGGAAGGGAGCAGCCATAAATGGAGGGAGAAATAGAGAGATAAGAAAAAGAAGGCGAAGGAGCGGAGGGAGGAATTCAGGCCCTAAAAATGCTTTTAATACGTTACAACGCGATATTTATACATGGGCAACACCGCCTGCTCGCGGTGTATTTCAAGCCAACGGGCACGCCTGAGGTCGCCTTGAGGGCCTGATATATAATTAGAAAAGCCATGATAATTGTGACGAGCTTCTAGGGGGCAGCGGGTCAAGATTGTGGCCAGCTTGAGCCTGTCAGCGTGTACGAGACGTTGGTCCCCTGACCCAAACGAGGGGCAGAAAAAGGAAACCCAGAACACTCAAACAAAAAGCAGCATTCTGCTTCAGATCTAAGACAATCTTTCGACTAAATTGTACGCGCAGAGAAAGACGCCCCGAGAAGGAGCCTTTGAGGAGATCATCGCCTACGGGCTTCATGACGATCGATTGATCGTTGCGACGACCTGCGGAGGCTAATCTCCTTGATTTCGACGTAAAAGAATATCAGAACCTTCCAATATGCACCCAATAAATATGGGCAATGGTGAATGTGGTTTTGCACCTCCGAAGTCCGAAGCATCAGAACTGAACCGAGTTCCGCCACCTGATATTAAAACCGCTTTCAGTTTGAGTGAGGTTTTCAGGATTTCCCCGTCATCTCCGCTTGAGTCCATCAGACCGACCTCCTCGATCGAGTCCGCTAGAATCAAGCTTGGAATCATGGATTCGAAATGTCAGCACTGATTGTCCTCGTCTTTCGCTGTTTGACGCAGCCGTGGACGGGTGCAGTAGTTGAAAAAAACCTCAAAGCATCGACTCAATCTTCTTTCTTTCAAATCCGAATCACACGAAAGCAAAGATATGTGTCATTGCATGAGCGATATCTTACTTGGTGATGAGACTAGTGATGAAGCGACCACCAATGGCAGAAAAAACGAGCGACGTCACTTGGACGAGCCGCGCTTGCGTCAAAGCAATTCCAAAGAGCGCGATAGGACGATCGCTCCTACAAGAGTGAGTGAGCTGAGGCGTGCGAATCATCAATTGAAGCCGAGGACAAACAGAAAGAGTACAGTTTATAAAGGTGGATGAGCTCGTGGAGGAGCTTGATGGACTCGAGGCAAGTCTTCCGGGCGATCGCATCGGGAGCCTCCGTGGACAACGTCACAGGCGTCAACGGGAAAGCATAGTCTCCGACTAAATATATCAACTATGAGATCTTGGCGACTTATGGATTGCTAAAATAAGATGAATATTGTGAACCTGCACGAGGAATCGACGATGTCGTCGATTTGGAGCGAGCAACCCCGGCAGCCCCTGCTGATCTCTCTATCGATTGAGAACGTGTGCGGCGCGCATTGTCATTTGACGACGAGGAAAAGGGTGACGCGATATTGGGAGCATTGATAGCTGTTGATGCGCTTCGGATTGGAGTGGCAGGAACCTCAGTAATCTCAACGATGTCATCCTCGTCGCCACTAAAGATGGCGTCCCAATCAATATCTGAATCACTGTCTTTCTCCTCTGGAGGACCTTCCACGATACTATCATCGAAAAAGATCATCATTGAAAGGAAATAATAAATAATTTATTCGCACATGCGCGTATTTGGAGAATTTGGGCGGTTGGGAAGATCGGAGGCGCGGGCCATCTCAGCGGCGAGATTCCTCGGCAGCGAGGAGTCAGCGTGAGGAGTGTCACCTTTTCCTCTCAACACGTGAAGAGCTCGCATCAGCTTCCACTAGAAGGCAAAGAGAATGAAATTAAAAAAGGAAAACAAAGAAAAGAGACATCTGGCATTATTGCTGAAACGATTGAGAGACCTTTTGGCGAGCAATGATAACGGAGTGGGACTTCTGCACTTTGTCAATTGAAGCGCCCACCCAAATGATGGACAGCAAAGCCATCGCCTAATGGAAAACGGTCAAATTATTCATCCAAAGGAATTTGCAAATGATGGAAAGTTGAAAAGTACCAAAACGATAACAGTGGAGAGGACGCGGAGATCAAATGCATCAAAGGGAATCCCACGGAGGACTCTAACGAACATGACGACGATCGCGCCAGCGAGTGTGATCGTCAAGAAGGCCAACAGAACTTGGAGGAATCCGATGCGACGGCTTTGATATGTCTAAACAAAATGAAAAGGATGAAAATATAAATTCAATTTGGAGAGGCAAGTCGCAGAGGAGGTCGACGGACCTTGAAGTAAGCGCGGATCGAACTGAAGGCGATAATATTCTCAGGAGTGTTCAACTTGAAGTGCACTGGCAGCCGATGGAGACGCGCCTGCTTCTTGGAAGTGATGTGTCCAACAAGATTTAACAACCGTAACCTTTGGAAAATGAAAGCAATCAAAATCAAAAGTCAGTAAATCGGCCCAAGCTAAAAGCGACGGAGACCAGTCGTACCGCTGGTAGAGGCCTTTGTAGATTGTCATTCCAAGCTCACCCAGGACGGCCATGAGTATGGGGATTTGCAAGAAGGAGCGGAAAAGGTATAAGAATCCACCTCGCGGCAATTCTTGTAAATTATCATCGGTGCATTCATCTTGATCATATTGCGGAGAGGCCGATCGCTCATTGCTAGGCTGGTTTGAGAAAGAGATTGGGAGTGTAGGAAAAGGAGCAGTCGATGGGAAGTAAGACGCGAAGATGTCGGGGAGGAAGATATATATTGTCACGACGACGAAGACCAAAGTAAGCCAATATTGCCATTCCTTCTTTCCATATCGCGGTCTGGAAAATAATCGAACATGAAAACTCGAAAAAGGAGAACAGAACAGAGAACAAATGGTTAATTAAAGTGTACCCGGCGTCGAATCCTCGGGATTCGTTGGAGGATTGACTGAGGGAGCCGCTGAGACTCTTTCTCCTTGGTCTCCGAGGTCCTCTATCTTTCGTTTCACCATTTTCTTGGAAATTTTCACTATTATCCCCTGAGGTGCCACGGAGGAGAGGGTTCTGAGCTTTCAGGGAAACGGGCACGGAAGTCGTTTGGTAAAGGAGGAGGTCCACCACAGCATCAGCGGTTGTGACTTCTGGCTTTCCTAAAAACCGCAAGATATATCAGAAATAGGTAGATATGATGTTTTTAGCACGTCCCGAGATTCGTTCCACGAGCTTTCAACTCGGCAAGGGGGAACATTGCCTCCTCAATAAACTGCATTCCCTCGGACAAAATGATACCGACGGATATCTATACGATATTAAATGATGCCAAGGAAATGAAAATTGAACAAAGAAGGACCAAAAGAGTCGACGACGATGAGCTTCTGGGCAACGAGCTTTGGGATCTTGTGGCGGTTGACCGACAGGCCTGGCCACCACATCGAGACCTAACCAAAATCAAACTGTCACGTCAAAAACGAAAAAGAAACGAAATAAAACTTTCTCATGTCAAAAAGGAGATGGAAAAGTAAGAAGGTGAGTCGTGCCTGAGTGATGTAAACGAGGGACGCGAACGAGTAAGAGAAGACAGGAAAGAGATCGGCGAGACGAATGCCATGATCCAGGAAGCCCAGCGCTGCGAGTAGCAACGCTCCAATATAGAAAAGCTAAATCAATAACAATATCAAATTGAAATATATTTTCAAAACAAGGGGGAGACGGTAATCGACTGGGAGGGGTACGAGCAAGTGGTAGATAACAAAGAGGCTGAATTTGATCTTGGGGGCGAGTGGGTCCTTGTAGATTTCCATCACATATTCTCGCTCGCTCTCTGATAATGTTTTCTCTTGCGATCTTGCGTCATCGCTATGATCAAATCTTCATGGGAACCGAAACATCGAAGAAGAGAAAGAAATCGCTCGACCTGTAGTAAGGAAAGAAGAAGGTGAAGAAGACCCGCTTCAGAGAGGGCTTGTGAAGCTTCATATTCGTCCAAGGAACAGACCAAAATTCTCTCCTAACATAGGAAAATTCATCAAAACCCAATCCAGACCCTCGAGGAGAGCACCAGCAACGGCGAGGCCAACGACAGATAGACCTCGACGCAAAAGACGAGCCTCGACGAATGACAGCGAACGGCACAAGTCATTGCGGATCAGATCGCTCAGAATGTAGAATAATAATATTTGGTAACATAAAGAAAAGGCAATTAGTTCGTTTCATTTTGAGCGCTGAAGAAGGAGAGGGAAAAAGAAGGCGGGCGGCCTGGGCGGCAAAGTCACGACGAGGGATTGACGGCCTGAAGAGGCCTCTGTCGTTCTTTCATCCAATGCAAACTCTCTCTATTTTTATATAGAACGTACTGAAGGTGGCGTGTGGCATGCAGGAGGCCGTGGTCGCAGCGGAGGAGGTCCTCGAGTTGCTCCATCTCGCGCTGGGTCACTCGAACGCCCTCTGCCTCGTACTCCTCACTATCCACGAGCAGCGCCATTCGTCAGTTGAAACTGGCACGAATATCACAATATGAGTTTGAAAAAATGGTTGATTGCTGCGAGAGTTGATTGGTCTTTCCAGTGCGCCTCGAGTTGCTCATGTCTAAGATTCTTAATGGTTCTGAAAGTCCACTAGACTGACCGTGTCTGTCCAGCGTCTAACTCAATGCTCCAGCTAAACGTCTCCATCCTGTTCATTCATTTGTCACTTGTTTGTCTACTCTTCTAGAATGCTATCTCAGGCGGGATTGCTTGCTGTGCGTGCGGTCGTGCCGCGGCCGTTCGTTATGATAGTTGCTGCGGTTGGCGTTGCCAATCGCCGTTCTCTTGGTCTCACCCCGTACACCTCCTCAATGGCCACATCAATTGTACCTTCTTGATAGTATTTATTTGTCACTTTATATATTATTTATTTGTCACTTTATGAGCAAAATTGCCAGGTCAGACGGCGAATTGTGGGCCTCGCAACTGGTCAGTCTCGGTTGTTTCGTCGACGTCATCGTCCGGCTGCTCTGCATGCCTGAGATTTCTTGCTTCTCGATTCGATTTTCCCTTATAATAGTTATTTTCTGAACGTGAAAATGGTGGAATTAAAAATCTTTTAGGATGGCCTCGGCGCTCAACAAAAACCCTCGAGTCCACTCCTTCGTCGGACCGCAGTCTCGGCGAGGCTTTGCCTTCTGGCGAAAGAGCAAGGAGGACAGTCAAGACGATCGCATCGTCCCCAATGCGCCTAAGCCCGATCGAGTGCGATTCGTTCATCATCGAATTGAGTTTCAAATATTGTCGTGAGTTCGCTTCCCCCCTAATTATCTCTTAATAACTAGGTGGATATAGACCGCCCCCCAACGTTGAGCTTTCTCGACGATGAGAAGTGCGATCCCTTTCATTCGTTGTCTTCGTGAAGATTTCGTTTGTGTTTTTCATTAATCTTTCGTTTAGAGAACAAAAGAAGCCATCAAAGGTCGCTGAACCCGAGATAGGCAACTCTACCGAGCCCACTATGCCGGGCAGCACCAGTGTCAAGTCGACTCAACCTAATCGTTATGTCTCCCTCGATGAGAGAGATCAGCGAGAGCAAGAGTTATTCGAGAAAAGGGAAGCAAAATTGAATATAATAGGTCAAGAGACCAGTGAATCCGCGCAAACGGAGGCTCAGCTCAAGGGTGAAATGTACTTGCCTCTGCGGCGCTTCCCGTCGTTCTCTTCTGATCGAATCCGCGGAAGTAATTTTTATCTTTTGCGATTTCTTTAGCTCTCCTGGAATGAAGAAATTCCTCTCAGAAATGTATGGCTTGCTAATGGCCGCTTCAGTGACAAGTGTCGTGGGTGCGACTATCGGCAGCCTATCGCCTATCGCCGGAGGAGTCATTGGAGTCGCGTACTCTGTCGCCATCTTCACAATGCCGTTATGAATCATTATTGAGGAAGCGGCGGTTTTTTGTTTACCATCAGCTCATGTTCATTATCGCTCAGTGCTGTGGCGGCGACGGTGTATCTGGTATTGAAAAGCGGTCAGCTCTACCACCAATCCATACTCCCTATGTCTGGTCTCGCTCTTGGCGCAATGATCGCCCCTACGATCGCCCTCGTTGCCCCCGGGTACACATTCCACATTTTCACTACCAGTGTTGTTCTTCGTCATATTTTGATTGGACTTCAGTGTTGCAATCAGCGCCGCGCTCGGCACGGTTGCCATCTTCATGGGATTCACTGCTGCCGCATTAAATGCCAAGCGCCGTAGCATGGTCTTCCTGGGTATGACCTTTTGATTTTTCTGCGCTCCATCCGTTGTACCGTATTCTCAGCGATGTTATCAATATCAATGTGCCTCGTAATGATACTGTTGTAATTATAGGTGGCCCTCTGTTTGGATCGATGGTGATCGTGGCGGTTGCCGGTCTTCTCCACCTCTTCCACCCTATTCTTGGAATCACTAACCCTCTCTTCCTCTCGGTATGTCTCACGTTTCATTGATGTTGATTCAATTGTTTTTTCTCTTTTCTGATATCTTTCATTAGCTCCTTTACGATATCAATATATATCTGGGTCTGGGCACATTCATGATGTATTTGGCTTTCGACACGCAGGACGCCATGCGGGAGTACGAGAAAGGTTGCCGAGACCCCACCTTGCCCGCCTTCAATATGTTCCTGAGTGCGTGACTCCTTCGTTTTTATTGTGGTAATGTTGATTGAGAGTTATACTTCATAGATTTGTTGAATTTGTTCCTTCGGATCTTGGCGATCCTCGCCAAGAAAGGGAAGAAGTAAAATTAATCGTTGCGATGACACTTCTGGAATACTAGGAGCTCGACAAGACACACTTTTAACAATCATTGATAGATCTGTGGACGTGCGCACGATCGCTATCAGTCGGCAACATGATGTATACTAAGTCTTGTATTATAAACGACACGATTCTCTTGTGATTCAAATGCCAGTTCGCACACTGACAATCCATGAGACATTTTTAATACACTGGTTTAATATCGCTACGTACACCAAGTACGTCGTGGGGAGACGGGCTCGCGTGAGAGTCTTTGAAGATCCGAAGGAGATCAGGAGAGCATCACTACAAATTTACGACCGCCTCAATCTCCGCAAATACAGTAATTTTTTATAAAAGACCGTTGCAATGATCTGGCCTGATCGATTCTTGATCAGCCATTCTCTTCCCGCCATGTCACTGCGTCGAACGCTAACGCGGATCTCGCCTCCGGGGCAGTACCAATACGTGCGCGACGCCAAGCCCTTGTCCAAGGCGGGCCACGTGTCGCCGCCGTCGCTCGGGAACAGCGCAGGCCGCAGCTCGAAGCACGGCATTCCTCCTCTCGCCCCTCCCCGGCTGGAATTATAAATATTGATATTTGGTGATTTTTTTCTCATTAATTGTGACTCTTTCAAGGCGTGGGAATCTCATTGACACGGGCAACTTCCCCCTCGCGGATTCCGCCCATGCTGACGCTGCTGCTTCCTCAGAGGCCGCTGCCTACCTCGAGTACGCCAATAAATATATCCCTCAAATCTAATCCCCTTTATTTATATGGCAATGCTCCGTGGAAGTGCGTCGGGATGCTTCTTGCCGAGATAGAACGATCGCCATTTGATTGCTGTGGTCTTTGTGAGTTCTACTTGCGCCGTTGCCGTACCTGGTCGCCTGATGGTTGCTATATTATCCCCTTTATTTAATTTTTATTTAAATTTCAATTTTTACTTGTTTTGGGGCTCCGAATTACATATTATAAATGGACGTCAACGCTCTTCGCGAAGACATTTTTCTGTCTCTGTCGGCCATTCTCTAGCTTTTTGTCGCTGGCGGAGCTCTGTCTCTACAAGATCTATATTTTTGAGTTCTTTTTTTCTTGAAGTAGCTCGCAAGGGATCGTTGTGCTGCACCCTCTGGACTCTTTGTTTCCGTCGAGCGGAAGTTCTCTTTTGGTGTCTTTCGTCGAAACCCCAACTTAAATTGTCATCATCCAGAATATTTAATATTCTTTATATAATATTAATATTCAATAATATTAATATAATAATACAATAAGTATTAATTATTCATACTTGTGTTGTTATTTGTCGCTTTTTATGCGATCTTCAACGGCTCTGTTGTTGCTCTGATTCGTCATTACTTACTCTGCCGTCTATGGTGCTTCGAGCGCTTCGCTTTCATCGGCATTCTTTATTATGAAATGCCTTTTATCAAAGGCTGGTCGGTTTTTTATGGTTTTTGAATTCATAGGCGAGAGTTCTGGTCGATCCCAAAGACGACATCGAAGCTCCACAAGGCCTCCCTCAAGGAATCCTTCGCCACCTTCTTCTTTCCTTACCTCACGTGCGTCCCTCGTTGCTCCTTTTACCGTGATCATCATCATCATCCTCTTCCTCCTCCTTCAAGCGTGCCCCCTTTTCATCACTCCTCCTTGCCGATTTCAGGCTCATCTGCTTCTCTTTGTTGCCAGGTTGAGTTCGTTCCGTTGCTCTTGTCTTTCTACACCTTTTTGTTGTTTTCGCTGTTCAATACCATTTCTGATTGTGCTTATTTGTAGACTTTCAGAGCCACAAAAGTCCCACAATGGGGCGGCGGTTGAGGAGACGTACGATCAATCGGGCATCTACCGCAGCAACCTCTCTGCTGGAGGCAAGCGCGTCCTCTTCCTCTTCTACCATGCTGTCGTATGCATTCATTCCAATCATTTGTTGACTATTTAAATCGATATTCTTTCTCCTTGATTATCTCCTCTTCTTCCCTTTAGCTATTCTATACCTTGGCGTTGATTCTGAGCATGTTCGGCATCGGAATCGATCATGGTCCCATGTGGACCGACTTCACTCCCATCCTCGCCTACGTCACCACATCCATAGTTTACATTACCCAGGTCAGCGCTGGATTCCTCTCTTCTCCTCTGCTTGTTCGTTCTTTATTTTGTGATATTGTGTATTAATAGAGCTCGATATGGTATCCCGAGCTCTCGATCAGCCGCAAGAAGATCCCAAAGTTGGCGAACCTTCCAATGATCGTCGTCGATATGAAAGGCACTTTGGGATCT
>Ga0154020_10010739_pt1 | contig 10453 bp, 7 predicted proteins | sample Klosneuvirus_201_FD_109709 | JGI IMG/M metagenome (GOLD analysis project Ga0154020, IMG submission 109709) | Active sludge microbial communities from wastewater, Klosterneuburg, Austria - Klosneuvirus_20160825_MG | ecosystem: Engineered > WWTP > Aerobic digester > Activated sludge | place... | reverse complement strand
TGGCACCGGCCATCCGCGGATCAGGCGCGGCCGCCATGCGCAGGGCGCGGCCAAAGGCCTTGAAGACGGTTTCAGCCTGATGGTGGGCATTGACTCCCCGCAGATTGTCGATATGCAGAGACATCCCGGCATGATTGATCAGGCCCTGGAAAAATTCATGGACGAGATCGACATCGAACTGGCCGATCATCGCCCGCGTGAAAGGTACGTGATATTCCATGCCCGGACGACCGGAAAGGTCGACCACGACACGCGACAGCGCCTCGTCGAGCGGCACGTAGCTATGACCGTAACGGGTCAGCCCCTTTTTATCACCCCAGGCTTTGGCCAGCGCCTGCCCGATGGTGATGCCGACATCCTCAACCGTATGGTGGGCATCGATGTGCAGATCGCCAATGGCCTGCACATCAAGATCGATCAGTCCATGACGGGCAATCTGGTCGAGCATGTGATCAAGAAACGGCACGCCAGTAGCAAATTTGCCCTGACCGGTACCGTCAAGATTGAGGCGCACGGTAATCTGCGTCTCCAGGGTGTTACGAGTGATTTCGGCTTGCCGCATGGGGTTCTTTGAAAAAGGGCTGCAAAAGGCTTCCAGATAGAGGGCCATGATACCATTTCAGTCCATTTATGGCTTTCCGTGAACACACCATGAGTCGCTTCTGGAGCAAGGTCGTCAGCGACCTCACCCCCTACGTCCCAGGCGAGCAGCCCAAGCTGGCCAATCTCATCAAGCTCAACACCAATGAGAACCCCTACCCACCTTCGCCCAAGGTACTGGCGGCGATTCAGGCGGAACTCGGCGACGATGCCGCTCGCTTGCGCCTCTACCCTGACCCGAACGCCGATCTGTTGAAGGCAGCCATCGCCAGGACGCATGCGATCACCCCGCAACAGGTCTTCATCGGCAATGGCTCCGATGAAGTGCTGGCTCACGTCTTTATGGCCTTGCTCAAGCACGAAAAGCCGATTCTGTTCCCTGACATCACCTACAGCTTTTACCCGGTTTATTGCGGACTGTACGGCGTCGACTACCGCACCGTGCCGCTGGCTGAAGACTTCGCAATCAATCCGGCAGATTACTGCACCTCTGGGGCACTTCCTTCGGGGCGCGGTCAACCCAACGGCGGCATCATTTTCCCCAACCCTAACGCCCCGACCGGGTGCCTGCTGGGGCTTGAAGCCATCGAGCAAATGCTCAAGGCCAATCCAGATTCAGTCATCGTCGTTGATGAAGCCTATGTTGATTTCGGCGGCGACAGCGCAATCTCGCTGATCAACCGTTACGACAACCTGCTGGTGGTCCATACGCTATCCAAGTCCCGCTCACTGGCTGGCCTGCGCGCCGGCTTCGCAGCCGGCCACCCGGCGCTGATTGAAGCGCTGGAACGCGTCAAGAACAGCTTCAACTCCTACCCGCTGGATCGTCTGGCCATCGTCGGTGCGGTTGCGGCGATGGAAGACAGCGAACACTTCGAGCGCACCCGGCAGGCGGTTATTGCCTCGCGCGAGACGTTGACCGCAGCACTCGTCCAACTCGGCTTCGACGTCCTGCCTTCGGCAGCCAATTTCATTTTTGCCCGTCACCCGCAATGCGACGCAGCACAACTGGCGCAGGCGCTACGCCTGAAAAACATCATCGTTCGCCATTTCAAGCTACCGCGTATCGAGCAGTTCCTGCGCATTACGGTCGGCACGGATGCTGAATGCAAGGCGCTGACCGACGCCTTGCGCGAGATCATCGCCTGAAAGTGCAGGAGAACTAATGGACACGATCTGGAAACGCCCGGACGGCAGCATTGTGGCCTGTACCGAGAAAATCAAGGTGCTGCGCGAGAACCTCGAAGAACTGCGCCAGATGGCGCAGGACGCCTTTGAAGACGCCTTGCTGATGGAGTGCGACGAAAGCCAGATTCGGGCAGTTTTTCAGGAAATTATCGCCAAGCTGGAAAACCCCTATACCAAGCCGTAACCCGGCAAAATCAGTCGCCAACCAAAGCGACTGAGTTGCCGGGCTACGGCCTTGCGTCCTGTTTCAGCGCCCTTGGTATGCCGGCTTGCGTTTCTGCATGAAGGCATCGATGCCTTCGCCAGCGTCCTCGCTCATCATGTTGCAGGCCATCACTTCGCCTGCGTAGGCATAGGCTTCAGTCAAGCCCATTTCCAGTTGCTGGTAGAACATGCCCTTGCCGATGCGTACGGCAACTGCGCTCTTGGCGAGAATGGATTGGGCGAGACGTTCGATTTCAACATCCAGCGCATCGGCCGGCACAACATGATTGACCAGGCCTTTGGCCTTGGCTTCCATGGCGTCAATGAACTCGCCGGTCAGCAGCATTTCAAGCGCCGCCTTGCGACCGAGGTTACGAGCCAGACCGACTGCCGGCGTCGAGCAGAAGAGGCCGACATTGATGCCGGATACCGCAAACCTGGCAACATCGGCGGCAACCGCCAGATCGCACATCGAGACCAGTTGGCAACCCGCCGCCGTGGCGATGCCATGGACGCGGGCAATTACCGGTTGTGGCATTTGCGTGATCGTCAGCATCAACTCGCCACACTGTTTGAACAGCGCCTGCATGAACGCTTTGCTGTGATTTGCGCGCATTTCCTTGAGGTCGTGGCCGGCGCAGAAGGCCTTGCCGGCACCGGCGATGACGACGACACGGACGGTTTCGCTGGCGGCGATTGCATCCAGTTCGGCCTTGACTGCGGTCAACATGGCTTTTGACAGGGAATTGAACTGGCCGGGACGGTTCAGCGTCAGCGTGGTCAGGCCATCGGCGCGGTCGTGGCGCAGGACAAGGGGTTCTTCAATAGTCATAACGGGTCTCCGGACTTGATTTATTCGAAGACGCTAATTTAGCCGATGGGGCAGCAAAATGTAATCGCCTGCCGGCGGCCTTGGCCGGTCGCGGTAAAATGGTGCTCATGAACTCCCCGCGCTACGTCCACCTCCGCCTCCATTCCGAATACTCCGTCACCGATGGCATTGTCCGCGTCGGCGATGCCGTCAAGCGCGCCGCCAGCGATGGCATGCCCGCGCTGGCGATGACCGATCTTGGCAATCTCTTCGGCCTCGTCAAGTTTTACATGGCAACGCGCAGCAAGGGGGTAAAGGCAATTGCCGGGGCAGATGTCTGGATCAATAATCCGGAATCGCCGGACGACGCCTATCGTTTGCTTTTGCTGGCGCGCAACCGGGCCGGTTACCAGCAATTATGCGAATTGCTGACCAAAGCCTACATGGTTGAAGGTCGACGCGACCGGGCGGAAATTCGCCGCGAATGGTTCAGTGAAATTGGCAGCGATGGCCTGCTTGCATTATCAGGGGCGCATCTCGGCGATGTGGGCGAGGCGCTGATCAATGGCAATTTTGACATCGCCGGTGAACGCGCCCAAGCCTGGGAAGCAATTTTCCCAGGGGCCTTTTACCTCGAAGTGCAACGCTACGGTCAACCGCAGCAGGAAGCGATTGTTCAGCAGACCGCCGATCTGGCCGGCCAACTCAGCCTGCCGCTAGTCGCTACTCACCCGATCCAGTTCATGAACCGCGAGGACTTCCGCGCCCATGAAGCCCGCGTCTGCATCGCCGAAGGTTACGTGCTGGGCGATGTCCGCCGGCCCAAAACCTACACCGAGGAACAGTATTTCAAGACCCAGGCCGAGATGTCCGAATTGTTTGCCGACCTGCCGGAAGCGCTGGAAAACTCGCTGGAAATTGCCAAGCGCTGCAATATCGAGCTGACCCTGGGCAAGAACTTCCTGCCCAACTTCCCGACACCGGAAGGCATGACGCTGGATGATTTTCTGGTTGCCGAAGCCAAGGCCGGTCTGGAAGTGCGCCTTGAGCAGCTTTACCCGGACCCGGAAGAACGCCTGAAGCGCCGCCCGGAGTATGACGCCCGCCTGGTTTTCGAGTGCAACACCATCGTCCAGATGGGCTTCCCCGGCTACTTCCTGATTGTCGCGGACTTCATCAAATGGGCCAAGGCCAACGGCGTGCCGGTCGGACCGGGCCGGGGTTCCGGCGCCGGTTCGCTGGTCGCCTACAGCATGTTGATTACCGACCTCGACCCGCTCGCCTACGCCCTGCTGTTCGAACGCTTCCTGAATCCGGAACGGGTGTCGATGCCCGACTTCGACGTCGACTTCTGTCAGGACAACCGCTGGCGCGTCATCGAATATGTCCGTCAGCGTTACGGCACACAGGCGGTATCGCAGATCGTCACCTTCGGTACGATGTCGTCGAAGGCCGTCATCCGTGACGTCGGCCGGGTCTTCGGCCTGCCCTACTCGATGTGCGACCGCATTTCCAAGCTGATTCCGATTGTCCAGAACAAGCCGGTGTCGCTGGCCGAGGCGCTGGAACAGGAACCGGCACTCAAGGAAATGATGGCCGACGAGCATGACGGCGAAACCATCCGCGAGCTGTTCGATCTGGCCGGCAGGCTGGAGGATCTGACCCGCAACGTCGGCATGCACGCCGGCGGCGTTTTGATTGCGCCGGGCAAGATCACCGAGTTTTGCCCGATCTACAAGGCCACCGGCAGCGATGCCTCGCCAGTTTCGCAGTTCGACAAGGATGATGTTGAAAAGGCCGGGCTGGTGAAGTTCGACTTCCTGGGCCTGCGCAACTTGACGATTATCGAACTGGCGGTCGAGTACATCCGCCGGATGACCGGCAAAAAACTGGATCTGATGTCACTTGGCTTCACCGATCCTGCCGCCTACCAGATCCTGAAGGACGCCAACACGACGGCGATCTTTCAGGTTGAATCGGAGGGCATGAAGAAGCTGCTCAAAAAGCTTGCGCCCGACCGCTTCGAAGACATCATCGCTGTGTTGGCGCTCTACCGTCCCGGCCCGCTCGGTTCGGGCATGGTCGACGACTTCATCCTGCGCAAAAAAGGCCAGCAGAAGATCGACTATTTCCACCCTGACCTCACCGCCTGCCTGTCGCCGACCTACGGCGTTATCGTGTATCAGGAACAGGTGATGCAGATTTCGCAGATCATCGGCGGCTACACACTGGGCGGCGCCGACATGCTGCGTCGGGCAATGGGCAAGAAAAATGCCGAAGAAATGGCCAAGCACCGCGAAACCATTGCCGCCGGCGCCAAGGAAAAAGGCTACGACCCGGCACTGGCCGAGCAGTTGTTCGACCTGATGACCAAGTTTGCGGAATACGGCTTCAACAAGTCGCATACCGCCGCCTATGCCGTCGTCACCTATCACACCGCCTGGCTCAAGGCCCACCACTGTGCCGCCTTCATGGCGGCAACCATCTCCTCGGACCTCGACAACACCGACTCGGTAAAGATTTTTTACGAAGACACCATCGCCAACAAGATCAAGGTGCTGGGTCCGGATGTCAATGTCTCGAATTACCGTTTTGAACCGGTCGACCGCAGCACCATTCGCTACGGGCTGGGCGCCGTCAAGGGCACTGGCGAGCAGGCGGTCAACGTCATTCTCAAGGCACGCGAAGCCGGCGGGCCGTTCAAGGATATTTTCGACTTCTGCCAGCGCTGCGACAAGCGGATGGTCAATCGGCGCACCACTGAAGCACTGATCAAGGCCGGTGCTTTCGACAGTATCGATGCCGACCGCCACAAGACGCTGGCCTCGGTTGGCATTGCAATGGAATTCGCCGAGCAGGCCGAACGTAACGCGATGCAAACCAGCCTGTTTGACATTGGCACCGCTGCCGAGGAACACGCACCGCAATACATTCAGGTTAAACCCTGGGGAGAAAAAGAGCAGTTGATGCAGGAAAAAACGGCACTCGGTTTCTTCTTCTCCGGGCACCCCTATAACACCTGCAAGAAAGAGTTGTCGCGCTTTGTCCGAAGGCCGCTCAACCGCCTGGAGCCGTCCAAGGAACTGACGACGCTGGCCGGCGTTGTGGTCGGCGTACGGACGCAGATGACCCGGCGCGGCAAGATGCTGTTCGTGCAACTTGACGACGGCACCGGGATGATCGAGGTGACGGTATTCAATGAACTGTTCGAAGCTGAACGCGCCAAGATCATCACCGATGAGGTGCTGATCATTGAAGGAAAGGTCAGATTTGACGAGTTTTCAGGCAGCAATAGCGTCACCGCCGACAAGCTGATGACGCTCGGCGAGGCCCGCGCCCGTTTTGCCAAATTCCTGCTCTTGAAAATGAACGGCGACTCCGATGCCCGCAAACTGAAAAGTCTGCTGACACCGTTTGCGCCCGGGCCGGCTGCCGTGCGCATCCGTTATCGCAATGCCACCGCCGAATGTGAAATCATCCTCGGCGAAGCCGTTCGCGTCCGGCTCGACGATGCCCTGCTCGAAGCCTTAAGCGGCTGGCTAAAACCGGAAAACGTCGAAATCGTTTATATGTAACGAAAGTGGGGCCGGAAGGCCCCACGCTTTTTACCCGTTTTCCGGCGTTGACCGCAGCATGCGGTCGCCGCAGCGCTCAAACCACCACGTCAGCCTTGAAGCCGATGCGCACAGCGCCCCAGTGCCGGCCGTTGACGAGGACAGGCATCGAGAGATCGTTGAGCACTTCACCGGTGTCCCGCACATAGGTCTGGAACAGTGAGGACTTCTGGTTCTTGGCCAGCTTGATGCCAACCGGGTCACTGAAAATCCGCTTGTGCCGGGATTTGACCAGGTCAACGGCAGGATCACCGGTTGGCGCATTCGAAAAAACACCGTTGTGCGCCGGGGCGTAACCATTGCTGTCGACAGCCAGCGAGTAGGTCAGGCCCGGGACATCGCGCACCAGATCATCGTAAATGCGGGTCAGTTCGGCATCGCACTGGCCGTCGTAAGCGGTGGTGAAACGCTTCGGATTGGACCCGGAAATATCCTTGTAGGCCTGATCAAAAACATTGACGCCGCGCTCGTTGAGCTTTTGCAGCACGCTGCCCACCGCATCACGAAAAGCGGCACATTTATCATGCAGGGTATCGAACTTGCTGTTGCCGGTGCGGAAGTCAGACAGCGTGCACTGCAGGTCTTCAGTCGATTCGCGCAAGGTCTTGGCAGACTCCAGGCACTGCTTCATCCGGCCGGAGATGTCGACCGAATGATTGCGAATTTCTTCGACCTCATGGTGAATGGCCTGATTGCTTTCGCGCAGGTTGTAGATGGCACCGGAAATGGTCGAGAGCTGTTCGGTGGTGCGCTTGAAGTCGCCGACCATGGTCGTCAGGTCAGCCGCCGAGGTTTCGATGTAACTGTTGGCGCGGGTAACCTCGCCAACAATAGTCTGGGTCTTGGCCGAGGTATCGGCCACCAGATTGATCATCGACTGGGTGTTCTGGCCGATTACCTGCGTCGCCGTCTTGACCTTTTCAGCCAGTTTGCGCACCTCATCGGCAACCACTGCAAAACCACGGCCGGCCTCGCCAGCACGCGCCGCCTCGATCGCGGCGTTTAGGGCCAAAAGGTTGGTCTGGTCTGAAATATCGTTGATCAGCGAGACGATCTCGTTAATCTTCATCGAACTGGTGTGCAACTCGCCGACGGTCGAGGAAAAGTGCTCGATATGCTGGTTGGTCGAGCGCATCGTCGAAGCAACCGTTTCCATCTGCTCCAGCGAACGCTGGGCGAGATCCAGGTTGTTCCGGGTCGAAGACTGAATGGCATCCGAATTCGTCGCCACTTCGCTGACGGCAAGGTTGACCCGATTGCTCGAGGCAAAAATATCGCTGGCCAGCACCTCCTGCCGGCGCACAGCGTCACCAGTCAACTGCACCAGATGATTCATTTGGGCCGCATCGGAGGCAATACTGACACTACGCTCCCTGGCGTGCGAAATCAGGCCACGTATCCGGCCGAAAAAACGGTTGATATTGGCAGAAACCCGCCCGGCAGTATCGTTGCCAACACTACCGACCGAATGCGAAAGATCCGCATTGCCATCGGCAATGGAGGCTATGTCACGGTCGATCTTGTTCAGTGCAGCACTATTTCCAAAAAACCCCATTACCTGTCTCCTACTTATAGTTTTATCGCCCGCCGTGAATTACGGCAGGTCTTTGTGTCAAAGCGGTCGTTGGCGAGCCGCCACGCGACCGAGCAGGAAGCCCTTGATTTCATGGAAAGGAATGGGCTTGCCCAAAACGGTCACGTCAGGCGGCAAGCCTTTTTGCACAATTTCTTCGCGTTCAATGGCGCTGACCACAATGATATCCATGCGGGCCAGGGTCGGATTGGCACGCAGATTCCGGATCATCTCGAAACCATCCATGCCCGGCATCATCAGGTCGGCAATCAGAATATCCGGCACCTGCTGACCAACCTGCAAAAGACCATCAAAGCCGTTGGCTACAATGCGCAACTTGATCGGCAGATCCCATCCTTCCATGGTCAGCTGGTAGAGAAGCTGCAGGGTGGGGTCGTCTTCGGCGATCAGGATGTCGATCGGAGCGCCGGTGTCCTGGGTACCAGGCGTCAGATTTCGGCGACGGGCCAGCAATTTGTCAATCGAGGCAACCGGAATCCGGCGATGTCCGCCTGATGTTTTCCAAGCCTCAAGCGCACCGCTTTCCACCATATTTTGCACGGTGCCAAGAGAAAACCCCAAGCGCAAGGCGGCTTGCCGGGTAGTGAGGAATTCGGAGTCTGCCATGACCGTTTGCCGATCTTAAAATTGGAAATTCGGCAAATTCTAGCCCAAAAATAACGATTTGTAGAAGAAAAAAACCCCGCGGCCGGAAGCCCTCGGGGTTTTAGCATTCGGCCCATATTTTCAGGGCATTAGAGCTGCTTACAGCTTTCTGGCGTTCTTGGCCAGATAAGCGGCGACGCCTTCAGTGCTGGCAGTCATGCCGGGCTTGCCCTTGCTCCAGCCGGCCGGGCAAACTTCGCCGTGTTCTTCGAAGAATTGCAACGCGTCGACCATGCGCAGCATTTCGTCGATGTCGCGGCCGAGCGGCAGCATATTGACGACTTGATGCATGACCACACCGGTCTTGTCGATCAGGAAGGAGCCGCGCAGCGCAACACCGGCAGCTTCGAGCTCAACGTCGTAGGCGCGGCAGATGTCGTGCTTGACGTCGGCGACGAGCGGATAGCCAACCTGGCCGATGCCACCGTCCTTGATCGCGGTGTTCTTCCAGGCCAGGTGGGTGAACTGGGAATCGATGGAGACGCCGATGACTTCGACGCCGCGTTGCTTGAACTCTTCCAGGCGATGATCGAAGGCGATCAGTTCGGATGGGCAGACGAAAGTGAAGTCGAGCGGGTAGAAAAACAGGACAACCGGCTTGCCCTTGAACTGCGACAGCTTCAGTTCCTTGATTTCGTTATTGCCATATACAGCAGTTGCGGTGAAGTCGGGGGCTTGCTTGCCTACTAGAACGGCCATGGGAACTCCTTATCGTAATTACTATTGGGGGATTTCGAATTTAACGAAGCTGGCATGCTGTGTCAAACCTGGCTTTGAGGCGGCATTGCCGCTTTGGTTCAGCTTTCGCTTGTAAATATGGTGGGCGACACTGGCATAATCACCGCATGAAAATAATAGCAAATTCGGCAACTGGAGGCGGGGCCGGGACGTGCTGAAGGCGCTGATCTTCATGCCGGTGATCGGGGCGCTGGCAGTCGCCGTTTTACCGGCACGCCGCCCTCTGCTGTTGTGGCAGGTAGCGATGTTATTTTCATTGACTGCGCTCGCCTACTCGCTCTGGTTGGCCACACATTTCGACCCGGCGGGCGCAGCGCTTCAGATGTTTGAAAGCCGGGCCTGGAATGCCCGGCTCGGCTCCAGTTTTGCGCTCGGCGTCGATGGCATTTCGCTGGCTATGCTGCTGTTGACAGCACTGCTGACCCTGATCGCAGTTCTTGTTTCACGACGGATGGAAGCCGGGGCGCGGCTTTATTTCACGCTGGTCCTGCTCCTCGAGTCGGCCATCTTCGGGGTATTCACCGCCCGCGACTGGTCCTTGTTCTATGTTTTCTGGGAAGCGACACTGCTTCCATTATTCTTCCTGATCGATCGCCTGGGCGGGCCGAACCGGCAACGGGCAGCGCTCAATTTCTTCCTGTATACGCTGGGCGGCTCGGTCTTCATGCTGGTCGCCCTGCTTTTTCTCTATGACGCCGCCCCCGGCCACAGTTTTGCCATGGCCGACATGGCCGAGGGTGGGCGCAGCCTGCCACTGCAAACCCAGCTACTGATCTTTGCCGGTTTCTTCATCGGTTTCGGCGTCAAGATGCCGGTTTTCCCGCTGCATGGCTGGCTGCCGCTGGCGCACGTCGAAGCCCCCAGTCCGGTATCGATCCTGCTCTCCGGCGTGCTGCTCAAAATGGGGGCTTACGGCCTGATCCGCGCCGCCGAGACACTGCCCGCCGCGCTGCTCGCCGCCCAAGACTGGCTGGCCCTGCTCGCCTTCATCAGCCTGCTTTACGGCGGCATCCTCGCCTGGCGGCAGCAGGATCTGAAGGCGATGGTGGCCTATTCGTC
>Ga0154020_10010738_pt1 | contig 10453 bp, 6 predicted proteins | sample Klosneuvirus_201_FD_109709 | JGI IMG/M metagenome (GOLD analysis project Ga0154020, IMG submission 109709) | Active sludge microbial communities from wastewater, Klosterneuburg, Austria - Klosneuvirus_20160825_MG | ecosystem: Engineered > WWTP > Aerobic digester > Activated sludge | place... | reverse complement strand
TGGAAACCCCCGACGACATGCGCGGCCGGGTGAGTGCCGTCAACTCGGTGTTCATCGGCGCGAGCAACCAGCTCGGCGAATTCGAGTCCGGCGCCACCGCCGCCTGGCTGGGGCCGGTGGGCTCGGTGCTGCTGGGCGGTGTCGGCGTCCTGCTGGTGGCAGGGCTGTGGATCCGCCTGTTCCCGGCGCTGTGGGCACGCGATCGGCTGCAACCGGAATGAAAAACACCCGTTGCGCACCCGCCCGCTATGATCTGCCAACACACGGAGGCACACCATGGCTGACATCGTCGCCGAGCTTGCAGACCGCGGCCGATCGCTCGCACCCGACGACCGGTCTCGCCTCGTGGAGCTGCTGCTGGAATCGCTGCACGAGCCCCCGCTTTCCCACATTGAAGCGGCCTGGGACGCCGAGATCGTGCGCCGCGTTCAGACCTATCAGCGCGGAGAGGTCAAGACCTACGCCGCCGAAGACGTTTTTGCAGAAGCAAGGCGCATCGCGCCTTGAATCAGGCCCGCTTCACTCAGGCCGCCAGGTCCGAACTGCTTGGCCAAACCGCTTACTACGAGACGATGGAGCCAGGTCTCGGGGCCAGGTTCCGATCAGCGGTCGAGGCCGCAGCCCAACGTGCGGCGGCCTTTCCGCTTCACGGCAAGCCGTCTGCCGGCGGAACCCGGCGCAGGCTGGTGACTGACTTTCCGTTCTCCATCGTCTACACGGAAGAAGAGTACGGGGTACTCATCCACGCTGTGGCAGACAGCAGGCGTGTGCCGGAGCACTGGTTGAGCCGCCTTCGGTAACGCCCAACGACGAAGGATGCATCGCGCGAAACAGCGCTGCTGCAACGCAACAGACTCTTGGCAGAATCCGGGCCTGGCGAAGCGGCCCCAGTGGCGCGCCCTGTTTCGCCGCGTCCCGCTTCCACCGTTCCGTGCGCGCCCGTCTGGAGTGCTGCCGCATGCGCCGAGTCGTGTTCAATCAGAAGGGCGGGGTCGGCAAGTCGACCATCACCTGCAACCTCGCCGCCGTGAGCGCCTCGCGCGGGTTGCGCACCCTGGTGCTGGACCTGGACGTGCAGGGCAACTCCACCCGCTACCTGCTGGGTGATCAGGCCGATGGTGTCGAGGACGGCACGGTGGCCGACTTCTTCCAGCAGACCCTGGGCTTCAGCTTCCAGCCCAAGCAGGTGGGCGAGTTCATCTACGAAACCCCCATCGAGCATCTGCACCTGATGCCCTCCAGCCCCACGCTGGACGAGCTGCACGGCAAGCTGGAGTCGCGCTACAAGATCTACAAGCTGCGCGACGCGCTGGAGAGCCTGAGTGACCGCTACGACCGGATCTTCATCGACACCCCGCCGGCGCTGAACTTCTACACCCGCAGTGCGCTGATCGCGGCCGAGCGCTGCCTGATCCCCTTCGACTGCGACGACTTCTCCCGCCGCGCGCTCTACACCCTGATGCAGAACGTGCAGGAAATCCAGTCCGACCACAACCCGGCACTGAAGGTGGAAGGCGTGATCGTCAACCAGTTCCAGCCCCGCGCCAGCCTGCCGCAGAAGCTGGTGGCAGAGCTGATCGAAGAAGGCCTGCCGGTGCTCCAGCCCTACCTGAGCGCCTCGGTGAAGATCAAGGAAAGCCACGAGCGCGCGCTGCCGATGGTGCAGCTGGATCCGCGGCACAAGCTGAGCCTGGAGTTCGTCGCTCTGTTTGACGCGCTGGAGGGGTGAGAACCTGAGGCCGCGGCAGCCGGGCGGCCTGCGCAGGCCGTGTGGGAACGAGCCCTTCGCCGCGGTCGGCAGGTTCGGTGCGGCGTGACATACTGATCGGCCCCCAGCACCCGCCACGGCCGGTCGCCTGATGCCCAAAGCCCGCTTCGCCGAACTGCCCCCGCCCGACGACTGCAACCCCAGCGGCAACCCGAGCCTCTGGGATCTGCTCGACAGCGCGCCCAACCGGCGGCATTGGCTGCGCCAGGGCGCGGCGGCCTGGTTGACCGCATGGGCCGGCGCCTCCCCTGCGGTCGCGGCAGCCCCACCAACTCCACCAGCCCCGCCAGCCCCCTCGGCATCCGGCCGCCTGGGCTTCCAGCCACTGGCCATGACCGCGGGCGGCGCGGCACTGCAGGTGCCCACCGGCTACACCGCGCGGCTGCTCTACAGCTGGGGCGATCCGGTCGGCATGCCGGGCCACATGCCGGAACTTCCCCCGGACGCCAGCCACAGCGCAGCCGACCAGGCGCGCATGGCCGGCATGCACCACGACGGCATGGGCTGGTTCCCGCTGCCCGGGCCGGAGGCACCCGGGGCCGCAGCCAACTCAAGGCACGGCCTGCTGGCGGTCAACCACGAGTACACCGACGAGAACCTGCTCCACCCGGACGGCATGACCGGCTGGAATGCGGCCAAGACCGCCAAGTCGCTGGCCGCCCTGGGCGTCTCCATCATCGAGGTGCAGGCCGAAGAGCCCGGCGCCGGCCAGCCACCCCGCTGGGCGCTGCAGCGCCCCTCCCGCTATGCCCGCCGCATCACCGCCGGCACGCCGATGCGCATCGCCGGCCCGGCGGCCGGCCACCGCATGATGCGCACCGAGGCGGACCCGCAGGGCCTGCGGGTGCTGGGCACTTTCAACAACTGCGCCTGCGGCGTCACGCCCTGGGGCACCTACCTCACCTGCGAAGAGAACTTCCACGGCTACTTCGAGCCCCCCGAGCAGCTCAGCGACCACCACCGCCGCTGGGGCCTGCGCCCGGGCGGGCGCTGGCACCGCTGGCATGAGTTCGAGGAACGCTTCGACCTCCGGCGCCACCCCAACGAGTTCAACCGCTTCGGCTGGGTGGTGGAGATCGACCCCTACGACCCCACGTCCACCCCGGTCAAACGCAGTGCGCTGGGACGCGCCACCCACGAAGGCGCGACCTGCGCCCTGCTGCGCGATGGCCGGGTGGCGGTGTTCATGGGCGAAGACGCCCGTTTCGAGTACCTCTACCGCTTTGTCAGCCGCGACCGGGTGCGCCCGGGCGGCGCGGCCGCCAACCGGGACCTGCTGGACCACGGCACGCTGTCCGTGGCCCGCTTCGATGCCGAGGGCCAGGGCCGCTGGCTGCCATTGCGCCATGGCCACGGCCCGCTGACCCGCGCGCAGGGCTTTGCCGATCAAGGCGAAGTGGTGATCAAGGCCCGCCAGGCCAGCGACGCCCTGGGCGCCACGAAACTGGACCGACCGGAGTGGACCGCGGTGGACGCAGCCAGCGGCTGGGTCTACGTCAGCCTGACCAACAACAGCGCCCGGGGCAAGGCGGAACTGCCCGGCGCCGACGCCGCCAATCCACGCGCCCCCAACCCGATGGGCCACATCCTGCGCTGGAAACACCACGGTGACCTGGGGTCCGAGACCTTTGACTGGGAGGTCTTCGCGCTGGGTGGCGAGGCCGAGGGCGATGCCTTCGGCGGCCCGGACGGGCTGATGATCGACCCGCGCGGGCTGCTCTGGGTGGCCACCGACCACTCACCCACCGCCGTGCCGGCCCAGCCCGGCGACCGGCTCTGGCTGCCGCGCAACCAGCTGCTGGCCTGCGACCCCGCCGCCGGGCCGGGCGCGGCGGCACTGCGCCGTTTCCTGATCGCCCCGCACGGCTGCGAGGTCACCGGGCCGGTGATGACGCCGGACTGCCGCACGCTGTTCCTGAACCTCCAGCATCCGGGCGTGGACCCGGCCGCCGACGCCAGCCGCACCCCCTGGGCCGGCGCGTGGCCGCAGCCTGGCCAGCGCCCCCGCTCCGCCACGGTGGTGATCACGAAAGACGATGGCGGCCCCATCGGGAACTGACCTTCGGGAGCTGAACGGCCCATGACGCACCCCACCGCTGCAGACCACTCGGGCACCGCCCCGGACACCGCCTCGACCCCGCCAGACGCCGTCCACGGCGCACCGCCCAGCCAGTTTGCGCTGCTGCGCCAGCGCCGCTTTGCACCCTTCTTCTGGACCCAGTTCCTGGGCGCGGGCAACGACAACCTGTTCAAGTTCGCCCTCACCGTCCTGCTGACCTACCAGCTGCAGGTGGACTGGCTGCCACCGGCCATGGCCGGGCTGGTGATCGGTGCGCTGTTCATCCTGCCCTTTGTGCTGCTGTCGGCCACCAGCGGCCAGCTCTCGGACAAGTATCCGAAGGAGCTGGTGATGCGCTTCGTCAAGACGCTGGAGATCGCCATCATGGCGCTGGCGGCCTGGGGCTTCTCGCGCCAGGACGTGCCGATCCTGCTGGGCTGCGTCTTCCTGATGGGGGTGCATTCCACCCTGTTCGGCCCGGTCAAGTTCGCCTACCTGCCCCAGCACCTGAGTGAGCGCGAGCTGACCGGCGGCAACGGCATGGTGGAGATGGGCACCTTCGTCTCCATCCTGCTGGGCAACCTTGTGGGCGGCCTGCTGATCGCCCTGCCCGACGTGGGCCGCAGCGCGGTGGCCGTCTCCTGCCTGGCGGTGGCCGTGGCCGGTCGGCTGGCGGCGCAGGCGATTCCCCATTCGCCCGCACCCGATCCCCAGCTCAGGATCGAATGGAACCCCCTGGCCGAAACCTGGCGCAACCTCCGCCTGGCGCACGGCAACCTGGTGGTGTTCCGCTCGCTGCTGGGCATCAGCTGGATGTGGTTCTTCGGCGCGGTTTTCCTGGCCAACTTCCCGGCCTTTGCCAAGGAGGTGCTGCACGGCGACGAGCACGTGGCCTCCGCGCTGCTGATGGTGTTCTCGCTGGGCATCGGCATCGGCTCGCTGATGTGCGAGATGCTGTCCAAGCGCCATGTGGAGATCGGCCTGGTGCCCGTCGGCGCGATCGGCATGACGGTGTTTGCGGTGGACCTGTACTTCGCCTCCAGCAGCCTGCCGGTGCGGCCGGTGATGGGGCTGGGGGCTTTCCTGGCCGACCCCGCGCACTGGCGGGTGATGGCCGACCTGGGCCTGCTGGCGCTCAGCGCCGGCCTGTACAGCGTGCCGATGTACGCACTGATCCAGCTGCGCAGCCCGCCCACGCACCGTGCCCGCATCATCGCGGCCAACAACATCCTCAACGCCCTGTTCATGATCGTCAGCTCGCTGGGTGCAGGGGCCATGCTCGGTGCCGGCTTCAGCATCCCGCAGGTCTTCCTGGCCACCGGCCTGCTGAACCTGCTGGTGGGGCTGTACATCTTCCTGCTGGTGCCGGAGTACCTGCTGCGCTTCGTCGCCTTCCTGGCCACCCGGCTGGTCTACCGGCTCAAGGTGGAGGGCGACGGACACATCCCCACCCGCGGTGCGGCGGTGCTGGTGTGCAACCACGTCAGCTATGTGGACGCCATCGTTCTGATGGCGGTCAGCCCGCGGCCCATCCGCTTCCTGATGGACCACCGCATCTTTCAGGTACCGGTGCTGGGCTGGCTGTTCCGCCTGGCCAAGGCCATCCCGATCGCGCCGCAGAAGGAAGACCCCGCCACCTACGAAGCCGCCTTCGAGGCGGCCGACCGGGTGCTGGCCGAGGGCGACCTGCTGGGCATCTTCCCGGAGGGCGGCATCACCCGCGACGGCCAGCTGCAGCCCTTCAAAGGCGGGGTGATGAAGATCCTCGAACGTCGCCCGGCACCGGTGGTGCCGCTGGCGCTGCGCAACCTCTGGGGCTCCTACTTCTCCCGCATCGAAGACGGCTCCGCCATGGTGCGACCCTTCCGCCGCGGCCTGTTCAACCGCGTCGAGCTGTTGGCCGGCGAGCCGCTGCCGCCCATCCAGGTCAGCCCGGAGGGCCTGCGCGAGCGGGTGCGCGAGCTGCTGGAGCGCTGAAACGCTCCATGGTCCCGGGGCCCTGCCGTCCCCCGGCGCCCTGGCCCGCACCCTCGTTCGCACCCTTGGATCAGGCCGCTGCAAAGGGGTGCATCGCCCGCCCCCGCTGCGCCAGCACCTCGCGTGCAGTGGGGCTGCCGCGCACCGCGCGCTCGATGGCCTCGCGGGTGGCGCGGTAGTTGTAGTCCTGGATCTTGCGGTCGTCCTCCGCCTGCCAGTGGATGAACACACCCACGCAGATGTAGAGCTCGTTGGCCTGCTGAGCCGGCAGGGTGCCCGCCTCCAGGCAGTCGGCCACCGCCATCGCCACGCCGCGCTGGGCCGGGCCGAACATCTGGACTGCCTGCTTGGCGCCCTTGAGGGTGACCTTGTTGAACATCACCGTGTTCGGCTTGGCCAGCAGGTTGGGCGCCACCACCGACAGCAGCGCGGTGAAACCGTCCTTGTTGTTGGTCAGGCAGTTGGCGAAGGCCTTCTCCGCCGCCGACCCGGCCGGGCCGATCAGCAGGTCGATGTGCGCCACCTCGTTGCCTTCACCGACCAGCGATTCGCCGACGCACAACTGCGTGATGGGGGCGGCCACCGGTGTGGGTGCAGGCCTTGGTGCGGCCACGGGGGCTGCAACCGCCTTCGCAGGCGCGGCGGCGGGAACGGGGGTGGGAGCCTTCTTCTTGCCGAACAGGAAATCCAGGATGCCCATGTTGTGTACCTCGGACCGGTGGAATGGGGGGGAACACCGCGGCCGGGCAGAGAGCGCTGCACCCACCTGCGGCAGCGCCCGATCCGCATCAACCATGCCGACATCGGGGTTCTGGGGTCACAAGCGGTCCAAATGGGGGAAAGTCCGGGGCTGCAGGGGCGCTGTACCCGCCGAAAGGCCCATCGCACAGCGCGTGAGGGGGCAGTGAGCTGAACGCCCATCCCGCGCCTCTCGGCTGGAACACCGCCCACGATGCAACAGCCTGTGTCAGCCGCCGGACCGACGTGCGCACATCACAAGGACAGACCGAACCCTTCACCCCTGTCGTGGAGGCGCGCATGCGCGACAACGGCCAACCCTGGGGTCAGGTCAACCGCATCGAGCCACTGCTGGCATACCTGGCGAGATCGTTGCGCTCATCGAACGGCGCTGTGCCCTCACCACCGGTCGGCTGACCGACAAGGACGCTGCGCCATGGTCAGTCCTGAGGCTTGGCCTGTCCCGGCGGGGCTGCCCGCAGGGACAGGCCAAGCCCGGTGCGATAGAGGCGCATCAGCGGCTGCGCGGTCAAGCCATGAACCACCACCGAGGCGGCGATGGTCCACAACACAAGGGTCATGAGCGTTTCGGCCAGGGGCTGGTCGATGCCCTGGTTCACGGCATAGACTAGGTAGTAGAGCGATCCGATGCCGCGGATGCCGAACCAGCCGATCATCGCGGCCTGGGTGCCGCTCAGCCCTTCTCCGGCCGTGGCGGGCAGTGTCGACAGCGGGCGCAGCAGCAGCAAGATCATCGGCACGAACCACCACGCCGCGGGCAGCGGGCGGGTGTAGGCCAGCATGGCGCCCACCAGCAGCACCAGGGTGAGTTCGGCCAGTTTCTCCAGCTGCCCGTTGAACAATTGCACGGAGTCAAGCATGGTGGCGCTGGCGTGGTGCGAGTGGCTGGCCAGGACGTCGTAGGTGTGGCCGGACGCCTCCGATGAGGCGATCAAGGGCTCGGTACCACCGAGCGGGCGTTCCCGCACCCGCTGCAGCGCCAGTCCGCTGGCAAATACCGCAAGGAAGCCCGAGGCGAGCAGCAGTTGCGCCAGTCCGTAGGCCAGCGCGATCAGTCCCAGGCCGAGGAACACGTCCAGCCCCAGCGCTTCCCGGTAGCGCGAGCGCAGATAGACCACCAGCCGGCCGATCAGCGCGCCGAGCGCGGCGCCGATGGCCAGCCCGCCCAGCATGGACCACAGCAGGTCCAGGCCCCACCAGCGCCACAGCCCGGGTCCGGTGTCGTGCAGGCCGAGCAAGCCCAGGCCCAGCATCACGAAGGGGAAGGCCGCGCCGTCGTTGAGGCCGCCCTCGCCCGCCAGGCTGAAGCCCAGGCGGTCGGGGCTGTCGCCGGGTTCGGCCTGCACGCCAGATGCCAGCACCGGATCCGTGGGTGCCAGGATGCCGCCAAGCAGCACGGCCGCCCCCAGCGGGAGCCCGAGCAGCCAGACACCGACGGCGGTCACCAGGGCCACCATCAGAGCCATCGACAGGAAGGCCAGCCGCAGGGGCAGCCACCAGCGCCGATCGCGCAGGGGCACGCCCAGCTGCAGGCCGACTGCAAACAGGGAGATGAGCAGTGCGGCCTCCGATGCGCCCTCCAGCAGCGCGGCGTACCGGGAAGGGTCCGGCATGAGCAGGTTCAGTCCATCCGGTCCGAGCCCCCAACCCAGAAACAGATAGAGCATGGCGCTGCTCAGCGGCAGGCGTCCCAACCAAGTGCCCAGCAGCACCAGCGACAGCAGCAGCACCCCGATGAACAGGGACCAACCGGCAAACGTCATGCAATCCTTGGTCTGGGGCCCGGCCTGATTGCATCCACTGCAAGCATGCCCAGGGCAGGCGCATACTGGCAGGCGAGGCCCGGAAAGGAGCCCATGATGCACCTCGGCGCAACTCCAGCCCATCGATCGGTCATCGGGCGGCTCTGCGCCCGGTCAGTCGTCCCGTGCTGAGCGCCCTGCAGAACTCCTTCAGCCGCTTCCTGCACCGGCGGCACCGGCGCCGTCACTTCGGTCGTCATCCCCTGCAGGACCTGCTCGCCGGCCGGGGGCCGCGCCCGGCGGTTCCGCAGCCGTTGGCGCAGGACCTGCTGCAGGTGGCGGCCGACGACTCCCCCGCCGCGCTGGCCCGACTGCACTCCCGCGCCGAAGGGCTGCAGCCGCGCGAGGCCGCCGTGCGGTTGGCCCGGCAGGGGCCGAATCTGGTGGAACACGAGCCGCCGCTGCCGGCCTGGCGGCAGCTGTGGCACTGCTACCGCGATCCGTTCAATCTGCTGCTGTCGGCGCTGGCGGTGGTCTCGTACCTGACGGAGGACGCCAAGGCCACGCTGGTGATCGGCGCGATGGTGCTGCTGAGCACCGGAATCCGCTTCGCGCAGGAGCGGCGCTCCCATCACGCCACGGAGGCGCTGCGTGCGCTGGTGTGCAACACCGCGAGCGTGCTGCGCGGGACGCTGCGCGAGCTGCCCATCCGCCAGCTGGTGCCCGGCGACGTGCTGCAGCTATCGGCCGGTGACATGATCCCGGCGGACTGCCGGGTGCTTTCAGCGCGTGACCTCTTCGTCGCCCAGGCCGCGCTGACCGGCGAGGCGATGCCGGTGGAGAAGTTCGCCGATCGACAGCACGTTCCCCCGGGTGCGACAGGCGCCGCGAATGCCCCGGGCGACGCCGTGCTCGACCAGCCCAACCTGCTCTTCATGGGCACCAACGTGGTGTCCGGTGCGGCCACGGCGCTGGTGGTCAACACCGGCGCGCGCAGCGTCTTCGGCGCGCTGGCGCAGCGGGTGAGCGACAGCGACGTGCAGGCCGGCGCGGTGCCCAACGCCTTCCAGGCGGGCATCAACCGGGTGAGCTGGCTGTTGATCCGCTTTGCGGCGGTGATGGTGCCGATCGTGCTGCTGGTCAACGGCTTCACCCAGGGCAACTGGCTGGCGGCCTTCCTGTTCGCGCTGTCGGTGGCGGTGGGGCTGACGCCCGAGATGCTGCCGATGATCGTCACCACCACGCTGGCCAGGGGCGCGGTGGCGCTGTCGCGCCGCAAGGTGGTGGTCAAGCGGCTGGACGCGATCCAGAACCTGGGCGCGATGGACATCCTGTGCACTGACAAGACCGGCACGCTCACGCAGGACCGCATCGCACTGGTGCAGCAGGTGGACGCCTTTGGCCGCCCCTCCCAGGCGGTGCTGCAGCTGGCCTACCTGAACAGCCACTACCAGACCGGGTTGAAGAACCTGCTGGACCACGCGGTGCTGGCGCGCGTGGAGTTGCAGGCCGAGCTGGCGCTGGACCAGGCCTTCCGCAAGATCGACGAGATCCCCTTCGACTTCCAGCGCCGCCGCATGTCGGTGGTGGTGTCGCGGCGCGACGAGCAGCACCTGCTGATCTGCAAGGGTGCGGTGGAGGAGGTGCTGGCCATCTGCACGCGGGTGCGTGGCGAAGCTGCCGGTGACACTCTCGATGGCGGTGGCAGTGGCGGTGCCGATGCACCAGACATCGCCCTCGATGCCGTGGCGCTGGGGCGCGTCCAGCAGTCCGCGGCGCGGCTGGCGCAGACCGGCCTGCGGGTGGTGGCGGTGGCGATGAAATCCTTGCCGCCCAGCCAGACGGTCTACGGCGTGGCTGACGAGGCGCAGCTGGTGCTCGTCGGCTTCGTGGCCTTTCTCGACCCGCCCAAGGAGTCCGCCGCGCCGGCGCTGCAGGCATTGGCGGCGCATGGTGTGCGGGTGAAGGTGCTGACCGGCGACGGCGAGCGGGTCACCGGCCATGTCTGCGCCCAGGTCGGCCTGCCGGTGGGGCCGATCCTGACCGGCGCGGCCATTGAGCGCCTGGACGACGCCGCGCTCGCGCAGGCGGTGCAGGCGCACGACCTGTTCGCCAAGCTGGCACCGCTGCACAAGGAGCGCATCGTGC
>Ga0154020_10010736_pt1 | contig 10453 bp, 11 predicted proteins | sample Klosneuvirus_201_FD_109709 | JGI IMG/M metagenome (GOLD analysis project Ga0154020, IMG submission 109709) | Active sludge microbial communities from wastewater, Klosterneuburg, Austria - Klosneuvirus_20160825_MG | ecosystem: Engineered > WWTP > Aerobic digester > Activated sludge | place... | reverse complement strand
CTCGGGGTCGAGCCGGGCGATCTCGCTGGCAGCGAGCAGGTATGCGCCGGCCAGTGCGTCGAAGGTCGCCGGGCCGTCACCGGCGAGGTAGGCGGCGTCCATCGCTTTTGCGCAGGCTTCGGCCCACGGTGCGGCCGCGCCCTGGCGGGAGACCACACCGGTGGCGCAGAGGACGCGGACCTCGGCCTGGCGTGCCTGGATAGCGCCGGTACTGCCGTTCGGTTCGCCTTTGATCCAGAGCGCCACACTGGCCTGCGCGCCCAGGAGATGGAGTGCGAACTGCTGTATCTCGGTTACAGTGGCGTCGCCGCTGCAGGCGATGGCGCCGAGGCGGGGATTCGCCGCGCGGTCAGTCCCGGCGGCAGTCGAGACCGCTTTGCAGGCCTCGGTCCAGCCGGCACGTGTCCCGGTCGCGCTGACGAACTGGAGGACGGCTTTCCAGACGGTAGTGCTGTAGGGATCGGTGGGCGCTTCGGCCGGGAACCACGTTGCGTAGTCGGTTTCAGGCAGGACCGCCGGCGCGGGGGTGCCGATCGCCTTCACGTATTCGGGCGGCGCCTGCGGTGGTTGCACGATTGCCCCGACGATCGGCAGGCCGCCCACCGCCCCGGCGAGGTCGGCGTTGTAGCAACGCGCCGTCCCGAGGAAAGCCAGGAGTACGAGCGCCCAGAGGCCTTTGCTGATCACACCATGATCATCGGCAGGAAACACCAACCACGGAGACTCAGAGACTCTCGATGAGCCAGTTGAGCCCGAGGCCGGCGGCCATGAGGGCCCCAAAGCGCATGTGGAGCTGGGCCGTCTTGTAGAGGACGAGGTTGAGCTTCTTCGGGTTTCCGCCGGCGTGCACGATGGCCGCTATGGGCCGCACCAGGGGCAGACTCGCGAGAGCGACGAGCGCAGGCCAGGGGAGCGCCCCCACGGCCCACGCGCCGACCAGCGCAACGTACGTCAGCCCGAGAAGGAGGTACATCTCGCGGTTCGCCCACTTACGGCCAATGACGGTGGCGACCGTCCGCTTCTTCGCTTTCCGGTCGACCTCGATGTCACGCAGGTTGTTGGCATGGAGGATCGCCGCGACGAGGAAGGCGATCGGCAGCGAGGCCGCGAAAGCCTGCCACGTGAACTCCTCGACCTGGACGAAGGAAGCGCCCATCACGATGATCGGCCCCATGAAAAAGAAGACGACGATCTCGCCCAGGCCGATGTAGGCCAGGTGCAGCGGCCAGCCGGTATAGAGGAAGCCTGCGAGGGCACTGGCCACGCCGATGAAGAACAACTCCCATCCTGAGGCAAGGCAAAGGACAATGCCGATCCCGGCGCCTGCAGCGAAACAGGCGAACCCGGCCACCAGGACCGACTTCGGCGAAAGCAGTCCCCGTTGGATGAACCCGGCCATACCAAGAGACTCGGGGCCATCGGCGCCTTTCCGGTGGTCATAGAAATCGTTGACGAAGTTCGTGCCTGCGAGGAAGAAGACCGAGCCGAGGATCGCCAGGACTGCTTTCCATAATGAAAACGTCTGGTCGGCGCTGAGCAACGACCCCACGAGCGATGGGACGACGGCAGCGGTAAATGAGAAAGGCCGTGAAGCCTGGAACCACGTCTTCGCGGAAGTCACGCGCCGAAGCGTAGAGCGTGCCGGCGCGCTGCGGAAGTGAGCGCCGCAGGCGCGATTAAGCGCGTTCGGGCGGTTCCCCCGGGAGGACCCAGAGGTAGACGAAGCCGATGATACCCGCAACGGTCGAGGCGGCCAGGATGCCGACCTTCGCTTCGTCGACGAGTACCGGAGAATCGAAAGCCAGCCCGGTGATGAAGAGCGAAACGGTGAAGCCGATGCCGGCCAGCAGACCCGCCCCGGCCATATGCCGGTAGCCGGTGTTCGATGGAAGTTCGGCGATACCGAAGCGGATGGCGAGGAAGCAAGCGGTGAGGATCCCGATCGGTTTCCCGACCACGAGCCCGAGGAGGATCCCCAGGCTAACGGAGCTTGCGGCTGCATCGCCAAGGAGGTCGCCGGAGAGGGCGACTCCCGCGTTCGCCAGGGCGAACACCGGGACGATGAGGTAGCTGACCCATGGGTGAAGGGTGTGCTCGAGCCGGTCGAGCGGCGACTCGGTGTCACGGCTCAGCGCCTCGACCTGCCGAAGGATCTGTTGCTGCGCCTCGGTGTCACCGTGCGCCCGCGCCTGGCGGTAGGCCGTGAGCAACTCCTCGGCGCTGGCATCGAACGCTTCGGGGGTCAGGTACGGCCGCGAGGGCGTCATCATTGCGAGGAGGACACCGGCGATCGTCGCGTGGACGCCGGTCTTGAAGACGGCCGCCCAGAAGACGATACCCAGCGCGACATAGACATCGACCGAACGCACGCCGGCCTTGCCCAACGCGAAAATGAGTCCGCCGATTGCGATCGCCCAGGCGACGGCTTCGAAAGAGATGCTCTCCCTGTAGAAGAGGGCGATAACCACGATCGCGCCGAGGTCATCGACGATCGCGAGGGCGAGGAGGAAGACCTTCAGGGAGAATGGCGCCCGCCGGCCGAGGAGGGCCAGGACACCCATGGCAAACGCGATATCCGTCGCCACCGGGATTCCCCAACCTTTCGCCCCCTCCCCGCCAAAGTTGAAGGCGGTATAGAAGAGGGCAGGCACGAGCATTCCGCCGAAGGCCGCGGCCGCCGGGAGCGCGGCCTTGCGGACCGTGGCGAGTTCGCCGTGCACGAGTTCGCGCTTGATCTCGAGCCCGACCACGAAGAAGAAAACGGCCATCAGGCCGTCGTTCACCGCATGGCCAAGGCTCTGATCGAACCGGACCAGGTTGAGGTCCAGCGAAAGGTGGGCGTGCCAGAGATCGAAATAGCGCTCATCCCAGGGGGAGTTTGCCCAGATGAGCGCGGCAAAGGCAGCGGCAAGCAAGACGATGCCGCCCGACGCCTCGGTATCGACGAACACGGCGACCGGCCGGATGAAGCGTTCGTGGACGTACTTGCGGCCGGCTTCGGCCATGGGCCGGCGGGCGTTAGAATTCACGCGCTCATTCAACCACGGCAGGCCAGATTGTGCGTCAATCCCCTCGTCGCGAGGCTGTCCCACTTGTCCACTTTCAGGCACCAAACTGGTACTCGATTGCGGCGTCTTTGCCATCGCAGGCCTGCGAATTCGAATCTAGAACGCCTGCGACCGCAGAGTTTACGGAGCGGTTACCAAAATCGAGGGATTGCCCGCTGTTCCGGCGCCAAAGGCCGACGAATTCCCAAGTACGAAGATGAGCCATTTGAAAGCCGTCCCACGTTCGAGTGACCTGGAACCGTCCCAGCGGGCGGTGACGTTCGTGTCCCGCGATTCGCGCAATGTGGTGTACCTGGACCAGCCGGCATCACTCGAAATCATCACCGAGGCGCTCAAGGCCTGGGGCCTGCGCGTCCGCGCCGAAAGGGCAGACAGCCCGGCGCCCCCGCCGGCGACACTCCCGGTAGTGACCGAAGCACCCGCAGCCGCGCCGGCCGAGGCGACGTGGCAGACGACCCGCCCGGATGCCAAAGCGCCAACCCGGCTCGACAATGTGCTCTCGCCTCTCTGGCTCCCCCTCCGCGACACGGGCAGCGGCGGCGACGCCTCCTCGACATGGGGCTGGTTCACGCGCGCGGCCTGAGCTTTCGCCAAATCGCACTTGCACCGCCCCGTATACTTGCTCCCATGGGCGGAAGCTCCATCGCAGCAATCCGGCGTTTCTTTGTCGCCGTCCCCCTGGTCGATGCGGCAGCTCTGTTGGCGGCGCCCTTCTCGCGGCGCTTCTTGGCGAATTCACGCGGACGGCAGTCGCAATGCTCACGCTCATCGCCGGGGCAATCTGCATGGTTGCCGGCCCCATCGTCATCGGGGTGCTGCCAATCACAGGACACGGTTTCGGCGGCAACACGGGCCTGACTTACATCCACACCCGTCACCAGGAGATGCTGCTGCGCCAGTCGCTTGGCGACGAGCACTTCGCGCGAGGCTCACGCAGGACGCTGCGCACGGGCCTCACTATGCTCGCGGCAGGGTTTTCGTTGCTCTTCCTGGGCCTCGCGGTCGCCGGGTAGTCGCCGGGTAGTTGGTACGGAAGCGGCGTGAGAACTGCGAGGTCGGGCGCGTCGTAAGTGAGGTCGCACTGGCGCAGAGACCCGGTCGGCGGAAGCCTATGCGGTCCCCTTCTGCTCGTCGGCGGATGCCGGTTCTGGCTTCAGCGCACGCAGCCAGAGGTGGCCTTCCTCCATGCCCACCCAGTGGCCCCAAAAGCGCTCGCAGTAGTACTGCCAGCGCTCATTCCGGTTCGCGATCCGGTCGAAGATGGAGCCGAGGATGCGGCGGCCGCGCTTCGGCTGCCAGGTATCGGCGTTCATGTTGAAGTTGATCCGGCGTTTCACGGTCTCGAACCTCGCCGGGTGGTAGTAACCCCAGAACGCGCCATCGAAGGTGTTGGGGTCGAAATACTCGAACGTCCCAAGGAAGACGCCGCGCTTGTGGGTCGGGTCCTTCCACGTGACGTACTTCGAAGTGCCATGGGGAAATCGCAGGTAGACGAGTGCGCCCGGCTTGCAGATGCGCCAGATTTCGCCCATGAAGGCCATCAGGTCATCCACGTGCTCGACGATGTGCGAGGCCTGGACCTCGTCGGCAGAGTTGTCGCGCAGCGGAAGCGGCCGCATGACGTTGGCGATGACATCGACTCCCGGCACGCGTGCGATGTCGAGACCGATGGCCCCGGGTCGCTTGCGCAGGCCGCAGCCGAGGTCGACAACGACATGGGTGAGGCTTGCGGGCCGCATCGAGCTGTCCTGCATCGTCCGGCCATTATCTCCCGGTTGGGCGGGGCGGCACAGGTCAGGCGTTTCGTACCGCCTCGAGGGCATCATCACTGAAGGCTTCGGCGGGAAGCAGCTCAGGCCCGACCATGGCCGACACCCTCGCCATGCCGATGGCGGGATCGCCCGCGGCCTGGGTGATGACGCGCATCTTGCGGGCCGTCGCCTCCGGGCCGAACTCCGCATGGACCATGGAGTCCATCGCTGCGGCCATCCGGAGGCGGCGCATGCGTTCTCTTCGCTCTTCGGCGTACGGTGCGAACAGCTCCGCGTTCCACTCCGCGGCCCCGAGGAGCAGCTCGCTGACGATCCGGACGTCGCGCAGCGTGACGGCGAGGCCCTGCCCGGTAATCGGGTCGTTGTATCCGGCAGCGTCGCCGAGGAGGACGATCCCCGGGGCGGTTGGCGAATCGGTCCAGCTGCTCTGGTTTGGGACTGCGTGGCACGGTCCGGCGATACGCGCCCCGGCGATCGCCTCGCTGTTTGGCACCGTCGAGAGCCGGAAGGCACTGAGGAATCGCTGCTCTTTGTCGTGTCCGGCGAAGCGGCTCTTCTGTTCGAGCGCGAAGCTGAGATAGAGCCGCAACCGCCCGGGCGCCTGGGGGAACACGAAGAACTGGACATCGCCTTCCGTCCCCATCGTCTCGACATCGACGGGCCAGCCGTCGGCGCCTTCGACGAGCATGCCGGCGAAGTAGTGGTGAGTCTTCTCCTGGTGAAGTGCGATGCCGGCCTGCCTGCGGACGACTGACCCGCGGCCGTCGGCGCCGATAATGAGCCTGGCCTGAGCGTCGTGCGTGGTCCCGTCCATCGTGTACCGGACGCTTGGCGCCGGCCCGCCCGCGACGGTGATGCCGGAGACGCCCCGCCGTGCGGAGACGCCTGCGGCGGTCGCAGCGTCGAAAAGGGCCTGGCAGGCTTGCGGGTGGCCGACGGAGAGCGGGCCGGCCACCCCGGGGAGGAGCGCGAGCAGGAGTGCCCGCGATTCACCGGTAGCAGGGTCCAGGCCGTCCCCGTACTCGATGTGGCGGGGAATGTGGTAGTCGTTCGCGCCGCGGAGCACGTCGTAGAGCCCTGTGCGCATCGCCTCGACCACCCCCCAGGGGGCGATCCATTCGCCCCGGACGATGTCCTCGAAAGCGAGTGTCTTTTCGAGTGTCAGGACGGACTTGCCGGCACGGGCGAGGACGGTTCCCAGCCCGCTCCCGGCGATGCCGCCGCCAACGATGACTGCGTCGTACTGTTCGGCCATGGCGCGGATGGTAGCGGCACGGCCACGCAGACGGAACAGATGCGTCGCAACCGGCGGAGCCTGCCCCCAATGCCTTAGGATCCGGCGAAAACCTCAGGGGTGATGGGATGGTCCTGGAACGAACAATGACCCGGCTGGACGGTTCAGAAGAGGACTTATCCCTCTACAAGGGGAAAGTAGTCATGCTCGTGAACGTGGCGAGCAAGTGCGGGCTGACGCCGCAGTACAAGGGCCTCCAGACTCTCTACGACCGGTACGGACCGAAGGGTCTCGTGATCCTCGGCTTTCCCGGAACGACTTCATGGGCCAGGAACCGGGCACCGACGAAGAGATCGGCCAGTTCTGCGAACTGAACTTCGGCGTGACGTTCCCGCTCTTCTCCAAGATCTCGGTCAAGGGCGAGGCGATGCACCCGCTCTACCGGGAGATCACCACCATGCCCGAGCCGATCGGCGGCGACGTGCTCTGGAACTTCCAGAAGTACCTGCTGAACAAGAGCGGCGATGTGGTGAGGAAGATCGGCCCGCAGACGAAGCCAGAAGATCCGGAGGTCAGCGCCGCCATCGAGGCTCTTATCGAGGAATAGAGGCGAGGAAGAGAAAGAGAAGGGCCGGTCCTTTCGGGCCGGCCCTTCGATGTGATTGAGCTGGGGCGGTGGTCAGGCGGTCTTCTTCGACCAGGCGAATGCGTGGACGAAGCCAGCAGCGGCGACGACGAAGACGACTGCGGCAGCAGCGTAGGCGACGCCCGCTGCGAGGCCGGCCTTCTCTCCGAAGATGCTGAACCCGTAGGTGGTCAGAAGCAGGCCCTTGAGGGTTTCCCCGGTCTGCATCGTGGTGCGGAGGCTGGCCGCTGCATCCACGTCCTTCTGGCGGGCGTCGGCTGCAGTCTTGTCGCCCTTGTCGGCAAGGGCCTTCTGGTCGGCGGCGAGGGCCGTCCGGATCGTGCCGATGGTGGCGTAGGTCTGGCCCTCCATGGTGGTGAGCGTCTGCTTGGTCCCGGCGAGGGTGACCTCAATCGGAGCGCTGAACTTTTGGTTCTTGGCCGAGCGAGCCATGTGCATGCCGATGTAGTACTTGCCGTAGCACTCGGCCTGCTTGCCCGTCTCCAGGGCCTTGCCCGCGTATTCAGTCAGGCATTTGGAGCCTTCTTTCCAGGTTCCGACCGGGTTGTCCGGGTTGGCCTTCGCATCCGCGGCCAGGTCCTCCTCCGTTGCGAAGGTGATCCTCTGAGCCGCGAGTTCGCCTTTCACATAGTCTTTCGCGAAGGCGTTCTGGTCGGCGAGAACGAACCCGAGAATCAGCATGATGACGGCGAGGACTGCCGCTCCGCCGGAAAATACGAGATCGAGTTGCTTGCGAGTCATTCTGTTTCCCTCGAAATGAGCTCTTTGTGTGGTGCTGTTTTTTGTCCGGCATGTCTGCCGGAAAGGCTGATCGTCTTGGACAGCACGGTGGTCGAAAGGGTGGTCCGCTTCAGAGGTGAGTCGTTACCTGCAATAGAGATTCTCCTCCGGACTCTTTCGTTGTGTCTTCCGCAGTAAAGGGCATCCGGAGCACTCCGCAACGGCCCATGTGGGCCTGTCATCGGCGTCCGGACGGGCAATTTCGGCCGGATTGAATCGACGGCTTCGATGTCGTTATTCACTGCGGCACGGCGCATGATTCGGTACACTCCACGACCGCGCAATTGCGCGCCGGAGGGATGCCATGCGTATCGGACTGATGGTAGAAGGCCAGAACGGGCTGACCTGGGAGCGCTGGATCCACATCCTGAAGCTGGCCGAGCGACTTGGCTTTCCCACGGTCATGCGCTCGGATCATTACTTCATCGGCCCCCAGCAAGATTCGCTCGAGGCATACCTGTCGTTCGCTGTTGCGGCCCGGGAGACCTCCCGGATTCGGTTTGGTCCGCTGGTTTCGCCGGTGACCTTTCGTTCCCCGGTCGATGTCGGACGGATGGCGGCGCAGCTCGACCATCTCAGCGGCGGACGCTTCGTGATGGGCCTGGGTGCAGGCTGGAACGAGGCCGAACACCTGGCCTATGGCGTCCCCTTCCCTTCGGTGAAAGAACGCTTCGACCGGCTGGATGAGGCGATCCAGGTCATCAAGGCGCTCTGGGCGCCCGGGCCCGCGACTTTCTCGGGAAAGCACTACCAGCTGAACGGCGCCGACTGCATCCCGAAGCCGGCCAGCGGCAGGCCGCCGATCCTGATCGGGGGTAGCGGAGAAAAGCGCACGTTGCGGTTGGTGGCGAAGTACGCGGATGAGTGGAACGCAGTGAACGTCCCGCCCGAAGCGTACAGCGCCAAAGTGAAGGTGCTTGAGGGGCATTGCGCGGCCGTCGGGCGGGACCCCGCGACCATCGTCCGCTCGATGATGACCTTCGCCGTCATCGGTCCAGACCAGGCGGCTCTGGACCGCGCCACCGAGCGGATGATGGGCATGTGGGGCGCGCCCGCCGGAACGGCCCCCGCGGACTACCGCGAGACACTCAAGAGGCGCGGCATGATCGTCGGCGGGAAGGCGGAAGTGGTCGACGCCTGCGCCAGGTACGCAGCGCTCGGTATGCAGGAAATCCAGTTCCAACACTTCAACTTCGATGACGACGCGGTGCCGGAGTTCCTGGCGGCGGAGGTCGTTCCGGCCGTCGCGAACCTGTAAGAACCAGGACCGAGGCGGGCAGGCGCGGCGTTCGGACTGCTGACTTCAGCCGAGGAGCAGCGTCCCGTCCATGTAGCCCGGCTCGAGCAGCTTCGCCGCCGGCAAAGACTCGGCCAGCGCGGTCCGAATGGGCGAAACGTCCGTGCCACCCTCGGGTGTAACCGGGGGCATCCAGTTGTCGTGGTGGCCCAGCACGATCGTCCGTGGCTGCAGCAGTTCCGCTTCGATCCGGATGAAATCGGCAAGGGAACCCTGGATCGGTTCGCCGTCGAGGTTCCCCCGGCCGGCCGCCGCCAGGATCGCCACGTCGGGCCGGAGTTCTCGCAGCACGCCGGTCCAGCAGCCGGAGGTGTCCTGCCAGAAGATCGAACCCTGCGGCGTCTCGATCAGGTAAGCCAGGGGCCCACCCGTCTGGCCGCTCCCGACAGCCGTTGCCAGGTGGGCCCTCAGGTCGTTCGCGGCGCTGTCGCCCGTTTCGGCGCGGCGGCCGATGGTCGAGCCGAGGCCCTGGCGGGCCGCCACTCCGGCCCGTTCGTCCTCGCAGAGGCCGAGGTCACCGGTCGAGGCTTCCATGGCGGAAAGCGAACCCGTAGTCCACGTACAGGAATGCAGGGAAGGGAACACCCGGACGGTCACATCCGCTGCGAGGCGGTGGCGCTCGCCTCCTTGTGAGGGGAGGAGCTGATTGGCCGCCACGTCTTGCTCCCGCATGACACGGCAGCTTTCGTGGGAACCGATGATCCGTGCGCCGGTGTTCCTCGCAATGAGCTCGGCCCCTGCGATGTGGTCGAAGTGCGCATGGCCCACCAGGACGAAGTCCGCCCGTCTCACGTCCTTCGCGGAGAGCCCGATCTTCGGCGCCGTCGGTACGCGGTCCATGTAGGCGTCGAGGAAGACCACCGTCTCGCCCAGGGTCAGCCTGAACGTTGCGCAACCGAGCCAATCGAGCCTGATTTCCATACCGGCACCCCCGCCGGCGGGATGGTACGGCAACCTGTCGCGGCCCGCACGCGCGCTGAGCTACCGCGGTGCGAGTCGCTCGCCGGTCGCCTCGGGCCTGGCGTGGCGCAGGCGGCGCAGCCCGAGGACGCGCCTCGCGAGCCACGGACTTGTCCGTTCGACCGCCAGCACGAATGCCAGCGAGCCAAACAGTCCGACGGCCGCGTTGGCGTGGAGGAGGAGCCAGTAATTGGTCCAGTCCTCGCCCTTCCCCAGCACCTCGCGCGTCCCGAGGCCGATCACGAACGGAAGGTGGACCAGGTAGACGGGGAACGCATAGGCAGAGAGCCACACGAGTGGATTGGCGATCGGGCGCAGGCTGAGTAGGGCTCTGGCTGCCCGCGGGTAAACAAAGAGCGAGGCGGCCGAGAAGAGGAATACCGTGACGCCGAAGTAGCTCACGGGCCAGGTCCCCGCCGCGACGCCGCGAATCAGATGGACCGCAGCCGCCCCGCTCATGACGGCGAGCGCCGCGACGGTCCACGTAACGGGGGGTTCGGGCATGCGTTTCCGGCCCAGGGCGTAGCCAACCACCGGGAAGAAGGCCCACGCCAGTGGGTTGCGGTACGCGAGTGTAGCGAAGAGCCCGGAGATGGCGCCGTGCTGTTCGTACCAGCCGATGGTTGCGAAGTTGACGGCGAAGGCGATCCCGGCGAGCGGCCATAACCAGCGGTCAGGGACTCGCCAGCCCTGGCT
>Ga0154020_10010735_pt1 | contig 10454 bp, 8 predicted proteins | sample Klosneuvirus_201_FD_109709 | JGI IMG/M metagenome (GOLD analysis project Ga0154020, IMG submission 109709) | Active sludge microbial communities from wastewater, Klosterneuburg, Austria - Klosneuvirus_20160825_MG | ecosystem: Engineered > WWTP > Aerobic digester > Activated sludge | place... | reverse complement strand
TCGAGTTTGAGCGCCACATAGCCCGTGTCCGGCCCCAGCCACAGACCTTCGTTTTGCGGGCGCAGCGGGTGTCCGTCGGGCGTCAGCGCGGGGATGATGCGCTGGGCGGCATCGGACAGTCCTACCCGGAAGCGCACGGACTCGAAGGCGCCAGCAGGCCGGAATGTGCCCACCGTGTAGGTTGTAGTAGTGCGGCGGATGAGTTGGAAATCGTTGGTGAACACCGTGCGCAGGGTGTCGCCCGCTGCGCCCAGCACGGACAGGCCGAGCGTATCGGACACGGGCAGGGCCACGCCGTTCTGCATCATCTGGAAATCCGACAGGTAAAAAACAGCCTGGTGGATGCGGAACCACCGGCCCGGCGAAATCTCGTAGGCGGTGTCGGGTTTCCACACGAGGGTGTCGTAGCGGGGCAGCAGGGTGAGCCGCAGCGCCGGGTAGGTGCAGCAGCAGTTGTTGTCGGCCGCCGCGTCGAAGTTGGTGGCTTCGATGTCGAGGCAACCCTCGCGCGGCTCGTAGCAGGCAGCGAAGGGGAGCAGGATAAGCAGTGCCCAAAGGGCGAACGGGATGGTATTTTGAAGGAATGGCTGGTGTGGTGTCGGTTTCATGGGGCAAAGATCGGGCTACTCCTCACCAAAACAACCAATACAGCACTGTCAAAATCGCCATCACCAGAATAGCGCCTGCCGCAAAACCGGTTTTCAAGCGGAAATCTTCCGGATCCACTTCCACGAGTTGCCCGCGTTTCTGATTTTTGGAATCCAGCAAACTGATCACAATCATGAGGCCGGCCAGTAGGACGAACACCCAGCCCATGCGGTGCATAAACGGCATTGTTTTGTACAACATTTCCAACAGCAAGCCGGCCGGGATGGTGGCCAATGCGCCCACCAGAGCAGCAGTGGCAGTAGTGCGTTTCCAGAAAAATCCCAGCAGGAAGATCGCTACCACACCGGGCGAAATCAGTCCGGTGAAATCCTGAATGAACTGGAATGCCTGCCCGAAGTTGGCGAGTACCGGCGCCACCAATGCGCCGATGCACAGCGCAACCACGATCACGACGCGCCCGACGAGCACCTGATTCCGCTCGTCGGCGGCGGGGTTGAAGTATTTTTTATACAGGTCGAGCACAAAAATGGTGGAAATACTATTGGCTTTGCCCGCCAGCGATGCGACAATGGCTGCCGTGAGGGCAGCGAAGGACAAGCCTTTCAGACCGCTCGGCAGCAGATCGAGCAATACCGGATACGCTTTGTCGGGCCTGAGTACGCCCTTTTCCATCATTTCCAACTGAAAATGTCCCTGCTGGTGCAACACATACGCGGCGATACCCGGCAGCACGACGATGACCGGCATCAGCAATTTCAGAAATGCCGCAAAGAGCAAACCCGAGCGAGCCGTTTTCAGGTCGGCGCCCAGCGCGCGCTGGGTGATGTATTGGTTGAAGCCCCAGTAACTGAGGTTGGCAATCCACATGGCGCCGATGATCACTGCCAGACCGGGTAGTTTGTTGTAGGCATCTTCCAGACCGCCTTTGCCGTCGGGCATCATTCGCTGGCCCGGCTCGAAAATCATGTGAAAATGCGAATCCGCCTGCTCCCGCAACAACCGCAAGCCGCTCCAGACGCCACTCGAACCAAATTCTTTGGCGACGAGGTCGAGTGCCAGATACGTGGTGGCCAGTCCACCCAATATGAGTACCAGCACCTGGATGACGTCCGTGTAGCCGATCACTTTCATGCCGCCAAGGGTGATCAGGATGGCAAAAAGGGTCAGGAAAATAATGCAGGCGGTGGATGAAAAACCGGAGATGGTACTCACCGCCAGTCCGCCGAGGTACAGGATGGCCGTGAGGTTGACAAACACATACACCAGCAGCCAGAATACCGCCATGATGGTGGCCACCAGCGGGCTATACCGCTGCGCCAGAAACTGGGGCATGGTGTAAATCTTGTTGCGCAGGTACACCGGCAGAAAAAACACCGCCACGACGATCAGCGTGGCCGCAGCCATCCACTCGTACGAGGCAATGGCCAGGCCCATCGCAAACCCCGAACCCGACATACCGATAAATTGCTCGGCGCTGATGTTGGAGGCAATGAGTGAAGCGCCTATCGCCCACCACGTGAGCGCGCCTTCAGCCAGAAAAAAGGACGCCGCGCTCTGTTCCGCTTGCTTGCGGCGGTACAGCCAGTACCCGTAGCCGGATACGCCGATGAAGTAAATCAGGAAGACGAGGTGGTCGAGCAGGTGTAATTTTTGATCCATAAAAGCAGGTTGAGCCGGTTGGGTTGGTTGCCGTTTGTTTTTTCGGCTGCAAAGTAGCAAAAATGGCTATCCACTTTCGGGAAACAAATTATCCATGCCGCTCGCACGTACAGGGCGGGGACAAGCCCCGCCCCTACCTGCAGAATAGGCCAATCGTCACAGAGATGAAGCGATTCCCTTCATAGGGGCGGGGCTTGTCCCTCCCCAACTCGTGCGAGCCCTCCCACACCTGCGCCAACCACACCTGCCACAATACATACCCTGCAAAAACCTTTTGCCGCCCCAAGTGCCGTTTTCAGGGAAACTGCGGTATACTTGCCCGCCATTCACCAGAAATGCCAACACATGAATGGAAAGACCAACTTCCCGTCCGTCCAACTGTTGGTCATCTTCCCGAGTGTGGTGACGGTGAAACTGGGGTGCGAAAATACTTGATGGTATGGCAGACAAAACTATTCTTTTGCGCATGACCAACGATGCCGTTTTGCTCAATCCCAAGCTACTTATTGGGAGGGATCAAACTAATATCCCCTTTCAGCATTTGCGGTTTCGCACGGTCGTACCCATTTATTGGGAAGCGGAAATGTTGGGGTACGATGCTTCAGATGCCCGGCTGCACCTGCGGGTAATTAACTATTCCATGGTTGAACCCTTGCCCCGGTTTGCCGAACAGCGCCCTAAGAAGGAGGTGCGGGCGCTGTATTTTGAAAAATTGGACTGGCGCATGGTGGAGCAACAGTTGAGCTCTTATACCAAAGCACATTTAACGGAGCATTTCTACAATTTGGAACTTCCGACAACTGAGCCGACACGCAATTTTTTGCCGGAAATTGAAGTCCCGACCGGCACACTAAGCCGGTCGTTTTCGGTGCCATTTTCCGAGGCGAAGATTGGTTTTGGTGAAATCACATTTGAGTGCTACTTGGACGACATAAGCCGGAACCTTTCCATTTCCATAGCGAATACGTATTTGCTGCCGGAATTCAACCTGATCAAACCCTTTATCGCCAAAAAATTGAAAAAAAAGAACTTCACCGCTCGGGTCACGGTACATTTCCGAGGTGGCGAAATTGAATGTATTGAAGCCCATTCCAACGAGATAAAAGCCATCAACGAGGAAATGCTCGAAGCGGTAAAACAGCAACGCCTTAAGGGAATTGCCCGCCCTCCTAAAATGAAACCGCCAGACCAAACTTTGTTCACATCGGAAGATATATTTGATACCTTGAACGATACGGCACCGGGCAACCCATTTCGACAGACCGATAAAGACATTCTGGACTTTTTTTCGGAAAACAAGTCCATACGAAACCGCCAACAGTTGATTTTTCTGGCGGGCAGCAAGCAATCGGAACGGCAACCGCTTCGCTTTACCCTTGCGCCTAAATTTGGGTTTTTGTTTTTCATCGAAGGGCCAACGAATCACCATTTTGCCTGGGAGCTCCTTGACTCCAATGCTACTTACCTTTGGAGTTTTCCCAAGGAAAATCGGTCGGTCGAGCAACAATTCTCGGACGTGGCGGCACAAATCAATGCTGTTCACCTCGCTGGGCGCCAGCAGTATCGCCAGCACTACAGCGATGATTTTGAGCGGCGGGTGTTTTCCTTTCACTATGTCGAACACAAGCACATAGGCTCGGCCTTAATAAATGCCTTTCCGAAATGGCGGCATAAACTCGAGGAACTGCTGGTGTAAGAAACGCAAGTTGTTGGCCCTTAAAATACTAAAAAACTTTGAAAACCAACCTGTTATCGAAAGATATGAACTGTCCAATAAATTGGGACAGTTGAAAATGTGTGCTGAAGACGGCAGGTTTCGCAAACGTGTATCACATAAAAAAAGCCGTACTTTTGCAAGCACAATTCAACGCCAACATGGTATCCATAGCACCAAAACCGGCTATTTCGCCACGAGTATTTTGGGACACCGATGTGTCCACACTGGACTATGACAAGGACAAACTGTACGTCATGGACAAGGTACTAAACTACGGCGTCTGGAGCGATTTTGTGGCGATGATGAAGTACTACGGCAAAGACGTGGTGACACGGGAGGTTGTCCGGCTGCCATATCTGAAAAAGGACGTGCTGAATTTCCTTTGTTTCTATTTCGGTCTCAAACCTGCCCAGTTCGAATGCTACACACGCAGACAGTTACAGGAGCCACATTGGGACTTTTGAAGCGGCTGATGGCCCGCCCGGAACTGGCGCAATTTGCCCTTGTCGGCGGCACCAACCTGTCCTTACGGCTAGGGCATCGAAGGAGTATTGATCTGGATTTGTTCACCAACGAGCCGTTCAATTCACAGGTGCTTGCGGCAACCCTGCCCGCCGTTTTTCCCCAATCAGAGATGGTTTCGATGAGCGATATGATGTTGTTTTTTTACATCGAGGATGTAAAAACCGATATGGTCACGCTCCCTTACCCTTGGCTTAATCCCTTTGATATTGTGGATGGTATTCGACTGGCATCGTTGCCTGATATCGCTGCCATGAAATTAAGCGCCATTGCCCGTCGGGGTGTAAAGAAAGACTTCTGGGACATCGCAGCAATGCTCGACCATTTTAGTTTGGATGAGATGCTTGGTTTTTATCGCGCGAAATACAGTTCGCACGACTTCTTTCACCTGCTCAGGTCATTAGTATATTTTGCCGATGCAGAAGCACAACGCGACCCTGACCCGCTCGACAATACAAACTGGAAACAGGTCAAAAAGAAGGTTGAATTAGCCGTGCATCGGTATGTTGACCGCAAATTAAGTTGAATACAAACCAGGTTACGGGTTTTCGCATAAATACGGGCCATGCACGGAACAGTTCCAGTTGAAATTGCCCTGCCCGTCGGAGGTGTTGGTGGTCAAGGGGCCGGAACGTGTTTTGGGGTGGGAATGTGAAAGGCTCAGATAGCCGCTTCGGCCCGCACTAAGTTTACAGGTTGAAAACGGCGTTCCGGGTTTCCATATTCTTCATAGATGTCTGTTAGCCCCTTTGTTGGCAAATCATTCAATGCTTGAAAAAGCAACGATGGGTTTTCGTTAAAACGATGATACTCTTTGGCTAACTGGTAGAGGTGCTCAAATTGGGTGTTCATGTCAAAAGTTGATTTTTTCCGGAGGATAGGTGTCATATAATGTCCGCACGGTAGCCCCCGCCTCACACCAAATCCTCCTCCCCCACGATCTTCCGATCGTGCCCCAAAATAGCCCGCGCGGTTTGTTTACCTGCAATGACCGCCGCCTCCACACAACCCGCGTTAAAACCATTGTCTATCCAGTCGCCGGTGATATACACGTTGTCGAAGCCGTTCTGATCGGTTTTCAGGCGGCACGCGCTGCTGTTGGTTTCCGAGAGGACGTACAGTTCCGTCGGGTCTATGTTCGCGCGAAACCACTGCCGGTCGAAACGGGCAATACCCGAGGTGTTCTCGGTGTCTACCAGCAAGTCCCAGTTGAAATTGCCTTTCCCATCGGACGTGTTGGGCCACAGGTGATGGCTTAGTTTCTGCAAGTAGTCCAGGGTTCTGTCGCGCACGCGGTCGTAAGCCTTTTGCGGCACGCTGTGGTCTTCGAAGTTCCATTTGTCGTACTCTACCTTGTGCTGGATGGGGCCGCACACGTAGGCGATGTTGTTGGGATAGTGTGCGTCGGGCCAGCTCTCGCGGATGATCAGGTCGCTCATGTCGGCCCAGGTGTCGAACGGCTCCTTGTAGGTGCCCGACAGCGGCAGTTCGTCCATCCAGTACGGCCAGCCCATACCCGCCACGTCGGGGTAAAACCACAGCTGGAACGCCTGCGTCTCGCAAGCGGTGACGTTTTTCACCATTTTTCGCCAGGCTTCGGACGTCTCCAGCAGTTCCTTCGCGATGACCGGCAAGGCACCAATGGAGATGCCCTGCACCACGATGTCGAAGTCCACCCCGCGCCGCAGCGTTTTTTCCTGCACGTCTTTCCAGGGTGACCAGTACGACTCCAGGTTAATGTTTTGCGCCTGCAAGGCGTCGCCTTGCACGAGTTGCTCGTACAGCGGATCGCTGGGCCAGCAGGGCAGGCCTTTCACGTCGTACAACGGGCTGTACTCGTTCAAGCCGGGTTTCAGGGTAACCTGTACACCGATTTCGATGGCCTCCACATTCTTTTTGTCGGCGTCGAGGCGCAGGTTTTTCACCTTGTGGAAAAACTCGAATTTGACGCCGCGCTTTTTCAGCACTTCGTAAACAGGCGAAAAAATGGTGTCGCCCATGCCTGCCTGCATGCGGTAGTACATGGCGCCCCGGTAGGTAAACGCCATGCGCAAGGCGCCGCGCAGAGCCGTGCCCGCCTCGAAGGTAAACTCCTTGTACCCGCCGAACACCAACCCGTAGATGCCCTGCACAGCAGCGGAGTCGAGTGTAATGGCCGACGCGCCGTGCGACTTGATCCAATCGCGGTAGTCCATATTGTTGATGACGTCGAATCCTTTGGTGATTACACCATCCTTGATGATGCCCCGGATATTGCTGAGGGCGAAATCCGTGGCAATCCACAGGTGGCGGGCCTCGGGGTCTTCGTCAATCTTGCGCTCGAACTTCAGCCACAGGGAACGCAGCACGCGTTCGAGCATGTCGAGCAGTAGGCTGTGGTGGTTGGGGTTGTGATCAATAGTGCTCTGCACCAGGTTCATGGCGGCGTAGATGAGGCGACCCTCCACGTCGAGGGCGACGGCCTCGGCCAGATGCTCGATTTTTTCCCACCACTCCTCCAGCCCCTGAAACAGGGTGTGGTGTTCGGCGGAATTAGCACCTTTGTCCTGCCCGATCAGTTTGGCAACGAAGGGCGGCAGGCAACCCGGCGCTTTTTTACCCGTAGCCTGCGCCTGTTTTTGGGCTTTCGCCTTGGCATACGTGACGTGCTGGGTATGCAACGCGGCGAGGATGTGCCGGATATATTCCCATACCGTGGGCGGAGGGCCTTGCAGGCCGGGCGTTTCGTCATTGCGCCCAAATGCAAGGGGCCAGTGCTCCCACTTGCCCCACACGTATTCTTCCAGCACCACGAGGTCGTAGGGTTTGAAGGCTTCCTGCCAGGTGGCCAAAGGTTTGTTCAGCGGGCGGTTATTGGCCTGGTAGCAGCGCTGCATCAGGTCGAACGCGTTGTCGTAGAATCCGAACCACAGGTGCAGCCCATGCTCTTCGATGCGGTTGGCGATCTTTTGGTTACGCCCACTGGCGCCCTTGCCGCCGAGTCGCCAGCCGAGTTGATAGACCGTGATCTCGTATTTGTCCTGCCAGTTTGGGTCTTCGGTGAGTTCCATGGCGGTGGTCATGGAGGATACGCCGCCGCCCAGTACGGCTATTTTTTGTTTGAGGGGAGAGGAGGGAGTTGGTTGTTCCATATTTTAACAGGTGTTTTTTCACAATCGCTCTATGACGGGGCAGTGCCTCATAATCTTTGTGTTCAGATATTCTTCAAATGCCGCTCGCGTGTTGGGCGGGGACAAGCCCCGCCCCTACCTGAATAAAGGGCCAATCGAAACAGATCTGTACCTTTTCCCTTGTAGGGGCGGGGCTTGTCCCCGCCCAACACGCGAGCGGCAGCGATGGATCACAAGGCCAATTCAGTCACAAATTAAATATACGCCGCAGCAAATCCCAAAACGTGGGTCGCTCTTGTGCCGTCCAGACTTCCCGGCCGGTTTCGAACAGGAAATCCCAGTCGAGCCAAAAGGCTGCTTCGGACTGCTGGCCGGTCGTCAGGCCAAGATCGGAAGCAAGGGGGAACAGGTCGTTTTGCGGCAGGGTGATCTGGTAGGTACCGTGCATCAGGCCCGCACCGTTGAATTTCAGCATTTTGGCCGAAAACTCCACCGCCGCCTGGTACGCCGCCGCCTCGGAAGAAGCCACCGACCGCACTTGGCGGAGCGAGCAGAAGGGCAGTTTTTTTTCCAAAAACATATCCGCCACCTCGATGGCGAGGCCGATGCCGGGCAGTTCGATGTGGCTGCCGCCGAAAACCAGGTGCTTGAGCGCTTCGAAGGCTTCCGTCATATCCGCCCAGGCATGGTGTGCGGGCGGCTGGGCCTCGGGTTGTTGCTGAATGGAGGCTATGGGCAGCCAGGAAAACGGTACATCGGGCGAAAAACGGGCGCTGCTGACGGACTCCAGTGCGAAGTGTTTGTCGGGTGCAGACGGGTCGGACGGCAACGCAATCCGGCCCAGGGCCTTGGGCATCCCGTACACCTCCCGGCCGCCGGCCATCACGATGGCGTCGTCCACAAATATGTATGGCACCAGCGCGCCGACGTGCTCGGCCACCCATACGGAACCGAGTTTTTTCACCCGCACCACGAAGATGGAAAAGATGACTTCGTTGTAGGCCACCGATCCCCAGGCGTTGTAGGGCGGCACATCGGGTCGGGACTGCTGATTGCTCGCGTAGGTGACCAGCACGATGGGCAGCAGGGGTTGGTAGTAGAGATCGCCGTTGGTGGGCGTGTTGAACCAGGCGTCGCACACGGCTTGCAGTTTGGCCGTGTCGGACTTGAACACGAAACTCATCATTTTGGAGCCACCCTCGCGAAACGGTGCGGGGAAGCCGAGTGAGCCGTTGAGGTAGTGAAACACAGGGGAGGAAGCAGCCATGACGCAGGTTTATATTTTTTAATGCGCCGAAAGGTAGCCAAACTTTTCAGCGGGGTATGAACGCTCAGATAAAATATGCTTTGACCCACGACCAAAAAAGGATGATGAAAAGGGCTGTCAAAATCGAGATAACCACAAGCAGCATCATGTACCCGGCAAGAATGGCGAGTACCGCTTTCAGCCAACACCACCACTTGCGGCGCTCCGGCCGGAAAAAACCGGTGTATCCCCACCCGACAAAGCCCAGCCACAGGACGATGTTGAATCCGGTCTTGGTAAACAATCCGACCTGCCCAGTGCCGACGAATTTCGTCAACGGGTTCAGCACAAGGCCGAACAGGCTGACAGCGCCCATCAGGTATGCGTTGAGCACAAAATGCTCAGCGTAGTTGAAGCCCGATTTGCGGAAAAACAACCAGGAAAACAACGCAATATTGGGGATGAGCAGGAAGATCATGATGGCCGGGTGGTCAAAAATATACTGGCTGAATTTCGCCTGAAATGCCTTGGCGCCCGCCGAAGGCACTGCCTGCCCCTGCTGCTGCATGACGGCATCCATGATCTCCTTGTCGAGGCCGATGAGGTGAAAAACCAGGAAATTGAGCGCCGTGGCCCACAACAGGAATTTGATCGGTTTGGTGTAGGGCGCCCGCCGTCCTTCGATAAATTCCCGGATAGTGGCGCCGGGTCGGCGGACCAATTGGAGAAACGTAAACAAAAAACCACTGTCAATGTGAACCAGCCTGTCCCGGATTTCCTCCACGACCGCCTTGGTGGTGATGCGTTTCACTTTGGCCCGCTGGCCGCATTGGGGGCAGTGTTTGCCTTCGTATTCGGTAGAGCAGTTTTTACAGGTGATCATCTCGAAGTGGTGCATTTGCTTATCACGGACAAATAAACACACTTGTTTTGAAAGCACAGACTTGATTTAAAAAAATCGGCCCTCCCGATCACGCACCGGGAGGGCCATTTTGTTTTTTCGATTTCAATCAGTACACTTGCTCGTCAAATACCGTAATGTAACCAATAACCTGCCTTAATGGATATGACATCACAAAACAACCTGAGTTACGCCATCATTGGATGTGCGTTCAAAGTACACACACAACTGGGGCCGGGACTACTCGAATCCACCTACGAGATTTGTCTCTTGCATGAATTATCAAAAGCAAATCTGACAGCCATCCGGCAGGTACCCTTACCCGTAATTTATGATGGTATCAAATTAGATGCCGGGTACCGGATTGACCTGCTTGTTGAGGACAAAGTCATTGTTGAGGTAAAGTCCGTCGATCTGCTGATCCCGATTCATCAGGCACAATTGATGACCTACATGAAACTTTCCGGAAAACAATTAGGCTTGCTGATCAATTTCAATGTGCAGGACTTGAAAACTGGGATCAAACGCATGGTGCTTTGAGTATCCACCACAGATTCACACAGATTTACACAGATTTTTCGCTCATATAATCTGCGTGATTCTGTGGTGGATACTCGCGTCGGTATCCACCACAGATTCTCACAGATTCACACAGATTTTTCGCTCATATAATCTGCGTGATTCTGTGGT
>Ga0154020_10010734_pt1 | contig 10454 bp, 8 predicted proteins | sample Klosneuvirus_201_FD_109709 | JGI IMG/M metagenome (GOLD analysis project Ga0154020, IMG submission 109709) | Active sludge microbial communities from wastewater, Klosterneuburg, Austria - Klosneuvirus_20160825_MG | ecosystem: Engineered > WWTP > Aerobic digester > Activated sludge | place... | reverse complement strand
CCGAGGTGACGCGATGAGAGCGCTCTTCCTCGCGGTCCTGGTCATGGCCCCGCTCAGCGCCGGCGCGGCGGAGTCGGACGACGTGGTGCAGAAGGCCAAGCAGTTCTTCGAAGGCGGACGCCGGGCCTATGAGGCGGGGCAATTCAAGGCCGCCATCACCGCGTTCTCCGAGTCCTACCGGTTGTCCCCGCGCGCTGCGACGGTCTTCTCCTTGGCGCAGGCCTATCGGCTCTATTATTTCCAAGAGAAGGACGCGACCAGCCTCAAGCGGTCCATCGATCTGTACCGGCAATACCTGGTGGAGGAGCCCCAAGGCGCAAGGCGCGGGGACAGCGCCGAGTTCCTGGCGGCCATCGAGCCCATCTGGGCCCGCATGGAGGAGAAGGACCGGCGCGGCGTCGAGCAGCGGCGCGAGGCGGCGCTCGAGACTCAGCTCATGATCTCGAGCAGCGTCAGCGGGGCCAGCGCTACCATCGATGGCGGCGCCGCGGTCTCGCTCCCCGCGGTGCTCCCGGTGCGTCCTGGCGCGCACAAGATCCGCACCGAGGCCCCGGGTTATCTGGCCGAGGAGCTAGAGGCGACGGCGCTCGAAGGTCGCGTGATCATGGTTGAGGCGCGCTTGACTGCGAAGCCGGCGATCGTGGTGGTGAAGGCGCCAGAGGGGATCGATGTGTCCGTCGGGGGGCGCCCCATCGGAGAGACACCGCTCCTCGGACCGCTGAGTCTGCCGGCCGGACGACACTTCCTGAGCTTCACCGAGCGGGGTCACTATCCGATGACCAAGGAGATCGAGGTGGAGCGCGGCCAGGAGACGGCGGTGGAGGTCGAGCTCGACACCACGGGGCAACGGACCCTCGCCTACGCGTTTTGGGCGGGGAGCGTCGCTTTGATCGGCGGAGGGGTCGCGACCACCTTCATCGCGCTCGGCGCCGAGAGCGAGGCCCAGCGCGTCGAGGCGATCCCGGAGACGCTCCAGCGCACCATCACGGCGGCCGAGGCGATCCACCACGACAAGGAGATCGTGCGCCGCGACCGCTGGGCGATCGCTACGGGGGTCGTGTTTGGAACGGCGCTGGGCGCCGCCGCGACCGGGACCATCCTCTACTTCTTCGACCTCCCGCGCGTGACCTTGCCGGCCGTCGGCGCGGTGGACATCGTGCCCAGCGTGGGCCCCAGCGGGGGGCAGATCTCCGGGCGTTTTTAGCCTTTGACCCCGCCCGCGGTCAGACCAGAGACGATGTGCTTCTCGAGCGCGAAGAACAGCGCCATCACCGGTACGCTCACCAGCACCGCGCCGGCGGCGAAGGCCGGCCAATCGGTCGCCGCAGACTTGGATCCCACGTAGCTCTTCAGCACGACGGGCAAGGTGTAGCCGACGTCGGTGGCCATGAAGGTGGCGGCCAAGATGAACTCGTTCCAGGCGGTCATGAAGGAGAACAGCGCGGTCACCGCGATCGCCGGGCGAGCCAAGGGCAGGATGAGGGTGAAGAAGATGCGGACCCGCGAGGCGCCGTCGATCAGGGCCGCCTCTTCGAGCTCGGTGGGGATGGTGTCGAAGTAGCCCTTCAGCATGAACACGCAAAAGGGCAGGGCGGTGGTGGAGTAGACCAGCACCAGGCCGGTCCAAGAGTCGAGGAGGTGGAGGTGATCGAGGATCACGTACAGCGGGATCATCACCATCGTCGCCGGGAACATCTGGGTGATCAGGAAGGTGGAGAGCAATCGATCGCGTCCCGCGAAGCGAAAGCGCGAGAAGGCATAGGCCGCGGTGGTCGCCAGGAGCACGCCCACGATCGTGGTGGCTCCGCTGACGATCAGCGAGTTCAGGAGCTGGCGCCCAAACAGCCACTCACCGCCCGGGCCGCTGGTGGAGAGCACGCGGCGAAAGTGCTCGAGGGTGACGGCCTCCGGGATGGGGCTCGAGCTCGTGCCGAAGCTGCGGCCGGGAGAGAGCGCCATCTTGAGCACCCAGCTCACGGGGTACAGCGCGACGATCGACGCCAGGATGAGCACGGCGTGAGCCCAGATGCGTTGAGCGGAGCGATCGCGCCCGCAGGCGGGTTCACCCCGCCGATAACGGGCCCAGATCCGTTGGCCGCGGGTGGTACGGGCCTCGGTCTTGCTCATCGGAGCGCCTCCTCGGCCCGCTGGGCCACCCGCGAGGTCATCCAGCTATAGAGGAGCAGCACCGCGAAGATGACGACCGAGTAGGCCGCGGCGTAGCCATAAGCGCCGCCTTGGGCCAGGCCGCGCTCGAAGGCCCAGCGATAGGACTCGGTGACCAAGATGTCGGTGGCGCCATCGGGCCGGCCCTCGGAGACGAGGTAGATCACCTCGAACTTATTGAAGGTCCAAATGGACCCCAGGATCACCGCGGGGAGCAGGGCCGGGCGGAGCAGCGGCAACGTCAGGCCCCAAAACTGGGCGAGACGCGAGGCCCCGTCCACCTCCGCGGCCTCGTAGATGTCCTCCGGGATGGAGGTCAGCGCGCCGAGGCAGACCACCATCATGAACGGCACCCCCAGCCAGACGTTGGTGATCAGGTTGGCCAAGAACGCCGTAGAGGTGTGGTGCATCCACGAGAAGCCCTCCAGGCCGAGCAGGCGGTTGAGCGCGCCGGTATCGGGGTCGAACATCGAGCGGAAGATCAGCGCCGTCAGATAGGAAGGCACCGCCCAGGGGATGATCAAGATGACGCGGTAGATCCGGGCCGCGCCGGTCCCCACCCGCCGGAGGAGCAAGGCCAAGATCAGGCCGAGGCCGAGGTGGAGGCTCACGTTGGCCGCGGTCCAGAGCACCGTGATCGCCAGGCTGTAGGGCAGGGTACCGGGCCGAAAGCCCTCGCTCTGGGCGGCGCGGGCGATGTCCATGAAGTTATCGAAGCCGACGAAGCTGAAGCGGCCGTGCTCGTGGTGAAAGAGCGACAACGCGACGCCGAAGACGAAGGGGATGCCGACCAGCACGAGGAGGCCGGAGAGCGCGGGCGCGATCGCCAGGTAGGCTCCGCGATGACGGCGCAGCGCGAACCAGGCGCGCTGCCCGCGGGTGCCGGAGATCAAGAAGGTGAAGATGGCACTGACCAATACCGCGGCGGCGATGGCCGCGAAGGTCGGGGCGCGCGGGACGAGCACCGTCGGGGCGTTCGGATCGACGCTGGCCAAGAGCTCCGACGCGCTCCTCGAGGCCAGCCCCAGCATGACTGAGGCCTCCATCACCAGGAGGCTCGGCGCGACCACCATGCCGAGCGCGACGGGCCCCGGCTTCTGGCGCGCGAAGCGGCTGGCGATGAGGAGGATGAGGCCCAGCCCACCAAAGCCCAGGAAGGTGAAGAGGGCGACCGGCGGGCGCGCGGCGGGGGGCGGCACCAGCTCGAGCTCGCCGCTCCACTTGCCCTCGTTGACCGTGACCCGCAGCTTGCCGCCGGGCAGCGGCGTCCTCAGCGGCGGGCCCTTCATGGACGCGGTGTGGCGTTCGGCGCGCGCGCGATCTTCGGGGTTGCTGGGGTCGAGCGCGCTGCCTTCTCGCGCGGTGCTCGCGGTGTAGACCTCGTAGAACTTCTTGTTGAGGAAGCTGTACTTCTTCGACTCGCTCTGCCGGACGATGGTCAGGGCGCTGCCGGAGTCGGCGTGACCGTCGATCAGCGCGCGCCGGGTGATCATCTGCGCCGCGCGGCCCTCGATCTCGGTCAAGGCCGAGGAGATCGGCAGCGCGATCGCCAGTCCACCGAGGACCCCCATCAAGCCGAGCCCGAGGAAGGCCCCGTAGTCGACCGGCACCTCGTCGGCCATCAGCCGCCGCCTCCCAGGCCTTTTTCAATGCGTTTTTGAGCCTCCTCGAGGGCGGCGTGAGGATCCATGTCCTGGTGCAGGGTCTTGTACAGCGCGGCGTTCATCGGCACCCAGACTGCGTTCATGCTCGGCCAGATCGGCGAGGGCACCGAGCGCCGGAAGGCCTCCTGAAAGGCGCTGAAGATCGCCCGCTCGCCCTCGTCGAGCGTGGCCAGCGTGGTCGGCCACACCGACTGGAGCGTCACGGTCTGGCCGCCGATCTTCATCCGGGGCGCCGCGCCCTCGGGCTCGCTGGAGAGGAACTCCATGAGCTGAAAAGCCTGCTTTTTGTGGGTGCTCTTGCCGCTCATGATGACGCCCTCACAGGTGGAGTAGCCGCTCGCGGCTTGGCCGCCCGGAAAGGCGGGGAGCGGCACGACAGTGTAGGGCACGCCGCGGTCGATCTCGGCGCGCAGCCAAGGTCCGCTGATCACCAGCGGGGTGCGGCCCTCGGAGAACATCGAGGCCGAGAGCACCGACGTCGGATCGTCCGGCAGCAGCGCCTCCTCCTTGGCCAAACGCTTGGCCAGGGCCAAGGAGCGCTCCATGCCGGGGTTTCGCACGTCTGGGACGGCCGACTCCCCGTCGTAGACCAGGCCGCCCAGCGAGTGCATCAGCGGGGTGTGAAAGAAGAAGTCGGCGTTCGGATAGACCAGCCCGTAGCGCTGGTTCTTCGGGTCGGTGCTCGCCTTGGCCGCCGCCAAGAGCTCCTCGAAGGTCGTCGGCGCTTTGGCCACGCGGTCGGTGCGGACGTAGAGCGCGAGCGCCTTGTGGGCCAGCGGCAGCCCGTAGAGCGAGCCCTTATACGCCAGGGCCATGACGCAGGCGTAGAGGTGACGATCGAGCAGCGGCTCGTCGACGTACAGCTCGATGGGCGCTACGAGGCCGCCTTCGGCCCAGCCACCGAGGCGGTTGTGGGCGAAGATGAAGACGTCGGGCCCATGGCCGCGGGGGATGGCCGCGCTGAGCTTGTCGGTCAGGGCATCGTAGGGGACGTAGCTCGCCTCCACCGCGATGTCGGCGTGCTTGGCGGCGAAGGCGGCGAGCGCGGCGTCTAGGCCCTCGCGCTCGGTGTGCGTATAGCTGTGCCAGAGCTTGAGCGGCACCGGCTCGGCCCAGGCGGGTCCGGCCAGCGCGGCGAAGGCCAGGAGCGCGGCTCGCAGCGCGTGTCTGGGCCCGCTATCGGCGGGGTGAACCCGCCTGCGGGCGCGATCGCTTCGCTCAACGTGTCTCACAGCAGCGTCTCCCCCGGCTGATCGTCGTCGTCGGCCTCAAAGAGGTGCGTCGCTTTGGCGTCAACGTCGAAGGACACCGTGGCTCCCAAGGCCAAGCTGGGCTGCCCCTCGACGCGGGCCGTGAGCCGCGTGTCACCGCTCAGCTTGAGGCGCACGAAGGCCTCGCCGCCGGTCTGCTCGACCAGCTCGACGGTGCCGCGGTGCTTGCCGCTCGGGCCCAGCTGTACCGCGGGGGCTCGCAGGCCCAGGAAGGCCTTCTTTCCAGCGTGTCTTGCCGCGATCAGCCCCAGCTCCACGGTGAGCTCGGCCGACTCGAAGCGCTCCCCGGCGAGCTGCCCCGACACCAAGCTCATGGTCGGCGTCCCGAGGAAGCGGGCGACGAAGGCGTTGCTCGGATCCTGGTAGACGGTCAGCGGAGGTCCGAGCTGCTGGAGCTCACCGCGGTCCAAGATCGCGATGCGGCTGGCCAAGGTCATTGCCTCGATCTGGTCGTGGGTGACGTAGACCATGGTGGTCCCGAGCTCCCGGTGGAGGCGGGCGATCTCGGCGCGCATCTGGGTGCGCAAGGCGGCGTCGAGGTTGGAGAGCGGCTCGTCAAAGAGGAAGACCTGGGGGCGGCGTACGATCGCGCGGCCCATCGCGACGCGCTGCCGCTGGCCACCGGAGAGCTCTTTGGGGCGCCGATCGAGCAGGGCCTCGAGGCCGAGCAGCGCGGCGGCCTGATCGGTGCGCGCGTCGATCTCCGGCCTCGGCGTACCGCGCACCTTGAGGCCGTAGGCCAGGTTCTCGCGCACCGTGAAGTGGGGGTAGAGCGCGTAGCTTTGGAAGACCATCGCGATGTCTCGGTCTTTCGGCGGGACCTTGGTGACGTCGCGATCGCCGATGCTCAGCTTGCCCGCGCTGGGCTCCTCGAGGCCCGCGATGATGCGCAAGGTGGTGGACTTGCCGCAGCCCGAGGGGCCGAGGAGCACCAAGAGCTCGCCGTCCTCGATCGTGAGGTTGATCGGACGGAGCACCTCGACCTCGCCGAAACGCTTGGCGATGCCCGAGAGGACGACCTTGGCCATTCGGGCTCGGGCGTTAGCACGCGTGGTTGCCCCTGAGAACAGGGTCCTGGGCTTTCGCCTGGATCGGGAGCTGCCCGAGAGCTCGCGCTCGTGCTACCGGCTCTCTATGGTCCAAGTTACGTTGATCAAGGGTGACGGAATCGGTCCGGAGATCGCCGAGGCCACGGTGGAGATCTTGGGCGCGACCGGCGCCCGCATCGAGTGGGACGAGCGCGACGCCGGCCAGGCCGGCATCAAGAACCACGGCGCGCCGCTGCCGCCCGACACCGTGGACTCCATCCGCGCCAATCGCTACTGCCTCAAGGGCCCGCTGGCCACGCCGATCGGCGGCGGCTATGAGTCGGTCAACGTCGCCCTGCGCAAGGAGTTCGAGCTCTACGCCAACGTCCGCCCGGCCAAGAGCATGAAGGGCGTGGTGACGCCGTTCCCGAACGTCGACCTGGTCGTGATCCGCGAGAACACCGAAGGCTTCTACTCCGGGATCCAGTTCTACACCGACATCAAGAAGTCGGCCGCGCAGTCCATCGGCATCACCACTCGAGCGGCCAGCGAGCGCGTCATCCGCTTCGCCTTCGAGTACGCCCGGGCCAACCAGCGAAAGAAGCTCACCCTGGTCCACAAGGCCAACATCCTGAAGCTCACCACCGGGATGTTCCTCGAGGTCGGCAAGAAGCTGGCGGCCGAGTACCCCGACATCAGCTTCGACGATCGCATCGTGGACAACATGGCGATGCAGCTCGTCACGCGGCCGCACACCTTCGACGTCATCGTGACCACCAATCTCTTCGGCGACATCCTCTCGGATCTGACGGCTGGACTCGTCGGCGGGCTCGGCCTGGCTCCTTCGGCGAACATCGGCGAGGAGGTGGCGCTGTTCGAGGCGGTGCACGGGACCGCGCCCGACATCGTGGGCAAAGGCATCGCCAACCCCACTTCGCTGGTGCTCTCGGGCGCGATGCTGCTCCGCCGCCTCGGCCACGGCCGAGAGGCGGACCGTGTCGAGGCCGCGGTACGCGCGGTGCTGGAGGAGGGAAAGATTCGGACGCCGGATCTCGGCGGGACGGCGAGCACGATGGCGTACGCGAAGGCGTTGGTGGAGCGCGTCCGCGGCTGAGGGCGCGGAGGTTCCAACCGCTTGAAGCCCCCGTTGCTGTCCCCTGTTCACATTCACATTCCCCGGTCCGATTCTCGTCCCCTGTTCCCTGTTCCCTGGTCCCGGTCCCCGGTTCCGGATTGCCCTAGCCGGTGAGGATCGAACGGGGAACGGGGAACAGCAATCGGACCGGGGAATGTGAATGTGAACAGGGGACCGGGAACCGATCGCGACTTTCGCCCAGCGGGCGTTCGGTCCGAGGCGCACCCGTCGTTGTTAGACCGTGGCTTCGGCCCGCACCGGCACTTCTCGCGCGGCCCAGCTGGCCAGCGGGATCGCAAACACGACCAAGATCGCCGCGAGCACGAAGGCCGCCCCCGGCAGATCGAAGCTCATATCCCCTTTGTGCAGGAATGCCGCGAAGGTCATGGTGAACATCGCCGGCCCGATGAGCCCAGCGATCCCGCGGATGCTGGTGTTGGCGCCTTGCAGCTGCCCTTGCTCGCCGCGGCCGACGCGGCGGCTCATCAATCCCTGGGTCGCCGGCCCCGTCAGGCTGCCGAGGGCCGACAGCGGGATGACGAGCCAGAAGGCCAGCGACGTCGGTGCCAGGCCCATCGCCACATACGACACGCAGGCGAAGCTGAGCCCGGTGAGCATGGTTCGGCGCTCCCCGTAGCGCGCCACGACGCGCCGCACGAGGCCGCCTTGCACCGCGCCCGAGGTGATCCCGATGGCACCCAGGGCGAGGCCGACCGTGCTCTCGTTCCAGCCGTAGCGGTAGCTCGTGTAGAGCACAAAGCAGCTGGGCAAGACCTCATGCGCCAGGTTGACGAGCCAGCTCACCGAAGCCAGGCCGAGCAGGCCAGGTTGGCTGCGGAGGAGCTTGAGCGCGCCGAGCGGGTTGGCCCGGGCCAGGGAGAACGGGGCTCGCCGCTCCTTGGGCAGCGACTCGGGGAGCACCAGCAAGCCGTAGCAGGCGTTCGTCAGCGAGAGCCCGGCCGCGACCCAAAACGGCAGCCGCGGGGAGACCACTCCAAGGAGGCCGCCGACCGCCGGTCCGAGCACAAAGCCGATCCCGAAGGCGGCGCCGAGGAGGCCAAAGGCGCCCGCGCGTTTCTCGGGCGGCGTCACATCCGCGATGTACGCGCCGGCCGTTGGGACGCTGGCCGCCGTGATCCCTGAGATCACCCGCCCCACGAAGAGCCAGGCCAGGGTGGGCGAGAGCGCCATCAAGATGTAGTCGAGCCCCAGGCCGAAGTTCGACAGCAAGATGACCGGACGTCGCCCGAAACGGTCGGAGAGGGCCCCCAAAAAGGGCGAAAAGAAGAACTGCATCAGCGCCCACACCGTGCCGAAGAGCCCGAAGGTGCGGGCGCCGTCGGCGGTGTTGCCGTCCATGAAGCTCACGACCAGCTTGGGCAGCACGGGCACGACCATGCCCACCGCCAGCATATCGAGCAGCACCGTGATGAAGATGAAGACCAGCGCAGCGCGCCGGGGCGCGGGGGCGGGCATGTCGGTCGAGCCGGTCATGGGGAGGAGGTCAGGGGGGCTTAGCGCGGTTGCCCGGCTGCGTCACGGGATTTGCGCTCTTCGCCGCACTTGCGGAGATCCGCGCGGCAGCCTTAGAGCTAGCCGGTGGTGGCTGTGCGTGGCTCCCTCGAGCCCTATTTCGAGCGTTTTCGCGAAGGCACGATCGGGCACGATCAGCGCTTTCGTTCCCCCTATGGCGAGCAGCGGATCGTATACGCCGATTGGACGGCCAGCGGTCGGCTCTATGCCCCGATCGAGCGGAGGATGATGGAGGGCTTCGGTCCCTTCGTCGGTAATACCCACTCGGAGCAGAGCGTCACCGGCACCACGATGACCCGCGCTTATCGCTTCGCGCAGGAGACCATCAAGCGCCACGTCAACGCCGGCCCCGACGACGTCCTGCTGCTGACCGGCACCGGGATGACCGGCGCGGTCGTGAAGTTCCAGCGCATCTTGGGCCTGGCGGTTCCGGATCGGCTGCGCGAGCGGATCACGATGGAGGAGCGGGAGCGGCCGGTCGTCTTCCTCACACACATGGAGCACCACTCCAACCAAACCTCCTGGCTCGAGACCTTGGCCGAGGTGGTGGTGCTGGACGCGGACGAGCGCGGGCTCGTCGATGTGGGCTCGCTCGACCGCGCGCTCGAGAAGTACCGCGATCGCCCGACCAAGATCGGCTCCTTCACCGCCTGCTCCAACGTCACCGGCATCGAGACTCCGGTGCGCCAGCTGGCCCGTTCGATGCACCAGCATGGGGGCCTGTGCTTCGTCGACTACGCGGCCTCGGCGCCCTACGTCGACATCGACATGCACCCGGCCGATCCGCTGGAGCGCCTCGACGGGATCTTCTTCTCTCCGCACAAGTTCCTCGGCGGGCCGGGCTCCTCCGGGGTGCTCGTCTTCGATCGCCAGCTGTACCGGAACGTGGTGCCCGATCAGCCCGGCGGTGGGACGGTGCTGTGGACCAATCCTTGGGGGCAGCACCACTTCGTGGAGGACATCGAGCTGCGCGAGGACGGCGGGACCCCGGGATTCCTGCAGGGGATCCGGGCCGCGCTGGCCGTGCGCCTCAAGGAGGAGATGGGCACCGCTCGCATGCGCGATCGCGAGGCGGAGCTGGTCTCCCGGGCGATCGCTCGGCTCCGCGCGGTGCCCGGGCTACGGCTCCTCGCCGAGCACGTGGAGGAGCGGCTCGGGATCCTCTCCTTCTACGTGGAGAACGTGCACTACAACCTGCTGGTCCGCCTGCTCAACGATCGCTACGGAGTTCAGGTCCGCGGCGGCTGCTCCTGCGCCGGCACCTACGGCCACTACCTGCTCCACGTCGACCCTCAGCGTTCGCGGAGCATTACGGACCGCATCGATCACGGCGATCTCTCGATGAAGCCGGGCTGGGTGCGCCTGTCGGTGCACCCGACGATGACCGACGCCGAGCTGAGCTGGTGCCTGGATGCGGTCGAGGCGTGTGCCAAGAACGCCGCGGCTTGGGCCGCTGACTATCACTACTCGCCGACGACCAATGAGTTCGAACACCCGAGCGACGCCGCCCAAGCGGGCATGGACGCCTGGTTCCGGCTCACCTGAGCGACAGCGGTTGACCGAGCTCGACCTCGACTTTGTTGCCCGCGGTGTCGACCACCACGGCGCGACCGATCTTGAGGCGCGCGCTGGGCACGCCGGCGCTGCTTGGCTCATG
>Ga0154020_10010732_pt1 | contig 10455 bp, 10 predicted proteins | sample Klosneuvirus_201_FD_109709 | JGI IMG/M metagenome (GOLD analysis project Ga0154020, IMG submission 109709) | Active sludge microbial communities from wastewater, Klosterneuburg, Austria - Klosneuvirus_20160825_MG | ecosystem: Engineered > WWTP > Aerobic digester > Activated sludge | place... | reverse complement strand
CGTCCACCATTTTGAGGTGCAGTCCGCTCGGGTTCTGAATTTTGGTGTTGGCCAGGAATGGCGCAATGACTCCATCCTTACTGCACAGCACCCCTTCACCTGTTCCAAACCAGATTGTGCCTTTCTTGTCCTGAAGCATGCTCCACACGGCGGACCTTCCAGTGAAGTTCTGGTCTGCGGGGGGCGTGCTGAGCACGGACCAGTTTGCGGCGGATGGGGTGGGGATGCCGCGGATGCTGTTGCCATCCCACCGAGAGAGGCCGGCATCCGTGCCAAACCAGACTCGTCCTTGCTTGTCTTCCAGGATCGACCACACGGTGTTGCTGGTCAGCCCATCCGTCATGGTGTACTGGGTGAAGCTCTTTCCGTCGAAGCGGTACACGCCATCGCCGGTGGTGCCGAACCAGAGGTTGCCGGCATTGTCTTGAAGGCCACACCTGACCTCTTCGTACTGGGTGCTTCCCGGGGACTTGTGCAGTTTGGGATTGCCGGCGGGCAGGGTGGACTCCGCTGGTTGCACGCTTGCGGCGCAGGATGTCAACAGCAGCGCCGCGAACGTCAGACAGAGAATGGCTTTCATGGGTGGCCTTGGTTGGAGTTTTGGGGCACGAGGGTGGCCGCGGGTCAGAGTCTACGAGATGATCGTTTCGGGTTTTGGCAGAATCTGGCTTGTTACGGGCCGGTTACAGAGAGGCGATTGATGGTCGGCACAAGAAGATGGTGTCGATGAAGGACGACCAGAATCAGTTGCATCGGGCGCGATGCGAGTAGGCACATCCATCGTGGCGACACGCCACGGCTCACCTTTGCGAACGCTTTGATTGAACTGAGTTGGCTCTAGCCAAGACTCGCGCACCCCTGAAGGGGTGCGGGAGAGGGGGAGGCCTGACCAGAGGTGCGCTCGCGGAGCCTCGCGACCTCTGGCAACATTCGTGCACCCTGCGGGTGAAAGCGGGAGGCAGGAACTTGGAGTTGCATGTCGAGCGCGGCGGGCGTCGGGCATCGAAGTCGGAGGAACCGACTTCGATGGCACGGCGACCAAAAGGAATCATCGAGCGGAAGCTCGATGGCACGGTTAGGAGAGGGCGCGGTCCAGGTCGGCGATGAGGTCGTCGGCATCTTCGATTCCTACCGAGAGGCGGACCAGGCCGTCGGCGATTCCGAGTTTGGCTCGGGCTTCGGCGGGGATGCTGGCGTGGGTCATGATGGCGGGGTGCTCGATGAGGGATTCGACGCCGCCGAGGGATTCGGCGAGGGAGAAGAGGTGGACTTTTTCGAGCATGGAGCGCGAGGGGGCGAGGCCGCCCTTGATGACGACGGAGATCATGCCGCCGAAGCCGCGCATTTGGCGTTTGGCGAGTTCATGCTGGGGGTGTGAGGGCAGGCCGGGGTAGATGACTTTTTCGATCTTGGGGTGCTTGCTGAGCCAGGTGGCGATCTTCATCGCGTTTTCGCAGTGGCGCTGGACGCGGACGTGGAGGGTTTTGGTGGAGCGGAGGAGGAGGAAGCAGTCCATGGGGCCGGAGACGGCGCCCGCGGCGTTTTGGACGAAACGGAGACGCTGGGCCAGGGCGTCATCGTTGACGATGAGCGCGCCGCCGACGACGTCGGAGTGGCCGCCGATGTACTTGGTGCAGGAGTGGAGGACGACGTCGGCGCCTTGGGAGAGGGGGTTCTGGAGATAGGGAGAGGCGAAGGTGTTGTCTACGACGAGGATGGGGCGGTGGAGGGTGATGTTGGCGGGGTCGAAATCACCGGGTTGAGCGGCCGCGCCGGGGAGGGTTTTGACGAGCAGGGCCATCGCGCGGATGTCGATGACTTTGAGCATCGGGTTGCTGGGGGTTTCGAGCCAGATGATGCGGGTGCGCGGCGTGATCGCGGCCTTGGTGGCGGCGTGGTCGGTCATGTCCACGCGGGTGGCGGTGATGCCCTGGTGCTTGAAGATCTTGTCGAGGATGCGGAAGGAGCCGCCGTAGACGTCATCGGAAAGCAGGACGTGGTCGCCGGACTTGAGGATGTGGAGGATGCAGTCCATCGCGGCCAGGCCGCTGGAGAAGGACATGCCGTGGGCGCCACGCTCGAGGGTGGCGAGGTTGGCTTCGAGCGCGGTGCGGGTGGGGTTTTTGGAGCGGGCGTAGTCGTAGCCATCTTTGAAAACGCCGGGGCTGGACTGGACGAAGGTGGAGGTGAAGTAGACGGGCGTCATGATGGCGCCGGTGGTTGGGTCCGGAGTTTGGCCGGCGTGGATGCAGTGGGTGGCGAAGCGGGCGGTGGGGTTGCCGGCCATGGGGGTGATGGTAGGGCGGTGTGCTGGGGACTGATTACTGGGTGGCGCCGCATTCGGGACAGGGGTTGGCGTGGTTGTGGAGGAGGTTGTAGTTGCAGTGTGGGCAGTGGCCGCGGCGGAGGCGACGATGGCGGCGGTGGATTCGGAAGAGCCAGGGGGAGCTGAAGATGGTGGCGTAGAGGAGGGTGTTGAGGAGGAACGCGGGGAAGATTGGGTAGAGGGGCAGGCGGGAGCGGAACGTGCCGCTCGCAAGTGAGAGTGGGTAGGCGTGGCGGATGGAGCTGTTTGAGGACGGGGTGGCGGTGAGCTCTATGGAGTAGTCCCACTTCAGGCAGAGGAAGGGGAAGCCGTAGGCGCAGCTGCCGGCGCGGCTGTCGGGGTTGGGGTCGGGGCGCTGGGCCCAGGAGGGGATGGGGGTGGGCGGGACTTCGGCGGTGGTTTCGCGATAGAGGTGGTATTCGCGGTATCCGAAGCCGTGCATGGTGTCGCCGAGAATGGGGGATGTGGCATCACGCGAGCGCACGGATTCGGAGCGGCGTGATGGGGAGACACCGTGGTAGGAGAGATAGAGCTCGACGGACCAGGCGCTGGCGATGGTGGCGGTGAGGCTGAGGAAGAGGATCAGGAGGCAGCGGAGGAGGGTTCGCATGCTGAGGGGAGGGGTGTGCCGCATTCGGGGCAGAGGGTGGTTTGGCCGCGGAGATCGTAGTTGCAGGCGGGGCAGTGGCCGCGGCGGAGGCGGAGGTGGCGGCGGGTTTGGCGGAGGAGGATGGGGTTGGAGAAGAGGGTGGCGTAGAAGAGGGTGTTGAGGAGGAGGCCGGGCCAGATTGGAATGACAGGTAGGTATACTGCATCGCCGTGGTTTTTGCCAATCCAACGAAGAGGTGTTTGCGGTGTAGTTTGGACCGTGTTCGATTTCATGCACATCCAAGGCATCCCGCTGGCTATGGCACCGGTGGCCTGGTGTGATTGAGGGTCTGGTGCTGGCACCCATCTTGGCGGCGACGCATCGACATCCGGCCAGTCGACGGGATACCCCGCAGGATCGTAATAATTCTGTGACCATTCCTCGCATCCGGGCCACCGAGTCCTGAGGCGCAAGAGTTGCAATCGCTGGTTCGCTAGGGAGCCGGGGCTGAACTGAGTTGTATCACCACCGCGGCTACCCATCATGCTTCCGAAATCCTCCAAATATGCGCGATTTAGTTCGCACGTCCACGCAACCGCTAGAGAAGCGAGGAGCCCCGTAAGAAGAAAGAGGCCAAAGCGAGTTGTAACGCGACGTCGGCTCATTGTGCGTTCGAGGGTCTTGGAAGCGTTGGAGTCCGGCCGCACTCGGGGCAGGGTTTGGTGAAGTCGTTGAGGAGGTTGTAGTTGCAGGCGGGGCAGTGGCCGCGGCGGAGGCGGAGGTGGCGGCGGGATTGGCGGAGGAGGTAGGGGTTGGAGAAGAGGGGGGCGTAGAAGAGGGTGTTGAGGAGGAGGCCGGGGAGGATGGGTCGGAGGGGGAGGCGGGCGGTCAGAGGACGACTAGAAAGCGTCAGTGGGAACACGTGGCAGAGCGTTGTTTGATCGGGCGTGACGCCAGTGACGTCGAAGTGCGCGGACACATATTCCCACTTCAAGCATGGCAACGGAAAGCCGTATGCGTATGTGCCGGTGCTCCGATCGGTTAGGTGGTTCGGTCGCCGGACCCAGGATGGAATCGTTGTTGAGGGCCAAATGTCGATTTCAGGATGGCCATTTTTGAGGTCAAAGCCGAGCAGGTATTCGCGGTATCCGAACTGTCGTGCGTTCATGCAGAAGCAGATGCTCTCGGAACCGTCGTATTCGATGAAGTTGACTTGAGTTTGCGAATTTGGCACGCCGCGATATGCCACATGGATTTCGATGCACCATGCAACGGCAATGGAGGCAAGAGCGCCGGCGAGCACAAGAAATGCGAAAGCGAGAATGCGCCTTGCTCCGGGTTTGCGACGCAGTTGTTGCATGCGGTTCGTCCACCCTCCGGGTGGGGAATCAAAGGGGGCTAACCAGGGGCGCGCTCGCAGAGCCTCGCGGCCCCTGGCAACGTTCGTGCGCCCTCCGGGCGAAGAGCGGAGGTCAAGGAGCGGAGTGATGAGGGCGGGTTGGAAACCCGCCCTCCCCAAAGCAAGGAAGCGGCGCCGTCACCCTTCGGCGCCTTGGTCGATGTCGGCTCGGAGACGTTCGAGGAGGGGGTGTTTGGATTCTTTTTTGGACTTGAGGCGGGCGACTACCAGGGGTGGGACCATGTTGGAGAGGGCGCTGAGGTCTTTGCCCATGGCGGTGATTTGTTTGATGAGGCTGGAGCTGGTGTAGGCGAAGGTTTGGCCGGCGACGACGAAGGCGGTTTCGAGGTTGGCCACTTCGCGGTTGGTGAGGGCTTGCTGGACTTCGTATTGGAGGTCGGAGAGGTTTCGCACGCCGCGGAGAAGGGCGGTGGCGTTCATGGAGCGGGCGAAGTCGACGGTGAGGCCGGAGAAGGAGTGGACGTGGACGGGGGCTTGGTCGGGTTCTTCTTTGACGAGTTCCTGGATGAGGAGCTCGGTCATTTCGATGCGCTCTTCGGGGGAGAAGAGGGAGTCTTTGCCGGGGTTGCGGCCGATGGCGACGATGAGTTCGTCAAAGAGGCGGCGGCCGCGGCGGATGACGTCGAGGTGGCCGTAGGTGATGGGGTCGAAGGAGCCGGGGAAGAGGATGCGGTGGGTGGTGGGTGGCACGGGGGGAGTTTAGTGGGAGGAAGTGCTGAGTGCCGAGTCCCGAGTGCCGAGTGGGGATTGGGAGATAGGAGGATGGGGAGTCGGAGGGGAGGGATTCAGGGCGGGTCTTGGAATCGGATGTTGCCGGGATGGACGTCGAGCATGTAGATGCCCATTCGTTCGAGGGCGATCAAGATCATCGCGGCGTGGCCCCAGTTGGGTCCGAACTCTTCTTGTTTGGAGGCGAGCCATTCCTGCATGACTTCTTCGGGGAACTCTTGGGGGAAGTCGAGGTGGGCGCCTGCGAAATCGAGGAGGAAAGGGGCTTCGACAATGGTCATCTCGATGATGCCTAGCTGCGAATCGGTCTGCAGCATGTTGGGAACACGATGGCCAAGGACCTGGGAAACGCCTTCTGATTGCAATCGCTCGTAAACCGCTTGCTCTGCCTCATAGGCGTGTGGTTGCTCGAAGACCTTGACGGCAGTCGACCGAGAGGTAGCCCAGACGCTACCATCTTTGCCGAAGCCCAGCCGGGCGGTGAGTTGAATGCCGCGAGTCTGCGCGTAGGCCGAGAGACGATCTTTGACGGAACCACCCGTGAACGACATGCAGGCAAGATACGGGAACGGCGGATACTCGGCCAATGTTCGCTTGCGCTTGCGAGTCAACGGCTGTTTGTTTCCACTCGCGCAGGTTGGACACGATCGGATCATCTTTGACAAACCGACCGCCCTCCCGGTGGGAGATGCGGAGGTCTTGGTCTCGATCGACGGGCACGAGCAGCGAATGGCTGTGCATATCAAGGATCGCGATCAAGCCCGCCTTGTGGTGCCGATTGTGATTGATTCACCCCCCCACTAGCAAGCAGGTGCGTTGGTTGATTGTCTAAGGCCCGCCGCAGGGGCGTTGGGCGGTTTCCCCATGCACTGAGGCTTATAACGGAGTGGGGTGTTGCGTGGGGGCAACAGTTTGGGTTACGGCTTTGGCCTAGGCGGTACAGGTGGCGCGGGGGCGGCCTCCTTGGCGGGTTGTGGATGGTTTTGGGGGGCGGTGAAACGGATGGTGTAGGTGCGTGGCGGATGGCTGCCGCGCACCGGGGCGGAGTGCCCGGGTGATTGGCGGAGCCGAGTTCTACAAAGTCCCCTGGTGTGGTCCCGCATCGGTTGCCTCCCCGGTGCGGGACCTTTTAGCTTTTGGAAAGTGACGGGTCAAGCGAGGGCTTGCTGGGTTAAGGGCCTCGCGCTCAGCGGAGCGGGCTGTCGGGCATTCCGCGGCGAACCCAACGATCGTATTGGATGAGCACGTTGAACTGGTCGGTCGCGATCAGCACAACAGCGACCGCAAGGCAGCTCGCCAAAGCCCATCGCCAAGTGATAGCCCCCCACCGCTTACGCGTGAGCAAGTAGCCGAGCCCGATGATCCAGACGAGATTCAGCCAGCGCACTTCCCAGCCGGTGTGATTGTCTGGCAAGCGCGAAACCACGCTGAGAGCGAGGAACGCCGCACACGCGATTTGCCCGGTTACCACGACGATTTCACCCGAGGGTGGCTTGTTCACCAACGGCCTCCGTGAATCCTCATTTGTAGTCATTCGGCGATCCGGGGTTTGGACGATCTCCCCGCTACGCTTGGCACATGCGGATTCTACTGACAAATGACGATGGGATTCGGGCTCCGGGGTTGGCGGCTTTGTATGAGGCCTTGGTTGGGGCGAAGGGGCCGGGGCCGCTTTTGGATCACACTGCGGGGGCGGTGCATCGGTCGCCGCGGTCGGTGGTGTATCCGGTGGCGCCTTTGACCGTGCAGTCGGCGATGAGTCATGGGATTACGTTTCATGATCCGCTGATGGTGCATGAGGAGCCGGTGCGGTTGACGGATGGGACTGGAGTTGCGGGGATGGCCGTGGATGGGCGGCCGGCGGATTGTGTGAAGCTGGCGATTTCGCAGCTTTGGCCGGAGAAGTTTGGGGAGGGGTCACGGCCGGACTTGGTAGTGTCGGGGATGAACCACGGCGCGAACTGCGGGATCAATGTGATTTATTCGGGAACGGTGGCCGCGGCACTGGAGGCGGCGTTTTTGGGGGTGCCTTCGTTTGCGGTGAGTCTGCACATGGGAAAGGGGAAGGCGCGGTTTGATGTGGCGGCGGGGTGGGCGCGGGTTGCGATTGAGAAGCTGATTGCGAAGGGGCTGCCGGGGGCGCATGAGTGTTTGAGTTTGAATCTGCCGGTGTGTGAGGTTGAGGCGCCGATGCCGGAGATTGTGGTGTGCCCGATGAATACGCATGGGCTGGTGGACAAGTATGAGAAGCGGGTGAGCCCGCTGGGGGATGTGTATTACTGGGCCGCGGGGCATGGGTTGGATTTCCATGGGACGGAAAAGGGGACGGATGTGGAGTATCTGCTTCGCAGGTTCATAACCGTTACGCCACTGGGGTATGACTTGACGGCGGGGGCGGGGATTGGGAAGTGGAAGGCACGTTTGGAGAAGTAGCGGGCGTGTGACAGATTCGTGCACCCTCCGGGTGCGGGAATCAAAGCCAGTGAACCTGGGGTGCGCTCGCAGAGCCTCGCGACCCCAGGCAACGTTCGTGCACCCTTCGGGTGAAAGCCAAAGAGGATCGTGAGTTGCAGGCGGATCCTGGTCAACGCGGTTGTTGACCGTTGAACGCGGTCGCGTCGAAGTCGGAGGAACCGACTTGGATGGCACGGGGAGTGAACGGTGTGGGAAGATTGGGACATCGAGCGGAAGCTCGATGCCACGACGAAAAAGGCGGCCACACTTTCGCGCGGCCGCCCGGAGGGAGAAAGAGAGAGTTCGTAACGTCCGGGGCCGCGGCACAGATTGCGCTGCGACCGGGCACCGAACGGAGGGGACTGCTGGATGTCGGCTTCGGATGGCTCCGCCGACCGGCCGCAATGAGATTCGGCTAGGCGAGCATTGACTCAACACTTTTCAGGTGCGCCGGGAGGTCGGCCCGGAGTTGGTCAATCTTGTCCTTCGTGAGCTTCAGGAAGTCGAGTATGGGCTCTGAGATCTCGGTGGTGACCAGGTCAAGGCGGAAGCCCTGAGCGACTTCGGCGGCGAGGCGGTCTCCGACGTAGACGATGCACGGAAGTGTGCGGGTGTCCACGGAGAGGTCCATGGGGCGGTGGTGATAGCCGGTGACGTTCGCGAAGTTGGCGGGGAACTTCCACTTGGCGCAGAGGCCGGCGCCGAAGTTCTGGTGATTGGCGCCGAAGACGGCATCCTCAGCCTCGAGCATGTCGGTGGCGGGGATGCCGGACTTGTCAGCGCCGGTGCGCTGGATGACTTCGATCAGCTTATTGCGGTCGCACTGCATCTCGACCATGATGCCGATGTCGTGAATGAGGCCGCAGAGGAAGGCTTCGTCGGAGACGGCAAAGCCCATGCGATCCGAGAGCATCTTGCACGTCGCGGCGGTGACGACCGAGTGCATCCACAGCGATTTGGCCGAGAAATTGGGGGTCAAGTCGCCGCCGCGGAAGAGCTTGGCCAGCGATGCGGCGATGGCGATATTTTTGACGGCGTTCAAGCCGAGCATGACGATGGCCCGGTTGATGGAGCCGATCTGTCCGGGGAGGCCGTAGAAGGAGGAGTTGACGACCTTCAGGATGCGCGCGCAGAGCGCGGGGTCGTTGGCGATGACCTTGTGGAGGTCTTGCGCGGTGGACTTGGGGTCTTCGACCAGGGCGACGATCTTGAGCGTGATTTCTGGCAGGGTCGCGATGTGGGAAATCTCGCGAATCCCGTCGTTCACAATCTGGTCACGCTGTGCGGCCGCGGTGGTCATTGGTAGCTCCGGTTAAGGTCCGTTTTGCTCATCGGCGGAACCGGAGGGGCACTTGCGTCCGAGAGCGCGGAATGGATGCGCGGTCGATTTTCCATTCAAGATGGGTGAGGACACGAGCACCCTTTCAGGGTGCAGAGATTTGCGCGATGGATGTCCGGGGGTGCCGCGATGCGCGGCGACTCCCGGCTACTGACGATCGAGGCCTTCGGCCTGAGGAATGGGCGTTCCGCGCGAAGGCGACCGGGACGAGGACGGCCTAGCTCAGTTCAGTACGTGCAATGTTTGCGCAGCAGTTTGGGATCGTTTGGGTTGGTGGCTGCTAGCAAGGCGGCGATGCGGGGGCCGGAGTGGCCATCGCCGTAGGGGTGGGTGATGGAGGCTCGGTCGAGCTTTTGGGCGGCGGTGATGGCGCGGGAGACCTGGTCGGGGTGTTCGCCGGCGGAGGTGATGACGTTGGTGGGGCGTTCGCGGCCGGATTGGCGGGGGCCGATGTCGATGGCGGGGAGTTTGAGGGCCGCGGCCTCGATGAGGGCGGCGGAGGAGTTGCCGATGAGAACGCCGCCTGAGGCGGCGAGGCGTTTGAGGAGGGAGAGGAACGCCGGGCGCGGGATGTGGGTGCGGGCGGTGACGCGTTTGTCGGTTGTGCTCGTGATGGCGCGCAGCGTGCCGTCGCGGCCGGGGTCGAAGTTGGGATGGAGGATGAGGATGCGGCCCCGGACCGAAGAGAGCGAGGCGGTGACGAGGTCGGACATCACGGCTTCTTCCTGTTCATCTGTGCGGCCGACGGGGTGCATGAGGATGATGGCTTCGGGGGCGCCGTATTCGATGAAGCCGGCATCGTCGATGGGGGTGACTTCGGAGAGGCCGTCGATGGCGGGGGAGCCGGTGATGTGGATGTGCTGGGGACGTTCACCCAATTTGGTTAGGCGGTCTGCGGATTCTTTGGTGGCGGGGAAGTGAAGGTGGGCGAGCTTGGTGATGGCGTGGCGCATGGCTTCGTCGGCGACACCTTCGGCGCGATCCCCGCCGTGGATGTGAGCGACGGCTAGGCCGCCGATGGATGCCGCGGATGCGGCGGCGAAGGCTTCGATGCGGTCGCCAAGGACTACGACCCAGTCGGGAGCCAGGCGCTCAAAGGAGCGGCCGAAGCGGGAGATTCCACCGCCGAGGGCCTGGACGTCGGCGTTGCGGCCGGTTTTGCCGGCGATCTGCATGGGGATGGCGTCGGCGACGGCGAAGATCGCTTTGACGTCGTGGTAGGTTTCGGCGGGAGAGATGAGGTGGGAGCCGGCGGCGATGACGAGGAGCTCGCAGTCTTTGCGGGCGAGGGTGGCGAACATGACGGGTTTGAGCAGGCCAAACTCAGCGCGGGTGCCGGTGATGATGGCGATGCGGCGGATGCCGGGGGCGGTCTCGATGGGAGGACCGGGGCGGACGGAGGGGTCATCGTTCCAGCCGTCGCCGATCATGCTCTCCCCCCCGCCCCCACTGCTTTGGGCGCGTCGATGTCGTCGTTGGTGATGGGCATGTCAGATTCGATGGCGCGGCGGAGACGGCGGCCGAGAAGTTCGGAAAGTCGCCAGGGTTCGATGCCGGTGCCGGGGCGTTTGATGGTGAGGTCTTCTTGGGTAAGGATG
>Ga0154020_10010731_pt1 | contig 10456 bp, 7 predicted proteins | sample Klosneuvirus_201_FD_109709 | JGI IMG/M metagenome (GOLD analysis project Ga0154020, IMG submission 109709) | Active sludge microbial communities from wastewater, Klosterneuburg, Austria - Klosneuvirus_20160825_MG | ecosystem: Engineered > WWTP > Aerobic digester > Activated sludge | place... | reverse complement strand
TCACCGCGGCGAACGAGCCGTCGTGGACGTTCACGGCGCGGAAGACCTCGCCCATGCCGCCGCCGCCGATCCGCTCCAGCACCTCGAAGGCGCCGATCCGCTCGCCCGCCTGCCGTGCGAGCTCGGCGAGAGGCCTGCGCGTCTCCGGCAGGTTCAGCCAGGCTTCCTTCTGGATCCGCAGGATGCCGTCGTCGCGAGAGAGGGCGCCGCGCTCCACGAGCCGTTCGAGCGCCGTCGTGAGGCGCTTCTCGTCGAGGAGCACCTTCGATTCGGTGAGCGACGCGCCGAGGGCCGCGAGGAGGTCGCGTTCGGTGCCGTCCTTCTCGAAGCCGAGCCGCGCCACGGCGACGAAGACGAGACGGCTGACGCGGTCCAGCTCGCGCCACTCGGCCCCCGCTTCGGAAAGGAGCTTCCAGTGCGTCGCCTCCTGCGTCTGCCAGGCGGCCTCCAGCGCGACCACCGCCTGCGCGGCGATGCCGGCCGCGTGCGCCAGGTCGTCGTCGTCGTAGGCGAGGCCGCCGGGCCGCTCGCCGAGCGCCGCGAAGCCGACGCAGGTCTCGCCCGACAGGAGCGGCACGACGGCGCAGGCCCGCGCGGCCAGGAGGGCGTCGATCAGGGGGCTCGAGCCTGGCGGGTCCGTGACGCGGAAGGGAGCCGACCACGAGACGATCTCCTGCGGCGAACCGATCACGCCGGCCATGCCGCGGTGCCTCACGAGGGGCGCGCGCCCCTCGCGGAACGCCACGGTGGCGTGGGCGCGGACGGCCCACTGTCCGGAGAGCGTCAGGCTGAGGCGGCGGACGACCTCGTCGGGGTCGATCGCGCCGGACAGCGCGCGACCGAAGTCGAGGAGCGCCTCGAGCTGCTGGACCTTTCGGTCGAGCCTCCGATTCAGCTCCAGGAGCTCGTGCGCCGCGTCCATCGTCGCGCTACTTCTTCAGCCGCTTCACCATGTGGAGCTCGTTCTTCTTGCCGGGCTCGATCTCGTAGCGCACCTCGTCCACCAGCGACTTCATCAGGCGGAGTCCCAGCCCGCCCGTCTTCCTTTCGGCCGCGAGCTGGAGGACGTCCTTCTGCTTCACGTCCTCCGGGTCGAAGCCGCGGCCCGTGTCGATCACCGTGATGCTCACGGCGTCGCCGTCGAAGGCCGCGCGGATCACGACCTGCTGGGTGGTGTCGTTGCCGTACGCGTGCTCCATCACGTTCGTGCAGGCCTCGTCCACCGCGAGCTCCAGCTGGCCCACCTCCTCCTCGGAGAAGCCGGCCTGCACGCCGACGCGGGTGACGAACTCGCGGATGAGGGCGAGGTTCTCGGTGGACGACGGCACGTGGAGCGCGAAGCTCTGCTCCAGCGTCTGCACGTCAGACCTCCTTGACGGGCACGTCGGCGAAGCGCTGCACGGCGGCGGGTACGTCGTCGAGGATGTCGTAGAGCGACGCGAAGCCGAGGAGGTCGAAGACCTGACGGACCTTCGGGGAGAGCCCGCAGATCTTCAGGTCGCCCCCTTTCTCGCGGATCTCCTCGACGAAGCCCATGAAGACGCCCAGGCCAGCCGAGGAGATGTAGGTGAGCCTCTCGCAGGCGACGATCAGACGGACCTTGCCCGCGTCGATCTGACCCTGGAGCGCCTTCTCGAACTCCGGCGCCGTGTGGGCGTCGAGGAAGCCGGCGAGAGAGAGAACGGTCAGGTCACCCTGCGACGCCGACGAAACGGAGAATGGATTCGGCATGCGGCCTCCTCGGGATTTCGACGATGGTTTTCACCAATTGTAGGCTCGACGCCGTCACCTCCCGGGCGTCCACCGCCACACGGAGCTCTCCGCCTCGATGGTGTTGTAGGCCATGAAGCGCCCGTCGCCCGACAGGTCCACCTGCAGGAAGTTGCGGTAGCTCGGGATCTTCAGCATCAGGGAGGGCGCCCCGCCGGTCACGGCGATGCGCCACACCTGCACGAAGCCGGGATCGGTCGTCAGGTAGACGAGATACTTGCCGTCGGGCGTGAAGAGCGGGCGATAGCCGCGCTCCGTGACCCGGCGCGGCGGCGCGGAGCCGTCCGAGGGGACGATCCAGACGCCCTGCGTCGGCCCTCCCTCGCGGTTGCCCGCGCAGCAGACCCACCTGCCGTCGGGGCTGGGCCTTCCTTCGCGGAAGCCCTTCGGGGCGACGGCCTTCTGCTCCTTCGTCTTCATGTCGTAGCTGAAGATGCCGAGGTCGGAGCCGCCGCCGTCCTTCGCGTAGAGGACGCGCTGGCCGTCGGGGAAGAAGTAGGGACGGATCTCCGCGGTGGGCCAGTCGGTGAGACGGGTCGCGGGACCGCCCTCCGCGGGCGCGGTCCAGAGGTCGTAGGTCCCCTCGGCGTCGCCGGACCAGACGACCTTCGAATCGTCCGGGCTGAAGGTGGGGTTCGTGTTGCGCCGGCCCGCGCCGGAGATCCTGATCCTCGAGCGGGTCGCGAGGTCGACCACCCAGACGTTCCGGACCTCCTCGTGCGGATATGTGCAGTACGCCAGCTTCTTGCCGTCGGTGGAGAGAGACGGTCCCCAGGCGCCGCCGTCGTCCGTCAGGAGGCGCGGCGACTCGGTCGGCTTGCCGTCGTCGCCGAGGCGGACGCCCCAGATGGACCAGCGCTCCCGGTGGACCTCGAAGAGCATCGAGCCGTCGGCGGCGGTGCGCGGGTAGGTGTCGGGGCCGGCTCCCACGGTGAGGCGCTTCGGCGCGCCCCCCTTGGTCGGGATCGCGAAGAGGTTCCACGAGCCGTCGCGGATCGACGAGTAGTAGAGGAAGCGGCCGTCGACGCTGAAGTCGCAGCCGTTCGTCCCGACGCCGTGTGCGAACGGGTTCTTCTCCTTCGTCACGGGCGTGGCCGCGCCGCCGGTGATCGGAACGCTCCAGACGTTCACCTCGCTCTGGATGAGCGGGATGTTGACGAAGGCGACGGTCTGCCCGTCCGGGGAGACGCGCGGCGACGCCAGGCGGCAGCCCTTCCTTTCGGTGAGCCACTTCACCTCGCTGCCGTCGGCGTTCGCGAGGCCGATGGCGTCGCGCTCGCCGGGCGACGAACGGATGAAGACGATCTTCTTGCCGTCGGGTGTGTAGGACGGGAAGCAGCCGTTCGTCAGGATGCGGCGCGGCGCGCCCCCGACCGCGGGGACGATCCAGATCTCGTCGCCCGTCTGCGTCTCCCGGGTATAGACGATGGACGTGCCGTCCGGGGACCACGCGGGGTCGATCTCGTCGTCGGGGGAGTCGGTGCGCTGAACGGGGTCGGCGCCCGGCCCCACGATGTAGAGGTCGTAATTTCCCTTCAGGTTGCTCGTCACGACCACCGTGTTGCCCACGGGCGACGGCGCGCCCTGGGCCCAGTCGGCGCCCGTGGAGACCGCGATGGGCTCGATCCGCGGCGAGGGAATCCCCTTGTCGCCGCCCCAGAGGAGGAAGCCGGCGGCGATCCCGATGACGGTGGCCGCCGCCACACCGGCGAGCGCCACGCCCGAGGCGACGCGCCGCGGGAGGAGGGGGGTCTCGACGGTCGTGGGCACCTGCGGCCTCGTGCGCGAGACGCCGGCGAGGACGCTCTTGAGGTCGAGGACCAGGTCGCGCGTCGACTGGTACCTGTCCTCGGGCTCCTTCTTGAAGCACTTGTCGAGCACCCAGACGAGGGCCTCCGGAACGCCGGAGACGTGCGTCCGGATGTCGGCCGGGTCGTCGTGGAGGATGGCGTGCATCACGTCCACGTCCGAGCGCCCGGTGAACGCCCGCCGGGCGCTGAGCGTCTCGTAGAGCGTGGAGCCGAAGGAGAAGAGGTCGCTCCGGTAGTCGACGCGCTGGCCGCTCGCCTGCTCGGGGCTCATGTAGGCGGCGGTCCCCACCACGAGCCCCTCGGCGGTGGGCGGGGCGAGCGTCCTCTCGTCGGAGTCGAGCCCCGCGGTGGTCGTGCTGCGCCGCGCGAGGCCGAAGTCGAGGATCTTCGGCCGGCCGTCGGGTGTGACGACGATGTTCGCGGGCTTGATGTCACGGTGGACGATGCCGGCGGCGTGCGCGCGGGCCAGGGCGTCGGCCACCGGGATGAGCAGCTCCAGCGCCCGTTTCACCGAGAGGCGCCCGTCGGTGATGTGGGCCTCGAGCGACTTCCCTTCCACGACCTCCATCGCGATCCAGCCGACGTGCTGCTCCTCCGGCGGGTCGGTGCCGATGGTGGTGAGCTCGTCCCCCACGTCGTAGATGGCGACGATGTTGGGATGCTGGAGAGACGACGCCGCGCGCGCCTCCTCGAAGAGCCGCGCGCGGTCGCGCCGTCCGCCGCGCCCGTCGAGCGCGAAGACCTTCAGCGCGATGTCGCGCTGGAGGCGGTCGTCGTAGGCGCGGTAGACCACGCCCATCCCGCCCGAGCCGAGCTCGCCGAGGATCCGGTACGGACCGAGACGGAGGGGAGGTGCCGGGGACACGCGTCGAGGATTATGGGACGGGTCCTGCGGCGCCGGGAGCCTCCCGCGGGCTCCCGGCGCCGTGCGGGTTCGCGCTACTGCTGCTTGGTCTGACCGTCGTGCTTCTGCTTGGCGATCCGTTTGCTGTCGCGGCGGGCCTCGGTGCGGAGCTTCTTCCGCTCCTTCGGCGTCACCTTCCCGTCGGCCTTCGCCGCGGCCTCGTCGGCCTTCAGCTTGTCCTCGCGCGCCTCGAGCCGCGCCGCTTCCTTGTCGGTCAGCTGGCCGGTCTCCTTCCCTTTCTCGATCCGCTTCTCCTGGTTCGCCTCGCGCTTGTCGACCCGCGGGGTCTCCTGAGCGAAGGCCGGTCCGGAAAGGGCCAGCAGGATGCCGAAGGCAAGGGGTGTGGTGAGTCTCTTCATGGTCGTCCTCCTCTTTGTGGGCTTTTCCCGCAATTGTCTCAAAGACGAAGAACGGCGTCCCGGGGTTGACGCGAGTCGCCGAACGTGTGCGCCGGCTCACAGCCGTGCATTCCGGCACGGAGGACGCAGGCTTTGGTAGGCTCTCGGCACGATCACCGGCCTTGGAGGTCCCCATGCGCGTACGGTCCGTTCTCGCGGTGTCACTCTTCCTGAGCGCTGGAGTCGCCTTCGCGCAGGCGCGCCTCGTTCCGGGGCCGGCCTTGCCGCCGCCCGCGCAGGGGGCGCAGCTCGGCTTCATCGACTCGGCCCTCTCGAACGTGAGCGGCTGTCCCACGGGGACGCTCCGGGACCTCGGCATCTCCGCGGAGTCGTGCCCCACCTCCGGCGCCTGCTCGAAGACCTATTCCTGGAGCCGTCCGACCGGCTGGGACGCGAGCACGACCTACGAGGTCTTCACCGCCAACGTCGCCGACTACTGCGCGTTCGCGGCGACGATCAACCTCACTCTGGCCGGAACGACGGCGCAGACCTCGTTCACCACGAGCATGCCGATGAACGTCGCCACGGCCGTCCGCGTGAGGGTGACCGGCTGCGTGGACGTGATCTCTCCGTACACCCTCGTCTCCGACACCTTCCAGTCGGCTCCGGCCAAGCCCGTCGCGAGCGTGAAGGAGACCTCGCCGGGGCAGGTCACCGTTGGGCTCGTCCAGAGCGACGCGCGGACCTCGGAAATAACCGCGATCGAACGGGCCAGCGCGGGCGGCACGTTCAGCCCGCTCCCCTTCAGCCTGGAGCAAGGGCACTTCGTCACCAATTTCTGTCCGGCGGGGAGCCAGAAGAGCTACGTGGACGCGAACGTCGCGCCCGGCACCTATCAGTACCGGTTGAAGAACTTCGGGAACTTCGCCACCAACTTCGAACCGGTCACCTCCGACCCGGTGTCGATCACCGTGGTGGGGAGCGAGACGTGCTCGCTCACCTGCACGGCCACGGGCGCGACGACGGCGACCGTCGGAGAGAGCGTGAGCTTCTCGGCCTCGGCGGCGCCGACGGCCGCCTGCTCCGGCGCGCTGACGCATCTGTGGGACTTCGGTGACGGCACGCAGAGCGTGCTGCAGAACCCCGTGAAGGTCTACACGAAGGCCGGAACGTACAGCTGGACGTTCCGCGTGGCGTCGGCCGCGGGCGGCCTCCCGTGCACGAAGTCGGGGACGATCACCGTGACGGACGCCGCCAGCTGCTCGCTCACCTGCACGGCCTCGGCCCCGTCCACCGCCACCGCCGGAGATAGCGTGAGCTTCGCGGCCTCGGCGACGCCGACGGGCACCTGCCCGGGCGCGCTGGTGCACCTGTGGGACTTCGGCGACGGCACACAGAGCGTGGACCAGAACCCGCGGAAGGTGTACACGAAGGCCGGGACGTACAGCTGGAGCTTCCGCGTGACGTCGGGGCCCGCGCAGGGCGGGCCGTCCTGCACGAAGACGGGGACGATCGTGATCGCCAGCGGCTGCCCGACCCCCGCGACGCCCGTCATCGGCCCGCTCCCGAGCACCGTACCGTCCGGCCGCGCGATCTCGGTGTCGTGGACGGCGCCGTCCGCGGTCACCGGCGCGCTGACGTATCTGTTCGAGACCTCGCGCGACGGCTTCCGCACCGTGGAGTCGTCGCTGTCGAGCCGTGCGGCCTCGGCCGTCGTCACGCCGAGCCCGTCGCCCGCCGAGTACACGCTGTCGTTCCGCGTGAAGGGAATCGCGGCATGCGGCGCTCACGGCGCGTTCTCGGCGGTCAAGAGCGTCCAGATCCTCCGCGCGGCCGCTGCCTTCATCGTCACGCGCTCGAGCACGGCGCTCTCCGCGGTGGTGGGGCAGCCGGCCGCGCCCGGCTCGGTCACGTTCCGCAACGTGGGCGCCGTGAGCGGCTCGGTCGCGCTGTCCGCGCCCCAGGGCGGCTTCGTCACGGTCTCGCCCCCGAACCTCAACCTCGCGCCCGGCGCCGAGGGGACGTTCACCGTCGCCGCTGCCGCGTCGGCCCTCTCGACCGAGGGCTTCTATCAGGGCGTGATGGGCTACGGCTCCGCCGATTCCCTGGGCTGCTCGCTCACGGTCGTGGCCGAGAACGCGCCCAAAGCGCTCGTGAAGGCGTCGGCGTCCTCGGTGGTCTTCAGCGCGCCGGCCGGACAGAACCCGCCCTCGCAGACGATCACCGTGATCGTCGCCTCGCAGTCCACGGCCGGCACCGTCAACCTGACGCCGTCCATCGGTCCGGGCGGCTCGTGGCTCACGCTGCGGCAGTCGGCGGCGGGTGCGCCGATTCCGGCGGGGAAGCCGATCACGCTGACGGTGGATCGGTCGAAGCGGGGGAAGGACGAGGGCGTGCCACCGCTCCGGACGCTGATCCGCTTCACGCCGGTCGGTGGTGACCCCGCGACGGACGCGGCCGTCGTCGAGGTGATCGACAACGAGCCCGTTCAGGTGATCGCCGGCGCCGGCGGCCGCAGCGCCGCCGGACGCGAGGGGACGGAGGCGCTCGCCGTGTCGCCTCCGCCGGGCGGAACGTCCTTCATCATCCCCACGGCGGTCAACGCGACCGGCGGCAGCGGCTCGGTCTTCACGTCGGACGGCTGGATCAAGAACCAGAGCCTGAACACCGTCTCGGCCGACCTCTACTACACGCCCCAGGGCAAGGACGGGCTGACGGATCAGTCCGTGCTGAAGGCGACCGTCACGCTGCCGGCCGGCAATACGGCCCGGCTCTCGGATCTGATGGGGAGCTACTTCCAGGCGAGCGGCACGGGTCAGGTGGAGGTCCGCTCGGAGTCGCCGAACGAGCTGTCGGTGCGGACGCGGGTCGACTCCATCCGGGGCGGCGACGCGGCCAGCCGGTACAGCACGGAGATCCCGACGGTCCCCTACGGCGCCGGGACGTATCTGGGCGGGCCGGAGCTCGTCGTCCCCGGCATCGACTCCGACGTGGCGAACCGCGCGAACCTCATCCTGGCCGAGACCACCGGGGCGTCGGCGGATGTGCGCGTCACCGTGTACGACGTCGCCGGCGCCATGGTGGGGAGCCCGCTCGAGAGGTCGATCCCGCCGTACGGCAAGCTCCAGGTGGACAGGCTCGTCGACCAGGTGGCGCCGGGCCGCACCCTCTCGGGCGGCTGGGCGGGCGTCGTCGTGACGGGCGGCGCGGGCCACGTCGTCCCCGTGGTCACCGTGATCGACAACAGGTCGGACAGCTTCAGCGCCATCCAGGGGAAGAGGGCGCTCGAATCGGCGCCGGGTGCGCGGAGCGCTCTCGCGGGCCCCAGCGTCTACGTCATCCCCACCGCGGTCCGGACGGTGGGCGCGAACAACACGCAGTTCCTGACGAGCCTCAGCCTGGTGAACGGCACGGCGAGCCCGGCGCGTCTCACGCTCGTCTACCACTACGTCGACCAGGATGACGGCGGCGCCGTGAAGGAATCGCGTCAGGACGTGACGATCGTCGGCCGCGGATCGCTCAGCAAGCAGCTCGGCGCGGACGTCATCCTGAACCTCTTCGGCGTCACGAACCGCTCGTTCGGCTACTTCACCATCGAGGGCGACGCCGGCAAGGTGGTGGGTGTCGGCGCCATCTCGGCCCAGGTCGACCCCACCGACCCGTCGAAGGGGATGCGGACCGCGCAGGTGAACGGCACCTACCTGGACGCGCCCGAGGTCCTCGCGCTGGGCGATGTCGAGACCCGCTTCGCGGGGGCCGAGAAGTCGGTGCAGAAGCGGACGAATCTCGTCCTGGTGGAGCTTGGGGGGCAGCCCGTCGACGTGATCGTCCGGGTGGCGTCGTCCACGGGGACGCTCCTGGCGCAGCGGACCGTCTCCATCGGCGCCGGTCAGTACTTCCAGATAACGGATCTCTTCGGAGACCAGGGCGTGCAGCTCGGCGAGGGGCCGTTCCAGAACATGGAGGTGACGGCGCAGGTCCTGGGCGGCACCGGCAGGGTCCTGGCGGTGGCGACGGTGAACGACAACATCTCGCGGAACCCGGAGATCTTCCTCCTGAAGGCGCCCGGGCCGGGGGAGGACACGATCGGGTTCTGAGAGGCTCGCGGAGGTAGACTGATCAAATGTCCAGCGTGGTGACCCTCGACTACCCGATCCCGCCGCGAGGGGCGGATCTCCCGTGCGACGACGGAGTGCCGATGGAGACCGAGCGCCACCGCAATCAGATGTGGATGCTGATCGAGACGCTGAAGGTGGGCTGGAAGCACCGCGACGATTTCTACGTCGCGGGCGACATGTTCCTCTACTTCAGCGAGACCCAGGTGCGCAAGAACGACTTTCGCGGGCCGGATCTCTTCGTGGTGCTCGGAACCGACAAGAGGGAGCGGAAGAGCTGGGTCGTCTGGGAAGAGGACGCGAAGCTCCCGTCCGTCGTCGTGGAGCTCCTGTCCGAGAGCACCGAGGCCGTGGACCGGGGCAAGAAGATGAGGATCTACGCGGAGCAGCTCCGCGTCCCTTACTACTACCTCTTCGACCCGTTCACGAAGGTATTCGAGGGGTACGAGCTCGACCTGAAAGCGGGGCGATACGCGAGAATGGCCCCCGAACCCGACGGGGCCATCGCGTGCCCGGTCCTCGGCCTGAGGCTCGGTACGCGGCGCGGCGTCTACCTCGACACCGACACGGAGTGGCTGCGATGGATCGAGCCGGACGGGCGCGTCCTGCCGACCCGAGGCGAGGAGGCCGAGGCGCTGGCGGCCCTCGAGAGGGCGCGGGCCGAATCAGAAGTGGCACGAGCGGAATCGGAAGCGGCACGAGCGGAATCGGAAACGCGCCGAGCGGAATCGGAAGCGCGCCGAGCGGTCGAGGCGGAGTCCCTCCTGAACGACGAGCGCCGGCGGGCCGACGAGCTGGCGGCGCGGATCCGGGAGCTCGAGAGCCGCTCCGGCGCGTGAGGGCCGCCGCTACAGCTTGAACCCCACGGTCACCCGGACGCCGGCGGGTACCGGACGCCCGTCGACGGTAGCGGGGTCGTAGCGCCACTGCTGCACGGCTCGCTCGGCGGCGCCGTCCAGGAGCGGGTGAACGCCGTTCACGACCTTCACCTGGTCGACGGAGCCGTCCGACTTCACGCGCGCTTTCAGGGTCACGACCCCCTCGAGCCGCATCCTCTTCGCGACATCGGGGTACTGCGGGCTCACCCGCCTCACCTGGACGGGCTGGGTCACGCGTGCCTTCGGCGTGCGCGGCCGGGCTGCCACGCTCTTCGGCGCCGCGGGCCTGTCCTGCGGCTGCGACTCCTCGACCGTCACGTGGACCGGCGGCGCGGGGGCCGTGGCCGCCGTGGACGGAGCGGCCGGCGGAGGAGCGGCCGGTGCGGGCACGGGCGGCGCCACTGCTCGCGGCGGTTCCGTCGGGGCTTTGCCGCAGCCGACGACGGCGGCGAGGGCGAGGGCGGGCGCGAGCGCACGAAGGGCGTTTTTCATCTCGATCTCCTGGAGGGTGTGCCTATGCGTCGGAATGTAGGGCCCGAGCCACGGCCTTCGCCTCCCCCGTTTGTGGGAGGACGCCATCCTCCGGCCGGGGCCGAACGTATCCTCTCGGCGTGGGTGCGGCCGTCGTCGTGGAGAACGT
>Ga0154020_10010730_pt1 | contig 10456 bp, 10 predicted proteins | sample Klosneuvirus_201_FD_109709 | JGI IMG/M metagenome (GOLD analysis project Ga0154020, IMG submission 109709) | Active sludge microbial communities from wastewater, Klosterneuburg, Austria - Klosneuvirus_20160825_MG | ecosystem: Engineered > WWTP > Aerobic digester > Activated sludge | place... | reverse complement strand
TGGCTCGCGGAGCTGACGCTGCACGACGACGACGTGAACATCACGATGCTCGCGAACGTGAAGAGCTGCGACAAGCAAGTCGACGGTACGTACGTGGTGACGGCGCAGCCGTTCGGCCTCGGCGGTGACGTCAAAGTCGCGTGGACGAAGCTCGTCTCGCGCACGCGCAAGACGGCGACGTAGCCGAAAAGGCGAACGGCCGATCGCGGTGCGTGCAACACCGCGACCGGCCGCCCGGTCAATGAGGTTCGCTACGCCTCGGTCGTCTCTGCCTTGCCGTTCGCGAACGGCAGGAACTGCTTCATTCCATCCATACCCATCACGAGCTTGATCTCGTCGATCTTCTCCGCGATGTCCTTCATGGTCTCGAGCTCCTTGAGGCGCATCAGCACGGGGTTCTCCGCGATGACCTTCGCGGTGTTCGCCATGTTGCGCGTCGCCGCCGCATCCTCACGGCGCAGGATCACGTTCGCTGCCGCCGCCTTCTCCGCCTCGATCACCTTGTTGAGCAGCGTCTTCATCTCGCCGGGCAGGATCACGTCCTTCACACCGACGCGGTGAACACGCACGCCGAACACCTCTGCGCGCGGAACGACCTGCGCCTCGAGGTACTTCGTCAGCGTGTCGCGACCCTCGAGCAGCTCGTCGAGCGTGATGCCAGCGATGTACTCGCGTGCCGCGAGCTGAACCGCCAGGTACAGCGAGTCCTTCACGTCCGCGACCGCGTGAACGGTCGTGGGCGCGTCCGACGGCGCGTACTCTGCCGTGAGCGTCAGGCGCAGCGTGACCTTGTCACGCGTCATGAGCTCCTGACCCTCGATCTTCAGCTGCTGCACGCGGGTGTCGAGCACGGTCACGTTGATGCGCGCGCCCGGGTGGTTCCAGAACACGTGACGGCCCGGCTCGAGGATTCCCTCGAAGCGGCCCTGCACGTACTTGAGACCACGCTCGAACTGGCGCACCTGCTGCTCGATGACCTCCGTCGCCGGAATCACCGCACGCAGCTCGTCCGTCAGCTCCGGCGCCTCGCCCGTCACCACGAACGGCTTCACCTCGATGTTCGGGTTCACCGTCCACAGACGATGAACACCCGGACGCAGGTACTTCACCGGCTTCGCGTCGCGATACACGACCGCGCGCTCGAGCGTGCCGAGCGTGAGCGTCGTCCACCACGGCGACGGGAGCTTCGCGAGCACGTCGGGCTGCGCCATGAACACGATGTCGTCCGTGTTCCAGATCGCGAGCTTGTTGTGCTTGCCCCAAAACGCGTAGTGACCCGGCTCGAGGATGTCCGTCGGCTTACCGTCGCGCAGCAGGACTGCGCGCTGGTTCGAGTCGATGTTCGCCTCGAGGAGCTCCGCGTGCGGGATGACCTTGCGCAGCTCGTCGGTGAGCTCGGGCAGAGCATCCTTCTCGTCGTAGACGCGCCACGTGATGTTCGACTCTACGTTCCAGATGCGATGCACACCCGGACGCAGGAACGCCGCCGCGCGCTCGTCGCGAAGGACGATGCCGTACTGAGAAGCGCCGAGCTGCACCGTCGAGTACCAGTCGGACGGGATGCCCGCGAGCACCGAGGCCGGTGCCGTGAACGTGAGCTGATCCGTGTCGAAACGGAACACGTCGTAGTGCTTCCAGAAGGTGTAGCGGCCAGGGCCCAGCGCGCGAACGGGCTTGCCGTCGCGCACGAGCACCGCGCGCTCGTGGAGGTTCAGGTGAATGTGGTGCATGGGGTCTCTCCTTCCAACGGTCCGCAGTGCGGACAAATCGATCCGCGTGATGCGGATGAACAAGGGTGGCCGGCGTCGGTGACCGCCAACTCGCCGTGGCGCACGTGCTGTCGTGCTCGCGCGCGGTTGCGAGGGGCTCCGAGGCGTACGAGCCGAAGCGATGCGATTCACGCGCTCGCGGTCGCGGTCATCGAGACGATGATGGCGAGGCGACGGCGTGGTCGGATTCGTTTCGAGGCGTACGACGCGTGGTTGGATCGATGATCCTTCCGGGCAATCACCGACGACGACCTGCACAGGTTTTTTGCGGGTTGCAAGACCGCTGGAATGCTGGGATGTGCAAGCCCAGTGCGTCTACCGTTTCGCCACCCCCCCATAACTGCGGAGGAGGAAGGAGTCGAACCTTCATATCCCGGTCCCATCGAGCACCACCTGTTCGCCCCCGGTACCTCGGAGAAAGGTGTGCATTCCTTGGTCGGACACGCCCCGATGACGACCTTGCCTGGTCGACCGAGCGTGCGTCCCGAGGCCGGTTTGGCCTGAGCGCGTGAGCACCCGATGAGGAGCACAGAACTACGGCACGCGAGCGCATGCGTCAACGAGATTTTTTTCGCGCGCTCGATTCGCGAACGCGCGCGCCGCCTTATCATGAGCAGATGATCGGGACGACCGTCGGTGGGTACGAGATCACCGAAGCGCTCGCGGAGGGCGGCATGGGAGCGGTATGGGCCGCGCGTCACTCGGTCATGGATCGCAGCGCGGTCGTGAAGCTCCTGCATCCCGAATTCGGTCGAGATCCGGAGATCGTGCAGCGATTCCTCAACGAAGCGCGCGCGGCGGCGAGCATCGATGACCCGGGCATCGTGCAGGTGTTCGACGTCGGCCATCTGCCCGACGGTCGCGCGTACATCGTGATGGAGCGTCTCGGCGGACAGACGCTCTCGCAGCGACTGCGGCAGCGACAGAGCGAGCCGCCGAGCAAGACGCGAGCGGTCGAGACCGTGCAGGTTCTTCGCCTGCTCGCGCGCACGCTGATCGCCGCGCACGAGGAAGGCATCGTTCACCGCGACCTCAAGCCCGACAACATCTTCCTCGTCCCAGATCCCGACGTCGCCGGCGGCGAGCGAACCAAGATCGTCGACTTCGGCATCGCGAAGCTCGCATCGAGTCAAAATGCGAGCGTCACGCGGGCCGGCAGCACGTTCGGAACGCCGGCGTACATGGCACCCGAGCAGTGCACCGACTCCGGCAGCGTCGATGCACGCGCGGATCTCTACGCGCTCGGTTGCATCGCGTACGAGATGCTCGTCGGCCAACCGCCGTTCGGCTTCGCGGGCATCGCGGTGATCGCGGCGCAGCTCTACAGCGAGCCCACGCCGCTCCGCGAACGCGATCCAGCGATCCCGCACGAGCTCGCGACGCTGGTCGAGCGGCTCCTGCGCAAGGATCCCGCGGAGCGGTACGCATCGAGCGCCGAGCTCTACGCCGCCCTCGATGCGCTCGCGCTCCAGGCCGACGCGCTCCTCACGCCGCGGCCGTTCGACATCCCTCCGACGGTTCCGCCGACGAAACGGGAACGTCCCGCACCCGCTCCGATCGATCCGGCCTCCGCTTCGGCAGTCACGACGATGTCGGCGGCGAGCGGATCCGCGAGCGCACCACGCGCGCCGAGCTCGTCGAAGCTGCCCTACGTGATCGCGGGTCTCAGCCTCGTCGCCATGACCATCGTCATCGTGGTGCTCGTGACGAATCGCTCGACCACTCCCACGCCACCACCCGCTGCTGCCGTGCCGGTGGAACAAGGCAACGCGCTCGCGGACGCGATCCAGGCGCAGTCCGAGCAACGCTGGGAGGACGCGATCGCCGCGGCCGCGAGCGTGACGCGTGACGGCGACAAGCCGCGCGCGCAAGCGATCCTTGCGACCGCGCGCACGGAGGCGAAGCATCAGCGAACCCTCGTCGAGCTCGAGCACGCGATCGCGACGGGTGATCTCGCGATGGCGAATCGCGCGCTCTCGACGATCGACCCGAAGAGCTTCTATCGCGCGCGCGCCGAACAGGCCGTGCGAGCGGCCGAAGAACGAGCGCGTGTCGCGGCAACTCCGACCGAGGTCCCCGCGCCGATCGTGCCGGTTAAGAAGACAGTGCCGAAGAAGGCGCCGCCTCCGACAAAGGCGACGCCGACGGTGCGGCAGGTCGACGCTGGACCGATCTGGGATAGCGAGGACGCGAACAAGAAGTGCCCGGCCGTGTGCAGGGCACCGTCGCGCTGGAACGGTGGTTGGCGCACCACGATCCCGAATCAGATGTCGACGTGTGACTGCGTGACGCCGTGAACCGACGCGATGAAGTGCGATCGATGGGATGGTCGTGGCGATGCGAGTGATGACCTACAACATCCTGTACGGCTGCCACGAGCGCTCGGGGAGCTCGTTCATCTATCAGCCCGCGCGCGCCGCCGCCGTGCGCGAGGTCGTACTCGCCGAAGCACCCGACGTGCTCGGCGTGACCGAAGCGGTGTTCTGCGGGCCGCGCGGCCGGCACTTGCTGCACGATTTCTCGTCGATGTTCGACATGCCGCACGTGTTCTTCGGCGGCGACGAGGGCGATTGGACGAGCTGCCTCGTCTCGCGCTATCCGATCGTCGAGGCGACGCGCATTCCGCTCGGCGGGAGTCCGAGTGGCATCGAGATGTCTGCGATTCGCGCGGCGATCGACGTCGATGGCCGGCGTTGGCGCTTCGATCTCGTACATCCATCGCCGCACATCACCGAAGCCGCGCGCGTCGAAGCATTCCGTCCGCTATTCGCGCCGACCACCGAGCCACGCGTGATCTTCGGCGACTTCAACGCGTTGTCCGACGAAGATCCGTACACGCACGAGTCACTCGTGGCCGACATGCAGGGCCGGACCGCGGATCCCGCGGCGACCGCGACGATCATGCTCGATCGACAATTGCTCGCCGCAACCCGCGCCGCAGGCTTTCGCGACACGCTGCCGTCGGCCGCGCGAACGCACACGATTCCATCCCGCTTGCCGCGCGCGGCGAACCAAGGCGCGCGGCTGCGCATCGACTTCGTGCTCGTCTCCGACGGCATCGAGGCGATGAACGCGCGCGTGATCCAGAGCGACGCAGCGGATCGCGCCTCGGATCACTATCCGGTCGTCGTCGATCTTCGCGCGGGCTAAGTCAGCTGCGGAGCGTTGCTCGGCGCCGTCCGAGTCTCGACGTAGAGCTCGATCTGGATCGAGCCATCGACCGCGCGATCCCAGCGCAGCGACGTGAGGCGCAGCTCGTCGAGATCGTGACCGTAGATGCCGTACGCACCGTCGGTGCGATTGCGGTTCTTCAGCGTCGTGCGCTCGTCGCGCGGGATCGGCTTCGTCGACGCGGTGGTCTCTTCGACCTCGTACACGTTCGCGTACTCCTCGCACACCGCGCGCACCAGCTCTTGTCGCGTGAACCCGACGGCGAGCGCCGAGCTGATCTGGATCTTCGCGGGCGTGGTGAGTGGGAAGTCGATCACGAGGATCGCGTGCTCGTACGGGACCACGATCTCCTCGGGGTTGCGCAGATCGACGAGCGACGTCTCGATATCCGAGATGCGCACACCCTGCCCGGGGAAGTGCACCCGCTGCGCGACCATCGCGACGGCCTGTGGTGTCACGCGCAGGCGCTGCGTGATGTACCAAGCCACCACGAGTCCGAGGATGACGACGATCAAGCTCACGGCGGAAAATCTATCAAATCGTCGGCGTTTGACGAAGTAAACGTCGTGCGACGCGGCCTCACGCGTACGCCCGTACGAAGTACACCGTCGCGATCGCGGTCCCGAGCACCACGATGCCCCAGCGCAGCAGTTGCGCGGGGATCCGGCTGGCGAGCGCACCTCCGGCAAGCCCTCCTGCGAGCGCCGCGCCCGCCATCACGAGCGCGAGGGTCCAATCGACGGGCGCGCGGACCGCAAACACGATCGCGGCCGTGATGTTCACGGTCAACGAGATCGTCTGCTTCAACGCGTTGAGCCGCGTGAGCGTATCCGCGACAACCACACCCAGCGCCGCGAGAATGATCACGCCCACGCCGGCGCCAAAATATCCGCCGTACACCGCGGCGATCGTCACGGGGATCGCCGCGAGCGACTCCGATCGCGCACCTCCCTCGCGACGCGCGATCCACGTCCGCATCCTGCCTTGCAGCCCGACGAGGATCGCCGCGAGCAGGATCAGGAACGGCACCACGGCGGTGAACGTCGACTCGCCGGTGGCGAGCAGGAGCAGCGCGCCGCCCGCGCCGGCGATCGCGCCGAGCGGCAAGAGCAGCACGAGACGCGCGCGCTGGCCCACGAGATCTCCGCGCTGCGCGATCGTCGCGCCGAAGTAGCCCGGGCACAGCGCGACGGTGTTCGTGACGTTCGCGATGACCGGCGGGATGCCGAGCGCGACGAGCGTGGGAAACGTGATCAGCGATCCGCCGCCCGCGATCGCGTTGACGAGCCCGCCCGCGAACGCGGCGAGCGCGACCAGGGCGATGTGCATGCCGTCGAGGACCACGGAGGTCCAGTATCGATCGCGCGTGGTCCCCGGTCATCCTTTGCGCATCGATTGTGCCGATGCGATCAGCCTTTGAACGTCGACGGACCGGCATCGCCGAACGGCTCGTCGCGCTCTTTGACCGCGGTGCGGAAGCCTGCCTCCATCGATCGCTGCTGGAACGCATAGCCCTCCGCGGTGTGGCGCGCGATGCCGTCGAACACGGTGCCGAACATCTGCGATTGCGCGAGCCCGGCCGAGTACGCGCTCTGGTTCAGCATCGCTTTCATCATCACGAGCTGGTTCACCGGCACGCGTGCGATGCGCGCGAGCAAGGACTCGAAGCGCGCGTCGAGCTCGGCGCGCGGTGCGCACTCGGTGGCGAGTCCCCACGCGACCGCCTCGGTGCCCGAGAGGCAATCGCCCGTGAACAGCAGGCGCTTGGATTTCTCGAGTCCGATGCGATGCACCCACAGCGCGGTCGTCGGAACGCCCCACACGCGCGCCGGTGGATATCCGATCTTCGCGGTGTCCTCGATGACGAGGAGATCACTGCACAGCGCGAGGTCGGTGCCACCGGCGACGCAGAAGCCGTGCACCTTGCACACCACGGGCTTGTCGCTGTGGAACAAGCTCATGAAGCCGCGGACGTTGCGGCTCATCATCTGATAGTCGACGACGGGATCCCACGTGCGCGACGGATCGTGGTTCTGCGCGACCACCGCGGGATCGAGCGGAGAGCCGGGCGGTCCCATGGTCTGGGGCTGGCCTTTGCCCTCGGCGCTCGCGACGAGATCGTAGCCACCGCAGAATCCCTTACCGGTTCCGGACAGCGCGATCACGTGAACCGCGGGATCGAGGTTCGCCGCTTCGACGCACGCGGCGAGATCGCGCGGCGTCTGCAGGGTGAGGCCGTTGCCGCGCTCTGGGCGGTTCAGCGTGATGCGTGCGATGGGGCCATCCACCGCGTAGGTCATCGTGGTCAACGTGTCCATGCCGGGCACGTTACTGCGGATGTTAGCGACGGAGCGTCACGGCGGTGTCGAGAACCTCTTCGTGGTGCGCTCGACGTCGGGCAACGGACCGACGCGCGTCAGACACGACGATGCGCGGCGTCCGTCGCGGCACTGTTCGAGCGAGAAGAACACGCCATCGATCTCGACATACGTGGTGCCGTTGCGGCGCTCGAGCTGCCGAACGATGACGGCGCGGTCGGTCGTGCGCTCGACCTGGTCCGCGGCGACAAAGCGCACCGTACGCGCGGGCACCGTCCCGGGCACGGGCGCCGACGTCTCCGGGATCCATGCGGCCGCGGTGAGGAAGCGCGCGAGCGCCCGTCGATCGAAGCGAGCAGGTGGCGTCGCGCGAACGGCGCGCCGATACATCATCGGCTGCGCTTCGACGGGGAACTGGCGGTACTTGTTGCACGGACCGGGCGGTGGACACGCCGCCGCGTCGAGGAGCCCGAGTGTCACGAGCAACAGCAGCGCCGCGGCGATTCGCATGGCTGCTTCGAACGCGCAGTGCGCTCGTTCGGTTTGAACGCGAGTGTCAACACGCGGTCACACCACCACGACAACTGGCAGATTCCCGGCGGTTGCGCGGCTATTGCGACGGCGAATCGACGTCGACGAGCGGTGGCTCGTCGTGTGGATCGATCCGGATCTCTTGACCGAGGTCCGGCCGCTTTCTCCGTGGAATGGGCTCGATCGGCACCGCACGCCCGAACCGCGCCGATTGCTGCAGCGCTTGGATGATGCGCACGTCGGCGAGACCTTCCCAGCCGCTCGGCTCGGGATCCACGTCGTCGCGAATGCAGCGCGCGAAGTACTCGACCTCCGCTGCGATCTGATCCCGCTTCTCGAACGTGCGCACTTTGTCGCCGTGCGGGCCGCTGACGTGGAGCTTCATCTCGTCGGCTGCGTACTCGTACGCGTTCTCGAGCGACAGGTGGCCATCCGTACCGACGAGCTGGTACATCGAGCGATCGTGCGCGCCGAAGCTGCACGTGAACTGCGCGACGCGCTCGTCGGGGAAGCGCATCGACACGCTGTACGCTTCGTCGGCGGACGTGAACCGTGGATCGCGTCCCGCGAAGCGCAGCGCGGTGACTTCGATCGGTTCCGTGCGGAACAGATAGCGCGCGGCGTTGATGCAGTAGATGCCGATATCGTAAAGCGGTCCGCCGCCGCGACGCGCTTGCACGCGGATGTTGCCGTCCTTGACCTGCATCGAGAACACCGAGTTGAACAGGCGCGGATCGCCGAGCTCGCCGCCGCGTGCGATCTCGATCGCGCACAGATTCGCAGCTTCGAAGTGCAGGCGATACGCGATCATCAGCTTCCGCCGGCGCTGCTCGCACGCGCGGATCATCTGCATGCACTCCGCTTCCGTCGGAGCCATCGGCTTCTCGCACAGCACGTGACAGCCGTGCCGCGCGGCGACCACCGTCATCTCCGCGTGCAGATCGTTGGGCACCGCGATGTAGACCGCATCGAGCTTCTCGCGCTCGAGCACGCGATCGAGGTCCGAATAGTCCCCGAGCGCGGTCACGTGATAGCGCTCGCCGAGCTCGGCGAGCTTGTTCTTCGATCCCGAGATCAGCGCCGCGATCTCGACGCTGTCGAGCTGATCGAGCGCGGGGAGGATCGCTGCTTGCGCGAAATACCCTTGTCCGATGACACCGATGCGGAGCGGAGAGGTCGAGCTGCCCATACCTACATCGGCAGCAATCCCCGTTCCATTCGTGCTCGGCGTACGGGTTGCACGATCAAGTACGGATGAAGACCTGTGAATGCTGCGGCAACACGTACGACAAGGCGTTCGAAATCTCGATCGGTGGAACCACGCACGTCTTCGATTCGTTCCAGTGTGCGATCCAGACGCTCGCCCCACATTGTCAGCACTGTAAGGTCGCCATCATCGGCCACGGCATGGAGGCGCGCGGCCAGTACTTCTGCTGCGCGCACTGCGCCCGTCAGGCGGGCATCACCGACGTAAAAGATCGAGCCTCCGATCGGGGCGCGGCTCATCCATGAGCGCTCACTGCGCGCGATCGCTCGGCGATCTACGTCAGGTCCAATACGGAGTCGCGCCCCACTGACGGTACACGCCGGTGGCGTACTCGAGATCGTTCAGATCGGGCCAGTGGTCTTTGTCGAAGCCCGGCATCTTCTCGAGTGATTCGCGCGTCACGTTGACCACGAAGCGCTTCTTCGCTTCGTCCACCGTGAGAGCCGACCACGGCAAGGCGAACAGCTTGTTGCCGATGCCGAGGAAGCCACCGAACGTGAGCACGGCGTACGCGACGCGTCCGGTGGTCACGTCGATCATCAATTCTTCGATGCGACCGATGTCTTGTCCCGCGAGGTTCACGACCTTGTCGTTACGAAGGGTGGACGCGCCGAGCGTGCGACGAAACTTGTGCATGGGTTCCTCCTCGTCGGAGAACCACGCAATCGCTGCGCCAAGGCACGTAACGTTGACGCGCTGCGTGCCCGTCCCCATCGCAACAACATCACAACAACGCACCCCGTCACCTCGACCGAACCGGCGCCGTATCACGGGTCATGGGGTCATTCTCGTGGCGACGACCGGATCCGAGGCAGCTCGTCGAATCGGCGAAGCACGTCGTCGAGGAACCCGTCGCGCTCGATCCGGTGACGCCGAGCGGTGTGCCGCTCCCCGTAGCGAACACCCGCGGGAGCGGTATGGCCGCACGCAACGCGTTCGGTCACTTCGCGGAGGATGCCGGTGGAGTGAGCGTCGGTCGGGACGGCGTGACGACCTCGGGTGGTGGCGCGTCGACGACGGTCGGCCGCGGTGGCTACACGAACGTCGCGCATCAGGAGGGCCGTCTCGGGAACGTCGGGTTCACGCACGGCGGCTCGACGCACATCGGCCGCGATGGCGTGCACCTCGACGAGGACACGTCGATTCGCGGTGGCGGCAGCGGCGTGACCGTGGGCACCAGCGGGGTGCACGGCAACCTCGGCAACACGAACGTCTCGGTCGATCGCGATGGCGTGACCACATCGGGTGGCGGCGCGTCGACGACGGTCGGCCGCGGTGGCTACACCAACGTGTCGCATCAGGAGGGCCGTCTCGGGAACGTCGGGTTCACGCACGGCGGCTCGACGCACATCGGCCGCGATGGCGTGCACCTCGACGAGGACACGTCGATTCGCGGTGGC
>Ga0154020_10010729_pt1 | contig 10458 bp, 7 predicted proteins | sample Klosneuvirus_201_FD_109709 | JGI IMG/M metagenome (GOLD analysis project Ga0154020, IMG submission 109709) | Active sludge microbial communities from wastewater, Klosterneuburg, Austria - Klosneuvirus_20160825_MG | ecosystem: Engineered > WWTP > Aerobic digester > Activated sludge | place... | reverse complement strand
GAGGGCGTGCACTTTGTAATCAAGGCGCCGGGCGTAAAAATGCAGCCTTCGCAGGGCCCCGCAGCCACGCCTGAAGAAGTCGGCCGCAAAGCCCTTTGCCGCTGCCTCTCGGACATGGCCGCCATGGGCGCGGTTCCCGTTGCCTGCATGGCCGCCGTGGCCCTGCACGAAGGCGCGGGCGTCAAGCTGCGCGAAGACCTCTTCCTCGGGCTGGCCAAGGCCTGCGCCACTTACGGCGTCACGCTCGCCGGCGGCGACACACAAAGCTGGCACGGCCCGCTGATGATGAGCATTTCCATGGTCGGCGAGATGCAGGGCGAGCGCCCTGCCATCCGCGGCGGCGCCGCTGAGGGCGACGTGATCGCGATTACCGGCTCGCTCGGCGGCAGCATCCTGGGCCATCACCTGCGCTTTGAGCCGCGCGTGACCGAGGGACGCTTCCTCGTGCGCCACGGCATTTCGGCGATGATCGATTTGAGCGACGGCATCTCCGGCGACCTTGCCCACATCTGCGAGGAAAGCTCGCGCCGCCAGCCTTTGGGCGCCGATCTCGTGGCCGAGGCGATTCCGGTCAGCAAAGCCGCGCGCCGCCTGGCGAAAATCGAGGGCAAGGGCGGCGAGCGCGCGCTGGAACACGCGCTGCACGACGGCGAGGATTTCGAACTCTGCTTCACGGTGCCGCCCTTCCGCTGGCAGCGCATCGTGCGCGAGTGGCCCTTTGATACGCCGATCCGCGCGCTGGGCGTGATTCGTTCGCGCAAGCCAAGCGAACCCGTGATTCGCCTGCTGCGCAAGGGCGAAGCGGAGGCCTTGGCGCTGAAATCCTGGGTGCACAAGTTGTAGCGGCTGTTTCAGCCCCATTTCCGCGCGCTCGCAAAAATGGCCAGGCACTCGTCGAGCGCTTGGCCTTTTCTTCTTATGTACCCCTTCACACTGCTCTGTTTGGCGGGGTAAACTAGTGCATGAGCCATAGCATCGGGGTGTGGCATGTCTGAAATCGAACTGATCAGTTCCGAGGTCGAGGACACGCTCTCGATCGGCCGCGAGATCGGCTTGCTCGTGCCCGCCGGCACCTTTATCGCCCTGACGGGCGAACTTGGCGCGGGCAAGAGCCACCTGGCCAAGGGCATCGCGCAAGGCCTGGGCGTTGACGGCTGGGCGGGACTGCGCAGCCCCACGTTCACGCTCATGCTCACCTATCACGGCGGGCGCTGCGTGCTGCACCACGTTGATTTCTACCGCCTCGCGGACTCGCCCAACCTGCCGGGCGAAATCGAGGAGGTCATGCACTCCAAGTCCGACGTCTGCATCGTGGAGTGGGCGCAGGTCTGGCGCGAGCTGTGGCCCAAGCGCCACCTGCACGTGGACATGCAGGCGCTCGAGGACAACCAGCGGCGGATCGTGATCCATGACGCCTCAAAGCTGGCGCCCAAGCTGGCGGCGCAGCTCGCCAAGTGGGCCGCCCCGAAGGCTTAGTCTTGACACGTCAATAGGCGCTACGCGAACTTCTGCGCGCGCATGAACACCTCCATCCACTTCGTCTGCCACTCCTTCGATTGGCGCTCGAGGATCGCGGCTACCACGTCCTGCTTGTCTTCCTCCAGGGCCTTCATCAGCGCGGAACCGTCTTCGGGCTTGTCCATGCGCGCGAACAGCTCGTTGCTCTGCGCCTCGATGCTGTTCACTTCCTCCTGCGCCGCCGCCACTTCCGCTTCGCGCCGGCGAATCACGGCGCGCCCGGTGTCCGACAACTCATTGAACACGCTCTCCAGCGCGGCTTGCAGCTCTTCGTCGTTGCGCGCCTCCCAGTTTCTGACTGCGGTCATCACGATCTCGCGGCACGCGGCCATCAGTTCATCGCGCCGGTCCATCAGTTGCGCCTGCTTGGTGCTGTAGAGCCGGCTTTCACTGTTTGACATCAGCGGGCGCTCGCCCTTTTCACGCAGCACTTCGCCGGCCTGCGCGCGCTTGAGCTCCTGCTCGCGGCACAGGCACGCAATGGCAATGCCCAGGTCGTAAAGGCGCAACTGCGCGTCAAGCCGCGCGCCGCCGCGCTGCTTGTAAAGGCGCTCCACGGCGGCGGAAATGAGCTGCTGTCCGCGCACGTTGGCCTCGGCTCGCGCAAGGTTCGTGGGTGCGAGGCTCGCGCGCGGCTTGGGCGGGTTCGCCTGGCTTGCGTCTGGCCTGGGCGAGTTCACGGGCTTGGCAGCGTCGGCAGGTTTGGAAGTGGAAGTGGCACTACGATAGCGGACATTGGACATGGGAATTCGGCCCGGAACCCGCGCGAAATTGCGCGTGGCAGGGCCCTTCAATGCCTGCAACAAAGGGGTACAGGTTTGCGGAAAAAATCCGCAAGTAGTTGCAAGTGCAGGCAGTACCAAGCGTTATCCGACCGCACAAAAGTCACAGTTTGCGCCGTGCGTTGGGCCTTGGGGCGGAAATGCGGCGCAGCCCGCGCGCTCATGGGCTATACTGTCGTGTCCCCGCGTGCGCCCCTGCGCAGGTCTTGATGTCCACCCGCACTGCCTTGATTCTGGCTTGTTCACTCGTGCTGCTGTTTGCGCTTGTGGCCGGCGCCATTGTGTGGCCGGAAATGCGGCCGCGCGGCTTTGTGATTAACAGCGAGCGGGCAGGCCAGGGCGCGCAGGTGCGCAGCGGCGATCAGCGCGACGACAGCCCCGAAGCGGGCGGCGGCAATGCGGCCAAACCGGGGCCCGGCCCGAAGGTTATCACAACGGGCAAGACCGAAGAGCCCAGGCGCGCGCCCTACGACACTTCAAAACTGGAATCGGGCCAGCTTTTGCTCAGGGCGTTCGTCAAGATTACCAGCCCCGGCGGCATCGATACGCTGGCTGCGGCTGATCGTCTGCCCTGCGACCTGTGCTTGCGCCACATTGATGAAAAGGGCGAAGCGGCGGACCTGTATTACACGTTCGACCTCGACGGCATCATTGAGACTCCGTGCTCCATCGAAGACTTTCCAATCGAGAATGGCGTGCTGGCAAGCCGCGCGTGGTCGGCGCGCATTTGCTGGAATGACGGTGAAGGATTTGCGCCCATAGCCGCGCCAAAGTTACAGGACCGCGTCCTGGATTTTGGCACCATCGAACTGGACTTGTCGGCGGCGCTGGAGGAGGGGGAGTGGCTGTTCATCGGGCGGCTGATGCACGCCACGGGCCTGCCGATCTGCGGCCTCGATTCGCTGACGCTGAAGATCGGCGAGAACGAACAGAACTGGATTGCGCAAAACGAAAACGGCAGGTTCGCGTGCGACTTCTGGGGCGATTTCAGCGCCGACGTGCGCATTTGGCTGGTGCACAGTTACGATGAAGACGAAACGCTGCAGATGCTGGGCAAGCCGGAAATTCGCGGGCGCATTGTGGATTTAGGCGACATTACGGTGAAGTGCGCGGCGATCGAAGTGCGCATTGACGCCTGGCCCGATCAGCAACTGCGGCGCCAGCGTCGCGGCCTGGACGCGAACGCAGAACTGCCGGAGATAACGGCGGACATTTACCTGTCGTCGATCAACTACAGCACCGAGATCACGTTTGCGTCGCCCGAAACCGTCAAGGTGGGTTTTGCCATGCCCGGTCCCTACCGCTGGAGCCTCTACCAGTCCGACGAAACGCTGGCCTTCGCCGAAATGGGCGGCGAAATCATCCTCGAGGCCGGCAAACTGACGCGGCTTGATGTCGCCTTCGTTCCGGTGCATTCGGTGCTGGTGCATTTCAAGGCCGCCGGCGAATTGGGCGAAGTGCGATTCGAAGTGCAGATGATCGGCGCAGATGGCGAGGCCAACGAGTGGTTCAACAATCATCTCGGCGCAGATCGCCGGACACTGGCAATAGCCAATCCCAAGCGCGAGAAGATGACTTTCACGGCGGCGGCTCGCGGCTGGGTCACCGTCGAGTGCGAAGTGCCGCCGGAGACGACCGAGCTGACGATTGAGTTCAAAGAGCGCGCGCCCGCTACCACGGGCATCCTGATCGTGGAACTGCCCAGGCTGCCGGAGTTTTTTGATCATCACCCGATTGAAATCGGAATCTTCTGCGAGGTAATGAACGCCGGCTCGAGGCAAAAGCAACAACTGGCCTCTTACAACAGTGGCAGCAAGTACTGGGGCCTGACCGATGAAGACAAGTTGCTGCGCTATGAAATCCCGCCGGGGGCCGCGAAAATCTGGCTTCAGGAAGTGGGCCAGTTTTACGGTTACCCGCGCGGCATGATCAGCGGCCCCGTGGAGTGCACGATCAGCATCGACGCGCCGTGCAAAGTGAAACTTCCGGCATTTGAAGCGCCGCCGTGGAGCATCGGGGCGCAGTACTCGTACGCGCGCCTGACTTGTGAAGGCCTGCCCATGAACTATCACGGCCCGATGCTGGACGGCGCCCATTCGCGCGCTTATTCGCTGCAATACGGCAACAGCCTGCAATTGCCGGCCGGAGACTACACGATTCCCGATGGCGCACAGCGCCACCCGCTGCGCATGACACTGCCCACCGAGCAGCAGCAATGGCTGCTTTTTGAGTACGACTTTCCGGCCCGCATCGAAGTGCGCGTGCGCCGAGGCAAGTCGCTGGTGCCATCGTTGATAAGCGTCAGTGCTTCGCTTGGCGACGGCACGGTGTCCACCAGCGCCACGTCAAAGGAGAACGGCAAGCTGAGACTCTGGGCGCCGCAGGGCGAGGTGCGGCTCAAGGCCGAGGTGCTCGGCGGCCTGACCAGTCTTTTCAAGACGATCGTGGTCGGCGTGGATCTGACCGTGGTGGAATTCTCCGTTGAAGGCTCTTACGCGCAATTCGACTGGGATGAGCGCTACCAAACCGAGCCGGGCTGCTACTGGTGGCTGCGCGACGCAGCGGGCGAAATCATCGACACGCTCCACGCCGGCACGAAATCCAGGAAGTTGGAGCCCGGCACTTACACCCTGCGGCCGGAAAACGCCGACAAGCCCGAAATCTCGTTTTCAATCGCCGCCGACAGCGACCTCTCACTTGAGATTCCCTTCGTTCCCAAGATTGCTTACACGGGCTCGTTCGTGGTCAAGTATCCCAAGGATCTAAAACCCGACCCCGACGGTTATGCCATTGAGTGGTTCTGGTACGTGCCGCTGAGCAACGACGTGGCCAAAGATATTCAGGCACGCGACTACGCATCCGAATACGGCTGGATGCGCCCAACGGTCGATGGTTTGAAGTTCGGCGAGCTGCCGGCCAATGTCGAAATCGTGCTGCAGCTCGCGGTGGGCGCGCTCGATGATGGCGACAACCTCGCCCCACAGGCCTGGGCCGTGACACCCATGCGCCTGACGCTCAAGGGCGGCGAGCAGGAAACGATCGCAGTTTCGTGGAAGCGCGCCGTGGTGCTCAGCAGTGAATGGTACGACAGCGCCGAATTCCATTGGGTCGGCCCTGATGGCGCGGCCATGCGCTTTACGCAATACAACCGCATCTTCCTGCCCGGCGCCTATAACGCCATTTGCCACCACGGCGAGACGCCCCGCGAATTCCCCGTGGTGCTGAAGCTGGAAACCGACAAGTTCTTTGAGCTTACGCCGGAGATCCGCAAATTTGTGTCCGGCGAGGACGGCGGCGACGACGGCGGGGATTAGCCGAACTTTCGCCGCCGCTTGCCGTTGCTACACTTTCCCCTTTCCCTGTCATTTGGAGGTCCCTTGGGGGACTCCGCGCGCGATCTTGAGCTGATGCGCCGCTTTCAAGCGGGCGACGCCGACGCGTTTACGCAGCTCTACGAGCGCCACCTGCGCGGCTTGCTGAACTTCTTCTTCCGCCTGTGCTGGGACGCGAGCATGAGCGAGGACTTCGCGCAGGAAGTGCTGCTGCGCGTTTACAAGTCCGCCCGCAACTGGGAACCGAACGCCAAGTTCACCACCTTCCTTTATCGTATCGCGCGCAACCACTGGATTGACCACTGCCGCCTGCTCTCGACGCAGAAAGAGAAGGTAAGCCTCAACGCCGATGCCGCAGGCGAAGGCGAACTGAGCCTGATTGACCGCCTGCCCGACGACATCAAGCCGCCCGAAGATGACCTCGACCGCCGCGAACTCTACGGCGCCATCATGAAAGCACTCGAGCAATTACCCGAGGAGCAGCGCATGGTGTTCGTGCTCTCCGAAATCGAAGAAATGAAGTACCAGGAAATCGCCGAGGTCATGGACGTTCCCGTGGGCACGATCAAGAGCCGGATGCACACGGCCATCGCCAAGCTCCAGGAGCTGCTGGGCGACTACAAGCCGATAAGCGCCTGAACCTTCCCGCCACTCATCCGTTTCTATTCCGTAACCGAACCTCTTGTTCGGCCGGGAATCAGGCCACCCCTTGGTCTCATCCTAAGTAGCGCGCCATGCAGGACTTCGGACTACTCCTCGATTTCATCCGCGGCGAGCTTGACGCTGATCAAGCCGCGCTGGTCCGCTCCCGTCTGGAGCGCGAGGCCGATTTCTTTGCAACTTTTGAGCGCCTGCGCCGCACCCTGGATGTCATCCGTTGCCTGCCCTCGCTCGATGGAAATTTCACGCCGCCGCAGCCCTCCCCCACCGAGGCTTTGCCCTTGGTGCAGCCGCGCCCTGAGTTTGTGGCGAACCTGCGCCGCGAATACCACGCGCGCGGCTGGGCGGCGTTCATTCCCATGCTCAGTGTGAAGCCGGAGTTCGCGGCCACACTGCGCGCGGAGTTCAGCGTGCGCTCGCTGCTGATTGCGCTGCCGTGGCTGAACGTGCGCACGGAGTTTGCGGCGGCGCTGCGCACGGAGTTTGCTGCGCGCACGCTGTGTGCCTCGCTGCCGGCGCTTTCCGTGCGGCCGGAGTTTGCGCGCGCGCTCAATGCCGAATTCTGCGTGCGCTCGCTGGTGGGTTCGCTGCCGATGCTCGCGGTGCGCGAGGCTTTTGCGCGCCGCGTGAGAGTGGCGCTGTATGAGGCGTCACGTGAGAGTGCCGCCTTGTCCGCCGAAGCCTTGGCGAAGGCGGGCGAGCCGCTGCCGGTTCGCTCCGCACTGCCGCTGCTTGAACCCTCAGACAGTTTCCGCCCCCGCCTGTTCAACGCTATTCGCAATGCGGCGCGCAAGCCTTTGCGCGAGCGCCCCGCGCGCGCGCTGGCCGCGCTTTACACCGCCGCGGGCCGCGAATTCACGCGCACGATTCGACGCAGCAAGTCGCTGGCGTTCACGGCGGGCGCGCACGTTCTGGCAATTGCGGTTGCGTTCTTCATCGTGAGCCAGGCCAGCATCGTGGACAGCGCCAGCCTTTCGGTAAGCATGAATGAGGGTGTGGCGCCCATGGTCGCGCCCGAAGGCGCTGGCGGCCTGCCCTACAGCGAAATGCCCGGCAATCGCCCGGCATTGCCCGAGGATTCCAGCGGGCTGGGCGAAGAAAAGGCCCTGCCCGGCGCCCCTGAAGATCGCGGCTACGACGAAGCGCCTGCACCGCAGATTCCCACGGATATGGCCGAGACTCCGGAACCCTACCGGCCCATGGGCATGGGCAGCGGCGCCACGGCCACCAAGGCGCACAGCGAATTTGCGATGTTCCGCCTGCGCGGCGAAGGCCGCCACAAGAAGATCGGCTACCTGGGGTCGAGTGAACTCTACGACACGCTTTCGCGCGCGCTGGTTTTCCTGCGCGACCACCAGAAGCACGAAGGCTACTGGGAACCCGAAGGCGTTGAATACGTGCCCGCAGGGCCCGAGAGCACGATCCAGCGTGTGGAACTGACAGCCGCAAGCGCCCTGGCATTCCTGGGCGACGGCCACTCGTCGGCGGCCAGTGAACTGGATTATCAACGCCACGTGGGCAAAGCGATTGACTGGCTGCTCAAACAGCAGAACGAAGACGGCCAGATTGGCCCTGCCCAGCGCGGCATCGTGTATTGCCATGCGATCGCGCTGATGGCGCTGATCGAGGACTTCGCGCTGACCGGCCGCTACGACCTGCGCGCGCCGATTCGCAAGGCGTGCCGCTGGCTCGTTCAGTCGCGCCCCAATGATGGCTCGGGCGCGTTCCCCTATGGCCGCGGCGGCAGCGCTTCACTGATGACCAGTGTGTGGGGCTTCATGGCGCTGGAAACAGCGCGCGTGGTGAAAGTGCCCGATGTGGATGCACCCAAGGTGCGCATGGATGAGCTGCTGACGTGGTTCGACAACATCACGAACAAGGAGCCGTTGCTCGATACCAACGAAGCCATGCAGGGCCCCGAAGAGTTGATTCCCACGGCTGCCGCTTATTCGCTCACGTTCTTTCCTCGTGAGGGCACCTATGAAATGCGGCGCAGTTCGTACCAGTCAAAGCTGTTTGAAGAACTGCCCGACGTGCGCCGGGATAACAGCCGCGCCAACGGCGACATGCGCTACCTGTTCTTTGGCAGCCTCGCCCACGCGCAGCAAAACCCGCTAGACGGCCAACTCAACGGCTGGGAGCAGGCCTTTGCCAACACATTGATCAAGAACCAGATCAGAACCGGCCACAACACCGGCAGCTTCGAGCTTGGCAAGTGCTACTACGCCGGCCTCTACGGCCATGTTTACCAGGCTGCGTTCGCCGCGCTCGCAATCGAAAACGCCTACCGCGTTTCGCTGCTGAAGTAAATCCGTTCATTTCGCGGTTGCTCGAGAGACGGCCTGCTGACAGTAGGCAAGCAGCGCGTCGTACACGATAAATTCGTGCTTCAGGATTTCGTGGTCATCTTTGAATCCGAGATGGCGAAAGCCCTCGGCAATCGCGCGCAGCCCCTCGCCTTCAGGGATGTTCCAGAGCGTGTTGTCGGTGTCCGCGCCATTGACGATTTTCGCAAGCAACTCAAGCGCGGGCTCTTTCTCGACGAGTTTGTACTTCTTCACAAACGCGTCAAAGCTGCACTCTTTGCCGTGGTGGCCGAGTTCATCGCCCTTGCAGTCGTAGCTGGTCGCGCCCAGCCGTTTGGCCTCGCTCACGACTTTATCAGCGGGTACAAATACGAACTCCGCCTGCGGGTCAACAAACTTCTTGATCAGCCACGGGCAGGCCACGCGGTCCACTTTCACGCGCTCACGGGTTATCCACTTCATATCGGCTCCAGTTATGGGTTATGGGCGTCAACGGGAACATGCACGCAGGGCAGCGGCGCCTGCGCGAGAATGCAAACGAGGTCTTCTTGAGCGTGGGTGTTGATCACCGCGTGCGGCACATCGCGACCGACATACACCAGATCTCCGGGTTTGACCTTGCACGTCTTTGCGCCCACCACGCACTCGCCATAGCCGCGCACAAAGTAGAGCACTTCCTCGCTGCCGGGGTGGCGATGCAGGGGATTCTGCTGGCCGGGCCTGATGCAATAGACGTTGAAGTGCATGCCCGGTGTTTCAAACAGCCGCTTGCGCACAAACGCTTCGGGCGAGAACTCCTCGGCCTCGGCAAGATTGAAGCAGATTCGCTGCTCCCCTCCGAATGGACTCATCTCCCAGCCCCCATTATCGACAACGATTCAAGAGAGACGCCAAACCACCGCGCAACAAGGCAAAGGAATCAGGGAGCAAAGGGGTCTGGCTCCGCTTGCGGTGCCTGACCCTTTTGCGGGCGCTCGGAAATGGGGTCAGGCACCGGAAAGGCCCGGAGCCAGACCCCATTTCCCCAACCACCTGACTTTGGTGGTCACCCCTTACAAGGCAAGAACGGTTTCATCGTGCATTCTCTGTAGCAGGCCGCTGAAGAGTACTTCTTCAGCAGCCTGATAGGGGCGACGCATGCGCCGCCCCTGCCAGATACGCCTCAATCCGTCAGGGACCAGACACTAGCGCACGAGGTTGGCGTACTTCAAACCGGTGTTGGTGTTGATCAGCACTACTTGCTCGTTCTTCTTCACCAGGCCTTGATCGAGGGCCTTGCGTAATCCGGCCAGAGACGCGGCACCTTCGGCCGCGGCGAGCACGCCCTCGTTCCTGGCCATGTCGCGCATGGCGTTGACGATCGCGTTGTCGGCCACGGCAATGGCCGCGCCGCCGGATTCCTTGAGCGCCGTGAGGATCAGATTGTCGCCGAGAGTTTTTCCCACGCGCAGGCCCGTAGCTACGCCCGTGGGATTGGCAATCGTTTCCGCGCGGTCTTCACCGGCGTTGAATGCGTTCACGATGCCCGCACAGCCTTCGCCCTGCACGAAAAGCAGCTTGGGGCGCTTCTTGCCGATGAACCCGGCTTCTTCCAGTTCGCGCCACGCCTTCCACATGCCAATCAAACCCATGCCGCCGTCGCCGGGGTAAACCACCCAGTCGGGCAACTGCCAGTTGAAGCCTTCCGCGATCTCTAAGCCCAGCGTTTTGTCGCCCTCAAGGCGGTAGGGCTCCTGGTAGCTCGACAAATCAAAGTAGCCGTCCTTGAGCACGGCCGTCTGCACCGTCTGCGTGCAATCTTCCAGTGTGCCGCGCGACAAGTTCACGCGCGCACCCAGCATCTCGCACGCCAGCAGCGTC
>Ga0154020_10010728_pt1 | contig 10458 bp, 7 predicted proteins | sample Klosneuvirus_201_FD_109709 | JGI IMG/M metagenome (GOLD analysis project Ga0154020, IMG submission 109709) | Active sludge microbial communities from wastewater, Klosterneuburg, Austria - Klosneuvirus_20160825_MG | ecosystem: Engineered > WWTP > Aerobic digester > Activated sludge | place... | reverse complement strand
CCGTTTTAAAAGTAAAAAGTTAAAATTCAAAAATAAAAATGGAGAATGAATGATAAATTTGTTCTCCATTATTTTTTATGGGGTTACCATTTTTTTATAAAGAAGATTTAGTTGCATCAGGCACTGATGTTGTGCTGGATGAACCCACCAGCAAGCATATGGTACAGGTGCTGCGTATGCAAAATGGTGAGCAATTACAACTTACCAATGGGAATGGAATTTTGTTAACTGCTGAAATAACAGACAATAACAGAAAAAAATGCAGCGTAAAAGTTATTAGGTCGGTCAACGAACAACGAACAACGAACAATATTTCAATTGTGATCTCGCTTATTAAAAACACTACCCGTTTTGAATGGTTTTTAGAAAAGGCCACAGAGATCGGTGTTACAGAAATCATCCCGCTCATTTGTGAAAGAACCGAGAAGACTGTATTTAAGTATGAACGGTTGAAAAGCATTTTGGTAAGCGCCATGCTGCAGAGCCAGCAGTGTTGGTTGCCTGTTTTGCATGAGCCCGTTCCGTTTGGAAAACTTTGGCAAAGCTCCAAAAATTTACCAAAGCCGGATGATTACCAGCAAAAATTTATTGCCCATTGCCTGGATAGCGCCAAAAGGAATCTGAAAGACATGAACAACGAATCACTTTCTTCTAAAATCATTTTGATCGGTCCCGAAGGGGATTTTACGCCCGCTGAAATTGACCAGGCCATGCAACATCACTTTATAGCTGTTTCACTTGGTAACAACCGGTTAAGAACGGAAACCGCAGGGGTCGCTGCAGCGGCATTATTGTGTCTTGCTTAAGTTGTCAGAATACTGCTTACATTACAGATAACTTTATTTCCTGTAATTAGTATGAAAAGAAAATTATTTTGCTGCTGTCTGGTATTTAATGTTATCTGCTTTTCTGTTTACAGTCAACTATCCGGGTATAAACAAATAGACTCTGCTCAAAAGGTTCTAAAAAAGTATGACAGCAATAGTTCAGATTATTTTAAAACATGCTTATTTATTTCTAACAAGTATATCTTAAATGAAAATTTTGATACAGCGCAGATCTGGCTTGATGAGATTTCTGAAAGTGATGAATTGAAAAAAATAACTGCATTACATTATCTTCACCTTTCCTTACAATTGATAATATATTATAACCGGAATTTAAACCAGTTAGGAATCAAGGAAAGTAAAAACGCTATTGCATTAGCAGAAAAATTAAACGACAGTTTGCTATTGCAGGATAGTTATGCGCTGCTTGGCCTTTTTTATTTCAATATTGACAGCATAAAACTATCAATTAATAATTTAAATAAAGCTGTTGATTTTTCTCCGGGGGCTCCTGTACTTTATCCATTTGCAGATGTGATATACCTGGATGATATATTTATAGCATTGGCAGAGATACATACGGTAAACAAAAATTATAATCAAGCCCTGGAATTTGCCCATAAGGCAAACAGGGGCTTAAAAAATTCTACAAATTATCAATCAATTGTAGAGGCTTATAATATTACGGCTTTATTACTGTATGAATTAAAAGAAATGGATAGCAGCTTTTATTATTGTAATAAAATTGATAAAATAGCCCAATTTCTTGATAATAATAATTATAAACTGGTTGGTTACACAGGATTGATAAAATGGTATGATACGGAAAATGAGTATAAAAAAGCAAAGGAAATATATAAAAAAGGATTTGAGGTAATAAAGTCACACGAAAATTTAAATTCATTATATGTCCAAAGCTTTTTATTTACAGCTATCAAAATATTAAAAAAACATTCGGATTATGAAGATGCTATTGATGCATTGGAACTAAAATCCAAACTTAATTGGAAAACCTTTCGAACTACACAAATTCAAATTAGTGGTATTGAAAATGCAGCATTAAAGAAAGAAGCGAAAGTTTTAAAGCTGTCCATTAATGAGATAAAGCAAAACCGAAGGATCAATAATCTCTGGTTCGCCTTTATTATTTTGATACTGTTATTAGTATCAGCTGGGTTACTATGGTATTTATATCATCAAAAACAGAAATTACGGGTAACCAATTTGAAATCAAAGATCAGCAGGGACCTGCATGACGATATTGGCGCTTCATTAAGCAGTATTCACATTTTTGGAGATTTGGCTACTTCGGTCTGGGATACACAGCCTCAGCAAAGTAAAGAAATGGTCAATAAAATAACCATGCAATCAAAAGATCTAATGGAGCGGATGAGTGATATTGTATGGAGCCTGAAGCCCCCTGGTGATGAGCAGAATTCATTGACCATAAAGTTCAGGAACTTCAGCCATGATTTCCTTGCTGCCAGGGGGATTAAAACGCTTTTCGATATTGATGAGAAATTAGCAGCAATTATTGAAAATCCGCTGGTTCGTACCAACCTGCTTCTTATTGCTAAGGAAGCCATGAATAATATTGCAAAATACAGCGGTGCAGACCAGGTTGTTATATCATTACGAAAAGAAAAAGAAGAGGTCATATTTAGCATAACGGATAATGGAAAGGGGTTTGACAGACCACTGACCAATAATGGTAATGGCCTGCACAATATAGAACAGCGATGCAGTCAGCTAAAGGGCAGTTGTCTCATTAATACCTTTCCCGGAAAAGGGGTTACCATTATATGCCGTTTTCCTGTAGCTATAATTAGCCATACAGATTGATACGTTTTAAGAATACTTTTGTGTAATGATACGAGTGGCCGTTTATGATGATAACAAACACAGGCGTGAAAGCCTGCAGGCGTTTATTTCCCTCTCATCTGAATTAAAGCATGCAGGTAGTTTTGAAAACTGTGCCAATATTCTGCAGGATGTAGCAGCCACATTTCCGGATATTATTTTAATGGATATTGAAATGCCGGTTGTAAACGGTTTACAAGGAGTAAAACTGGTGAAAAAGCAATATCCACATATAAAGATCATCATGCAAACGGCATTTGATGATGATGATAAAATATTTGCTGCCTTGCAGGCAGGTGCTGAAGGATATATTTTAAAAACAGCTTCCATTATTCAAATTGCCCAAAGCATTGATGAAGTTATAAAAGGTGGTGCCAGTATGAGTCCATCCATTGCATTAAAAGTGATGCGTTACTTCAGCCGGCAGCAACTGGTCATATCGCCGGATTATAATCTTTCACCTAAGGAAACTGAAGTTCTGAAACAGCTGGTACAGGGGCTCAGTTATAAAATGATTGCTGATGAACTAAGCATCAGTTATTTTACAGTAAACAACCATGTAAAAAAGATCTACGAAAAGTTGCAGGTACACTCCCAGGGCGAAGCTGTGGCACTGGTACATAAAGAAAGACTTGTCTAGCTTTCACTCAATACTTTCATAAAGGATTTTTTGATTACAATTCATTTGCAATTATTGTCTTATAGTTTTTTTTAGTGGCTATAATTAGCTATTGCAGGACATTGTCAAAGACTTTAGTTTTATTTTTCAAAATCTTCCATCATGAAACAGTTATTTTTGTTCTTTGCAATACTTGTATCTTTTAATATACAGGCCGCTATCCGCACCGTCAGTAATAACCCGGCCACGCTTGCACAATTCAGCATTATACAGGCTGCCATTGATGCCAGCAGCAACGGCGATTCTGTTTTTGTACATGGTTCTCCTGATAATTATGCTGGCTTTACCATTTTAAATAAACAGTTGGTGATCATAGGCCCAGGCTGGAGCCCCGATAAAAATTTACCGCATGTTGCCACTATAAACTCTGCAATCATATTATCCGGAAGCGGTACAACAGGAACTGAAATACAAGGCTTAACCACAACATCAACTGCTTCGGTCACTATTGCTACTTTAGGCATCAACAACATCAGGTTTATCAGGAACCACATTGTTTTTCACCAGATCTCAATTACGCCGGCCGGCACGGGTACCATTTCAGGTTACCTGTTTGAGGGTAATTGGTTTTCAGATGGAAAAATTTCGTCGAACAGCAGCTTTACACTTCAGAATTTTATTTTTCAAAACAATATATTTTTCATGAATGATTGTTGCAGCTCATTTAACATATCCGGGTTTACCAATACCGTTAATATATTATTTAATCATAACCTCTTTTATGGCATCTCGGGGATCAATAATATTTTCAGCAGCACAGACTGCCGTTTTCTGTTGATTACCAACAATATTTTTGTGCGACGCAATGCAACTAATGCTGTCAGCAGCACTTTCAGTAACAACATTACATTTAATACAAGTAATAATACCCCGTGGACTGCCAATGGAAATATTGACGGAGGCGGTAATGTTGCAGGCCAGGATCCTCAAATGGTTGCCCAGGCCAGCGTTAACAGTGGAAGCGATAATGCTTTATTGGATTTTACCATAGCAGCCGGTCCGGCAAACAATTCAGGTACAGACGGAAAAGATATGGGACTGCTTTATGATGCAGCAGGCAGCCTGAACTGGGCCAATAGCCGTAACAGCCGCCTTCCCCGCATTTTTGTTATGAACATCATCAACCCGACCGTGGCAGCAGGTGCCACTATAAACATAGCTGTTGAAGCAAGAACCAGCAATTGATCCTTTTAAATTTTCAGTATGAAAAAATTAATTTGGTACTTGCTCTGTCTATGTACTTATACCGCACAGGGACAAAACATAACGGCGGCAGAATATTTTATTGATATTGACCCCGGCAATGGCAATGGAATAGCCCTGAGTGTTGGCACTAACGGCAGCACCGTGAATTTTGTAGCCGCAGTTCCTGCAACTTCGCTATCAACCGGTTTTCATTTTGTAGCTATTCGAACTAAAGATGCTGATGGCAAATGGGGTTTGTTTGAAGCGAGAGGATTTTATATCTCAACCGCTACCAATAATTCCGTAAACATTGCAGCGGCAGAATATTTTATTGATACCGACCCCGGCAACGGCAACGGAACATCCCTGAATGTCGGGACAGCTGGTACCGCTGTGAATTTTGTAGCTGCTGTTCCTGCATCATCGCTTTCAGCAGGATTTCATTTTGTGGCAATACGAACCAAAGATGCAGATGGCAAATGGGCAATGTTTGAAAACCGGGGATTTTATATAAGCGGACAAACAACCAATGTGGCAGATTTTGTGGCAGCAGAATATTTCTTCAATACAGACCCCGGAGTTGGTAATGGTACAGCAGTTGCCATTCCTTTACCAATATCAACCTATACAGATTCGTTGGTATTGCCGCTTGGCAGTTTGCCAGTGGGCAACCATCGTATTGTCATCCGGGTAAAAAATGCTGACGGCCAATGGAGCCTGTTGGAAAACAGGCTATTTAATATTTGCACGAGGTATGGTCCTATTTCAAAAATGAATTTTCAGATTGAAAACAACCAGGTATTCTTTACCAATTTATCTTCTGATAATGATACTACGCTTTGGAAATTTGGAGATGCTACTACGGATACTGTATTGGATCCCATAAAAACCTACGCTGTTGCTGGTAATTATAATTTGCAATTGATCAGTAAAAATATCTGTGCCAATGACACGCTAAATGCATTAATACGCATCAATGGCATTCACCGCATTAATGCCGCAAAAGCCGGCAATAACGGGGTGGCTACAGTCATATTTGACGGTAACGGTTTTACAGCTGCAACACCTCTAAAATTAGAACGGGGTACCACAATTATTCTGCCATCAGATAAACGATTCATTTCAACCAACAGGGTAATCGGTTATTTTAATCTTACTGGTGCTGATACCGGCACATATCATGTGGTTGCCAACCTTGGCGGTGGCCCGTTGGATACCCTGAAAAATGGGTTCTTGATAACAACTGCAAGAATACCCTCTGTTTCAATAGTTAAAGGGGGAAGAAATCCTGCCCGTTTTGGTTTTATGTACCGTCAGTTCAACCTCCAGAACACAGGCAATGAAGACGCCATCATGACTCCGTTTGCCACTTTAATCGGGTACAAGCCGGGCATTGTCAATCCCCAGCTTTCTTTTATACAACCTATAGCTGACTTAACCAATAAAGGCATTTTTCAAAATACATATCAATACCTGGGCAGCAATGGTATCAGTAATGATGTAATGAGTACAAATGACCTGGATACAAGTCGTAAGAAACAATTAATAGCCATCTACCGGCTAAAGGTGCCTGCTCAAAGTTATATACCGAACTATGTAAGGATAAATAACACCTATGGTCTGCTTCAGTACGGCAATGGGGCGTTGGTACATCCGCCGTTATTTAAATCAGAAATTGTGCTGAATGATATCTCATCGCCATTCAAAGATTGTATGAATTCGTTTTTAAAGAAAGCGGTTAGGAACAATTTAACAGTTACGCTGAATGATGCAGCATGGACCACCTGTTTTAATACCGCATTTGATACACTGGCAAAAACAATAAGGGATATGACAAGGGATATTTCATTGCAGGAACAATCAGTGCCAATGAAAGCAGTTTTTTCAACCCTGTTGGTGCAAATGGCACAGTGTGGCAGCAGCGGAATGCCAGCAATTATCAACACAGATAATTTTCAAAAAATCATAAAAGATGTAACCTACAATTGGTTATTTCTTGAAAATCTGGATTCAATCGGAAGGCCCTGTTTTGATACAACGGAAACCATCGTATTCAGACAGCTGGCATTGGGAAAGATGGAGAACAAGGATGAACAGGTTGCAGGACAAAACATAGTAAATAATGACTGTCCGGGTGCAGAAATTTTCCCTGAACTGGCTGAGTTGTGTGAACCTTTTTTGAAGACATGTGCTTCCAATGATAATTTGGGTAAAGCCGATGAGTTGATATTTTTACAATTTGGGAAAAAGATATTTTCAAAATTAACGGGTGCCCTGGATAATTTCTGCAAGGTCAATTCAGGATCTGCTTTTTGTGAAAAATTATGTGAACAAACATCTGTTGATCCAAACGTAAAATTTGGACCGGGTAACAATGGCAATTTGAAACATGTGAATTTCCTCACCAATTATGGTTACACAATTTTCTTTGAAAACCTTGCCACAGCCACGGCTCCCGCAGCTTATGTGGAAGTTACCGATACGCTGGATAAGACAAAAATGGATATCGCCACTTTTCAGATAAGTGGTTTTGGCTGGGGAGATAGTGTGGTGCTGACTGATGCAAACAGGGGAGATTATTCATTATTACAAGATCTTCGTCCTTTGCATCCTAACAAATTAAGGATTGATATACGGATTGATACTGCAACAGGAATAATGAAGTGGAAATTCTTTACGCTGGATACGGCTACTTTGCAACTGACCGAAGACCCGGCACAGGGTTTCCTGCCCCCGAATACAGATGGCAAACAGGGTGTTGGATTTATTTCCTTCAGTATTAAACCAAAAGCTGGGGTTACTTCCGGAACAGTTATTAATAATAACGCCGCTATCGTATTTGATCAGAATGCAGCTATCCTCACACCTGTTTGGCAACACATTGTAGATACCACAAAACCGCAAAGCAACGTGGCTGCTTTACCTTCAGTAATCAACACAACAGGTTTTGTGGTAAACTGGAGTGGCAATGATGCACATTCAGGAATAGATAAATATGCTGTGTATGTATCTGTAAATGACAGCATTTTTAAGCGATGGAAAAAATTTACAAACGCAGTATCTGATACGTTCCATGGCCAGTTTACTAAAACCTATAAATTCTTTAGTGTAGCATCGGATAGTGCAGGAAATTATGAAGATGCTCCACCTGACGCGTATGCAAACCCGGATGCCATAACCACTTTGGAGATAGCTTTGCCATTGAATTTATTAAGTTTTATTGCCAGGAAAACAACAGATCAGAAAAAGGTAGACCTGGTTTGGACTACAGCTAATGAACAGAATGTATCACATTTTGAATTACAACGAAGTGATGACGGTATTAATTATGTTGTAATAGCCAATATACCGGCACAAAACAAACCGGTTGGAGCAACATATACCTGGCAGGATGTAAACCCTTTGCCAAAAGTGAATTATTACCGGCTTCGTATGGTGGATCTGGATGCATTTTCTAAATTAAGTCCAATATGCATTATACGGTTTGAAGATAAAGATGAAATACTGGTTTTTCCAACAGTTACAAGTGACATGGTTTTTGTACAATCATTCAAGTCATTAACAGCCGAGTTATTTAATGCCAGCGGAATAAAACTACAAACGTTGGCAGTAAACCGTAATGCAAGCTTTGATATGAGAAAGTATCCGTCTGGAATATATTATGTAAGACTGGCTTCAGAAAATAAAACATATAAAATTGTAAAGTGGTAATATAAATCAAAGATTAATTCAAAATTTTGGACATCGGGTATAAATTAAAAAATTACACCCGATGTTTTTTACTTAGCCATATCGGAATAACCATTCGCCTTTTCTTCTTTTATAATTGGTTCATTTAATTCAACCACCCTGTTCTTCGCCATCCTTTTCCGCATCACCATGTTCAGCATTTCCACAGAAAAAGAGAATGCCATACCGAAATAGATATAATTTTTCAGGTTGAGTTCATGTGCTGCTTCTGCATTCCAGCCTTCCATAATGAGACTGAGACCGATCATTACAAGGAAAGAAAGCGCCAGCATTTTTAAAGTGGGATGTTTATGAATAAAACCAGAGATGGCAGGACTGAATAAGAACATAACGGTCATGGCGATCACCACAGCAGCGATCATGATCTCTACATACTTTGCCGTGCCACCAGCAGTGATGATGCTGTCGAAAGAAAAAACCGCATCGATCAGCATGATCTGCCCGATAGCATTTGCCAATGATATTTTTTTATCTTTTTTTGATGCAACATTCGGGTCCTCACCTTCCAGCTTATGGTGTATTTCCATCACCGATTTATAGATCAGGAATAAACCGCCTGCCAGCATCACGAGGCTGGCCAGGTCGAAACCCTTACCCCATACGGTAAATACTGATTTACCTTTTTGAGAAAGCAGCCATCCCAATCCCAATAACAAAAGGCTTCTTGATAGAATACCCGTGACCATCCAGACCCGCCTTGCGGTTTTCTGGTCTTTTTGCAAACCCAGGCGGTTGAGGATTATGCTGACAAAGATCACGTTGTCGATGCCCAATACAACTTCCAATACAACAAGTATTAAAAAGCTGATGATACTTTCTGAGGTAAATAAATGTTCCATAATGCCAATGTGCTGATTTACTGAAGTGCAAAAGTGCTGATAATAATGCAGTACTTTAAGTTTTTTCTGAAATTATATTACAAATCCGCTTTACAATACCCGGCCCTTCATAGATAAATCCTGTCCACACCTGTACCAATGATGCTCCGGCATCCATTTTTTCTGTAGCATCGGCCCCGGTAAATATACCACCACTTGCAATGATCGGTATTTGCCCGTTTGTTTTTTCATGAATGTATTTTACGATCTCCGTGCTTCTGTTCTTTAGCGGCAACCCGCTCAGTCCCCCGGCTCCGATCTTTTTGATTCGTGATTGGTGGGTGGTGAGTTTGTCCCTGCTGATGGTAGTGTTTGATGCAACAAGGCCGTCTAATTTTATTTCAAGCGCCAGGTCAATAACATCATCAATCTGTTCAGTTGTAAGATCGGGTGCAATTTTCAGCAGTATAGGTTTTTGAATTTTGAATTTTGAATTTTGAATTTGCAGGTTCGACAATATTTTATGTAAAGCATCTTTTTCCTGCAATGCCCTCAGGCCGGGTGTGTTTGGACTGCTAACATTCACAACAAAATAATCTACAACATCATGCAATGCCAAAAAACATTTTTCATAATCCTTCCAGGCATCTTCATTTGGTGTAACCTTGTTTTTCCCAATATTCCCACCTATAACAATTTTGATTTTTGATTTTTGATTTTTAATTTTCTTAAGTCTTTCAGCAACCACATCCACCCCATCATTATTAAAACCCATCCGGTTGATGAGTGCTTTATCTTTTGGCAAACGGAATAACCTGGGTTTATCATTGCCGGATTGCGGGAGGGGAGTAACCGTTCCAATTTCCACAAAACCAAAACCCAGGGCTTCCAGTTCATTTAAATATTTTGCATTTTTATCAAAGCCGGCACCCAGTCCAACTTTATTGCGGAATTGAATATTGAACCCGCCTGCCGGACGGGCAGGTGCTGAAGATCGAAGATTTTTTTCCTGTTGTGGGGTAAATTGGTTTGTGATCAGTGTTTTTATAACGGGGATCTTACACAATAACCTTAATCCATTCATCGAAAAATAATGAACCCCCTCGGGATCAAATAAGAACAAAACTGAACGGAGTAACTTATACATGTGGCGCAAAATTACAGTTTGGGAATCAGTTTTTTGTTTTCATGCAGAAATTATAACTTTGGTATATAAAGTTGCATAAACAACCTTTTTCGGTTTGTTGTTTGAAGTTTGTCGTTTGCGGTTAAGCCCGTTAAATTAAAAGAAGCCTTCAAATTTCATAAACTACAAACCACAAACTATAAACCACAAACT
>Ga0154020_10010725_pt1 | contig 10459 bp, 10 predicted proteins | sample Klosneuvirus_201_FD_109709 | JGI IMG/M metagenome (GOLD analysis project Ga0154020, IMG submission 109709) | Active sludge microbial communities from wastewater, Klosterneuburg, Austria - Klosneuvirus_20160825_MG | ecosystem: Engineered > WWTP > Aerobic digester > Activated sludge | place... | reverse complement strand
TGACGAGATCGACGTGAAGGCTCTCAGACGTTGGCTCAAAAAGGCACGCGATATTCAATGGGATTACAAGAACCTCATTAAAAGAAAGGGTAAACTGGAACGGATAAAAGGATAGAGGGCCATGAAAACCACGGCGAAGCATGACGAAAGGATCGCAAAAATGTCCTTTGCCGGCGTTTACCCCCACTACGTCGCAAAGGTCGAGAGCAAGGGCAGGACGCAGGCCGAGTTGGAGCAGGTGATCGAGTGGCTAACGGGTTTTGATAAAAAGAATCTCAAGAAGCTTATTGATGAAAAGGTAACGTTCGAGACGTTCTTCGATCGAGCGACGCTAAATCCGAATGCGAACCTTATCACCGGCACGCTATGCGGCTATCGTGTCGAAGAGATCGAAAATCCTTTGACGCAAAAGGCGCGTTACCTCGATAAACTCATCGATGAACTCGCGAAGGGCCGCAAGATGGAAAAGATCCTGCGAACTCCGTGAACCGAAAGATGCTGACAGCGATCAACCCAAAATTACCGATGCGGGACAAGGCCGCGACCAAGGCGTACTACATTGACGGTCTCGGCTTTACCGAGATCAGTGACTACGGCGATTACCTGTTGGTTGGACGCGACAAGATCGAGATCCATTTCTTTCTTTTTAAGGAACTCGACCCGGCAGAGAATTACGGACAGGTTTACATTCGCACCGACGACATCGAGATGCTCTATCGGTCATTGCCCGACGCGAATATCGCTATTCACCCGAACGGCGCGTTACAAACAAAACCGTGGGGCCAGAGAGAATTCTCGCTGCTCGACCCCGACAATAATTTGCTGACCTTTGGGCAGTCTCAACCTTCGCCGCAAAGATCATGACTAAAGATTTGGTCTGGTTTTGGATACCAAGATTTGGTATATTCGGTTTGAGGTTCAAAAGGTATGGCAAAGAATACGTCAATTCTGCTAGGTGATCATTTCGAGAACTTTATCAGCCAACAAATAAAGACCGGAAGGTTTTCGTCCGCGAGCGAGGTTGTTAGGGCATCTCTTCGAGTCTTCGAATTTGAAGAATCGAAAAAGACGGTATTGATAAACGAGCTTAAGAAGGGTGAACGGTCGGGTTTTGTTGAGAACTTTGACCGAGCTGATTTTCTAGAACGTATCCATCAGAAACATTCCGCTAAATAATGCGTGTTAAGATCAGCAGGCTGGCGGCAAGCGATATTGAAGAGATCTGGGTTTACTCGGTCGAGAATTGGTCCCTCGAGCAAGCGGACAGGTATTACAATTTGGTCATGGACGAGATCGAGTATATTGCCTCGCATCCGGCGTCGGGCAAAGACTACGGCGAATTTCGAAAGGGCTACCGTCGCGAACGTGTTGGGTCTCATTTCATATTTTACAAACTTAACGTCAAAAGGAACGAAGTGGAGATCATACGCATCCTGCATCAGAGAATGGACATTGATGCGAGGTTGAGCGATTAATTCGCTTGCTTGATCGATAGAGCTGTTGCCGGGTGGAGGCTTAAGAATCGAAGGGTGAGGGAAATCAAAAGTGCACTACCAGATTGGATTCGGAGGCAGGCAAGTCTCGGGCCGAATGTAGAAGTTCAGGGACAGCTGACCGAAGAGAATTACTTCTGGTATTTGCTTACTGTGTGCTGCCCTCTGATATTTGAAAGTTATGCGATTGTGTTGCATCCATTCTGGATCAACTGGAAAGCCCGTGACCTAATCAATTCAGGCCTGAAACTGACAGAAGAGCAGATGGACGAAACGGACTTTAAGCGGATAAATTGGAAAGATTTTTTCCCAATCTACCTACAACGTTTTGAACTTGAAACCGCTAATGTGATCCTACACCGCATTTTACGAACCATTCAGACTGACATAGACGGAGAATGGCCCGAATACATATGGTTCCCAAGTGAGGGAGATTGTGCTGTCGATGAATTGAAGTTTGTTTTCGGCGAGTTGACGAACCAAAAAGAGTCTGTTGAGGCGAACTTTTACTATTGTCTGCTGAAAACTGCCAAATGGAACGAGGAACGAATATTCAAGGGAGATCTTTCGGAGTTTGATGATTTGGGATCAAATCCACATTTATGGGGTAGTCCAACGGCAATTTTCCCGGATGATAAAAGCTGGTGCATTATTTCGGACTATGACCTGCCGTTCACGTACATTGGTGCGAGGCGACGAATAATTGATTCATTGGTACGAAAGGTTGAGTTTGATATTTATCGAATCGAACCACGGTATCTCGAAAAGTAGTTGGGCACTCATTTCCAAAGGGTTAAGGGCCTGGAACTTTGGGGTTCAGCACATCACGAATTTATGACTACTCAACGCTCCGAGGGCGATATTATTGAACTAAAGATCGACAGGATCGTGCCGCGGGGCTTGGGGATCGGTTTTGCGGACGGTTTGACGGTTTTTGTGCCGTTGGCGGCCGCGGGCGATCGTGTGCGCGTGGAGATCACGCAGCTGAAGAAAAGGATCGCGTTCGCACGGATCGTCGAGGTGCTTGAGGCATCGCCGGATCGGCAGGAGCCGCCGTGCAGATACTTCGGCGAGTGCGGCGGGTGCGATTTTCAGCAGATGAATTATGCGGCGCAGCTTTCGGCGAAATCCTCGATGGTCGCGGATGCGTTGCGTCGTTTGGGAAAGGTCGAGGTGAGTGATGTCGAGGTGGTCGCAAGCCCTGAAGAAATGGGCTATCGCGGCCGTGCACGCTGGCAGGTTCGCGGTCACCTCGTCGGCTATTTTCGACGCGAGAGCCACGACGTGATCGACATCGAACAATGTCCGATCCTCACGCCGAAACTGAACGAAGGCTTGAGGTCGATCCGTGAGCAAGCAGAGAGCGGTAGCCTTCGCGCACATGAGGTCGAGGCCGCCGCCGACATTGAGAGGTTCGTGCTGTCAACGGCGAAGGGTGAGGACGAATTATTGCGGTGCAGCACTCTCGGCTTCGAATACGAATTTCGTTCGACAAGCTTTTTTCAGGCGAACAGCTCTCTGATCGAGCCGCTTGTGAATTTTGCGACCGGTGGTTTTAGCGGAGCGAAGGCTCTCGATCTTTATTGCGGCGTTGGATTGTTCACTTTGCCGCTTGCGAAGCAGTTCGATACGGTCATTGGCGTCGAAGGCGCGATCGAGTCGATCGAACTCGCACGAGCGAACGCCGAGCGCAACGTCATTTCTAACGTCGAATTCGTGCAAAGCTCGGTCAAGTCGTTCGTTGGGTCGAAACAAGCCGAACAAGTTGATCTTGTTCTGCTTGACCCGCCGCGTTCGGGGACGGAAAAGGGCACGATCGAACGGATAGCCGAGTTGCGTCCCAAAGCGATAGCGTATGTTTCGTGCGATCCGTCGATGCTCGCACGCGACCTGCGTGTGCTGCTCGACGCGGGCTACAAGCTTGACGAGCTAAAGGCGTTCGATCTATTTCCGCAGTCCCATCACGTCGAGACGGTCGCAAAATTGTCGCGAAATTAGCCGAAAATTTTACGTATGCAGTTTCAGGGTTTCGGTTCTCGGGGATTTCCCTTAGAATCGGTGCTATAGAAGTATGCCTAGGAAAAAACCAGATCCGTCGGAATCAGATGCGTTAGCAACACGCCTTTCCGTGAAATGCCGATATTGCGGGCAGAAGAATGCCGTTCGCAGTGATTACAAAGCGCACGACGCGAACTGCGGCAAGTGCAAACTGCCGCTTTCGGACGCGCCGCGAAAGACGTTCGAGAATTTGGACAAGAATGAGTACATACATCCCGCAGATGCGAAGGCGATGGCGGCTCTCAAGGCAATTCCCGGCGTTGACAGCGCATTGAAGAAGCTGCTCGCGTGGACGGGCGAATCCGCGATACGTGTAATGTTCACGGCGTCTGCGGTAAAGGTTACGCCGAAGCAATGCCCCGACCTTCACGCAAAGCTCGAGGCGGTTTGCGCTTCGCTCGGCGTCGAGGTGCCGGATCTTTTTGTTCAGCAGAATCCGATCGTCAATGCTTTCACGGGCGGCGTTGAGAAGCCGATAATTGTGCTCCATTCGGCGCTGATCGAGCGCCTCAATGACGAAGAGACGTTTGCGGTCATCGCACACGAGGTCGGGCACATTCACGCCGAACACGTGCTCTATCTGACGGCGGCAAGGTTGATGGAATTCCTTTTGAACCGCTCGGTTGCGGCGCTTTTGCCCGGTGCCGAGATCATCAAGCTGATAGTTTCGATGGGGATCGCGAGTGCATTGCTTGCTTGGGCGCGGAGAGCCGAACTTTCCTGCGATCGCGCCGCCTTACTTGTAACCCAAGATGCAGACGTGATCGGCCGAACGATGATGAAGCTTGCCGGAGGCACATTCGCATCGAAGATCGACTACGAGGAGTTCCTCGAACAAGGCCGCGAATTCAAGAAAAATTACGATGCAAGCTCGCTCGATCGCTTCTGGGCGGACGTAACGAATGCGGGTCTGACGCACCCATTTCCTGTCTGGCGCGTCGCCGAAGCATTGGACTGGGCGGAAAGCGACCAGTACAAGAAGTTGGTCGGTGTGTAATTTCACGATAAATTCAACGAATTGATTTGATTATCACTAAAAACTAATCTACGCTCGGATTTACACATCGGGGTACGTAAGGCATACTTTGAGCCTTGTGCAATTTGCGGAATCTACGGGATTTAGTAAACTTGACCTAGCTTTACGGCTCGCAAACTAATTTAACTTAATGCAGTCAAATATTGAGTGGCCCACTGCTCAAACGACTGTTCGCGAAAAATTCCACTTGAGCGGGGCGATAATACACACCCACGCTTCGAGGATGAACGAGTTTTAAGATGGCACAGATCTTTAGAAAGAGCGCCAATAACATTGCAAAGATCAGCATGGTGTCTGTTGTACTGCTGGCCGGCGTGGGTTTTTACGCCTGGACGCAGCTTGCGAGATCGTCCTACTTGACGGGACAGTATCTCGAGATCCAACAGCCCGTGCAGTTCTCTCACAAGCACCACGTCGGCGACGACGGCATCGATTGCCGTTATTGCCATCAGACTGTCGAGACGACGGCATCGGCCGGTATGCCTTCGACCCAGACGTGTATGAATTGTCACAGCCAGCTTTGGGCGGATGCTCCCTACCTGGAGCCGATACGGGCAAGCTTCCGTGACAATAAGCCGATCCAATGGAACCGCGTTCACGACCTTCCTGAATACGTATATTTCAATCACAGCATTCATATCGCAAAGGGCGTTGGCTGCTCGACCTGTCACGGACCGGTCGATAAGATGCCGTCCGTTTACGAAGAGAACACGCTGCAGATGGAATGGTGTATCCAATGTCACCGCGAGCCGGAGAAGTTCATTCGGCCGAAGTCTGAGGTCTTTAGTATGTCGTATCGCCCGGACGATACTGATCAGGCTCAACGCGACCAGTTGAAGGTCGATTATAAGATCCGCAGCCGAGAGATGCTTACGAGCTGCTCGACGTGCCATAGATAAGTATTTGGCCTTTCGCCCGAGAAGATATCTCAAGGGCCTTGAAAGTTTTAAGGAATAAGCAAAAAAATGCCCAGTCCTGACAGCAAAATAAATTTCGCTTTGCTCCGCGACCGCATATTGTCGCAGAACGGAAAAGAATATTGGCGCAGCCTTGAGGAATACGCCGATACGCCGGAATTCAAAGAATTCGTCTCGCGTGAATATCCGCACGAGATCGAAGAATGGGACAGTTCGCTCAGCCGGCGAAATTTCGTCAAGGTTATGGGAGCCTCCCTCGCTCTTGCGGGGCTCACGGGCTGCGTCATACAGCCGACCGAGAAGATCGTGCCCTACGTGAACTCTCAAATAGGGCTTCTGCCGGGCAAATCCAACTATTTCGCGACAGCGATGTCGCTAGGCGGTGTTGCCGTCGGGCTTCTTGCGAAATCATATGACGGCCGGCCGATCAAGGTGGAAGGCAACCCGGATCATCCGGGCAGCCGCGGACGTACGGATATTCTCGCACAGGCCTCCGTGCTCGGGATGTTCGATCCCGACCGCTCGAAAGAGGTGGTAAATCGCGGTAATCCAAAGACTTGGCAGGCGTTCTCAACCGAGCTTCGGGCAAAGATCGAAGATAATCGTGCCGATGGCGGCGCAGGGATCCGATTCCTGACCGAAACGGTCACATCGCCGACGCTTATTGACCAGTTCAACGGCATCAAAGCCGAGCTGCCGAACGCGAAGTTGGTCCAATACGAACCGATCAACAGCGATAACGCAATGAACGGAGCACGTGCGGCATTTGGTTCGGCGGCACAGGCTATCTACAAATTCGACAAGGCGGACCGAATACTTTCGCTCGATAATGACTTCCTTTCGAGCTTTAACGTTGCCTATCCGAACGATTTTGCGAAAGGACGTGAGTTTTCGGAAGAAAAGAAAGAGATCAATCGGCTTTACGTCCTTGAGACGACGATCACCATCACCGGTGCAAAGGCCGATCACAGACTCGCTGTAAAGCCGAGCCAAATGGCAAATGCCGCACGAGCCATCGCAAAGGCCGTCGGCGTCGCCGGCGTAGATTCCACCTACACGGACAATGCCGCGTGGATCGCCGCAATGGCGAAAGATCTGGTTTCCGCAAAAGGCCGTTCGCTTGTGGTTGCCGGTGATAATCAGCCTCCAGCCGTTCACGCACTTGCTCATCTGATGAACGCTGCTCTCGGCAACGTTGGCCAAACCGTCGTGTACGCGGAGCCTTTCTCGCCGAATAGCGAGCGTTCGCAGCTCGACCAATATCGCGAACTCATCGCCGACATCGACGCCGGAAAGGTGAAGATGCTCGTCATCATTGACGGGAATCCGATGTACAACACGCCGTCCGACCTGAGATTGGACGCGGCGAGAATGGAGAAAGTTCCGTTCCGTGCCCATCTCGGCCTCTATCGCGACGAAACCGGCGAATTCTGCCATTGGCACGTCCCTTCGAAGCATTACCTCGAGTCATGGGGAGACGTCAGAGCATATGACGGCACGGCAAGCATCGTCCAGCCGCTGATATCGCCGATCTATGACGGGCACAGTGTGTATGAGTTGGTCCAACTCTTCTTCAAGGAGAATTTTGACAAGAAGGACCTCGATATCGTCAAAGGTTATTGGGAAAAGACCGGGATCACGCCTGCCGCGGCAGCGAAGGCAACTCCGGCCGCAGTTCCTGCCGAAGCGACCGTAAGTGCAGGTGAGAAAACATCGGTCGTCGCGGCACCGGCGGCAAAGACGAGCCCGACGCCGGAAGCAAAACCCGCGAGTTCACCGACTGCTCCGACGGCCGCTCCTGTTGCCGGCAAGACCTTTGAAGATAATTGGCGCAAGGCAGTGCACGACGGGCTTATCCCGAATACGGCGGCCGCAGCCAAGACAGTTACGGCGAATCCCGCCGGTCTGTCACAGCTTGCGCAGGCCGCGAACGGCTCCGGTGATCTTGAGATCTCGATCCGTCCTGACCCGAGCGTCTATGACGGCAGGTTCACGAACAACGGCTGGCTGCAGGAGCTGCCGAATCCGCTTAACAAGGTTACTTGGACGAACGTTGGCCTGATCAGCCCGAAGACGGCTGAAAAGCTCGGCATCAACCAGTCGCGTGATGTTCGCGAGCAGACGGGCGGAGCGCAAGGCGTAACGTTCTACAACACGAAGGGCGGCAACCTTTTCTCCGATCAGGTTCAAATTACCTATCAAGGCGCTGAGGTCAAAGAGCCTGTCGCGATGTGGATCACGCCTGGACAGCCGGACGATACGATCACGCTGCACATGGGCTACGGCCGCACTCGCGCAGGAAATTTGGGCTCGAATCTCGGCTATGACGTATTTAACGTCCGCCGTTCGGATGCAATGGATGCGGGCTTCGGTTCGCTGAAGAAGCTCGGCACGACCGAAGAGGTCTCATCCACGCAGACGCACTTCAATATGGAAGGCCGCGACCTCCTGCGTTCGTGGGACTATAACCACCTCGAGGAAGAGATCAAGGCCGGTCATCAGCACAACGAGATCGATATGTCGATGTTCCCGTATGAGGAACACGAGGCGACCTACGCAAAGAATCATAAGTGGGCGATGACCGTCGATCTGAATTCATGTGTTGGCTGCAACGCTTGCGTCATTGCCTGCCAGTCCGAGAATAATATCCCTGTCGTCGGCAAGGAACAGGTCGGACGCCACCGTATGATGCATTGGATGCGGATCGACGCATACTATGGCGGCGAAGATCTCAATGACCCGAACGGGCCGCATTTCCAGCCGGTCCTGTGTCAGCAGTGCGAACAGGCACCTTGCGAGGTCGTCTGCCCGGTTCACGCTACGGCGCACAGTGCGGAAGGCCTGAACGATATGACGTACAACCGCTGCGTCGGCACACGTTATTGCTCGAACAACTGTCCGTACAAGGTTCGACGCTTTAACTTTATGCTCTATCAGGATTGGGATACGCCGCAGTACAAGCTGATGCGAAATCCTGAAGTTACGATCCGCAGCCGCGGCGTGATGGAAAAGTGCAATTACTGCACGCAGAGGATCGCGGCCGCCCGCATAGCGAGCGAAAAGGACGGCCGTGCGATCCGCGACGGCGAGATCCTGACGGCCTGCCAATCGGTTTGCCCGACGAACGCGATCACCTTCGGCGATATGCACGATCCGGACAGTGCGGTCGCAAAGACAAAGCAGGATCACCGCAATTACAATCTTCTGAACGAGCTGAACACTCAGCCGCGGACGACGTATCTTGCGGGCCTGAAGAATTTCAATACCGAAATGCCTGACTACAAGGCGCCGGCCTTCCCGGCAACGGAAACACCTGCGAAAGAGCAGAAAACGGGAGGCGACGCTCACTAGTTCATTCTAGTCTCGTGAGATCTATGCAGGATTCAAGAGAAGAACGAAAGCTGCATCCGGCGATGGTCGAGGGCGACCATGACTTCGGAACCGTCAGCGACCGGATCGGCGATCTTACGCTCAAGAAGCGTACGCCGTTCCATTGGTTCATCGGTTTCGGCATTGCGTTCCTTGTGGCGCAGCTCCTGATGGTCACGATCATCTACCTCGTGACAAAGGGTATCGGTATCTGGGGCACGAACCAGCCTGTAGGCTGGGCATTCCCGATCATCAACTTCGTCTGGTGGATCGGTATCGGCCACGCGGGAACGCTGATCTCGGCGATCTTGCTGCTTTTGAACCAAAAGTGGCGAACGTCGATCAACCGCTTTGCCGAGGCGATGACGCTCTTTGCGGTCGCCTGCGCAGGGTTGTATCCGGTGTTTCACACGGGTCGTCCGTGGCTTGCATACTGGCTGTTCCCGTACCCGAATACGATGGGAATATGGCCGCAATTCCGCAGCCCGCTGATGTGGGACGTGTTCGCCGTCTCGACATATGCGACGGTCTCGCTTCTGTTCTGGTATGTCGGTTTGATACCTGACCTTGCGACCCTTCGCGACCGTGCAAAGAATAAGTATTTCAAGAAGATATATGCGATCTTCTCTTGGGGCTGGCGCGGAAGCGCACGGCACTGGCATCGGTATGAGCTTGCGTATCTGATCCTTGCAGGTATCTCGACGCCGCTCGTGCTCTCGGTCCACTCGGTCGTGTCCTTGGACTTCTCGGTCTCGCAGATACCGGGCTGGCACGCGACATTCTTCCCGCCGTACTTCGTGGCCGGTGCGATTTACGCCGGTTTCGCGATGGTGCTGCTATTGGCGATCCCGCTCAGGCACCTCTATGGGATGAAGGATTTCGTCACTAAGACGCACCTTATCCTGATGGGGAAAGTGATGCTCGCGACCGGCCTTATCGTCGGCTACTCCTATGTGATGGAGGCGTTCTTCGGCTGGTATAGCGGTTCGCAGTATGAGTGGTTCATGATCAAGAACCGCATCTGGGAAGGCCCGTACTGGGCGTTCTACTGGATGCTGATGTTCTGCAACGTCATATCGCCGCAGTTCCTTTGGTTCAAGCGATTCCGCGAAAGCGAATTTTGGCTCTTTATCATTTCGATCATCGTCAGCATCGGAATGTGGCTCGAACGTTTCGTCATTATCGTGACGAGTATTCAGAGAGACTTCCTCCCTTCGTCGTGGGCGATGTATTCGCCGACGATCTGGGACTGGTCGATGTTCGTCGGTACGCTCGGATTCTTCTTCTGCCTGTTCTTCCTTTTCGTGAGATTCCTACCGATCATCTCGATCTTCGAGGTGAGGACGCTCCTGCCGCAGGCGAATGTGCATGGACGGCCGCAGGATTTCGACGAGAACGTGCTCGAGATCGAGTACACGTATGACAAGACGGATCCGCCGAACAGTTAAGAAGGGAGTTTTTGCGCGAAAGAGTTGGTTTAACAACGGACTATATTTTTGAGTATGAGCGAGAATATCTACGGAGTGATGGCGGAATTTGACACGCCGACCCAGTTGGTCGATGCGGCGGTCAAGGTCCGTGATGCC
>Ga0154020_10010723_pt1 | contig 10460 bp, 6 predicted proteins | sample Klosneuvirus_201_FD_109709 | JGI IMG/M metagenome (GOLD analysis project Ga0154020, IMG submission 109709) | Active sludge microbial communities from wastewater, Klosterneuburg, Austria - Klosneuvirus_20160825_MG | ecosystem: Engineered > WWTP > Aerobic digester > Activated sludge | place... | reverse complement strand
TGCGGAACGCCCCGCCTTCGCGCTAACGCCAAAGGCGTGATCGCCCTCCTCTTCCCCGGACAAGGCAGCCAAAAGGTCGGCATGGGCAAGGCCCTGGCTGAGACCTCGGACGTCGCGCGCAGGACCTTTGAAGAAGCCGATGCCGCGCTCGGATACGCGCTCTCCAAGGTGCTCTTCGAGGGCCCGGAGGACGATCTGAAGCGCACCGAGATCACGCAGCCGGCCCTGATGGCGGCGGGGATCGCGGCCTACCGCACCTTGATCTCGCGGCGGCCGGAGCTGGCCTTCAGCGTCGCCGCCGGGCACAGCCTCGGGGAGTGGACCGCGCTGGTGGCCACCGGAGCGATGCGCTTTGAGGACGGCCTCCGCCTGGTCCGCGCCCGCGGCCGATTCATGCAGGAGGCCGTGCCGGCTGGCGTCGGCGCGATGAGCGCGGTGCTCGGGATGGAGCCTGAGAAGGTCCGCGCCATCTGCGCCGAGGTCGAGGCGAGCCTGGGCGGCGAGCTGGTGCGGCCAGCCAACTTCAACTCCGCCGAGCAGACCGTGATCTCGGGGCACGCCGGCGCCGTCGCCAAGGCCTCCGAGGCCCTCAAGGCCGCCGGCGCGATGAAGTGCGTGCCGCTGCCGGTGAGCGCCCCCTTCCATTGCCCGCTGATGGGGCCGGCCGCCGATCGCCTGGCCGAGGCCCTGGCGCCCATCGAGATCATGACGCCCTCGGTCCCGGTGGTAAGCAACGTCGAGGCCACGCCCAACTCCGATCCCCACAAGATCAAGGCGCTGCTCGTGAGCCAGATGACCGCCCCGGTCCGCTGGATCGAGGTGACGCAGGCGATCGCGAAGCTCGGGACCACCAGCGCGGTGGAGCTGGGCTCCGGCAAGGTGCTGGCCGGCCTGGTGCGCCGCATCGACAAGAACCTGAAGCTGAGCTCGATCGAAGATCCGGCCTCGTTGGACAAGGCGCTCGAGACCCTGGCCTGAACACACGAACGACGAAGCGACGTAGCAGGGAACGACGAACGGGTTTCGGACCGACGCTCTAGGGGGCGTCGCGCTGCCGCACGTGCTCGAGCAGGGCCTCATTCACCAGCGCCGGGTGGGTCAGCGGCGCCATGTGGCCGGTCTTGGCGAGCTCGACCAGCCTCGCCGCTGGGTTTAGTTCGGCCAGGCGCCGTTGCATCGCCCGCGAGGCCCGGGGGGAGCGCTCGCCCATGGCCAAGGTGGTGAAGATCCCCTGGAGGCGGTGCTGCTCAAAGGGCTCCTGGTCCAGGAAGCAGGCGCGAACCTCCGCATACATCTTCCAGCCGAGCGCTCTGGTGAAGGCCTGCTGCTCAGGAGGCATACGCGCCCACGATCCTGGCCGATTCCAATAGTCGATGAACAGCTCGATCCAGGGATCGCTCCCTCCTCGGACCTCGTCGCTCAAAAACCAGGGGTGCTGGAGCAGGCCCCGCGCCTCCTCCGCGGCTGCCGGATCCAGGGGCGCACGGTCTGTGACGAGCGATCCAAAGAGCACCGGCTCGTAGAGGAACAAGGATCGCGCCCGCGCGCCGAGCAGCGGGAGCAGCTTAAGCGCGAGCACGCCACCGTAGCTATGCCCCACGAGGTGGACCTCGTTGAACCCGTGGACCGCCGACAGCGCCGCCTGCACATCTTCCCGGACGTCAAAGGGCTGACCTCGGAGCAGCGGGGGCCGAGGAGGGATACCGAGGTTGGCGGGCGCGAGGCGCTCCGAGCCCGCCCACACCTCCTCGGGCACGTCCTTCCACAGCGCGGGCGTGGTCCCGGTGGAGTGGAGGAACAGGGTCGCCGCGGTCATACCGGCGCCAGAATAGTCCCTCTCTTCTTCTCTGTTGAGGCCGAATCCCCTTTCGGACTAAACCCCCGGCATGAAGATCGACCTCACCGGAAAAATCGCCCTCGTCACCGGCGGCTCCCGCGGCATCGGACGCGCGGTTGCCCTCTCGCTGGCCGAGTCGGGCGCGGACGTCGCGCTCACCTACGCCTCGAATGAGGCGGCGGCCAAAGAGGTCGTGGCGGAGATCGAGAAGAAGGGAGGCAAGGGCCAGGCGATCCTGCTCGACGTCACCGACCCCGCGGCGACCAAGAAGGTCATCGACGAGCTGGCCAAGCAAAAGGGAGGGCTCCACATCCTGGTCGCCAATGCCGGCATCGCCATCGACGGACTCTTGATGCGGATGAAGGACGACGATCTCGACAAGCTGTTTCGGACCAACGTCTTTGGGGCCTATTACGCCGCGCGCTCCAGCGTGTTCCCCATGATGAAGTCCCGTTACGGCCGGCTGATCTTCCTCGGCTCGGTGGTCGGAGACATGGGCAACGCCGGACAGAGCGCCTACGCCGGCACGAAGTCGGCGCTAGAGGGCATCGCTAAGTCGGTCGCCCGCGAGCTGGCCTCCCGCAACATCACCGCCAACGTCGTGGCCCCGGGCTTCATCGAGACGGACATGACCACCAAGATTCCCGAGGAGGCCCGCAAAGCCCTCCTCGCCTCGATCCCGCTGGGGGAGATCGGTAAGCCGGAGGACATCGCGGCGGCCGTGACCTTCCTAGCCTCCGAGCAGGGCCGCTACATCACGGGCCAGACGATCCACGTCAACGGCGGGCTCTCGATGTAGCCGCGCAGGCGGAATTGCCGCGCTGGCTATTGCCGGACACCGCCGTTCCAGGGGACGACCACAGCCATGGTCGCCCCGATCTTGGCCCCCCTGCTCGCCGTCGAGCCGGACGCCCTCTCGGCGGCGCTGAGCTTGGCTCGAGCGGGCCAAGGCTATGAGGCCTTCTCCATCCCGAAGGCCGATCCCTCGAAGACCCGCACCATCCACGCGCCAGTGCCGCTCCTGAAGGCGGTGCAGCGGGCGATCCTAGCCGTGCTCGAGCCGCTGCCCTTGCCGACCTGCGTGCATGGCTTTCGGCGCGGGCGTTCCATCGTCACCGCGGCCCGCGCCCACCTGCGGGCGCGCGCGCTCCTCAACGTCGACCTCATCGACTTCTTCCACTCGGTGGAGGCCTTCAAGGTCCGGCGGGCGTTGCTCAGCTCGCTGATCCCCCGCTGGGTGCGCGAGACGGGCGAGCTCGAACAGAAGGACATCCCGGCCGTCCTCGAGGCCCTGGTAACGCTGACCACCTTCGACCAAGGCCAAGAGGGGGCCATCCAGCGGGTCCTCCCCCAGGGCGCGCCGACCTCTCCGGTGCTCGCCAACCTGGCGGCCCGGCCGCTCGACCGCGCCATCCTCGCGCTCATCCGCGACCTGCCGGGGGAGCTCGTCTACACGCGCTACGCCGACGATCTCACCATCTCCTCGCCCTATGAGATCGATCGCAGCGTCCTCGGCGAGGTCCTCAAGGCCATCACCCGGAGCGGGTTTCGGCCGCACCCGGCCAAGATCGTCCTGGCCTCGACCCTCAAAGGCTCGCCCCACTTTCGTCAGCGGCTCACGGTCACCGGCCTGGTCGTCGATCCGGTGGCCAAGACCCTGCGCATCCCCCGGGATCGGCTGGAGCGCTTTCGGGCCAAGATGCACCAGGCCTCGAATCAACCCACGCTGGAGGAGCCGGTGCTCGAGCAGATCGAAGGCATGGTGAGCTTCGTCTTGATGGTCTACGGCGCGCTCCCGCCCGCGCTCGAGAAGGCCTACGCCCGCTTCACGGAGGCGCATGGCCTCAAGGCCATCGAGCCGGGTCGCTCGCGCAAGATCGCCCGCCGCAGGGCCGCTCAATCGGAGTCCTACTGATGGCGATCCTGGCCCGCGGGCTGACCAAGACCTATCGGGTCGCCCGGAAAGCTGCCGGGCTCAAGGCTTCGATCAAGGGCCTCTTGCACCGGGAGTGGACCGCGGTGGAGGCGGTCAAGGACTTGAGCTTCGAGATCGGGAGCGGCGAGCGCGTGGGCTTTCTCGGCCCCAACGGCGCGGGCAAGACCACCACATTGAAGATGCTCTCCGGGCTCCTCACCCCGACCTCCGGCGAGGTCACGGTGTTTGGCCACTCTCCCCGCGGCCGGCCCCGGGCGCTGCTGCAGAAGCTGAGCCTGGTGATGGGGCAGAAGCAGCAGCTCTTGTGGGATCTGCCGCCGATCGAGACCTTCGAGCTCTGCCGCGCGATCTACGACGTCGACCGCGCCCGCTATCGCCGCACCATCGACGAGCTGGTCTCCATGTTGGCCCTAGAGAACCTGCTCGAAAAGCCGGCGCGCCAACTGTCGCTCGGCGAGCGGATGAAGTGCGAGCTGGCGGCGGCCTTGATCCACGAGCCTCAAGTCCTCTTTCTCGATGAGCCCACCATCGGCCTCGACGTGACGATGCAGGCCGTCGTCCGCCGCTTCATCAAGGAGTACAACGAGGAGAAGAAGGCCTTGGTCATCCTCACCAGCCACAACATGGACGACGTCACGGCGCTGTGTCCGCGGGTGCTCGTCATCGACCATGGGCAAAAGAAGCATGATGGAGATCTGCGGGCCTTGATCGCCGCCACCCAGCCCCACAAGCGGGTGACGGTGGAGCTGGCCCGGCCGGTCGACCCCGCCGAGCTCGGCCGGATCGCCGCGCTGGGCATCGCGATCCGCGAGGAGTCGCCGGTGCTGCTCTCTGCCCAGGTTTTGCCGAGCGCGCTGCCCGAGGTCGTGCGCGCCCTCCTCGATGCCCTCCCTGTCTCCGATCTGCGGGTCGAGGATCCGCCGCTGGAGGAGGTCATGCAGGAGATCTTCGGAGCCCGAGACAGCTAGCAGCCCGAGACGGCTAGCAGCCCTAGCCGTGGCCGTAGAGCTGCGCTCGCGGCCTCACCTCGTGAGGCTCGCCGCCGGGTGCGGCCCCGAGCGCGCCTGCTCCGGCGTGGCCGCGGGCGGATGCTCGCCCCCGCCCTCGGTCCGCTCGATGAGCTCGCGGATCCGCGCCGCCAGCTCTACGAACATCCCGCGCATGAGCTCCGGTCGATCGGCCATCAGATCCATGAAGGGCTGCCGCTCGAGACGCACGAACTCGCAGCCCTCATCGCCGGTTTTGGCCGTGACGGGCCGCAGGCCCCCATCCAAGATGGAGGTCTGTCCGAACGAGTCGCCGACGTGCAGATCGATGAGCGGATGCCCCGACCGGAGCAGATGAATCTCCCCCGAGATGATCACGTACAGCGCGTCGCCGCGCTGACCTTGTTCGTAGATCACTTGGCGCGGTTCGGCGTGCCCCTCGGTGGTCAGCGAAGCGACCGCGGTCAGATCGTCGACCGACAGGCCGCGGAACAGCTGCACGTTCTGAAGCAGAAACACGCGATCGATGATCGACTTAGGCATGAGAGGCTCTCCTGAGGTGGGCTCGCGGATCGGCGGCGGGGCGTGGCCCGCGCGGCGCAGGGTTTCGTGGGCCAGCATCGCCAGGCGGAGGTCTTTGCCCTCCACCAGCTGGGCGGCGCGGTCATAGGCGCGGTGCCGGTCACCCGCCGGCGTTGGAGGTTCGAGGTGGCTCAGGACGTCGCCGCGGATCTCGCTGGCGCCCAGCGCGACGTCGATGATCTCGAGCGCGTCGGAGCGGGAGGTGCGATCGCCTTTCTGCAGGCCGGCCAGGGCGTTTTCCATCGTATTCGGATCCACCAGGAGGCCGAGCAGACGCAGCGCCGCCGAGAGGTTCTGCCTCACGCGATCAGCGGTGGCCCGGTAGAGGAGCGCGAACTCGGGTCCAGCGGGCGCGAAGTCCTCGGCGATCGGCCGGTAGTGGGTGTAGCCCGCCAAGCGCCGCAAGATGGCGCCTTGGGTCTGCGGCCGGTCGAAGATGAGCTCGGGGTTGAGGCGCCGCATTCGACACAGCTCTTCGACGATCACCGTGCGCAGATAAGCGTCGTCCTCCTTATTGGAGAACAGCATCGCGTTGACCGCCTGTACGCTGCCGATCTCCCGCAACACCCGCGGGATTTGGACGCGAAGCTGGATGTCGCTGCGGCGATCGTCCATCACCTTGGCCAGCTCGGGGACCACGCTGTCGCCCTGCGCCGCCAACGCGGCCTTCGCCATTCGGGCCAGCCGCCGGTCGGAGAGGAGGCGGATGAGCCGGGGGACATAGGCGGCGTCGGGCGCCCGCACCGCCGCCTCGAGGGCCACGTTCTGTACGGTCACGCTGGGGTCGCCGAGGAGCCCCTCCAGCTTGGCCGCGAAGCGCCCCGGTCCCAGCATCCCGAGCACCCAGGCCAGCTCGCGCCGATCGGTGGTGGACCCCGTCTTGGCGGCCTCGATCATCTCGAGCAGCGCCCGCTCGGCCAGCGGATCGACCGCCGCGTCCTCGCCCGGCGAGGTGAAGAAGGCAACCAGGGCGGCCGCCACCAAGCCGCGGTCTTCGACCTGGCGCGATCGGAGCAGCACCGGCTCCAGCACCGCCTTGGCCCGCGCCGGATCGATCATCATCAGCGCTCGCGCGGCCGTCGCCTTGGGGTGCTTGCCCTGCGCCTCGATGACGGACACCAGAAACGGTGCATAGGCGGGGTCGGCCGCTTGGCCGATGAGCTCGATGGCGCGCACCCGCACCTCGTCGGAGGGATGCACGATCAGCTGGCCGATGTGGGCGCGGAAGTCGAAGCCCTTCACCTCGCCGAGCACCGAGATGGCGGCCAAGGTCTTCTTGGCATCGCCCTCCTTGAGCGCGCGGATCAGGTGACGCTGGGTGGCGCGGTCGGTGGCGTCGATCGTGGGGATCTTGGCCTGCTCGCGGCCCCCGAGCTTGTGCTCGAGCGCCGAGACGTACAGCGGCCGGAGCACGCGGATCGAGAGCAGGAGCAGGAGGGCCACGCCGATCACCACGCTCAGCAGGATCGGCTCGTTCAGGTTCTTCCCCACGAGCAGGAGCACCACGCCGCCGACCGCGCCGCCGATCTTCTTGACCGCGCCGTCGATCACTGCGCGCACGGAGCCGCGCACGCCCGGGGGCATCGGGTTGTAGAGGAGCTGCAGGCCCGGTTGGTTGAGCGAGAAGCTGGCCATCATCTCCAGCACCTTGAGCACGAACAGCGGCACGATCCAGGTGGGCAAGGCGATGGCCCAGCCGGCCACGAAGACGCAGAAGGCCGGCACGATCGACAGGTACACGAAGACCCCCGCGCGCCGGAGCAAGGTCGAGGTCAGCGCGGTCTGAAACGCGATCGCCAGCACGCCGACGATGGCGTTGAGCGAGCCGAAGAGCGCGGTCATCTCCGCCTCATTGCCCGCAGCGAAGCGGTGGGTCGCGGTACGAAAGACGAAGTCGACGGCGGCGGTCTGCACCGAGAGCAAGAGCACCAGCCCGGCCACCGCGCGCGGGAAGCTCGCGCTGGCCACGTAGCGCAGACCATCCGTGAGGCCGTTCAGCTCGCGGCGAACCGTGGTGGGCGCGCGCTCGGGGCCGAGCAGCGGACGGATGAGCACCAAGCTGATGGCCGCCGCGAAGCAGAAGCTGACGCTGGGGACCACGGTCGCTAGGCCCCTGGCGAACAGCCCCGCGGCGGTCGCGCCCACCATGCCCGCCGCCGAGATCACCCCGAACACCCGCTTCTGCGCGCGGACATCGAAGACCTCGCCGAGGCGGGCCCAAAAGAGGACCGATAGCCCGGTCGCATAGGCCTCGCCCACCACGTAGAGCGCGGCCAGGGCCAGCGGCAGATCCAGCACCGCCGCCGCGGACAAGAGCCCGAGCGTGACCGCCACCCACAGAATTGCCGAGCGCAGCACCGGTTTGGCCGAGCTCTGGGCCAGGCGGCGCCCAAGGACCACGGTCACCAGCGCCACGACCGCCGCGGTCGCCAGGTAGAGGTACGGCAGGTCGCGCGGATCGCGGCGGGCCAGATACAGCGCGTTGGTCGAGATCTTCACCGCCGTGATCCCGGCGACGAGCACCAGGTGGAAGATCGTCGCGCGCAGCACCGAGCGAGCGCGCACCACCGAGAGGTCGAAGGAGCGGGCGATGGAGCGGAGGATCATCTCAGTACCAGCCGGGAGATCATGAGGCCTCGGCCGGCCTCTGCGCCTCGAGGACCGCTTGACGACGTGCCCGTGAGCTCAGCGGGACCAGCTCGGCGAAGTTCGGCGGCACGACGCGCTCGGGTAGATCGCGGAGCGCGCGCCGCCACGCGCCGAGCCCTCCCCCGGCTTGAGAGACGGCGATCGCCGCCTGGGCGTGCTCCGGCCCGCCTTGGGCCAAGCGGCTCTCCACCCAGGCCTCGCGCGCGCTCGGGCCGCGCACCTCGACCTTGCCCGAGAGCTTGCGCTTGAGCCGATCGAGCAGCTCAGCCGCGCGCGCCTCTCCCGCGAAGGAGGCGCCGGCCAACGGGGTGTGAAACTTCGGCACGAAGGGCGAGACGCCCAGCTTCACCGGCAGGATCTTCCGCAGCGCGAGCGAGAACGCGATCAGCTCCTCGATGTCCTCGTCCGTCTCTCCCGGTAGGCCGAGCATCACGTAGACCTTGAGGTGCCGCATGCCGTGGGCCCGGGCCAGCTCAGCGGCCGCGTGGACGTGCCGATTGGGGAGGTTCTTCTCGATCTCTACCCGGAGCCGCGCGGAGGCGGCGTCGAGCGCCACGGTCATCGAGCGATAGCCGCCCAGCGCCAAGAGGCGGACGAACTCATCGTCTAGGCGGTCGGCGCGGAGGCTGGAGATGCCGATCTCGAGCCCGCGATCTTCGATCAGCGCCGAGAGCAGCTTCTTGATCTCGGGGTGGTCGCTGACCGCCGCCCCGACCAAGCCTACGCGCGTCGCTCCCTCGGGGATGGCCGCCAGCGTGCGCTCGATGTCGAAGATCCGCATGCCACCGTTGGTCGAGCGCCGCATGACGCAGAAGGTGCAGCCGCGATGACAGCCCCGCTCGGGCTCCACCAGCACCATGTCGTGCAGCTCGGTGTTCGGGGTCCAGATCGCCGAGACCGCCGGCAGATCGGCCTCGGCCGAGGCGATCTTGGGCAGGCGGAGACCATGGTGCTCTGGCACGAAAAATCCCGGCATCCCCGCCAGATCCTCGAGGAGCGCGCGCCGCTTGCTGGCGCTGCCCCGAGCGGCCTCCGGATCGCGCTCCAGCCGATCCATGAGCAGCGGGAGGGTCTCCTCCGCCTCACCCATCAGGACGACCTCCGCGAAGGCCGAGGTGGGCAGTGGGTTGGAGAAGGTGATCGGGCCCCCGGCGATGACCAGCGGGTGCTCCGCGCTGCGGTCCTTGGCCAAGGGAGGCAGCCCCATCAGCTCGAAGCAGGTCGCGAGGCCGGCCAGCTCCAGCTCATAGGCGTGGGAGATACCGATGAGGTGGCACTCGGAGACCGGCCTCCGGGACTCCAGCGTCAGCAGCGGCGTGCGGGTGCGGCGGTAGATCTCGAGCTGCTCGGGATCCGGGAGGGTCGCGCGCTCCACCCGGGTGAGCGGCCGTCGCGACAGGAGGCGCTGGATCTGCAGGTAGCCGAGGCTCGACATCGCCGCGCGGTAGGGCGAGGGGTACAGGAGGCCGACATGAAAGGGGGCGTCCTTGTGCCGCGTCCCCGGGCCCAGCTCCTCCGAGACGCGCTGCTCCAGCGCCCGGCTGAGGCCAAAATCCATCGTCCGCGGACAGTAGGGAGGGTGATCGAGAATGCCAATGCCAAAACCGCCGTCCGGCCTGTTTGACGCTGCTGTAGGTCCGCAGCATCAGGTGGGGACTAGGAGGCGGCGTCCGTGGCGGATCTCCCTTGCGCTTCCTTCGGCTTGCGGGCGGCCCCAGACGTGCTTAAAGGCCTGAGTACCGGCGTCTGAGGACCACAAAGCGCAAGCGGAGCGACTCCTCGAAAGGTAGTTTTTCGCCGTAGCTTCGTGTAATCAGATCGACGGCTGAGGTCCCGCGGACGCTCCGTGAAAGCGAGTACTCCTTGATGAAGTTTCCTGAGCTCAAACCCTTTGGTGCTGGCACGCCCGCCGCGGATGCCGCGACCACGATTCAGAAGACAGAGGGACCGGCCCCGCTCGTCGAGCCCTTTGCTAAGGACGCGCACACCTTCCAGCCGACCAACAACGGCCTCGTGTACACGGCGCCCGCCCAGGTCGACAGCGCCAAGTACCGCACGGATCCGCTGCCGATGGGTTGGGTGAACCTGCACACCAAGGGGCAGCTGGCGCTCTCCCTGTGTCCCGGCAAAGGTGGCCCCACCGCCTCCAAGGACAAGCGCCCCCGCCATGTCGGGCGCGATCTCGATCAGCTCAAAGTCCAAGCCAAGATCGACGTGCTGGTCCCGTTGATCGAGGCCTTCGAGTTCAGCAAGTACGGCGTGCCGAACCTCATCGGTGAGGCTACCGCGCGCGGGATGACCGTAAAGCACTACCCCATCCAGGACGTGAACATCCCCAAGGACATGGCCGCAACCCGCGCGCTGGTGAAGGGCCTGGTCGCGGACCTCGAAGAGGGCAAGAACGTCTGCATCCACTGCAAGGGCGGCCTCGGCCGCACCGGCACCATCTCGGCTTGTATCCTGGTGGAGA
>Ga0154020_10010722_pt1 | contig 10460 bp, 5 predicted proteins | sample Klosneuvirus_201_FD_109709 | JGI IMG/M metagenome (GOLD analysis project Ga0154020, IMG submission 109709) | Active sludge microbial communities from wastewater, Klosterneuburg, Austria - Klosneuvirus_20160825_MG | ecosystem: Engineered > WWTP > Aerobic digester > Activated sludge | place... | reverse complement strand
TTCGAGGCCGAGGTGCTCGCGCACGCGACCGTCGGCGGCAAGGTCGCCGTCGTCCTCGACCGGACCGCGTTTTACCCGGAGGCCGGCGGGCAGCTCGGCGATCACGGACGGCTCGCGGACATCGCCGTGGTCGACACGCAGGAGCTCGACGACGGACGCATCGCCCACGTGCTCGCGGGAGATGCGCCGTCCGTCGGGGCGACCGTGGCGGGGGAGATCGACTGGGCGCGCCGGCGGCAGCACATGGCGCAGCACACCGCGCAACATCTATTGTCCGGCACGCTGCTCGATCGCGCGCAGGCCGCGACGCAATCAGCGCGGCTCGGCGAGTCCGCGTTGACGATCGACGTCGCGCGCGATCGCATTCCCGAGGCGGAGCTCGCGGCCGCCGAGGACCTGGCGAACGACATCGTCGATGACGATCTGGCGATCCGCGCCTGGTTCCCGGATCCCGGCGAGCTCGCTTCGCTGAAGCTGCGGCGCGATCCGAAAGTGACCGCCGATATTCGCGTCGTCGCGATCGGTGATTTCGATTTCTCGCCGTGTGGCGGCACGCATTGCGCTCGCACCTCGCAGCTCGGCGCGATCCGCATCATCGGAACCGAGCGATACAAGGGGATGACCCGCGTGACGTTCACCGCGGGCAAGCGCGGGCGCGCCGAGATGTTCTCGCGCGATCAGGTGCTGCGCTCGCTGGCGACGCAGTTCTCGTGCGGGCCGGCCGAAGTGCCGCTCGCGGTCGACAAGATGCGAGCGAGCTCGTCGAGCGCGGCCGCGGAGATCACCGCGCTGCGCGGTCGCCTCGCCGATGCCATCGTCGCGACGCTCGCCGGAACGGGTGCCGTCGTCGCGGCGATCCCCGGCGACGTCGAGGTGTTGCGTTCGGTCGCTGCGAAGATCGCGAGCTCTGGACGCGATGCGATCATCTGCGCGCCGGATGACACCGGTGCCGCGGTCGTAGTGTTTCGCGCGGCGGGATCGCAGCTCGATTGCGGCGCGCTCTGGAAACAACTCGCGGCGCGAAGCGGTGGACGCGGGGGCGGAAAAGCCGAACGCGCCGAGGGACGGCTCGCGTCACCCGTCGCGGATTGGCCGGCGTTGATCGCGGAACTGTTGCCGATCTCGCTGCCGGACTAGCTCGCGCAGCGCGGTCACCGGCAGCTCGTAGTCAGGGACCGATCGTGATGACCCAGGTGTCGCAGCCGCCGGGTCCATCGTCGTTATCACCGATGCGATTCTTCACCGGGCAGTTGCCATCGCGCTCGTCGGTGCGGAGCACGGTCGCGCCGGAATTCGTCAGCTCGTCGAGCACCTCGCGATCGGGCAGCGTGGTCTTGCCGTAGGTCTTGGGTCCGCTCGAGACGAGCGCGTAGGCGGGCTTCACCGCATCGATGAAGCCGTGTCGGCTCGACGTCTTCGATCCGTGGTGTCCGACTTGTAGGATGTCGGAGCGAATCTGCTCTCTGTGCTGCTCGATCAGATACTGCTCGACGTCACCGACGGGATACGAGGGATCTCTTCGCTCGCCCGATTCGGCGTCGCCGACGAGGAGCACCTTCGTGCGACCGAGCTCGAGCGCGAGGACGAGCGACGCGTTGTTCGCATCGGACGCTTTGGGGTCCGCGTGGAGGATCGTGAACTTCGCGCCTTCACCGAGGCGGACGACGTCGCCTTCCGAGTAGCGCTTCCACGTGGGGATCGCGACCTGCGGCTCGTCGGCGGCCGTGTGATAGACGAGCGGCGTGCGCGCGAGCGCGTCGAGGAGCTCGAGATAGAACTTCGTCGTCGCGGTCTTACCCGAGTCCCAGAAGTCGCCGACCTCGTAGCAGTGAAGAACCGTATCGAGGGCGGACGCGTGATCGAAGTGCGGGTGCGAGAGCGCGATGTGATCGATCTTCTTTCGCGGCTCTTGCGACGGCGCGCCGCATAGGTCGTCGCCCGACGGGCCGAGCACCGCCGCGAGATACGCGGTCACGCGCGACGGCTTCTCCTGGCGATCGTTGGTGCCCGCGTCGTAGAGCATCGTGAAGTCGACGCCCTGGATCAGCACGGCGAGGCCGGTGCCGACATCGATCAGGTGGATGCGGTACGAGCCGGGCTGGAGTGCATCGGGCAGGTCGCCCGCGGATGCGACGCGGACCACGTCGAGCGTCGGCGCATCGGGTGCGCGCGGCGGTGGAGTCGGTTGCGTGGTCGGCGTCGTCGGACGCGCTGGAGTCGTCGACGGGCAGGCCGACAGGACGAACAGGACGGCGACCACCACGAAACGCATCGACGCATCGTACCCTCAGTTCGCCGTCCGGACGCTTGCCGGCGCGCGACGCGTGCTCGCCGAGCTTCGCCGCTTTCGTGGTGCATCAGCGTGTCTAGATCCGGGATCACGGTCCGCCGTGTCGAACGCGCGGAGAACCCGCTGGTTAGAGCGGGAGCTCGACCGTGAACACGGTGCCGGCCAACGTCGAGCTCGCGGTCAACAAGCCTTTGTGCGCGGCCACGATCTCGTGCGCGATATAGAGGCCAAGACCGAGGCCACTGCGATGCGAGACGTGGGTACCGGCACCGCGTTCGTAGGGCGCGAACAGCACGGCGAGGCGCTCCGCGGGGATCGGGCTATCGCGCAGTGCGTTGGCGACCGAGATGATGGCTCGACCATCGCGGGTGCCCACGGTGACCTGGATCGGTGCGTCGGGCTTGCCGTACTGGATCGCGTTGGTGATCAGGTTCGAGAACACCTGCGAGAGGCGATCGGCATCCCACACGCCGTTGACCTCGCTCGTGGTGGTCTCGATGATCGCCTTCGGGAACGCAGCCCGGACCTCTTCGATCACCGTCTCGACGAGTGACGCGAGCGCGACGTTCGTCATCGCGAGCGGAATCCCGTTGCCGAGGCGTGCGCGCGTGACATCGAGCAGCTGGCCGACGATGCTCGTCATGCGGCGGCTGCTGCCCTGCAACCGCTTCACGACCGCCTGGATGTTCGGCATGTCGCGCGCGTACTCCATGATCACTTCGGAGCCCGTGACGATCGCGCTGAGCGGATTGCGAAGATCGTGACCGACGATGCCGAGCATCTGTTCCTGGAATGCGGCGACGCGCTCGCGCTCGACGGCGATCGCGTGTTGCACGGTCACGTCCTCGATCGCGGTGACGGTTCCGGCGAGCTCGTCGACTTCGCGGCGAGTGACCGTGCTCAGCGATAGCACGCGCTGCGATCCACCGCGCGGCGTGAACAGCAGGCGATTGCGGATCGATGCCTGGTTCGTGGATGGCGACGTGAACGCGCTCCGTTCGACCGGCGTCCCGGCTTCGGTGGCCCACGTCCCGAGCTCGAAGACGTTCTCGAACTTCATCCCCGCCGAGATGCCATCGATCATCCGTGCCGCCGTCGGGTTCACGAGCTCGATGCGATTGTCGGCATCGGTGACGACGATGCCGATCGGTGCGTGATCGAGAACGGCATCGAGACGCGCGCGCGCGACTCGCTCTGCCTCGAAGCGAACGGCATTTTGCACGGCGAGGCTCGCGTATTCGATGCATGTCTCGATCGCGTCGAGGTCGTCTTGATCGAACGGCTGCGACGCGCCATCTCGCGTGAGCGTGATGACACCTTGCACCGGCGTGCGGATCGGGAACGGAAGGATCGCGAGCCCGCGCAAGCCGTGATGATCGATGTACGCATGATAGAGCGGCGGCAGTTTCGCGCGCGCTTCCTCGGAGCTCGCGAACGCGTAGGTCATGGGGTCAGCGAGCGTCGCGATCGCTCTCAAGTGGGCAGCGCTCGGATCTCCGCTATGGACCGCAGCCGTGATTATGGGCAGCTCGCCGGGGAGCAACACGATCGCGCACCCATCGGCGACGAGGCCGTGCAGCGAATCGAGGAGCTTGTCGAGGATGACGTGGATGTCCGGGCCGGCCTCGAACAGCGCGCGACCGAGCGTGTTGATCGCGGCCAACCGCGTGCGCTCGCGCGACGCCGCGTCGCGATGCTCCTTGCTGCGCAACACCGCGAGCACGCGCGCGCGCAGCTCTTCGGGCGCGAACGGCTTGGGAACGTAGTCGTTCGCGCCGAGCGCCAGGCCTTCGACGATGTGCTCGGTCTCGATGCGCGACCCGGTGAACAGAATGATCGGGAGCTCGGCGAACAGCTCGTGGTTGCGGACGTACTTGCAGACGTCATCCCCGCTCATGTTCGGCATGACCCAGTCGAGCAGGATCAGGTTCGGCGGCGATGGCGTGCGGCCGAGTCGCTCGACCACCTCGGTGCCGTCCTCGAACTCCTCGAACTCGTACTCCGCCGCGAGCGCTCGCCTGGCAGCGGCGCGCTCGAGCGTGCTGTCATCGACGATCCACACGAGGGGTTTGCGGTTCGGCTCAGCCACGGCGTGTGATCTCGTTCGCGATCTGGTCGAGAGGGATGGACGAAGCACCCAGGTCGGCTTCGTAGACTACGCGGGGCATACCATAGACGACGCACGTCGCTGCGGATTCGGTGAGAAGTGCCCCACCGGCGCTCGCGATGGCGCGGCACCCTTCGAGTCCGTCGTCCCCCATGCCGGTGAGGACAATGCCGAGGGCACCCGACCCGACCGCACGTGCGCCGCTGAGAAATAGCTCGTTCACCGACGGAGCGAAGTCGCGCGGCGGCAACGGGGAGACCTCGACGACGAGACCACTCCCTCGACGATGGACGCGCAGGTGCTCTCCACCACGCGCGAGCACGACGAGCCCCGGCTCGAGCAACAGGCCGCTCTTTGCTTCGATGACGCGCGCTTTGGCCATCCGGTCGAGCCGCGCGGCAAGCGACTCGGTATAGCCCGCGGGGATGTGGAGCGCGATCGCGACGGGGAACGGCAGGTCGGCCGGGAGGGCACCGATCACGCGCGTCAGCGCCTGCGGTCCGCCGGTGGAGCAGCCGATCATGACGAGATCGGGGCGCGGCGCCGAATCGACGCGGGTCGCGGGATGCGCGAGCGTGCTCGGCGCGGGCAGTCCGGCGGCGAGCACCTTGGCGATCAGCTCGTCGCCGATCGCCTGCAAGCGATCGCTCGCGAGCGCGGTGGGCTTGGTCACGAGGTCGATCGCTCCCAGGGTCAGCGCTTCGGCACCGAGCTCGGTATCGACGCCCGAGATGCTGACCACGATGACGCGCGGTCGCGATCGGCCGACGAGGGCTCGCAGGACGCCGATCCCGTCGAGCTCGGGCATCGTGAGATCGAGCGTGACGACATCGGGATCGAGCTCGGCGATCCGTTCGAGCGCCGCGTAGCCGTCAGGGGCCTTGCCGACGACGTCGATGCGATGGCTCGCGGTGAGGAGGCGCGTGATCACGCTGCGCGCGAACGCCGAATCGTCGACGACGAGGACGCGCGGGCGCCTCACGGGGCACCTCGATAGAAGAAGGCGCCGCCTCGCTCCTCGCACGCGAGCCGCGTGCCGAACCGCATCAGAGACTCCGACACGCCGACGACAATGACACCGCTGGGCTGTAGTTGCTCGCTCAGGCGGTCGACGATCTTCACGATCTGCGCATCGCGAAAGTAGATGAGGACGTTCCGGCAGAGGATCGCGTCGAACGTTCCGAGCGCGCGCACTTCTCGTGCGGCGAGGAGGTTGACCACCGAGAACTCGATCGCGCTGTGAATCGAGGGGATCGCTCGGGTGCTGGTGGGGGTTCGGACGAGATAGCGCTCGGCGAGATCGTGCCGGTAGCCGTCTCGAAGCGAGCGCCGCCCGAACACGCCCGCGCGCGCTTTCGCGATCGCGGTCGCGCTGACATCGGTCGCGACGATGTCGACCTTGTCGAGGTACCCGCGGCTCGCGAGGAGGATCGCGAGCGTGGTCGGCTCTTCGCCTGTCGAGCAGGCAGCGGACCACACGCGGGCGCGTCCTCGCGCGCGGACCGCCTCGGCGATGTAGTTGTCACACAGCGACTCGAGCGAACCGAGCTCGCGGAACAAGTAGGTCTCGTGCACGACGAGCGCCTGGACGAGCGTGCGTCGCTCCGTGCCCTCGGGATCGTCGTAGCGAAGTCGATAGTAGTAGTCGAGCAGCGACTCGAAGCCGAGGTCGGCCGCGAGTGCAGCGAGCTTGCTCTCGAACAAGCTCCGATCGTTCACGCTGTAGTGCAATCCGCACTCCGCCTCGACGAGCTGCGAGAAAATCGCGAACAGCTGGGGCGTGAGCTCGAGCGACATCGTTTAGCCCGCAATGGCCGCCGCGCTCGCGCGCCGTACTTCGGAGTCCGCATCCTTCGCCGCCAGTGTTCGCGCCGTCTCGACGGCGCCCGGTGCGCCGATCGCGACGAGAGCCGTGATCGCGTCGCGCCGCACGTCGGGATTCTTGTCCACGAGCATGGAGAACAGCGCCTCGATCGCTTCGGGCGAGTGCATCCGTGCGAGCGCGGCGATCAGTAGCGTGACGACGCCTTCTCGGGCCGATGCGAGGCGCTCGACGATCTGTGCCACGCGCGCCGCGCCGGGTCGCGACAGCGTCGTGTGGACGGGGTGATCGGCATCGCTATCCAGGGCGACGTCGACGAGCACCTCGGCCGCGAGCGCGTCGTTGCGCTCGCCGAGGAGCGACAGCGCTGCGTCGCGGATCTCCGGCGTGATGTCCCGCGCTCCTCGTGCGAGCTCGGACAGCGCTGCGGGATCCGAGGATCTCACCAACCCCGCGAGCGCGATCAGGCGCGTCGCGACGTCGGCGGATCCGGCCGCACCGACGAGCAGGTGGATCGCGGCGGGTCGCGTGTGTTGTCCGATGCCGACGAGCGCCGCGCGCTGCTCGTCGGGATCGCGCGAACGGGCGAGCGACATGAGCTGCTGCCACGCCTCCGGTGTATCGAGCCGCGCGAGCGCCTCGATCGCGGCAACGCGCACCTGCGCTGATGCATCGGCGAGGCGAGCCATCAGCTTCGATGTCGCCTCGAGGCGACCGAGTCGCCCCAGGCCCTGACACGCGTAGTAGCGAACCCACGCGTCGTCGTCGTCGACGCCGCGACCGAGCATGCCGACGGCAGCATCGGTTCCGCGATGTCCCGCCGCGCGCATGGAGGCAGCGCGGATCGACGCACGCGGTTCACGCGCGAGCTCGACGAGCACCGCGTCGACGCGCGGATCCGAGAGTGCCGCGAGCGCGCCGACCGCGAGCTCGCTGGTGCGTGCGTCGGGGTCGCCGATCGCCTCGCGAACGACATCGAACGCGCCTTCGCAGCCGAGGTACGCGATCACGCGTAGCGCTTGGCGCCGCAGGTTGGGCTTGGAGCTCCGTGCGGCGGCGATCGCGAGCGACGCGGTCTGCTCCGTGCCGAGCGAATGGATCGCAGCCGCGGCGGCGTGCGCGACGCGCGGGCTCGCATCGTCGAGCGCGCGAAACAGGGCGGGGACGGAGGCCGTGTCGCCGATGCGTGCGAGGGCATCACACGCTCGCGCACGCACCTCGGCTTCTTCGTCGGCGTGCAAGCGCCGAACCGCGGTCGCAGAGCGCGCCGACGAGACCACGGGAAGCGCAGCAGCGCGCGTCTCGGGGTCCGGGCTCTCGAACGCATGTAGCAGCGCGGTGTCGTTCGTTCGCACGAGGCGCTGGATCGCGTCGATCGCGTTCGCGCGCACCTCGGGCTCCTCGAGGAGCGCGGTCAGAGCGGGGAGGGCGCTCGCATCGGCGATCGCACCGACGATGCGGATCGCGGCGCGGCGCTCCGCCGGATCACCGCCGCGAACGATCGCGAGGAATCGCGACGTGTCTCCGGCAAAGCGAGCACGGATCGCGCCGAGCACGTGCTCGGCCGCACCCGACCAGAGCGCGCGGGTCCAGAGCTCGTCGAGGGAGGTCGCGACGAGCCGCGCGGCGGAGTCGTCGCCCTGCACGAGAAGTGCGTGCAGCGGAGGAACGGCGAGGGCGGAGCCGGTGCGTCCGAGCGCGCGCGCCGCCTCGAACTGATACAGCTCGTCTGCGAGCAGCGCGGCGAGCGGCTCGATCACGCGCGGGTCACCGCTGCGTGCGGAGACCTGCATCGCGGGGAACGTGCGAAAGAAGTTCTTGCTCTCGATGACACCGACGAGCGCATCGATCGATGCGGTCCCGCCGATCGCGCCGAGCGCCTCGATCGCGCCCATCGCGATGTTGTCGTTAGCGTCAGCGAGGAGATCGCGCAGCAGTGGAACCGCCTCGTACGCGCGGCGCCGTCCGAGGATGCGCGCGACGTCCTCGAGAACCGGCCCGCTCCCGCGCGAGGCGAGCGCGATGACGTCGGTCGTCGCAGCCGAGCCGACCGACGTGGACAGCGCATCGACGGCCGCGGCGATCGCGTTCTCGTCCGTGCGCTTCGTCAGCAGCCACATACACAGCGCGCCTGTCGCGTCCGCACCAAGCGACGCGAGGCCGGCCACGGCCGCACGGCGGACCGTCCAGCTGCGATCGGACAACAGGGCGATCAGCTCGTCGACGGAGCTCGCGCCGCGAAGGACGAGCTCGTCGATGTGCTGGATCCGAGCGTGCTCGGCTGCCGTCAGGCTGTGCGTCGCATCGCTCACGTCACTGGCTTCTCGCGGTCCGGTGTGTCCTCCGTGCCCGAGATCCCCGCGACGAGGTCTGCTTGCTCGCCGTTCGACGCCCGCAGCGCCGCGATCTCTCGCGCGATCGTCGCCACGTCACCCGCGACCGACGCGGCCCCTTTGGCCTGCGCACCGAGAGAGCTCGCGATGTCGCGACTCTGGCCTCGGATCGAGCGCATCGCCTGGGCGATCTGCTCCGTCGTCGTTGTCTGCTCGCTGATCGATCGCGAGATCGCCTGCATCGTCGTCGCCTGTCGGGTCGCACCCGTGGTCAGCGAGCCGATCGCATCTGCCTGTTCGCCGATCGCGCGGCTCGTTTGCTTCGCGATCTTGCGCACGCCATCGGCGTCCTTTACGAGCAACGCCAGCGCGTCCGATTGCTCGGCGACCGCCGTCGTCACCGACATCGAGAGCTTCGCGACCTCGCTCGATGCCGTCTCGACTTCCTTCGCCGCGCGCGTTTGCTCGGCGATCGCGCGCGCGGACTGCACGGCTTGCTTGCGCGCGGAGTCCATCGCTTTCGCGATCTCGCTCGCCCCCTTTGCTTGTTCGGAGACGCCGGTCACCGTTCGCTGCGTCGCGGACGCTACGTCCTGGATGCTCTTGTTCATCGTCCCCAATGCACGGAGCTGCTCCTGCATCGACGTGGTCGTTCGCTGGGCAGCGCCGCGCATCTGGACGACAGCGCGAGCCAGCTGGGTGGCGCTCGTGGCTTGCTCCTCGGTGGCCCGGCTGACCTTGTCGACATTCTTGCTGAGTGCGTCGTTGCTCTTGACCATGTCGCGCAGTGCGCGCGCTTGTTCCATCGTCGCATCGCGCGTCTGCTTGGCCATCGTGCGCATCTCGCCGCCCGCGCGCGCGAGCGCGGTCGTCGCCTGCGTTTGCTCGGCGCTCGCACGTGCGATCGAGCGACCTTCGTTCTCGAGACGCGCCGTCACCGTGGCCACGGCTTGCACGCCGCGCACCTGCTCGTCGGTAGCGCTGCTGATCGCCTTGACCGAGCCATCGAGCTGATCGACACCCTCGAGGATCGTCTGCAGTCCCGCGCGCGCGTCCTCGCTGAGCTGTGCGCCCTCGTCGGCGAGGCGCAAGCCATCGGCGTTCGCGGACACCGCATCCCGCGCGACGTTCTGCAAGCCGCGCACGATCTTCGCGACGTCCGTGGCCGCGGCGGCGGCGCGATCCGCGAGCGCACGGACCTCCTCGGCGATCACCGCGAAGCCGCGGCCATGCTCGCCGGCGCGAGCTGCTTCGATGCTCGCGTTGAGCGACAGCAAGTTCGTGCGATCCGCGATCAGGTTGATGGTCTGGACGATGTCGCCGATCTCCTCGGCGCGCCGGCCCATGTCCTTCATCACGGTCGCGCCTTGGCCCATCGCCTCGCGGATCTTGGAGAAGCCCGCGATCGTGCGGCCGACGGTGGTGCCGCTCGCGCGCGCGGACGCGGCCACTCGCTCCGAGGTGGTCCGCGCGGTCTCGACGACCGACGAGATCCGGCGCGTCGAGGTCTCGAGTTGCGAGCTCGCGGCGGCGGTTTGCGTGGCGAGGTTACTGACCTCTTGCGCGGATTGCGCGACGGCCTGCGCCGATCGAGCGACCTGCTCGATCGACGTCGCATTGGACTCGACGACCGTCGCGTTCTTCTCGGCGGTCGCCGCGACTTCTTCGACAGACGCCGCGACCTCCGACAGGCCGCTCGCCGATGCGGTGGCGACGCCGGCGAGATCCTGTGCGAGCTCGGAGACGCCACGGAACGATCGCGCGAGCTCCTCGGCGGTTGCGGACGATTCCTCGACGGAGCTCGCGGTTTCGGTCGCATCGGACGCGACCTCCTCGAGGGACTTCGTCATCGCTTCGACGCCGGCGGCGACGCCGGCCATGCGCTCGCCGACTTGCTTCGCGTCCGTG
>Ga0154020_10010720_pt1 | contig 10460 bp, 7 predicted proteins | sample Klosneuvirus_201_FD_109709 | JGI IMG/M metagenome (GOLD analysis project Ga0154020, IMG submission 109709) | Active sludge microbial communities from wastewater, Klosterneuburg, Austria - Klosneuvirus_20160825_MG | ecosystem: Engineered > WWTP > Aerobic digester > Activated sludge | place... | reverse complement strand
GAGGCGAGAAAATAGGGTGCTGGCGTTCGGTATAGCGTGTGGCTGCGCGATACCGGAGGCGAGACTCAAATCAGACCACTAAACATGTAGATCTGCTCGAGGATGGCTTGCGGACGGGGGTTCGAATCCCCCCAGCTCCACCACACAAGGGCTCGGAAATTCTCCGGGCCCCTTTTTCTTGCCTGAAATCCCCGCACCACGCGGGGTTCCGGCCACCTGTGCTGCGGGTGGCCACCAACCGAAACGCCCTGAATCCGCCACTTTCTCGGCCAGAGCCGTCTCTATTCTCCGTTTTGCCTGCGGGTAGGCGCAGATCGTGGTCTGGCAAAATCAACCACTTACGGGCACAGGTTCACCGTCAACCAAGACCACCGGTCAAGCATCAAACCCCGTCGCGACCTCCCACTGGGTAGCCCATTCGGTCCGCTGCGGGCAAGCAGGACCCTTGCAGCGAAAATGTCGACGATGACCAACCAGAAGAAAATCGCCGCAGATCTGCAGTCTGCGCTGTCTGCGCAAAGCCCACTGAGCATCGATCTGTACGTGGAAGTTCTGGCCGACTATGAGAACGAGCTCAAGGCATCGCTGGACAATGACGTCGATGACGCCCTGCTGTGCATGCTGGCCGACGACGGTGATGTGGCGATGATGGTCATTGACTGGGACGGCAGCATCTACCGGAACGAAAACGCGTTGAAAATGCTGCAGGCGATGTGGCGGCACAGCTTTGACGCCAACCTACAGACCATCGTGCCCATCCTAAGTGACCACATCAGCCAGAAAAACCTGGGGGTGGCGGGCATCAAGTGGTTGCCCGCACCAAGCGATTGAAGCGGGCTGACGAACGGCGGTCCTGGTTACGAATCGAACGCGACCACCACCTCCCGCTGCGCCACCCAGTCCGTCGGCAGCGGATTCCGCTGGAACCACAGCAGGCTCATGCACCGGAGCTGCTGCCCGGCCAGGATACTCTGGATGATCGCAGGCTCCAGCAGCGTCAAGCGCAGCAACTCGTTGACCGTCGAGTGGTGCAGGCCTTCACGCTGGGCGATCTCGCTCCCACTGCCGACCACGCCATCGTCGAGCAGCTGCTGCCAGTAGAAGGCCCGCGTCAGGGCCACCAGCAAGGGCTGGTCAATCTGGCTGGCGACCTTGCCCGGCGCTCGACCGCCCCATCTGGCCGCACCACCACCTTGCTGGCACCGCGCTTCCTGATCTTCAGCGGGATGAAGGTGGACAGCTTGACCTGACCGCCATCCCGATGTTCGCGCGCAACGGGTCCGCCCAAAGCCTGCACTTTCGGCTTCATGCCTCCACCTCCTGCGGTTCCCACTCCTGCAATTCCGCACCGATGGTGCCCGGCAGCAGTTCCCCAGCCAGTTCCTGCCAGCCCTGATCACGCCAGATGATTTCCAGCCCGCCATCGGCAATCACCACGCGCCCGATCAGCAACTGCGCCAGTCGACACTGTTCGGCGGGGAACAACCGTTGCCACAGGCCAGCTAGATTTCGCATCGGCAACACCGCCTCGGGCTCTGACAGGTCTGGGCTGACGGTGTAGCTGGGTACCAGCCGTTCGCCATCGGGCGTGAACAGCAGGCCGCGCAACAACACCGGTTCCCGCTGGCGGTCGTTGGTCTCGCGCCGCCGCTCAATGCCGTCGGTGGCGATCAGTGCGTGAACCGCGTCCCACTGCGCCTGGGTGATGATGGCCTGATGCTGGCCCGGGAAGCTCTGCCCCTTGTGGACGATCTCGCCCAGGTACATCCGGTGGTGCAGCATCTTGTAGATCGTCTGCTTGGTGAATGGCTTGCTGCCCTTGGTGACCACGCCTTCCGCGCCGTAGGTCTTGGCCATCAGGGTGGCCGAGCGAGCGGTCTCGAAGTCATCGAAGATGCGGCGCACCAGCGTGGCTTCCGTTTCATTCACCATCAGTAGCCGATCCCGAACGTCGTACCCCAGCGGCAGCGGCCCGCCCATCCACATCCCCTTGGCCTTGCTGGCCGCGATCTTGTCGCGGATGCGCTCTCCGGTCACTTCGCGCTCGAACTGTGCGAAGGACAGCAGCACGTTGAGCATCAGCCGACCCATCGAAGTGGCCGAGTTGATCTGCTGCGTGACGGCACTGAAGCTGACCCGGTGGCGGTCGAACACATCCACCATTCGCGCAAAATCCGCCAACGAGCGCGACAGCCGGTCGATCATGTAAACCACCACGATGTCGATCTTGCCCATCTGGATGTCCGCCATCAGGCGGCGCAGTGCGGGCCGCTCCATATTGCCGCCGGAGAAACCGCCATCGTCGTAATCATCGGCTACGGTGATCCAGCCCTCGTGGCTCTGGCTCTTGATGAAGGCGTGCCCGGCTTCCTTCTGGGCATCGATGGAATTGAAGGATTGATCCAGCCGCTCGTCGCTGGAGACACGGCAATACACCGCGCAGCGTTTCGGTGGCACAAGCAAGGGGGCGTTCATTGACCATCTCCCTTGCCGCCGCGCAGACCAAAGAACTTCGGCCCGTTCCACTGCGTGCCCGTGATGTGGCGGGCCGCCGCCGACAGACTCTTGAACACCTGGCCATCCAGGGCATATAGACCATCGGGCGTGACCGTCACCCGGTACTCGCGTTCATCCCATTCCCGAATCAGCGTGGTGCCGGGCATCAGCAGCGTTTGCGCGCTGAGCCCGGCGGCCGACTTGATCTTGGAATGCTTGGCACCGGCCTCAACCAGCATCTTGCGGATGTTGGTGGGCAGCGCCCCGTAAGCCAGTTCCTGGATGCGGTAGGCCAGACGCGATTCCACGCAATTGCGATTGCGATGGTTGGGCCGCCGGGGAAAGTGCTGATCCCACAGCGCCCAGAGCTCGGCCATTGGCAGGGAGGGCAACCGATACACCGCCGTGCGTTGCTGCGTCAAAGTTTCAGCGTGCTCATATCCAACTGAACGCTCTCCAACTAGGTATCCCGTCTCGTTGACGATTCGAAACTCGTCGTCACCAATGCGGGTGAACCGGCTGTGGTCGGGCTTGCCTGTAGCCATTGACTCACCCAGCCTGATGTGCCCTAGGTTGTTGAAATAGGAGGGTGGAAGCCGGACTACCTCGTATATCTTTTGTCCTCCGTCGAGCTTGCACAGGCTCGCCATTTTCCATTCAATCGCCCAACTCTCGTACTTCAACGAGACGACTGCGACGACGACTGCGACTACTATGACAATATAGCGAGTGTTGAGCGGCCTACGCAAACCCAAAAACTGTCCTGAACTCTTTGACGCAGTGGAGCCAACACTAGCTGCGTGTTCCGGCTCGCGTTCGTCAAGAAATCGAGGGCGAATGGCTCGTAAAGTGCCGTATGTTCCCCCAATATTGATGACATACGCAAAAGCTAGATTTATCCAATAGCCCATTGGCATCAAGCTGCCTGGAACATAAGAACTTGAACCTATGCCAATGCCCAACTTCGCGTACAACGGCCAAAGGGCAGCCTCGACGCTCTGTTTACAGGCAACGGGCAGCAGTTGGAGTGGCAGGGCGCGACACCAGACCGATCAGCTGCTGCATACGAGGTGGCATTGACATGACCGAACTTCAAGCGCCGCAACCCGGCGAATTTCTACTCTACGAAACCGAGGACGGCCGCACCCGCGTCGAGTGCCGTTTTGCCGAAGACACCATCTGGCTGTCGCAGGCGATGATGGCCGAGCTGTTTCAGACTTCGCCGCAGAACATCACGCTGCACCTGAAGGCGCTCTACGCGGAAGGGGAAATCACCTCGGAGGCAACCTGTAAGAGTTACTTACAAGTTCGGTCCGAGGGGGAGCGGCAGGTCCGGCGCACCGTCAAGTTCTACAACCTCGACGCCATCCTGGCCGTGGGCTACCGGGTGCGCTCGTCACGCGGCACGCAGTTCCGACGCTGGGCCACCGAACGCCTGCGCGAGTATCTGGTCAAGGGCTTCTCCCTTGATGATGAACGCCTGAAGAACCCGCCCATCGCCGGCTCGGCCGTGCCAGACCGCTTCGACGAGTTGCTGGAACGCATCCGCGACATCCGGGCCAGCGAGCGCCGGATGTACCTGCGGGTACGCGAGATCTTCGCGATGGCGGCCGACTACGCGCCCACGCTGCCGGAAACCACCCAGTTCTTCCGGTTCATCCAGAACAAGCTGCACTTCGCCGTGACCGGCAAGACCGCCGCCGAACTGATCGCCGAGCGCGCCGACAGCAGCGGGCCGAACATGGGCCTGACCACCTGGAAGTCGGGCAGTGTGCAGAAGGCCGACGTGACCGTGGCGAAGAACTATCTGCGCGAACCGGAGATCGGCGAGCTCAATCGCATCGTGACGATGTGGCTGGATTTCGCCGAGGATCAGGCTCGTCGCCGTAAAGAGGTCTTCCTGAAAGACTGGGCCGAGAAGCTGGACGCCTTCCTGAAGTTCAACGAGCGCGATGTGTTGGATGGTGCTGGCCAGGTTGCGAAAAAGCGAGCCGATGCTCACGCGGAAGGCCAGTACGAGCAGTTCGCTGCCCAGCGGCGGGCAATGCTTGAGGCGGAAGGCGCCGAGGTCAATGTACGGGCCTTGGAGGCTGCCGCCAAGGCACTACCGAAGCCCAACAAGACGAGGAAGTGAGGGTGCCGGATCGCGATGAACTGTCCGGATTGCGAGCTGAAAACGCCCGCCTGATCGCCCTGCTCGAATCGCACGGTATCCAGTGGCGTCCGCCGCAACCGGTCGTCCTGGTCGCGCGAGAGCCGGAGCCGTCCAAGCTTTCCACCGCCGAGAAGGTGGCGCTGTTCCGCCGGCTGTTTCGCGGGCGCACGGATGTTTACCCGATCCGCTGGGAGGGCAAGACCTCCGGCAAGACGGGCTACGCGCCCGCGTGCGCAAACGAATGGCGCGCCGGTGTCTGCGAGAAGCCGCGCATCAAGTGCGGGGACTGCAGCAATCGTCTGCTGATTCCGCTGTCCGATGCGGTGATCTACGACCATCTGGCTGGTGAGCACACAGTCGGGGTGTATCCGCTGCTGGAAGACGACAGCTGCTATTTCCTCGCGGTCGACTTCGACGAGGCGGAGTGGAGGGACGACGCGCGGGCATTCATGAAGTCCTGCGATGAACTGGGCGTACCGGCGGCGCTGGAGATTTCCCGCTCCGGGAATGGAGCGCACGCGTGGGTGTTCTTCGTCAGCCGTGTTTCTGCTCGTGATGCACGCCGTTTGGGCACGGCCATCATCACCCATACCTGCGCTCGCACCCGGCAACTGAAGCTGGAATCCTATGACCGACTGTTCCCGAACCAGGACACGATGCCCAAGGGCGGGTTCGGCAACCTGATCGCCTTGCCGCTGCAGAAAGGTCCGAGGGAACAGGGCTTCAGCGTCTTTGTCGATGCCAGCCTGCGACCCTACGCCGATCAATGGGCGTTCCTCGCGTCCATCCAGCCGATGGCCGCGCACGACATCGAGCCGACCATCCTCCGGGCCACGGGTGGCGTCCATCCGCTGGACGTCACCTTCATCGACGATGAGGACCTGGCCACGCCCTGGAAGCGCGAGAACACATCGGCCAAGAAGCTGGCCGGTCCGATGCCGAAGTCACTGACCGTCACGCTGGCCAATCTGATCTATTTCGAGAAGGCCGAGTTGCCGCAGGCATTGGCCAACCGCCTGATCCGACTGGCCGCTTTCCAGAACCCGGAGTTCTACAAGGCCCAGGCGATGCGGATGTCGGTTTGGGACAAGCCACGCGTCATCGGTTGCGCTGAGAGCTATCCCCAGCACATCGCCCTGCCGCGCGGGTGCCTGGACGCCGCGCTGTCCTTGCTGCGAGAGAACGGCATTGCCTGTGACTTGCGAGACGAACGCTTCGGCGGCCAGCCGCTGGACGTGTCGTTCGTCGGCAGTCTGCGCCTCGATCAGGAGGCCGCCGTTGCCGGACTGCTCCCCCACGATGCTGGAGTGCTGTGCGCGCCAACTGCCTTCGGCAAGACGGTCACTTCCGCCGCGATGATCGACCGGCGGGGCGTCAACACCCTGGTGCTGGTGCATCGCACAGAGTTGCTCAAGCAATGGCAGGAGCGCCTGCAAGCCTTTATGGGTGTCGCCAAAAACATAATCGGCACCATCGGCGGCGGCAAGGCCAAACTGACTGGCAAGATCGACATCGCCGTGATGCAGTCCCTGTCCCGCCAGGGCGAGGTGAACCCGCTGGTCGAGGACTATGGGCAGGTGATCGTCGACGAGTGCCACCACGTCGGCGCGGTGTCTTTCGACGCCATCCTGAAACGGGCGAAGGCGAAATACGTGCTGGTCCTGACGGCGACACCGATCCGCCGCGACGGGCAGCAGCCGATCATCTTTATGCAGTGCGGGCCGATCCGCCACACGGCGGCCACGCCGGCCGGGGCACCGCACGATCTGGAGGTGGTGCCGCACTCCCGCCATGCCCGGATGGACTTGCCACAGGATGCTGGCATCCAAGACGTCTTCCGACATCTCGCCAACGATCAGACCAGAACCGAGGCCATCGCCGCCGAGGTGCGCGATGCCGTCGCGCAGGGACGCAAGGTGCTGGTCCTGACCGAACGTACGGAACACCTCGATGCCATCAAGGCGGAGCTCGACGGCCTGCTGCCGGCACCGTTCGTCCTGCACGGACGAATGTCCAGGAAGCAGCGAGCGACGCTGGTCGCAGACCTGGATGCCCTACTGCCCGACGCGCCTCGTGTCCTCCTGTCCACCGGTAAGCTGGTTGGCGAGGGCTTCGATCACCCGCCGCTAGACATCCTGGTCCTCGCGATGCCTGTGTCTTGGAAGGGCACGCTGCAGCAGTACGCCGGGCGCCTACACCGCGAGCACGCCAGCAAAACCGACGTGCGGATCATCGACTTCGTGGACACCGGCCACCCGGCGCTGCTACGGATGTGGGACAAGAGGCAGCGCGGCTACCGGGCGATGGGGTACAGGATTGGGTCCGGTGACACTCCGGAATGACGACGAATTCTCCAGCGGCCCTCTAAAGTTTCGCAATGACCCGCAGCAACCCGCGCCAGTGCTCATAAGCTCGGGAGGCCAGTCGGCACATGGTCAACCGTCCACCACCATAAACCTAAAGCCCAACCGTTTTCGGTTGGGCTTTTTCCTGTCCGGAGCGTCAGTGTTGGCGCGGTTTCGGGCATTTTGCCGGTGAGCGTCGCCCGGGCCTTGGTGCCATTTCTGGAGTCAGTTTCCCTGCATTTCTGTCTCTGTTCTCTGTTGGGCCGGTGAGCGTTCACAACCTCGAAACCAAGATTGATGCGGGATTCCGGCCTGCTGATTGAAGTTCCAAGTTGGTCGGGCACAGGGGACTGGGAATTGTCGCTTTACACTTGGCCTCTGCAACGAAGAGGCGGTACAGAATGGCTACCGGGAACCCGATCTTCGTCATGCATCGAGCACAACATCGCCAAGGGGAATGGCCTGGCAGGCCAGGCAGACGCCCGGGTCGTCAGGCTCAGTGCCATGGAGATGACGCACCTTGCCGGCCACCAACCGCACTTCACAGCTTTCGCACTGCCCGACACGGCAGCCGCTACTCATTTGCAAGCCAAGAGACTCCGCGAACGAAAGCAACGTGCCTTGCTTGGGCGTCCATTCCATTGCGTTGCGCCCCGAGCGGGAAAAACTCACCTTGAATTTCTGATCCCCGTCCGGCGGCAGCACTGGGGGTGAGCGAAAGACCTCGCTGAAGATATCGAAGCGTGGAACGCCGCGAGACAAAAGTCCAGCATTCACGGTGTTCATCATCGCGGGTGGCCCGCACATGTAGACACGGGCGCGACGTTCGATCAGGGCTTGGTCAACCACACTGGCATCGATGTAACGCTTCGCGAAAAAGTCGATGCCTTCGTGGTCCGTCGGCAAAGGCGCGGTGTAGAAATCGAAAACCCTGAGGTTAGGCAGTCGTGCCCGGTGATGAGAGATCCGCTCACGGAAGGCATGGGTGCGACTGTTCTGGTTGCTGTAGTAGAGCCAGATTTCGGGGCTTTCCGATCCGTCAGGCAGTGATTCGAGCAGGCCAATGAAGGGCGTGATTCCGATTCCCCCTGCAAACAGGCAAAGGGGTTGCGGGGAGTGGCGAGGCAACACCCAACCTCCGGAGGGCGAACGCAACGACACCAAGTCGCCCACCCGAAGCGTGCGGTGCAGGAGGCCGGACATGCTCCCTTCAAAGGGAACTCCGGCAAGTGACCGGCCCTTTTGATGGCGCACGGCGATGCTGTACGTGCGCCGATGCGGCACTTCGGCAGCGCCAGTGAGCGAGTAGGCGCGTGTCAAGTGCAACCCTTCTGCTCGATTCAATCCAATCTCGAGATGTTGACCCGGGCGGTAGTCTGGGAGTTCAGTGGCCTGGACAGGCTCGAAGTGAATGCCAAGCACACCTTCGGCCTCGTGCCGGAGTTCGCTTACCCGGAATTCTCGATAGCCTGGCCATTTGCGCTGGCGTACCTCGGTCTCTGGATCCAGTTCGATGTCGCAAAGGAAAGAACGAAGCGGCACAGATCCGCTGACAGGATCATGGTGATCCGCAGAGATCAACGTGTTGAAGTTACTGCCCAGAGCGCCCGCAATGGGAAGACCCTCGCGATCGAGTTCCGGGCAGGCCTGCCACCAACCGAACTCCGCCACAACGACATCGTCAGCCAGCTGGCGCGTGATTCGCGCCACAAAGCGGGCCTCGCCCACGCGCGTGCGGACGCGGATCCAATCTCCGTCCAGAATGCCCTTCGAATTCGCCAGAGCAGGACTGAGTTCGGCGACCGGATCGGGCGCGCGCTTGCGAAGCGAAACCAGGCTGCGGTGCTGGCTATGGCAATAGAAGCCGTTCTTGGCAGAGCTCAACACGTAGGGGAAGCGACCGTTTCGCGTTGCCTGTGCATCGCGCGGCGTGTCCGCCGGCTCGACGAAAGTGGGCAGCGGCGGCTGGCCATGTCGCAGAAACTTCTCAGAATAGAGTTCGACGCGCTTTGTTTCCGTGCTGAAGCCCTGCACGCCGGTGGGGGTAGTGCGCGCATATTTTTTCTCGGCGGCATCAATCGGGTATGCCATGCCTTCTGGGCGCTGGCGCAGCTGAGCGACGGTGATGCCCGAAGGTTCAAGGATGTGATTCCAGCCCGCTTCAAGATTGCCCCCAAAGAACGCCTCGCCCATCCCAAGCCGGCAGGCCAGATCGAATAGCACTTCGTTGTCGGATCGGGATTCGCCGCGCGGCGACACCATGCGTTGGCGCAATTGAACCCAGCCCGCCGCGCGATCATCGATTTCGAAGCCGATTCGCAGACCTTCTCGTTCCCATGGTGTGTTGATCGGCAGAAGGATGTCGGCGTACCTGGCCGCGGGCGTTTCGAACAAATCGCAATGCACGTGGAATTCGAGCTGCGAGAGCGCCTCGTGCGCCTGCGCCGTGTCAGCCTGGGAGACAGGCAGGTTGGTGCCGAACGCCATCATGCCGCGCACCTTATACGGTTCCCCTTCAAGAATGGCGCGATAGGTGTCGCGCGCTGTCACCCAGCCGGAGGCGGGCGGGCCGATTGGACGCTCGTCGAGGCCCAGAGCCTTGGCACGCTGCGCGTCGGACATCAGCGAGAGCGCGTTGACCACGTTGACGGGAGGCCCCCGTCGAACCCGATTGCCCCCAAAGCGGTCGAAGCTTCCGCCCAATGCGTACAGCGTCGCGACCGCACGCTCGGATTGCGTTGCGTTTGCGTGCTGTCCGATGCCTGTCCATGCGTGGTAGGCGACGCGCCCCAGGGTGCCGAAAAGATCAGCAGCAGCGTGCAGCGAAGCCTCAGGCACGCCTGTGATCCGCTCCACCTCCTGCGGTCCATAAAGGGCGCAGGCCTCGGCCAGCAAACCGAACGCAGGATGGCAGACGAGTCCGGGAGCACCTTGCGCTTCGACCGGGACTGCGCCTTGCAGCCGAAAGTGTTCGCTCAATTGTGGTTGGGCTGCCTGTTCCGTGTCGTACGGGACGACGCAGCCGCGTTCATCGCTCCAGGCCAGGAAGCGGTTGCTTTCGGCATGCGGCCAGAGGTCTTGCTCGCGCAGGAAGAGCCCGTTGTCGCTTCGCACCAGGAGCGGTCCATTGGTCCAATCGCGGACGAACCCTTCATCGAAGCGTCCGCTGGAAATCATGAGATGGATCAATCCAAGGGCCAGTGCGGCATCCGTGCCGGGTCGGACCCGAAGCCACACGTCGGCCTGACGGGCAAGCGCTGTTGGGCGCGGGTCGACCACGACCATCTTCGCGCCTCTCGCACGCCCTTTCCCGATGGCGTTTGCCTGTGCCAGCCAGGTGTTGGTGGGGTTGTGCCCCCACAGGACGATCAGGTCAGCCTGGGAGTAGTCGGCTGGCGGCAAGCCGCTGCCGAACGTGAATGCATGAGCGAAGTCTTTGTGCCAGTTGCAGACTTCCGTGGCAT
>Ga0154020_10010719_pt1 | contig 10461 bp, 11 predicted proteins | sample Klosneuvirus_201_FD_109709 | JGI IMG/M metagenome (GOLD analysis project Ga0154020, IMG submission 109709) | Active sludge microbial communities from wastewater, Klosterneuburg, Austria - Klosneuvirus_20160825_MG | ecosystem: Engineered > WWTP > Aerobic digester > Activated sludge | place... | reverse complement strand
GGCGTTTTCGCTGGCGGCAGGTGTACTCATGGAAACCAAGAACCAAGCCGGCCGGAACAGCGTGAGCAAGCTCAGCTTTTGGGTAGGGGTGAAGGGGGTGCTGGGGTGGGGACCTTGCCCGCGAGCACCGCGTGCACCACCTGACTCCCAACCCGATGAGCTGCGTCAAGGGACGGCTTGTAGGCGGAATAAGCCGCGAGCTTTTCGCCGCTCAAACTCTGGTGCGCGGTCGCACCGGGCCATTGCATGTCGAAATTGCTGGCTGTGCGCAGGCAAAGCACCCGCTGGAAGTCGACTTTGCCCGCACGGCTGAGCCACGTCAGGGCCTGGGCTGTGCCGGTATCCTCCATGGCGGTGGTGACGTAATTGCCACGGTTGTCTGTGTGGTAGGAGACCCATCGATTGGCCCATTCGTTCAGACGCTTTCCGTGCCAGTAGGTCATGGCGGCGAGGTTGTCGCCTTTCAGGACAAACGGGGCGCGTTGCGCGTTGGGAAAACCGACGTAAGTCGCCCGTCGTGCAGCCATGCCTTCCGTATCGAGCAGGGGGGTGTGTTTCGTCAGTTGATACGCCCATTCTGCCAAGGCCCCGTTCAAGCGGAAGACTTCGCTGGAGTCCTCCGGAGTGCGTGGCGTTTCGTAGGGGGTGCTTTTGCGGAGAGGAATGTAGCCGGTGGGCCAGTCGGCGGGGGCCTCACGAATGTCTATTTCATGTCCCAAGTCCCCATCGACGAGCCATTCGGCCCAAACGGCTGAACCAATGGTGCCATCGTGAGGGTCGATGCCCGCAATGCCGGCAATCAGCCAGAACGATTTGCTGAGGTCGAAACGGGGATCACTCCCGAGCGCCATGATGGAAGCGGCAGAGCGGGCAGTGCCGACACCGGTCACGATGCCAAGCACGGTGCCTTCACGATTCATCCGCAAGGAGCGGTAGCCCTGAGGGAACGGGATTACCCGTTCCAAGTGCTCACGTTCGACCCAGTACTGGAATTCTCCGGGGACATCCCCGGTGTCTTCTCCCGGTTCGAACATCGCCACCACCACGATTTTTGGCGCCCATTCAGGGGCGGCCATTCCGGCGGGTAGAACGGCGCCCAGCCCGAGGAGAAGCGTCGCGAACAAGAGTCGCGAGCGATTAAAAGGGGTGTACGAATGCATAGGATTCATCGTACTTAGCAGCCAACGTGCCCACGACCGCCTGGCAATGCAGCAATTGATCCGATCCTAGCGCGACGCGATGCGGATGCCGGGCCCGGACCTCTGATCGAAATGGGCTTGGTAGCGATCAACCTGGCGGCGTATCGCGGCCAGCTCATCGGCGGTGGGGGAGAGTACGTTCCTGGCCGGAGGGAGGGTGCCAAAGCTAAGAAGACATTCGGCGAGAAGCGACTTGGCATCCTCGGTCGACAGGGTGCCTGCCTCTATAAAAAGATTTTCGTCGTTTGCCGCGACTGAACCAGCCGCGGAGACCTTTACGACAGGCAAACCCATGGCGGCGACCCGCGACAACGCCAATTCCGCGGCTGGAAGGAAAGCTCCATGTTGGTTGCCGATTCCGACCAAGCCGGGCAGCGCGTGCTGCTCAAGAAGTCGAGCCGCTGAGAGCAGAACCTCGAACTCGCTGGCGCCGTCTCGCTCCGCGTCGTTCGGTGACCAACGGGCGTTTTTGATCACGGCGATCCCTGGCTGCATTTCCGGTCGTACCCGACCCTGGTCGTCGCGAACGGATACTCGCACCTGCCTGGCCCCGAGTCCGGCGCGATGCAGTCCCTGAACATGCGACGGGGGCGGCGTGTTCGCACAAAGAGATGATCCGAGAATGCATACTCCGACGATCGCGACGCAGGTGCGGAGGTGCGCGGGACGGAAGGAAGGCATGGTTCAATTGAGCACGTCGTATGCCTCCTGCCTGATCTGCGGCTATGAAATGATTTTGTAGGTGTAGACAAAAAGAAAGGCCGACCTGGAACAGGTCGGCCTTAGATCAGGACCCAAAACGAACGCGAAACTAGATGCTTCCAGGTTTGCGTTGGGTTTCAGCTTCGTTGAGGGCGGCTCGCAGCATGGAGCGGACTTCGTTGGGCTGCTTGTCCAGCTGGGTGCGGCAGATCTCCATGACCCGGTTGTGAGTGGCGGCATTCATGGCGAGCGAGATGCGAGCGGCTTCATGGAGGCCGGGTTGTCCCGAACCCACGGCGGCGAGGATGTTGGTGATGTGCTCTTCCCGGCCGCTGGCGAGGAACGCACCCCACTGCAGGTTCATCGACGACTCAGACAAAACGGGTGTCTTTACGATCGGACGGGCGTTGCTGGCCAGCAAACGATCGATGCTGTCGCGGACTTCCGGCGACGAATGGATCGACATTTCCCGGAGCATGGACTCCCCGCGCGGGTCGCCCGCGTACCAAAGGGCGGAGGCGAGCACGCGTTGATGACGGACCGGAAGCGTGCGGAACTGGGAGAACCAGTAGTCCACCAAACCGGAGTTGGATGCGAAGACCGTGCTGAAGAAGCCAATGGCCTGGGCCGGCTGGCCGTCGCCTTCGAAGTAACCTTCGCGACTCAGACCGTGAACGGCTTTAGGCAACTGAGCGGGTTGCGGATCCTGATAATAGCTGGCGAGCCACGTTTGGGCGCGGCTGGTGTTGCCGGCCAACGCAGATCCGGTGACGGCCAGCGCGAGGCTGGCCGCGAGAAGTAAGCGGGGGAGTTTCATGGATGGACAATGACGGGGTTTACCGAACAAGGGTTTAGACCAGAAGTGGGGCTTAGGTCTGAAGGAACGCTAATCAATCCAGGTGATTCGTAAAGCCGCGCTTATCTGAAATGTTTTCATGGCCGGGGGCAGGGCTGACCCGGGATTTGGGGTGAGTCTCGCTCTCAAGGTATCGTTGTGTAGGTAAAAGCCGACTACAGATTAACAAGTGGGATTCCCCATTAGTTGGCGCATCCGGAAGTACGGAATTCGGAGCACCGCCCGGTTGGCGGCGATCCGGCGGGAACCGAGCGAATGCTTGGCTATTAATAGTAATTGGATTGCAATAAATGGAAATTGAGCTAACCTTGCCCCATGAGTTTTGAGCTGAGTGAACGACAGGCCTATATGGTTCTCAATGCGCTCCCGCACATTGGGCCGGTAACATTGAATCGTCTCCTGCAGGCGTTTGGGGGTGATCCCCGCCAGGTGCTGGCCGCCGATCCAAAGCGTCTGGAAATGGTCAAAGGGGTGGGGGGAGCGATCAGTGGCTCGATTCAGCGATGGGCTGAAGCGATCGATGTCCGGTCGGAAGAAGAGCGCATGGCGGCCTGCCGGACGGTGTTCCTGCCGGCCGGCGAGGGAGGTTATCCCCCGCTGTTGCGCGAAATCCATGATCCGCCGATTGGATTGTATCGGAAAGGGAGTTACCTCTGCGATCGCCCGGGGATTGCCATCGTTGGTTCGCGGCGAACCACCCACTACGGGCAGTCGGTCGCGAGGCGTCTGGCGGCAGATCTTGGACGTCTGGGGTATTGTGTGGTGAGTGGACTGGCGCGCGGAATCGATACGGCGGCGCATGAAGGGGCGCTTTCGGTTGGAGGAATGACCGTGGCGGTCCTGGGAAACGGCATCGATCAGATTTACCCCCCCGAGAACCTGGCGTTGTATCGGCAGATAGAAGAGCACGGAGCGGTTCTTTCGGAGTTCCCGTTTGCACGCCGGGCCGACCGCCAGTCTTTCGCCATGCGGAACCGGATTGTGGCGGGAATGAGTGTGGCGTTGATCGTGGTGGAGAGCGATGTCGACGGGGGGTCGATGATCACCGCAAAATTTGCCGTGGATCAGGGACGAGTCGTCTGTGCCGTTCCCGGACGGATAGATCAACCGACAAGCGCCGGCTGTCACCAGTTGATCCGCGACGGTGCCGTTCTCTTGACGAGTGTCGACGATGTGCTCTCCGAGCTCAGCTACTTGAATGGTCTGCGGCCCTCGGCCATCCCGGAGAATGGGGCAAGGGGTGTTCTCACGTCCCGGGATCCAGCTCCGGAACTGTCCGAGGACGAGGCCCTTGTCTGGGGGTGTTTTTCCGGTGGTGCCATGCTGGGTTTGGACGAGCTGGCAGGCATGTTGCGGAGACCGGCATCCTTGCTGGCGGTGGCCGTGATGAGGCTCGAATTGCGGCGCCTCGTGGTCAAACGCGCCGACGGGCGCTACGAGGCCATGGCAAGTGAGTGATGGAGCGGCGGATGGTCTCGCGTGGGCAAGAGACCTGCCTGCGCGGGTCGGAAGGGTCTGGGCATCACTCCCGTGGAATGGCGCTTCGGCGCTCACAACTTGGGTCGAGGATGAGAGCCAACCGTCGGTAGGCCGGCATGCATCGTCGAGATTGAAATCTGTTGGCTCGAACCCGGGTTGTTGGCATGACCCTGAACATGAAGTTCCTAGTCTTCCGGGTCGCTGTTGTTGTCGTTTCGCTCGTCGCCAGCGTTGCGTTCGCGGAAAGATCCGAAAAGCGCCCCATCAGCCACGAAGATCTCTGGCTGATGAAGCGCGTGGGACGACCCTATCCCAGTCCCGATGGACAACGCGTGGTCTTTGCGGTGACCGAGCCCGCCTATGACAGCAAAGAAGTGTCGGTAGATTTGTGGCTGATGCCGACCGATGGCTCGGCCCGGCCTCGCAAGATCACCCAAACCAAGGCAGGAGAGTCGTCGGTCGACTGGAGTCCGGACGGCTCTAGGATCGCATTTGTCACCAGGCGAGATGCAGACGAAGTCGCGCAGGTGTATGTCCTTGATTTGAAGAGTGGAGGAGAGGCGGAACGCGTCACTTCGTTGTCAACCGGGGCGCGTTCTCCCCAGTGGAGCCCGGACGGAGGTTCGATCCTTTTTGTCAGCGAGGTTTATCCGGGCGCGATGGATGATGAAGCCAACCGGAAAAAGGCGAAAGAACTGAAGGCGCGCACATGGAATGCCCGGGTCTACGAGTCCTTTCCCATCCGGTATTGGGACCGCTGGCTGGACGAGACCCAGCCCCACCTATTCGTGCAGGAAGCTCGCGCGGGCGCTCGGGCTCGCGACCTCCTGGCCGGCACCCGGTTGGTAGGCAATCCCGGCTTCAGCGGGCGATCAACCGAATCCGGTTTTGATTTATCCATGTGCTGGGCTCCCGACGGAAAGAGCGTCGTCTTTGTGGCGTCGACCGAGCGTGACCGCACGGCCTATGCCACCGCCGCGTCAACCCTCTTTGAGGTGCCGGTGGCCGGCGGAGAACCGCGCGCGCTCATCTCGGGCACCGACAGCTATGGAGATCCTCGCTTTACTCCGGATGGAAGACACCTCGTTACGAGCGTCAGCGTGGGCGGAGATGGCAAAATCTACCATCATGAACGGATTGCCGTGTTTCCGTGGCCCCTGAAGCCAGAGAGCCGGGTCGTGGTGACAGCTGACTTGGATTTGTCGGTCTCCGGATATGTGCTGAGTTCCGATGGCAGCAGGATTGTTTTCCTGGCTGAGGAAGGAGATCAATCGTCCCTGTGGACGGTGGGTGTGAACGGCGGTCGACCCGCGAAAATGGCGTTGCAGGGCAGCGGGGTGTTGACCGGCTTGGCGTCCGGTGGAGACGTGCTGGTGGCTCTGTCCGAGAGTGCAACCCAGCCAGGGGAGCTGGTGAGACTTGATTCCGTGGAGGGTGCACGCCGCCAGCTGACTGAATTCAATCGGGCACCGCTGGCGGAGCTTGATCTCAGACCCGTTGAACGCTTCGAGTTTTTGAGCGCCAAGGGACGCAGGATCCAATCCCTGATGGTCAAGCCAGCCGGCTTTGATCCGGCCAGAAAGTATCCACTTTTCGTTGTCATTCACGGCGGACCGGCGCCGCAATCCAAGGATGCCTGGAGTCTGCGCTGGAATTACCAACTGCTCGCGGCTCCGGGCTATGTGCTGTTAATGACGAACTACACGGGCTCGCGAGGCTACACCGAAGCATTTGGGCAGGCCATTCAGGGAGACCCCCTGAAAACACCTGGCGACGAAATCAACCAGGCGGTGGATGAGGCCCTGGCTAAGTATTCATTTCTCGACGCCGCCCGAGTGGTCGCGGGCGGTGCGAGCTACGGAGGGCATCTGGCCAACTGGCTTCAGGCGACCACGACACGCTATCGTGCCCTGATTTCTCATGCAGGGTTGGTCAATCTGGAATCCCAATGGGCGACCAGCGATGTGATCTACCACCGTGAATTGGGGAGTGGAGGACCCGTCTGGGAGCAAGGGGCGGTCTGGAAAGAACAGAATCCCGTTCGCAAGATTGGCAATCACGTAGCGAAGAAAGGGTGGGTTACTCCGATGTTGATGACGGTGGGCGAGAAGGACTACCGCGTCCCGTTCAACAATACCCTTGAAAACTGGAGCTACCACCAACGCCTGCGAATCCCCAGCAAGCTTATCGTATTTCCCGAGGAAAATCACTGGATCTTGCGCGGCGACAACAGTCGATTCTGGTACAGCGAGGTCCACGCATGGATTGCCCGTTGGACGCAATGACCTGCGTGACAGTCAGCGCTGGTGATTCTCGCCGGCCTGTCGAGATGAGGCATCAGCCGGGAGGCCAGTGCAGCGCCCGGCCACCCAACAGATGGACATGGAGGTGCGGTACGCTCTCGCCGCCATCTTTCCCATTGTTAATGACGAGTCGGAAACCTTGGGCCAGATTCAGCTTGATCGCGGTCGCGGCCGCCGTCAGCAGCAGGTGACCGAGCAGGGCCTGGTCGGAAGCCGTGGCTTCCTGGATCCGGGTGATTGGTTTTTTGGGTACGATCAGAACGTGAACGGGTGCCTGGGGATGAATGTCATGGAGTGCGATGCACATGTCGTCCTCATGTTCGATGCGAGCCGGAATTTCGCGATCGATGATGCGTTGGAACAGCGTTTTGCTCATGGTGGAGAGAGAAAGGGTACGGCCGGCGTGGGCGGCAACCAAGGGTTCGACTAGAGAATGAGGAGTTGAAGGGTGTGCGCGTGTGACGTGCGAGCCGCCGCGAGGTCACGAATGAAGGCGAGCGCCTCTTCGTAGTCAGCGTTCTGACGGCGGCTCACGCGACGCGCCGACTGAACCAGGGCACTCCGTAGGTTGGTGACCAGCAACGTCGATTCCCGGTAGGGAGCCAGCCGTTTGAGTCCTTGCATCACTTCCGCGCGGGTAAAGAGGGGAGTGGCGGAAACCAGGCTAAGCGATGCGTCCCAATGATAGAACCCGTGCCTCGGCACGTGCGAGAAGAGCCTCGCGAGAAGGTCGGCCGCGGCGGCATTGAAGGCAGCATCGTATGAACTGGCTTTGCCGGGTCGCGACGGAGCCTCTGGCGTCAGGTCCGACAAACTCAACGCGATCGCCTCCTTGATCTGTTTGGCCAGGTAAAGGTCGTGTCCAGTGACATGGGCAAACAGCGAATCGATGAAATGAAGTCGCTGGAGATCTTCGCGCGAGGAAGAAGGCATGAAAGGTGGGCGCAATCCCTGGTGCGCCGCATCGGGCCTAGGGCTGACCCGTGACGGGAGGGTCGGGGAGTTTACCGAGCGCGCTGATTTCGTCGACGAACTCACCGACGTCGCGAAATTCCTTGTAGACGCTCGCAAAGCGGACGTACGCCACTTGATCGATCCGGCGCAGGCGCTGCATCACCGCATCGCCGATGGCTTGGGACGGTATCTCGCTGTCGAAGCGGGCCTCGAGCGCGTCCAGCACATCCTCGATCAGCATCGTAGTCTGCTCCGCATCGATCGGACGTTTGTGGCAGGCCGCCCGCACAGCCCGAACCAGTTTGTCGCGGTCGAAGTCCTCGCGTCGGCCATCTCGTTTGAGTACGACGATTCCATCGCGGACATGCGTTTCTGTCGTGGTGAAGCGATGACCGCATTCCAGGCATTCACGACGTCGCCGAATGGTCGACCCCTCCTTTCCAATTCGGGAATCGATCACTTTGTCTTCGATGGACGTGCACTTGGGGCAACGCATAGGGGTGTGACCGTCGTAGCCTAACCGAGTTCTAGAAAGTTGCGGAGAATCTGCATGCCACCCTCCGTAGCGATGCTTTCGGGATGAAACTGGACACCCCAGACGGGGAGCGAACGGTGTCGGAGCCCCATCACTTCACCTTCCGCCGTCTCGGCCGTGATCTCCAGTTCGGCGGGGAAGGTGCTTCGCTCCACGAGCAGCGAATGGTATCGGGTCGCGGCAAATCCCTGCGCCATGCCCTTGAACACGTCGGTATTTTTGTGGAGGATGGGTGACGTCTTGCCGTGCATCAGTCGACCCGCACGAACGACATTGCCTCCGTAATAGTGGCCAATTGATTGGTGACCAAGACAGACCCCGAAGATGGGTTTCCGCCCGGCGAAGGTGCGAATCATGTCCAGCGACACTCCGGCTTCGGCCGGTGAGCAAGGACCCGGTGAGATCAACACTCGGTCAGGATTGAGCGCCAGGGCTTCCTCCGGCGTGATTTCGTTGTTGCGAAACACACGCTGTTGCACGCCAAGCTGACCAAAAAATTGGACCAGATTGTACGTAAACGAGTCGTAGTTGTCGATGACCAGCAGCACCTGATCATTAACCGGTGGATTGACAGGGGGGTCAAGCGTACGGGTAGGGTGGTTTCCCGCACAACCCGCGGTGATCCATGCCTGCACACTTTGAATTGTTGAAAAAAGACACCGCTTCTGCGGCGCGCCGAGGGCGACTGAAAACGCGCCATGGCATGGTAGAAACACCGATATTCATGCCGGTGGGAACCCAGGGTACTGTCAAGGCAGTCACCCCTGCGCAACTTCGCGACATCGGCAGTCAGATCATTCTTGGAAACACCTATCACCTCAACCTCCGACCCGGCAGTGAGTTAATCCGAGAGTTGGGAGGGCTCCATCGCTTCATGGGATGGGAGGGCCCCATCCTGACCGATAGCGGAGGATTCCAGGTCTTCTCGCTGGCAAAACTGCGTGACGTGCGTGATGACGGAGTTGCGTTTCAGTCCCATCTCGATGGTGCCAAACTTTTTCTGGGTCCCGAGGAAGTCATGAGGATCCAGAGAAATCTTGGCAGTGACATCGCCATGGTGCTTGACGAATGTCCGCCGTGGCCCTGCGAGCGCGATGCATGCGCACGTGCGGTGCGAAGAAGTCTGCGTTGGGCGGAGCAGTGTCGGCGCCACGCGACGGATTCAGGGTTTCTCTCCGAGGGGCATCACGTATTTGCCATCGTCCAAGGATCGACCTTTGACGATTTGCGTCGGGAAGCGGCGGAAGCTCTGACCGCACTTGATTTTCCTGGTTATGCGGTGGGAGGGGTCAGTGTTGGGGAGCCCGAGCCCGAAATGCTGAAGCAAGTGGGTGCGACCATTCCCTTCCTGCCGGAAAATAAACCTCGCTATACCATGGGTTTAGGGACGCCTCCACAGCTCTTGAAAATGGTGGCGCTGGGCGTCGATATGTTCGATTGCGTCATGCCGACGCGGGTTGCTCGCAATGGTCTGGCGTTTACTCCGGACGGGACCATGAACCTCAAAAATGAACGGTTCCGCGCGGATGCCCGCCCCTTGGTCGAAGGATTGGTCAACTACACGACCCGATTCTCGAGGGCCTACCTCAGGCATCTCCAAATGGCGGGTGAAATGCTCGCGGGGACGCTGCTGACAATCCACAATCTACATTTCTATCTCGATCTTATGTCCCAAGTGCGGACTCACTTGGAGCAGGGCGATTTTCTTCCTTGGAGTCGGGCTTGGATTGAGAGGTATGAGGCAGGCGGGGCGAATCGTGAGTGAATGGAGCGATACGACGGTTGATACCCACTGCAGTGGAGCTCCAGACTACTCAGGCCTGTTTCGTTCCACGCGGTCGAGCATCGAGGCCATTTGCTGCTCCCGGAGGCGGTAGGCGGCTCGCTTCCGCCGACCAAGGGTCCACCCTGCAGTTCCGCCAACAACCGCTCCCGCCGCCAAGGCCCAACTCGCCACGGCGGCCGAGGCGAGTGCCATAGCACCCGCTCCGATCAATGCCCCGATAAGTGCAAAGCGGGCGGGGGCTTCGTCTCCTTGCAGGCGGAGCTTTGCCATCCTCGCAGCCATACGCTCTTGGCTGGCTCGGGGATCGACCGGTGGCGGGGTGGGCATGATGATGGAAGGGGACGCGGCTGTTAGGCGCTCCGCAGCCGACACATTTCGACCAACGCGAGCATGGCCGCATCGACCGTCTTTTGGGTGCGAGCGTTGATCAACTGCCCTTGTGCGTCGAAGGCCTTGTCCGCTTGCGCGACAGAACAGGCCACGGGCACTACCCAGGAGCCCAGATGGGTCATCATTTGGCGAAGACTAGTCAGGGCCCGGACTCCTCCAAATGCACCCGGTGATGCGGAGACAACTGCAACCACTTTGTTGGCGAAGGGGTTGTTGTCGGCACGGCTACACCAGTCCAACGTGTTTTTCAGCAGAGG
>Ga0154020_10010717_pt1 | contig 10466 bp, 7 predicted proteins | sample Klosneuvirus_201_FD_109709 | JGI IMG/M metagenome (GOLD analysis project Ga0154020, IMG submission 109709) | Active sludge microbial communities from wastewater, Klosterneuburg, Austria - Klosneuvirus_20160825_MG | ecosystem: Engineered > WWTP > Aerobic digester > Activated sludge | place... | reverse complement strand
AGCTGGTCTACTGGGACCCGCACCTCTTGATCGAGGGCATGGTCATCGCCGCCCACGCGCTGCGGGCCGTGCATAACTACATCTATATCCGCGGCGAGATGATGCGCGAGTTCGCGGTCTTGCAGCACGCGGTCGCCGAGGCCTACGCCCGCGGCTACCTCGGCAAGAACATCCTCGGCTCGGGCCTCGAGTGCCACATCACGGTCCACCGCGGCGCCGGCGCCTACATCTGTGGCGAGGAGACCGCGCTGCTCAACTCGCTCGAAGGCGAGCGCGGGCAGCCCCGGCTCAAGCCGCCGTTCCCGGCGATCAAGGGCCTGTTCGACGAGCCGACCATCGTCAACAACGTCGAGACGCTGATGAACGTGCCGTTCATCATCGACAAGGGCGGGGCGTGGTTCGCCGCGCTCGGCCCCGGCCGCTCGGGCGGCACCCGCACCGTGTGCGTCTCGGGCCACGTCAACAAGCCCGGCGTCTACGAGCTGCCGATGACCATCACGATGCGGCAGATCATCGACGAGGTCTGCGGCGGCGTGTGGAAGGGCCGCAAGGTCAAGGCCGTCATCCCCGGCGGCACCTCGATGCCGCCGCTGGCCGAGGACGAGCTCGACGTGCCCAGCGAGTTCGACGCGCTGATGACCGACGAGCGGATCAAGCCGGTCGAGGTCGCCCCCGGCAAGAACTTCGATCTCGGCGGGGGCCGCGTGCTGCGGACGATGGCCGGCTCCGGCGGCATCGTCGTCATGGACGACGCCACCGACATCCCGATGGCGGTGTGGCGGATCATGAAGTTCTACGCCCACGAGTCGTGCGGGCAGTGCACGCCGTGCCGCGAGGGCACCGGCTGGCTCGAGAAGGTCGCGCGCCGCGTGGCGTTCGGCCAGGGCAAGCCCGGCGACATCGACCTGCTCGCCTCGATCGCCCACGGCATCGCCGGCAACACGATCTGCGCGCTGGGCGACGCCGCGGCCTGGCCGATGCTCGGGTTCCTCACCAAGTTCCGCGCCGACTTCGAGGCCAAGGTCGCGCACAAGGGAGCCGCCGCATGACCGCCCGTGTCTTGACCGCGATCCTCGCGGTCCTGTTCGTCGTGCTGGCGTTCGACGCCGGGGCCGCCCACGCCCAGGGCGCGGTCGCGCCCGTCGACGCCAAGGTCGGGCCCGCGCCGGACTTCGATCCGCCGCGCTCGGCCACCACCGCCGGCAAGACCGTCAGCAAGCGCGACAGCGTCGCGTCGCCGGCGCCCGGCGCGCCGACCAACGCCGCCGCCAAGCGCACCAAGGGCGGCATGGTCTTCGCGTTCTGGGGCTTCGCCGCCCTGACCGTGCTCGGCTCGTTGTTCGTCATCACCCGCCGCAACCTGATCACCGCGGTGATGGGCATGGTCGGGACGTTCTTCGCGCTGGCCGCGCTGTACATGCTGCTGTACGCGCACTTCCTCGCGATCATCCAGATGCTGGTCTACGCCGGCGCGATCATGGTGCTGTTCGTCTTCGTCATCATGATCCTCAACAAGCCCGAGGACGAGCCGTTCGCGCTCTCCGGGCGGGTCGGCAAGGTCCTGGCCGGGCTGGCGACGACCTACCTGGTGTTCCGCATCGGGTCGGTGCTGATCGACGTGCCGTCCCACGTGACGATCGCCCAGAACGCCGCCCCGGCCAAGACCGCGGCCGGCGACGACTGGGGCTCGACCGCCGCGGTCGGCATGAACCTGTTCAACGACTACCTGTTCCCCTTCGAGGCGGTGTCGCTCACCCTGCTCATCGCGGTGGTCGGTGCGATCGCGATCGCCCGGCCGCTGAAGGATGACGAGCCCGCCGCCGAGGCCGCCACCACGGGAGGCCACTGATGCCGAACCTGTCGACGGTGTTCTCCGACGTCGGCTACGCGCACTTCCTGGTGCTCGGCGCCGTCCTGTTCGCGATCGGCGTCGGCGGCGTGCTGCTGCGCCGCAACGCGCTGATCATCATGATGAGCATCGAGCTGATGCTCAACGCCGGCAACCTGACCATCCTGACCTTCGCGCGCATGCACGGCGATCTGGGTGGCCACTCGTTCGCGATGATCGTCATGGCCGTCGCCGCCGCCGAGGTCGCGGTGGGCCTGGCCATCGTCGTCGCGATCTTCCGCGGTCGTCGCCACGTCGACGTCGACCGCATGAACCTCCTCAAGCACTAGGCCGCCCAGCTCATGGATACCGTCAAGTTCCTCTGGGTCGTCCCGTTCCTGCCGCTGGCGGGCGCGTTCCTCAACCTCATCCTCGGCAAGCGGCTGTCGCGCCAGACCGTGCACTTCATCGCGGTCGCCGCGGTGGCCGCGTCGTTCTTCACCGCGCTGTACCTGGTGGTGGGCCCGCTGCGCGAGGCCTACGGCGTGTGGAAGCACGACGGCCGCCAGGGCGCGTTCGGGCTCGACGAGCACCTCTGGACCTGGATCCAGGCCGGCGACCTCAAGCTCGACCTGGCGTTCCGGCTCGATCCGCTGTCGAGCGTGATGATCCTGATCGTCACGTTCTGCTCGACGCTGATCCACATCTACTCGACCGGGTACATGGAGCACGAGCCGCGCTACGGCGCGTACTTCGGCTACCTCAACCTGTTCACCGGCGCGATGCTGATCCTGGTGCTGGGCTCGAACATGCCGGTGATGTTCATCGGCTGGGAGGGCGTCGGCCTGTGCTCGTTCCTGCTGATCGGCTTCTGGTACGAGAACGAGGCGTACGCCACGGCCGGCCGCAAGGCGTTCGTGGTCAACCGCATCGGCGACTTCGCGTTCCTGCTGGGCATGTTCCTCCTGTGGTGGGCGACCCACGGCGTCGACGGCGGCAAGAGCCTCGACTTCGTGATGCTGCGCGACGTCGCCACCGCCCACCCCGACATCTACGAGCACAAGTTCTGGTTCGACGAGCGGCTGGCCGCCGCCGCCGGCATCCTGCTGTTCATCGGCGCCGCCGGCAAGAGCGCGCAGCTGCCGCTGTACGTGTGGCTGCCCGACGCGATGGCCGGCCCGACCCCGGTGTCGGCGCTGATCCACGCCGCGACGATGGTGACCGCCGGCGTCTACATGGTGGCCCGGCTGTCGTTCCTGTTCGCGTCGTCGACCACGGCGATGGCGGTGGTGTCGATCGTCGGCGCGCTGACCGCGCTGACGGCCGCGTTCATGGCGTTCGCCCAGACCGACCTCAAGAAGGTGCTGGCCTACTCCACGGTCAGCCAGCTCGGCTTCATGTTCGTCGGCGTCGGCACCGGCAACTGGGGCGCCGGCGTGTTCCACCTGATGACCCACGCGTTCTTCAAGGCCGGCCTGTTCCTCGGCGCCGGCTCGGTGATGCACGGCATGGAGGGCTCGGGCGACATCCGCATCATGGGCGGCCTGAAGAAGTACATGCCGATCACGCGGATCACGTTCCTCATCTACTGCCTGGCGATCGCCGGCTTCCCGCTGACCTCGGGCTTCTTCTCGAAGGACGAGATCCTGGCCGGCGCCTGGGCCGCGCACCACGACGGCTGGCCGGCGTTCCTGGGCAAGCTCCTGTGGGGCATGCTCACCGTCGCCGCGCTGGGCACCGCGTTCTACATGTGGCGGCTGTACTTCCTGGTGTTCGAGGGCAAGTACCGCGGCGCCGAGCACGTCGAGCACCCGCACGAGTCGCCGATCAACATGACCGGCCCGCTGATGGTGCTGGCGTTCCTGGCGCTGGTCGCCGGCTTCATCGGCATCCCCCACGTCATCCACGTCTCGGGCACGCTCGGCGACATCGGCCACTTCCTGCCGGAGTGGATCGGGCTGTCGACCAAGCCGATGGACCTGCACCTGTCCAGCGGCACGACCTACGCGCTGCTCGGCACCGCGTCGGTGGTCGGCCTGCTCGGCATCGGCCTGGCCTACGCGCTGTACGGCAAGGGACCGTCGAAGCTGGTCGACCGGTTCACCGCCGGCCCGGGCAAGGGCCTGTACGAGGCGTCGAAGCACAAGCTGTGGGTCGACGAGGGCTACGACTACGCCTTCGTGCGGCCGTTCCGGGCGCTGGCCCGCGGCACCTTCGCGATCGTCGACCGCTTCATCATCGACACCGTGCTGGTCAACGGCGCCGGGTTCGTGATGTCGCTGTTCTCGCGCGTGTCGCGGTGGGTCCAGAACGGCCAGGTCCAGCGCTACCTGGTCGGCGTCGTGTTCGGCGCGGCGCTGATCTTCTGGTGGACCTCGCGCAACGATCACCCGAGCTTCAGCTACAAGGCGGTCCCGGGGGGCATCGAGTTCCGCGCCGAGCCGGGCCACGGCCTGCGCAGCGGCGCGGCGGTGCGCTGGGACTTCGACGGCGACGGCCAGCCCGATCCGGGCGAGACCGCGCCGGTCGTGATCAAGCGCGCGGGCGACGTCGCCAGCCGCGTGACCTTGTTCGTCGTCGACCCGGTCTGGGGCGACACCGACAAGGAGGGCAAGCCCAAGAGCCTGGCGCGGGTGACCCGCCGGGTGAAGCTGCCCCCCGCGTCGACCGAGGCGCCCGCCACACCGGCGGCGAGCTCGGCCGGAGGTGAGCCATGAACCCGACCGGCGGCTTCGTCCTGCCCGTCATCCTGGCGCTGCCGTTGCTCGGCGCGCTGTTCGTGATGTTGACCCCGCGCGGCGAGGGCACGATCGCCCGCGGCGTCGGCCTGGTCGTGTCGACCGCGACCTTCGTGATGTCGCTCCTGGTGCTGCGCTACTTCGACGGCAAGGCCGCCGGGTACCAGCTCACCACCGACGCGGTGTGGGTCAAGAGCCTCGGCATCCACATGAAGCTGGGCGTCGACGGCATCTCGCTGTGGCTGGTGCTCCTGACCACCTTCCTGACGCCGCTGACGCTGCTGGCCGCGACCAAGTCGATCGAGAAGCACGTCCGCGAGTTCGTCGCCGCGTTCCTGGTCCTCGAGACCGGCATGCTGGGCGCGTTCGTCTCGCTCGACCTGTTCGTGTTCTACGTGTTCTGGGAGGTGATGCTGATCCCGATGTACCTGATGATCGGCATCTGGGGCGGGCAGCGCCGGCTCTACGCGTCGATCAAGTTCGTGCTGTACACGATGGTCGGCTCGCTCCTGATGCTGGTCGCGATCTTCTACCTGTACGTGCAGCACGGCCAGGTGACCGGCATCTACACCACCGAGCTCACGCACATCACCGCGACCGGCCAGACGCTGGGCCTGGCCCACCTGGTCTTGCCGCACGACGCGCAGGTCTGGTGCTTCGCCGCGTTCGCGCTGGCGTTCGCGATCAAGATCCCGCTGTTCCCGCTGCACACCTGGTTGCCCGACGCCCACGTCGAGGCGCCCACCCCCGGCTCGGTGATCCTGGCCGGCGTGCTGCTCAAGCTCGGCATCTACGGCTTCATCCGGCTGGCGATGCCGCTGTTCCCGCACGGCGCCGCGGTGCTGGCGCCGTACATCTCGATCCTGGCGGTGATCGGCATCGTCTACGGCGCGGTGGTCGCGTTCGCACAGGACGACGTCAAGAAGCTGGTCGCGTACTCGTCGGTGTCGCACCTCGGGTTCTGCGCGCTCGGCCTGTTCTCGCTGACGGTGTCGGGCATCGAGGGCTCGATCTACGCGATGCTGTCGCACGGCCTCACCACCGGCGGCCTGTTCCTCGGCATCGGCATGCTCTACGAGCGCCGCCACACCCGCCGGCTGGCCGAGTACGGCGGCATCTGGAAGCAGATGCCGGTGTTCAGCGGCCTGTACCTGATCATCGTGATGGGCTCGGCGGGCCTCCCGGGCCTGTCGGGCTTCGTCGGCGAGTTCCTGTCGCTGTTCGGCACGTTCAACGCCGCCGACACCTTCCCCAGCAACTGGCCGCACTACCTGCCGTCGCCGCGCCTGCTGGCCGCGATCGCGACCACCGGCGTCATCCTCGGCGCGATCTACCTCCTGTTCATGTTCCAGAAGGTGTTCTTCGGCCCGCTCGACAAGGGCAAGAACGGCCACCTGCCCGACGTGAGCATCCGCGAGAAGGCGGTGTTGTTGCCGCTGGTGGTGCTGATCTTCGTGCTCGGGTTCTTCCCGCGGCCGTTCCTGGCCAAGATGGAGCCGTCGGTGAAGGCGTTCATCGCCGACTATCACAAGAAGCTCGCCGAGCCTGACGGGCCGGCCCGCATCATGAGCGCCGAGGGATCGCCCACCGCGATCAAGGCCAAGCTCGAGGGTGCCGCCGCCAAGCTCGACGCCGCGGCGGCGCGCATGGGCGGCAACGCCGGAGGTCAGCCGTGAACTTCGCGACGGGGGATGCCCTCTACATCGCGCCGATCTTGATCCTGGCCCTGGCCGGCTTGCTGCTGGTCCTGGCCGAGGCCTTCTACACCGGCAAGGACCGCACCGCGCTGGCCGGCCTGGCGGTCGCCGGCGGCGTCGCCGCGGCGGTCGCGTCGATCGCGCTCTACCGCCACATGGACCCGGGCACGCACCGCTACCTCTACGGCGAGATGCTGGTCGCCGATCGCACCGGCTACGCGCTGTCGGCGCTGCTGTCGGTGGTGATCGCGCTGGCCGCGCTGGTCGCGCCGGCCCACATGCGCGCCCACGACTGGGCCATCGGCGAGTACTTCGGCATCCTGCTGCTGGCCGGCACCGGCATGCTGATGCTGGCGCACGCGTCGCACCTGGCGACGGTGTTCCTCGGCGTCGAGACCATGTCGATCGGCGTCTACGTCATGACCGCGCTGCGGCGCCGGTCGCGGCGCGGCAACGAGGCGGCGATGAAGTACTTCCTGATGGGCGCGTTCGCGACCGGCTTCTTGCTGTACGGCATGGCGCTGGTCTACGGCGCCACCGGCACCACCAGCCTGGTCGCGGTGCGCGAGCGGCTGGCGTCGGGCAACCTGGCGCTGCTCACCGTCGGCACGTTCATGATGGTGGCGGCGTTCGCGTTCAAGGTGGCGGCGGTGCCGTTCCACATGTGGGCGCCCGACGCCTACGAGGGCGCGCCGACCCCGGTCACCGCGTTCATGGCGGCGGCGGTCAAGGTGGCGGCGGTGGCCGCGATGATCCGCGTCTTCGGCCAGTTCCTGGGCGGCGAGAAGCTGCCCTACGGCACGCTCGGCTGGGCGTCGCCGATGGTGGTGCTGGCGGCGATCACGATCACCGTCGGGAACATCGCGGCGATCCGCCAGGACAACGTCAAGCGCATGCTGGCGTACTCGTCGATCTCGCACGGCGGCGTGCTGCTGGTCGGGCTGTGCGCGATGGGGCTCGGCTCGCCGAGCGGCCAGAGCGCGCTGGTCTACTACCTGATCGCCTACGCGCTGACGACGATGGGCGCGTTCGCGGTGGTGAGCTACGTCGGCTCCAAGCAGAACGAGCGCCTGGGCATCGACGACTGGGCCGGCCTGGCGTCGAAGCACCCGGCGGCGGCGCTGGCGATGACGGTGTGCCTGCTGTCCCTCGGCGGCATGCCGCCGACCGGCGGCTTCTTCGCCAAGTGGTACGTGTTCAAGAGCGCGATGGACGCCCAGGACCAGCAGCTGCTGTGGGTCACCATCATCGGCGTCGTGAACTCGGCGGTCAGCATCTTCTACTACCTGAAGCTGGTGACCGCGATGTACTTCAAGGACGCGACCGGCGAGTTCACGCCCAGCCGCTCGGCGGGCCTGACCTTCACGATGGCGCTGTGCGCGGTGGTGGTGCTGGCGATGGGCCTCTTCCCCACGACGTGGCTGGGCTTCGGCGGCTGATGCGGGGCCCGGCGCCGCGCGCGGTCACGCTGGCCGCGCTCACGGTGCTCGGGCTGGCTGTGTGCAAGGGCAAGGGCGACGGCGCGCCGCGGGTGACCCCGGCGCCGGTCGCCGACGCGGCGGTGCAGGCGGTGGCGGTCGACGCGGCGCCCATCGACGGCGCGCCGCTCGACGCGCCAGGGCTCGACGCGGTCAGCGGACCGGTGACGCTCGGGCTATGCCCGGCGATCACCGCGGTGCTGGCGGCCCAGGACTCGTGGCTCCAGGCGCTGCGCGGCGCCGACACCGGCTGGAGAGGCCTGCCGCGGGCCACGTTGCAGCTCGAAGGCGCCGACGCGGCGCTCTACCTGCGGCCCGACGACCGCGCGGGGGACTGGACCGCCCGCCGCGCCGGTGCGCCGGGCCTGGTCGAGGGGTGGATCGCCGAGGCCGCGGCGTGCCCGCCGATCGCCGACTGGTACCAGGTCGCGGCCAGCCCGACCAACCACAGCTGGCAGCGGGACAACGATATCGCTCGACAAGACGACGGCGTCACCATGCGCCGCTCGCTGGAGGTGTGGATCGCGGGCGGCAAGGGCGAGGCCTGGGTGACGATCAGCGTCATCGACCAGGAGTTCGAGCCCGGCGATTGAGCGCCGCCGTGGGGGGCGGGCCGCGCGCCGAGAACTGGCCGCGGCAGGGCGGCGGGCCTACGCTCGCGCGATGGACTGGCCGGCCGCGATCGCGGCGTTCACCGCGTACCTCGCCAGCGAGCGCGGCTACTCGCCGCGGACCAGCGCGGTGTACCTGGCCGAGGTCGAGGCGTTCCGCGCCGGCGTCGCCCAGCGCCGGGCGCCGCGGCCGACGATCGCCCCGGCGGCGATCGACGCGATCGAGGTGCGCCGGCACCTGGCCAGCCTGTTCGACGCCAACGACGCCGCCACGATCGGCAAGAAGCTCTCGGCGCTGCGCACGTTCTTCCGCTTCTTGCACAAGCGCGGCGCGATCGCCGGCAACCCGGCGGCGGCGATCCGCGGGCCCAAGAAGAAGCAGGCGCTGCCGCGAGCGCTCGACGTCGACGACGCGTTCCGGCTGGTCGAGGCCCCGGCCGGCGGCCCGCGGCCGACGGTGCGCCGGCGCGGCCAGGCCGAGGAGGCCCGGGCCCAGGCGCTGGCGCTGCGCGACGCCGCGCTGTTCGAGGTGCTGTACGGCGCCGGGCTGCGCGTGTCCGAGGCGTGCGCGCTCGACGCCACCGATCTCGAGCGCGATCGCTACGGCACCTGGACCGTCACCGTGGCCCGCGGCAAGGGCGGCAAGCGCCGCATCGTGCCGCTGGGCGACGCCGCGGCGCGGGCGATCGCGACCTGGCAGGCAGCCCGGGGCTGGGCGCCGGGGCCGGCGCTGTTCGTCAACGCCCACGGCACGCGGCTGACCGCGCGCTCGGCGCAGCGGCTGACCCGGGCCTGGGCCATCGCCTCGGGCGTCACCGCGCCGGCCACGCCCCACGCGCTGCGCCACTCGTTCGCCACCCACCTGCTCGACGGCGGCGTCGACCTGCGCTCGATCCAGGAACTGCTCGGCCACGCCAGCCTGTCGTCGACGCAGATCTACACCAAGATCTCGCTCGACCACCTGATGAAGGTCTACGACGCCGCCCACCCACGGGCCCAGGCCGAGCCGGCGCCGCCGGCTACGGCACCAGGCCCTGCTCGCGCAGGAACCTGATCGTCAGCGCGACGCCGGTGTCGAGCGGCGTCGGCTCGAAGCCGAGCGCGGCCTGGGCCTTGGTGCTGTCGACCCGCGCCTGCCACAACACGAACGTCAGCTGGCCGGGCGCGATCAGCGGGGTGAAGCGGAACAGCCGGGCCAGCGGCGCGCTGACGCCGGCCAGGCCGCGCAGGAGCCACGCCGGCGCGGCGCGCGGGACCTTGCCGCGGCCGGCGGCGGTCACCGCCTCGGTCGCCAGCTCGCGGTTGGTGGCGTAGCCGTCGCTCACCAGGTAGCGCTCGCCGCGGACGCCGCGCTCGGCCGCGGCCAGGTGGGCGGCGACCACGCCGTCGATGTAGACCACCGACATGCCGCCGGGGGGCAAGAGCGGCACCTTGCCCGTGAGCAGGCGGATGAAGAAGCCGTTGAGCGCCACGTGGACCGGCCCCGGGCCGTAGACCGCCGACGGGTTCACCGACACCACGTCCTGGCCGTCGGCGACCGCCGCCGCCACCGCGCGATCGGCGGCCTGCTTCGACCGCTCGTAGGCGGTGTGCTTGGGCGCGGGATCGAGGTTGGTCTCGACCAGCGTGCCGCCGCGCGGCGCCGCGAACACGTCCATCGTCGACGTGTAGATGACCCTCGCCACGCCGGCGGCCTTGGCCGCGGCCAGCACGTTCGCCGTGCCCAGGTGGTTGACCCGATCGAAGACGCCCTCGTCGCGCTGCCACTGCTCGGGCATGCCGGCCGCGTGGTAGACGCGCCCGACGCCGGCCATCGCCGCGGCCAACGACGCCGGGTCGGTGACGTCGCCGACCACCAGCTCGGCCTCGGGCAAGAGCGGGGCGGCGCGATCGCGATCGCGGACCAGCGCGCGCACCGCGTGGCCGTCGGCCGCCAGTCGCCGCGCGATGCCGTTACCGACCAGGCCGGTGCCACCCGTGACGAGCGTGAGCATCCCCGACGTGTACCGCCGCCGGCCGTGGGCGTCGAGCCCCGTCCCCGTGCCCATTCCCGTGCCCGTGCCCGTCACCGTCACCGTCACCGTCACCGTCACTGTCACCGTCACCGTCACCGT
>Ga0154020_10010716_pt1 | contig 10467 bp, 15 predicted proteins | sample Klosneuvirus_201_FD_109709 | JGI IMG/M metagenome (GOLD analysis project Ga0154020, IMG submission 109709) | Active sludge microbial communities from wastewater, Klosterneuburg, Austria - Klosneuvirus_20160825_MG | ecosystem: Engineered > WWTP > Aerobic digester > Activated sludge | place... | reverse complement strand
TTCGAAGTGTGTGCCTTGGTGGTGCTGCCGTCGCAGAGCGGATGGGAGTATGTCGAGTCGTCACAGATGCAGCCGTACTTCATATAAGGCACCTGCAGCGCCGAGTCGGGCCAGGTGCCGTCGCCTCCGCACATGCTCGATCCGTAAAAGTCCGTCACGAAGGGCGAGAAACAAGCTGCGGTAAGGTTCAAGGCGGAAAAACCGTCAAAGTCGCCAGCTGAAGTCTCGCTGCCAATGCAACGCTCGAGCGCCTCGCATTCGGCGCGAGTAGAGGGAGAGCTGCCCGATTCCGTCAAGAGGCTGCAAGAACCCGCGATGATCATGGAGGAGGCGCAAGCGGCGGCACTGAGCCCCGTGTCAACACACAGGTCGCCCTCGCAGCGAAGACAGACGGGCTCGCCCTCATTGTACCTCTTCTTGCAAGTCGAGCATGCCGAAGTGCAGTTCGTCTGAAAGTTCCAGCTCGACTCTTCGTCGCAGTCCTCGTACTCGCCCTCCATCCAATACTAACACGAGAACTTCATCCAGAAGAACAATTCAAAGCAGAAAAGGGAAGATGACGAACCCAGCTGCGAAAGCAAGAGCTGAAGGAGGAACTCGAGCAGAGCTCACGCGTATGGTTATCCGTGCAAGTGGTCAAGTCGCGCTCAAAGCAGCGGAGCTCTAAGTCGATACCAGCGCTCGGGTCATAGCACAAATCGACGCAATTGTATATGTCAGCATGGTAATGCCAATGGTCACTGCGACGCAATAATAAGCACCAAAGAGAGGAGATGTTCATAGAATCGCACCGATAGCGGATGCCGTTGTAGCCGGTGCACTGGGGTTTGAGAATCTTATCGCTGAGGGCTTCCAAGAAAGAATCGCGCGTGGCCTGTTCCGGGATGCTCCAATAGTCAAACAGCGTCGCCCATTCCGACTCCAGATTGTCCGTCAGACACTGTAAGCAAGTGCGATCACGCACTGACGATAGCGAAATACAGGAGATACGGACCTCGAGAACGTCACTCTCGTTGAAAGCGCAGCGGCTGCGTGTCGGGTCGCAAGTGCCATCACGTTTGAAGTTGCCATATGACACGACGCAGTCCTCATCGACCATACAGAGGCGACCTAATCATTCCAAACTGAATCGCTCGAAATCAGACCGACCAAAAAGTAAGTCAATACCAGCTAGGTCGTAGGCGAGGAGCTCAAAGCGGCAGAGGCGGACAATGTCGATGGCGGAGTCAACGGCCATGTGATTGCTGCGGCGGTAGTAAGTCGCGAGGCATCCTATGCTCGGATCGAGTGCCGACTCATCTTGTTCCATGTATTGCTGGAAGGATTTGCTACGACCAACAATCAAGGAGAGCATCAAGGGCAACTGAAGGAGAGACGCACATTGCGCATTGACTCAAGGAGCAAGTGTCCGCCGCGTTTTGCATCAGCTGGCTTGGTGCTGTCAAGAAAGTGGTAACATCTTGCGGGGCGCAGCAGGAGACATTGGAAGCTCTGGCGGAGCAGCAAGGATCTGCTTCCCATTCCGGAGTGCGGATAGTATGTTGGCACGATTTGGAATTGTTGTAAATAACATCGAGCTCCTTGTGCTCGAAGAAGGACTGCACGGCACCATAGCATGCCTGCCAGTTGGAACAGAGGGTCTTCATCTCGACCTGATAGGGAGTGTCTCAAGGCCAGCTGCACGATAGAGGAAGACTGGAGAGCGTACGCTGAAGTGATGGTAACGCAAATCTTCATTGTCAACCGCCTCTTTCATCTCTTGAATCGTCTCCGTCATGTTCTCCGTCAAGCGATGTAGTTGCGTGTGATTGCAGATCTTGTCCGCTGGCGTAAATGAGACATCCGCCGTAAACGGCTGTGGCAAGAAACCGTCATCATTCAGGTCGGAGTAAAGGATGAAACCGCAATCGCCGTACGATTCCGTTTTTGTTCGAGATGGAGTGCAAGAATCGAATCTTGCACTGAGAAATCGGTGACAAGATGTAATTGGCAAGCTTTGTCGGTGTTCTCTCCGAGATCAACACCTAACAAGCCCGAGTGATCCGTGGCATCCATCACCGAAACGCCTCAAGAACAAGAAGCGTACACCAAAAGAAATCTTCCGCGGGTCGATGAAGTTGTGCGAAGGATACTCCGAGACAGGACTATGAACACATCAGCGCAACGGAGAAACGGTTTCCAATAGTACATTGAGAAACACAAAAATGATGACGTACAAAGGCAGATCACGAATCCATGAAAGCGAAACGATCGATTTGCTGTTAGGCCAAAACTCGTTCATCATCTTGGTGTCGGTTGAAGAAGGCACCGGCCAAAACTCGAAGCAACACTGAAACCGGAATCGTGTTTAGGATAAGAAAGGAGTTCGAAATACCACCCTCAAAGACGCTCGTACACCAAAGGGGTTCTCGCCATAGCGAGTACAGCCTTCCCACGGCGCGTAGAGGCATCGGAAGCGTTCGACCTTCGTTTCTTGTCCGCAAATGAGCTCCACCGCGCCGTCTACAAGGAAGTGTAAGTAGAGACGAACATTCATTGACAAGAAAAGAAGAAAAGATACTCGAAAGGGTGCTGGAGAGCGTCTGAGGGCCAAGTTCACTCAGCGGCCGAGCGATGAAAGTATTCACTATCAAAAAAAGTTGCTGAGCGCTGCAAATGAATTGATAAGATATCACAACAAAAGAACCTGTCGTCGCAACGACTTGAAATGAGGGATGGTTGCCCGCCCATCCATAGACGCCAATGTAGACATAAAATGAGGAGGCACCGGGACTGACAAGATAGATATGATGAAAAACACAATCAGCAATGAATCCCATGGAGACAACGTACTTAGGAGCGCAAATCTTGCGAAGCGCAATGGCATCGTCGTCCTCAATGTCAGATATAAATTCAACATCCTTCTCGACCCTAAGAAAAAGACGGGGTGAGGGAAAAGCTTCACATCTTCGCAAGTAAAAGGAGACGCACATCGGGTATGGGTCTGTCAGCGACACATAAAGGCCAGCATCACTCTCCTCGTTGGCGATCGTGGATCTCAATGACACCGCAAAATCTGAACAAGTTGTGTTGACCAGAAAATAGAAATACTAGAATGGAGAAAAATACGGTCAGAAGAAAAGGAGGACGTCAACCGGGAGGGGGGAAACCTTGTATGTCATCGGCTCGATCTGGAACACGGCAGGGAACGAATCGGCAAGGCCAACATGTGGCGAGCCTGGAAGGGACGGAGGGCGAGGAGGAATGACCTGATCCTTAGCTTTACAACCTGCAGAATCTACATCCAAAATCATAAGAGAAAACACAACTTTCTGCATCGGGCGGAAGAGTGTAACGTTACCGACCGTCCTCCATCGAATCCTGTATGAATTCAGTGGAGTAGCGGGAGCGATATTGACCGCAGCTATGAACCAATCGCCAAACAGAAATCCTGGATCCGAAGAGCAGATCCACCTGTGTTAACAGCTTTGTCAGTAAATCGCCTCCTCGCAAATCAAATAGGCAATGCGCACCAGGAATCACGCGTCCAGGCTGAGCGGACCCACTGAGCGTGTTGGCGAGTCGGGAAGTAGTCGTTGGCGATATAAAGGGACACCTCACCGTAATCGGTTTGACCTTCGATAATTATAATGGGACATCCAGATGCTAAGAGAAAGCATGAGACGAGGTTGAGATGCAAGGCAGGCGGGACCGCGTACAGTTGAAGTTACTCGACTCCAGCGTGAACATGAAGTAGGAATTGTCGACGTATGGTACCATCGCCTGGGAAAATGAGGTAATAAATGACTCTGTCGATTTCGTTCTAATAGAGAAAGGATAGCCGTACCGAGTACCACTGGTTTCGAGCCATGCGCGTGATGTTTTTCACGTAAGACGGCACCGTGACGGGTTTGCTTTTGCTGTTGGCGTTGCAGGCCGAAAAACCTCCGTTCACGCAGGGACATGGCCAGTTTTCGGTATAATATACATCTAAAAGGAGGGGGAAGTGGAACGTGAGGAGGATGAGGAAATTCACGAGCACGCTTAAAGAGATAAACGTGTGCTGCACGGAAGGGACACGGGGCCCCTCACCACACAAAATCAAAAAGAATATCACTGAAACTTTTTAATATAAAAACTTCCGGAGGAATTTTGATTAAAAAGCGGCAAGGGCAAACGGGACGAATGCACCGGACAATGCGTCACAAGATTTCCTCGGCGAGCTCAGAAGTGTTTAGTGAGGATTGAGCGCACCTTGGTCAAATGTCGTCTCAAGAAGAGCAGTCTTATATTCTGTTCCCAATAATGACGTCGTTCGCTCGTGATACGTTGATGAAACAACAGACAAGGGCTCTAGAACGCAAAATTAGCGAGAACGAAATACCAATGACCGCTCCTTCTCGAGGACACTGCTAATCTCGGGAATCACACACATGTGCAATTAAAAGTGCCAGTTGATTTATGATAACATCTTCGAGAGGGCGGGAGGGAGGTGCTACGGTGGGCGAGGACCAAGCGAGCAATTCTTCTCGGAGCTCCTCAATGGATCGCCCAAGCAACAGGCGTCCACGCACGGGGCGATAGTCCAAAACAATAAAATTTAATAAATAATTTAAGAGATATCATACGTGCGAAGATGATGACGTGGAATAGGGCGAGCAGTAGGTTCAGCGCGGCGAGCACCAAGATTGCTCTTGATTGTCCTACTCGGACCTGGCGCTGCCTTTGCCTCGGTGCCCGCATCGTCACAGGCTCTAGAGGGATTTCCTTGAAGGCCTGAGCCAACGGCAAGGGCGAGCTTATGGGCAATGGTGATGGGCCATTGCGGCCTATTAAGGAAGCGGGGAACAGGGAATGATCATCTGACGGATCCCTCGCAGGATGTTCGTATTAAATTGCTTCCATGTATTGCGCGGGAATCTGGTCACAACAGCAGCGCGCACTGCCGATTACGATGATTACGTATCGCTCGGAGGGTCTGCCCCCGGCGGTTTTTCCCCCGCCGGAGCAACCTCGTCCTCGGCGCTGGCCCTCTTTTTTTCTGTCGCACCTTATTCGGTGTGATTTTAAAGAGACGGAGACCAGACGTACGAATAATGTTCAATTCAACGGCTTGGTTATTGCTTTCAGTGGGGAGGCAGCACGCAAAGAGATCGCGATCTCATCGCCGCCGATCACCCCGAGGTCGTGGGTCGATTCGCCCCGTAGATCAGTCGCGAGGCTCGGCGTGCCCCTATGGAGAAAGATAAAGTATGGTATCCTTCTGAAAAGGAAGGATGGGCGCAAGGCACGCTCGTGGACAACAATGACGCGGAGAAGACCAAAGTGAAAACGAGCGAGGGCCAGGTTCGCCGTCGTGTCTCCCCCCCGCAAATTTTTCTTGCAAATAATTGTAACTTTTGTAACATTATAACTTCACTTTTTTGCGGCTTTGAAAGTGGAATTCTAGGCTGGGAACAGTCCCTTTGTAGGTTATCCTCCAGTTCGAGTTCCCCGCTGTCGCCCTCCTCGCCCACTCGCTTTTCATTCCTCATCCCCATCGCTCAAGAATTCACCAATGATGTTCTAGGTGATTGAACTGAAGAAAAAGTTCGTCTTGAAGATGAACGAGGGCACGCTAAAAATCGTCGAGGACATGATCTCTTTGGACGAGATCAACGAGCCCATAATTTTGAATAACATTCGCCAGCGCTATCTCACCGATTCCATCTATGTCCGCTTTCTTCTATTAATACCAATTGAGTTGTTGATCAATTATTATGGATTTTGGGTTTGGTGCACTTCGTCTTCGTTTCGATCTTGATGACGTACTGTGCTTGCCACTAAAGTGTTTCCTGCTAGACGTACATTGGGCCGATGTTGATTTGCGTCAATCCCTTCAAAGTCCTTCCGCAATATGGCGAACAATTGATTCCTGACTACACGAAAGGAAGCCGCGAGACCTTGAAGCCTCACCTCTACGCGATTGCTCAGGTATGAGCTCGAGTGTCTCCAATTATCGCTTCGTCGTTTCTCTGATTTTTGATTGTACAGAGCGCATATAAGAATTTGTCGTTGGGAACGTCTCAAGCGGTTATTATCTCTGGCGAGTCTGGAGCTGGTAAAACTGAATCGACGAAGATCATCCTCAAGTTCCTCACCGTGGCCGCGGACCCCGCGGGAATGGGCGCATCAAATGGTTTGGATTCTTACTTCGGTGCCTCCACCGACGCTCTCTTACGCGTTGTTATAGATTTGTCTAAGAAAATTCTGGCGACAAACCCAATCTTGGAGGCGTTTGGTAATGCGAAAACTCTCCGAAATAACAACTCTTCCCGCTTCGGTATGCAAAGCACTTTTGTGGTCTCTTTGTCAATGTTCATCGTTGTTGCGTCTAGGTAAGTTCATTCGAATTATGTTTGATCGAGGAGGCGCCATCGTCGGTGCTAACATCGACAACTACCTCTTGGAGAACACGCGTATCGTCCACCAGGCTCCTGACGAGAGGAATTACCATATCTTCTATCAGTTCGTCAAGGGCGTCTCGAGTACTCAGAGGGAGAAGTACAAGCTGTTCCCATCTCCGAATGATGTACGACGAGGTTTCTTCCCATTGTTTCTCCGTATGGTTTTGTATTCATTTTATTTCGTTTTCTCAGTTCCATTATTTGTCGAATGGTGACATTGAGGCTCCCGGTATCGACGACGTCGAATGGTTCCAACATACTCTCAATGCCTTCAAGCAGCTCCAGTGCGCTTGCATTTTTCCGTTTTCTCTCTTCCTCCCTATCCTCATCTTAGTATCTTAGAATCTCTGATATCGAAGTGGATGAGATTTTCACCATAATTGCCGGTGTGCTCCACATTGGTAACGTCGAGTTCGATGGCGACGATAAGGTGACAATCAAAAACATGGACCAGATCAAAACCATCTGTCAGCTGCTCCAGCTCAACGAGAAGAACTTGGTGACTTCTTTAACGTGCGAGTGCTTTTTATTCGATGTCATAGAATCGGAAGTGATCGGTTTTGCATAGGCAACGCTTCTTCGGCGGCGGTGGACGTCAAAGCTCCTATCATATCCCGCTCACGAAGCCTCAGGCGATTGAAAACCGTGATGCTGTCTCCAAGGAGATTTACTCTCGGCTTTTCAACTTTTTAGTTGCTCGCTTGAATATTGCCCTCGGAGCCAACAAAAACGACCAGAACTTTTTCATTGGTATTCTATTCGAAGCTCGCTACATTATTCGTTTTGATGACGGTAATTGCTCTAGGTGTGTTAGACATCTACGGCTTTGAGATCTTCAAGTTCAATTCGTTGGAGCAGTTCTGCATCAACTATGCGAACGAGAAGCTTCATCAACAGTTCAACCATTATATGTTTAAGGTCTGAACTCGAAAAACATTTCATATGATTAATCGAATTTCTGATTGATGTTTTGCAGGCTGAGCAAGAGGAGTACGCCAAAGAAGGCGTTCCGTGGGAGAAAATCGAGTTTGTCGACAATGCTGGTAACTTGATTTATCTCGCGTGCGTCGATATCCTTCTTTGAATGATATATTATTTAGCTTGCATCGACCTGATTGAGAGGCAAGGCGCTGGTATCCTAGCCATGCTGGACGAAGAAGGCCAGGTCCCCAAGGGCTCCGACGAATCCCTCATCAAAAAGCTTTCGACAAAACACAAACCAAATTCGTTTTTCGGTACCTCCCTCTTTCTTTTTCTCTTCTTGTTACTCTCGAGCTCAAGGAGAGCTTTGTAGGTTATGATCCTCGTAAGCCCGAAGTCTTCGTCGTGAATCACTTCGCTGGCAGCGTGGAGTACACCATCTCTGGTTTTTTGAACAAGAATAAGAACACCCTGACCGCCGATGTATTCCGCACCATGATCACCTCGGAGAATAAGTTACTCAAGAAGATCTTCACTGACGATCTTGCCGAGGAAGCGAAGCCTGCGGAGGAGGAAGAGCCTGCTGCGTCTCCTTTCGGTGCCAAAGTAGGTGCCAAGAACGCTCCGAAGCCCGCGCTCACTCGCGCCAGAACGATGGGTCCTTCCACGTCCTCTTCTAAGTCGGATGAGAAGAACTCGAACGCGAGCAAGGTCTCCGTCACCAAGAAGTTCAAGACCGAGCTCTTGTACCCCGTTGCTCGTTCTCCAATTTTCTCTTCTCGGCTCATGGTCTCGTTAGGGCGCTGATTTCTACCTTGGCCGCTGCAGAGCGACACTATGTTCGCTGCATTAAGCCGAATGACACGAAGCGCCCTCGCGATTTCGAGAATATGAAGGTTCTTCAACAGCTTCGCTCAAATGGTGTCATGGAAACTATTCGTCTCAGGAAGGCCGGATACGAGCAGAAGGTGCTTGCGGACACGTTCTTCTATCGCTACTCGGTACGAGCACAATGGTAATATGCGTTGCATGCTTTTCTCATGGTATCAACAGGTTCTTGGTATCAACGCTCCAGGTGATGTCAAGACCTTTTTGGAAACATATCCTGGCTTGTGGGCCTTGGGTAATACCAAGATTTTCCTTCGCTCGCAGCTGGTACCGGTTATAGTGCTTTCGCATCTCTTCTCGGCACCTCTTGATATTGGCGGTATTTAGATTCAAGAGCTTGAAGAGGAGCGCCAGAAGGTCCTCAAAACCTCCGTCATTCTCCTCCAGAAGTACGTCCGCCGCTACAAGGCCATGGTTTACCTTGCCGGCCTCATCGAGGCGGAGAGACGACGCCGGTACTTCCCTCTCGGTAGTCCTTAAGAGGTATCATTCCTCAATTTCTTATTTGCAGAGAGGAGGAAGAGCGCAAGAAGCGCGAAGAGGAGGAGAGGCGACGGCGAGAGGAAGAAGAGCGCAAGCGAAAGGCTGAGGAAGAGCGCCGACGAAAGGAGGAAGAAGAGCGGAAGAAGCGCGAAGAAGAAGAGCGCAGAAGGAAGGAGGAGGAGGAACGTCGCCAACGCCAGCTCGAGGAGCTGAAGAGGCAAGAAGAGGAGCGTCTTGCCCGTATCGAGAAGGAGCGCATTGAGCGTGAAGAGCGCCTGAAGCGCGAGGAAGAGGAACGCGTGCGGAGAGAGGCGCAGCGGATCAAAGAGCGCGAGGAGGAAGAGAACCGCCGAGTCGCCATGGCGAAGGCCAGCGCCGCGGAGCGCGAGCGCCTGCAGCGTGAGGCTGAGGAGAAGCTCTTCAAAGAAGCAAAGGAGCGCCGCGAGCGTGAGCTCAAGATCGAGGAGGAAGAGAAGCTGCGCGTTCAAAAGGAGAAGGAGAAGGAGGTTGCCAAACAATCGGCCCTAGCCGAGGCCAAAGTTGCCTTCGAGTCGCAGAGGAAAGCTTCCTTCCGAAAGGACCCTCCGCCGACATCAACGAGTAATGCAACCATCGAAGCTCAAAGTATGCGCCCTTCTCTTCCCTCGTTGTGTTCGCCCTAATCTCGTTTCTTCAAGAAATGGTAGACAGCGGTAAGCTTGCCAGCATTCGCAGCATGTTTGGTGGCACGCTCAAGAAATCGACGAGCAAGATGGCCCTCAGCGCTCTTGCAGCGGACAGTACGCAATTGTTTGTTATTATTGCGCCGAATCTGCTCCTCCTTGATATTTTATTCTGTAGCTAAAGCTGACGATCCGTCAACTCGCTTTGCCGAGGACTCTAAATCGGCTTACGAAGTCGGCAAGGTTGAAACCCTCGAACTCGTTATGCCTCCACCGAAGTCCTCTTCTCCTCCCCCTCGAGAGCCAACGCCCCCTCCCCGAGTGCCTACTCCCCCTCCTCCTAAGGCTCCCACTCCTCCGAGGGCGTCATCACCCCCACCAAGACCACCAAGTCCTTCACGAACAGAGTTCGCTCCTGTCTCTTCTGAGGCTCCGCAGTCAAGCGGCGGATGGGGCAACGATGGTACCTCCGCCATTTCCGCCGATGAGCCTGCTGCCTCGGGAGGGTGGGCGAGCGGTGGATGGGGTGAGAGCAACGACGACGCCGAACCTTCTGCTGGTAATACTGGAGGTTGGGGCGGAAGTGGAGGCGGCTGGGGCGAGCGCGAGTGGAAGACCGCCAGTGATGATGAAGACGACGGCGATGGTGGCGAGGACTCGGGCTGGGGCAATAATGTCGACCCGTGGGCCGATATGAACGACTTTGCCGCGCCTTCCGATCTTTCGTTCGACGCTTCCCAGGTCGATCCTTCGAATCCTCGCCGTTCTCGCTACTCAGCCCGTCAGTCTCGGAACTCCAAGAACATTCCGAAGCGCACTTCTAAAGTCACATCACCGGCCGACCCTTCGGTGACTTCCGTTCCTGAGGTTGTTGTGGCTCAGGCGCAGCCTGCGCCTCCTCCTCCAAAGCCCACGTTCAAGATCACTACTCCCGTGCGCCTTCCACAAGAGGTCGACCTCTCGTCCGACCTCTCTTCACCTCGACTTGAAGAGTTTGACTCGAGCATGTTCTCTCCGAGGAACCTCGAGGAAGTTGACCCCTCCACCTTGCCTCCCATGGAATCTGAAGTTGTTCAGCTCAGCTTTGA